>Ga0160429_1001923_pt1 | contig 11198 bp, 9 predicted proteins | sample SolpanmetagenomR_FD_108199 | JGI IMG/M metagenome (GOLD analysis project Ga0160429, IMG submission 108199) | Solar panel surface microbial communities from Lawrence Berkeley National Laboratory, California, USA - R | ecosystem: Engineered > Built environment > Solar panel > Unclassified ... | reverse complement strand
TGGCACATCATGTGGGCTGCAAGTATCGGATGTGATGCATGAAACCAGCACGCTTGCACACATACATCTTGTGTCGCACCACTTTCGCAATGCGAAACGTGTCGGACAACGGTGAGACACGTTCGCATACGAAGTGAAAAGGAGGCGCGAAATAATGATAGGATCTGGCTGTTTGCACAGGCCATGAGAGGTGGGAGGGTATCGAGATTGACTATGGTGGAGTCCCTATGTTTCCTACAGTGTGCAACTCGCGGGTGCCTCTTGAGGAGTGACATGGCTGTCGGAAGATGATTCTCTTCATTCCGTTGACGACAGAAGCAGTTACCATGATATTCCACATCCCTAAAACATCGTGACAATAACTAGATCCAGACTCATCCTCCACGCTCTCGAGGTTCATGCTACATACCTCTCCGTCGACGCCGCAAGTAACACGAATGATTGTCGCCAGTGAACTCTGAGAAGGATAGCCGTTGTTGTCTCTATACTTGGAATGAGAAAGAGATATATTCCTCTGAACATAATCATGATTAGACGAAGCATTGTGCCCATCAGAGTATCTTCACGACGAGCAGAAGATCCAAGCCGCATCTCCAAGTTGTCACAATGCTCTCCAACAAACCAAGACCCCCCCGAATGAAAGGCCAATTTCTCTTCCCAGCTCCGGCCATTGTAGACCTCGCTGTGCGCGACGTGAGTCCTCACCCCCTCTTGACGGAGGCTTCGAGATGGTGCTTCCGTGAGCTTTCTTCCCAATCGTTCTACTTCGTGTAGAACTCAAGACACTCGTTACGGAGGCGTTTACTGCTTCATCCTCGTTCAGTCTCCTATACTATATTCAATAGCTGCATGCATGCCAAAAGTAAGCGGCGTGAGACGTCGGCTGAAAATGCCACGGACTTTTTGAAGGCAAGGCAAGGCAGTCCCTGGTGGAATTAATAGAAGTTGCGAGGTAGTAATATAAAAAAGCGAATTCTATACTCATAATGTCAAAGAGATACAGTCAATTACTTAGTCAATATCGGACGCATATCACATGCTGCACCTTCTCATCACTCAATCCAGAATCTCACCTTGCCGGACCCCCCAACCAACCAACCAACCACATCTCTTAAACATCCTCACCACATATGCATCATTACCTCACAATAGTCATCAACCCAAACTCTCCCTTCGCCCCACCGGACTCCTCAGCCTCGTCTTAAACGCCGGCGCCGCCAACGTGTGCGCATTCGCACTCCCACTCGTCACTGCCTCCTTCTCGCCGCCTCGATCTCTCGACCGCTCTGCAATCGTTTGCGTGTTTCCATCTACAGAACCACGCTCGTCGACGCCCGCGTTGATGCGCTCGCTGATGCCGACGTTGATCTGCTGCGCACTCAGGTCTTGCATTTCTAATGCCAGTTCGGGATCTTCGCCGTGCTCGGCGACTGTGACACTACTCTGATTGCGTCGGTGGCCGCGATTGGCACTTGATTTGAGGGATGAGATGTGTGATTTGTGCTGTGGCGACGCTTTCGTGGCACTATTGCTTTCGTCGTCGGAACCTGGCAGCAGGTCCTCGGCGTGTTTGTCCGAGAGAACATTGCCGTCCTCGTTAGCGTTCGCATCTGCGTCAGGCGTGCTCGGCTCCGACTCGTCTTCCTCACTTTTTATGCCTTCGCCTTCCACCAGCCACCACGTCGATACGTGGTTAGCAACGCCGGACGCAGCCAGGAACCACCACGGCAGGATTCCCCACCCGCTCTCGACGCCATACGAGAACGCCAGGCCGCCAATCCATGGGCCCAGCGCTCTGCCCACCGCACTAATGCTTACGGCAACGCCATTCAGCGTATTCAGCACGGGGATACTGTTCGCTGAATTCGTCATCAGGATCGTGTTACACGGATACGCAAACACGCCCGCAAAGCCTTTGATGCTCATGACCAGAAACACCGCGACCTGTCTCGTCAGCGTGGTCGGGAGCAGCACGGTAAAGGGCATGAGGGTGTAGGATATTGGAAATGCAAACGTGCAGACGCGGAGACAGTTCAGCACGCCATACCTGCGGGCCAGAGGGGGGAAGATGAAGAACTGGACGAGCATGGTGGTGATGCCGTAGATTGTGAAGATCTTGCCAATGTGGCCGCTGTCCAGGCCGAAGCCGTTGGCGAATTTGATAGGCAGACCTTCGGCGTATTCGGACGCGTCTGTGGGCGAGTGTGGGAGGTGGAGGAACACAGGGATGAGCTGGAGAGGAGATGTTAGAACGGGTGTAGAGAGGAACAGGAGGCGGGTATTGAGGCACGGATTTTGGCTGCTGGAACGTACTTGATCGAATGCGACGGCGTGAACTGATAGGAGAAAGTATACGAGCAGATTTATACTCGATTGGTACGAAAATACCTGTCTGTACGATGCTCTTGGTGGTGGAGTAAGTGATTTTGCTGCGCTCGCTTTCAGTAATGGTGAAGCCTGGTCGATATCTTTTGTCCAAGATGTCTTGCGATCTCTTTGTCGTCTAAAAAGCCCCAGTAAGAACTTTCCAGCCACCAATCCATTATCTCTGTCGTTCTTCTTGGTTGCCATTGTTTCCTATATATCGTCTTCAGCATTTTGTGTTCGCTGTCATGATGTACTGATAAGGAGCCTATTATTGACCTTTAAGAAGAGGATGCCCGTGATGATGCCAGTGACGAAGAGAGTGGAGGCTACTAGGTTAGGAAGAGCGAAGGGATATTTGTTAAAGAAATCGCTATCACCGAAGATATCTGGGAATTTCTTGGCTGGCGAAGCTAGAGCGCCTCCTAGGATTGGACCGAAAACACTGCCAATTGACCAGACCTGGAAATTGTCAGCGACAACGAACGCATAATTACAAAGAGACTTACCAAAGGCATGACACTAAAAGCTCTCGGCTGCATTGACTTCTGCGGCACCAGCTCAGCCACTTGGACGCAGGAATCAGCATTACATTTCGAAATCTCCAATCGCCTTCAGACAAACACTCACCAGTTGTACGTATAATACCAACATTACCATTCGCCGCGCCTCCTAGGGCTCTAGCGATAATGGCCCAAGTCAAGCTCTGTGAAAACCCAAGCAGCAACACAGTGCCCATTGTACATGCCAAGCTTGCCATGATAACAGCTTTCCGACCGAATCTATCAGACGCTCGCACCCAAACCATTGCTGTCAGACACTGTGAGACTGAGAAGGCTGCTGATGTGAGGCCGGCCTACGAAACAAGTCAGTCACAATAGACGGTTTACATTGTAAGATGGAAAAACTCGAACCCATTTCGCTACTTCGTCTGGCGGTACACCGAAGCTCTCTATCATTTCGGGAAGGTAAGGGAAGACGCTTGTGAGGGCGACTAGGATGTTGATGAGCATACGTTTCCGTTATTGGCAATATATTTGATCGTTCTTGCCTGGCTCTGCAAAGCGTGCAATGGCTTGCGAATGAAAATCAGCATGTTGTTTTATTGTACGTTAACTACAGATATCAGGTCTGACGACGTACAGAGTATAGCTAGCTGCTGCACGGGCAACCGCTGCTCCTTCAAAGCCTTGGACATGGTTCTGAGATTGTCTCTTCGAGTGTTGTTGGTAGATGTGTATCGAAATGTTCACGTCTATACATTTCACATGTAGATAGATGTTCTTCTCTACTATAGCAAAGTAAGGGCGCCGAGCACAATGGAGAGGTGAATGCTGATGGCAGCACACCAGAGAGTTGACTCATTCTGATTTCTGAATTCCCTTCCAACTGCTACGCCGAGAGCCGACGGTTTTTCCAATGGGCGGAGGAGCATCATCGTGCATAGTTTATTTTACAAATAAGGAAGGTCTATGTACAGTAAGGTACACTAGTTTTAAGCCTCCTTTTCGTGGTCTTCATGAAATTGCGGTGTCTACAAAAACATCTATACTATTTCAATACATATAAACACATCATTCCAACCAGCGATCGCTCCCATCTCTCGAAACCCAAACATTATCCATCCATCCACCCAAGCACAAATACGCGCCAAAAAAAATCACAACCCCTTCTCCCCATAACCCCGATCCCCAGCTCCATCCTTGCCCATCTTCATTCCAATCCCGGTCCCCTCAAACATCGAACCTTCCTCACTACCCTCATCCTCAAAGACATCCACCTTGGTGCTCTGGAACTTCCTCGCACTAACGCCCCGCTCGAACAACAAATCCAGTTCGGCAAACGACCTGCCTCGTGGCTCGGGAACGCGAAAGTACGTGTAGACGATGCAGAGGAAGCAGATGCCTGCCCAGAAGAAGCCCTGTGGATGGATTAGCGTATGTCTAGTTTGGAGGTACTGTGTGATAGATGGATGTTAGGACAATGACGTACGGCGTAATTTCCCCAGTCCCACGCTGAGGGGTTTAGCATGTACGGCGTCAGCACGCTGCAGACGATACCGACAATGTTGTAGAGATTGCGGCCGAGCACGACTGTTTTGATTTGGAGTCGGCGCGTGGACAGTTCGGCGACGAGGGAGTAGCAGACAGTGCCGACTGTGAGTTGGTACTGGGAAGTAGTTGTATTAGTACTGCACTGTAATTTCGCAAGGCGTGTCTTATAAACTCACAATCATTGCCCAACAAATCATAATCGCTCCTGTCGCCAATGCGCCGGCATCTCTATGTGCTGCTGGCACCAATCCCAGGAATCCTGAGGAGAATATCAGTATGTGGATGGTCTGAATAAGGATAATGAAGGCATCTCTCTCACCCATGATGAACAGCATCGAGCATAATCCGCAAAGTCCATATAGATAGAGTGTTCTCCTTCCCACACCCCAACTCATCAAAAACCATGCACCAAACACTCCAGCCATGTTGATGCCGTACTGGCCTAGGGCGAAATCGTAACTCTTACTCGTTGGCACTCCCGCCTGCTGGAGAAAGTACGTCGAATAGCCGCTGAACGAGTTTCCTGCCAAGTTTTGAATAGCCCAAACCTGAACAAATACGTGAGCCACTATTCAAATTATACCGAGATCCGACCTAAACATACCATGCATACGATTTCAGTCCTGCGCAAATCGGAGCCACGGAAACAATCGAGATAGCTGGAGCCTTTCGTGATTTTCTCCTCGAGCATGGTGGTATGTTGCATCATTGCCACAGTTTCATCTACATCGAAATCGGTCTCACGGTTTAGTGAGGTGAGACGGAGCATGCTGCGTTTAGCGGCGTTGATACGGCCTTTACGGACGAGCCACCATGGTGCTGAGAGAGTGATCAGTATGGTACGCAGTATAAGTCTTGAGCTTTGATCATCGTACATTCAGGAGCAAGCGCGATGCCGATGAGAAGTGGTACGGGCCAAATCCATTGTAATCCATATGGAATGCGATAGGACCACTGGTCTTGACGGTTCAACATGGACTTAATGACACCAATACCAATGGTTTGACCGAGGCCCCAGCAAAAGTTGACATATGTCGTTAGGTAGCCTCGAAGTGCGACTGGGCAGACTTCCTAGATGACATGTCAGTTGTATTCGAGCTACTCGTGTTCGTGCGACTAACAGCAGCATAAGAAATTGTAAGTGTTTGAAACACGCCCTACATCACGTTAGTCAGCTCATCCAGCACACCCACCACAATGGAACAGGAACAGAAAACAAACCCAAGGTATTCCACAAAGCACCTCGGCAACCTCCAAATCAATCACACTCTGCGCGGTAAAGAAGATTGCCGTGAACCCGATGACACACGTCAAGCAAGCCATACACGTATACCTATACCCAAACCGCTCCGACACATAACCATTCAGAAACAGCCCAATAATCTCGCCAACATTTGCACCGTTCGACAATCCAGCCTGCCAGGCCGCACTAATCTGGTAGCTCCCATCGGGCTGCCGCGTGCCGTACTTTTCATTAAACTGTGGAAATCCATAGAAGTTGGAGAGCAGACAGACCTTTTTCTGAGGTCAGCAATGTGGAAATAACAGAGATGTATTTTATTTCGTTTCGCGTACATCATAACCTTCCATCACTATAAGCGTAGAGATGAGGACGGACCAGCCGACAGCTTTGGGATAGAGCTTTATGCCTTGCCAGAGCGACATGTTTTTCTCCTTCTCAGACGCGAGGCGCGCATTGCGAGCAAGGCTGCGGTTGGTGGCGGTTTGGGCTAGGTGGTCGGAGTCAGGGAAGTGGAGGGGGCCATTGTTGTTCTTGTCGATGGAGGCCATTGGGGATGTTGAGGACAATGATGGACAGTATGCGTGAGTAGGCGCAATGAGAGGGTGGTGCGGTAGGGTCTTGGCAAGTCGTGGAAGTCGACGGCAATGACGAGGATGAGCTTAGCTTAGCTAGCAGCAGAAGTATGCGCTTCTACGCAGGCGTCGGTGACAGGAGGATATATAAGTGAGAGGCCACGATGTAGTAATAGCAGTGGCGAAGGAAGAGTCATGATGGGCGTAAAAGTTGCTTTGATCTTGTAAGGTAGGTTTTGCGGTACAGGAACAACAGAGGTTGCGAGTGGAGCTTCAGTCAGACGACCATACAACGCAACAAGGATGCGGGGTATGGGGGTAAGGTGGAGAGGTATCCGGGATATCCGATTAAGTACATGCACAAGTAGCGGGTGGCATGGCACCTGGCGAAGTGGATTGGTTTCTCTTGCATATACAGACAAACAAGTATCCTTGGATGGAGTAGTATCTGTTTCAGATTACTCCGGAGAACTGTTTGATGCTCTCGGTGTAGAACAACATTGATCCGACCAAGCCAGCCGGCGAATTTTTGTTCCCTGTTCACTACGGTACCACGCACTGTACATGCACCATGCCATCTATCAGTAGTACATGTACTTACGAACAAGGTTGTCCCAATACCACTATCACCATCAGTACCAGTACCAGTACCTGTCCCAACAGTACCCCCACCTCAAACAGTCACAATAACATTCAGTACCAAAAACCTTTATCCTTAGAAGCAAACACAACAAGCCTCGCTTCATTTCGGTCCGGCCAAGGACAAGGACAAGAACAAGAACAGGCCAGGACGAACTGAATTGCACTTCTATAGCATGAGCATATCATTCTGGCTAGCCTAAGCTGATGACCCGTAGAAAAACACTGTTGATGTGGATGTTAATTTCTTGCCCTTTCATGCGCGGCTTGTGCTCTGACTAAGGAAAAGCGGATGTAGTGATCGTAATGTCTCTTCTGCCAGTTGGTGCCGTGACACAGTATTGTGCGGCAGGAGCGCGACGAACAGAAATGTAATACTCCAATAATGGGAATGGCTCATTAATTTATTCAAAATAAGTACCATACTACCACCATCTCACACTACGTGCCCATAATGGCATCCGCCAATCTTCCACGTCAATATCTTACAATCATCATCACAAACTTCGTCATCCAAGACATCATTTGTTCTTCCCTCTCGCGCACATTCCCCTCCTCAATCCAGATCAGGATTCGCAACAAACAACCTGCCATACCCACTCATCGTCATTGTCCTCTCATCCACGCTCCCCCTCCTCTTCAAATCATCCGAGTTCGACTTGCCCAGATCCTCACCCAAACTCTGTCCCGTCCCAAACCGTTGCGGCAGACCACCAACGCCACCAAAACTGTTCTCTCGATCTGTATCATCGCTATCTCGTTGCTGTGGTGCTGCTGGACGGGTTGGCGTGTTGTAGAAACTGGAGACGGGCGATTGTGCTGCATGTTCATCTGTGGAAGAGCGTGAGAATGATGCTGGCGGTGGTGCTGCTCCCGGGTATTGCTGATATTGTGGTTGATGTTGTGCAGGGGGCGTCCGATCACCATATGTGCTCATTCGACTACCACTTCCCAAACTGCTTCGCGCACTTTCCGTCCGTCTGTGCCACCTTCCTTGGCCACTCATTGTTCCCAGCCGTCGCTCCTCATCACTCCCTCTTTCCTCGTCTTCGTCGTCGACTTCATTCGCACTCAACCGCATCGGTACACCACTAGCCGGGTGTAGTCCAGGTGCATACTGTGACGATTTCATGCCGCCGTGATGGCCTCGCATTTTCGAACGGACGCCGCCGAGTGTACCGGTGCGGTTTGAGGCGGAGGAGTGATGGTGGGAAGAGGAAGAAACTTCCATTGCTGCTCGTTGTTTTGCTGCTCTCTGGGCGGCTAAAAGGCGGGGATCTTCTTGCTACATGAGGGACGTGAAGAATTAGTCAATTGCCCCAGGATATGCAATTTCTAAACTGTGACTAACCTGAGATCGATCACACCAAACGGTAGCTTTCTGCTTCCTCATCAACGCAACATACGAGTTCGGACTACTCCCCGACCGACTCGACGTAGACCTCTGCAACTGGCTTGAAGATGTAGAATTCGCTCTTGCTGGACCATTACCAGTGGATGATGTAGATGTAGTGGCATTGCTTAATGTACGTCTTGCTGTGGGGTTGTATTGGTTCATGTATGCTTGGTGGGAGATGGGATTGGTGTTTGTAGGTCGAGAGTATGACTGTTGTTGTTGTTGTTGTTGTTGAGACATTATTGTTGAAGTACGTCCAGCGTGCTGAGGATTGGGATCGATGGAGACGAGAGGAGATTGTGAGCGTGGTGGAAGGTGGACTGCTGCTCCTGGTGGAAGGGCTTTTCGATGGGGATGATATGCTCCTCCTGCTCCTGCTTGGTAACTGTCGACCATTGACATTTTGCCGTGTGTGTTGTATGTAGGGAGGAGAGTGAGCGAGAGATGGCTGGTGAGGAATGGTAGCTTGTCTCGTTGAAGAGCTTTCTGTGTGACGAGAAGCTTGGCAAGAGGTCGTTTCAGTCTTGGGGTTTCGGTATTGGTTGGCAGTTTGACGGTGCAGATCACTATGTAATAATGTCCTTTAGTTATTGGACTTGCTTGTTTGCTCGCAATAAAGAGATTGCAATGGTTGTAAGAGCAAAGACTGAACGCAGTTGTTATAGTTAAGATGTTTTTCTTGGACGGATGTGACGGGATGGGAGAAAGGAGATCGAGATCGTAAAAGACGATAAGACCTGGGCCGATAAGCAATGATACAGGCTGATTGAGTTTTAAGCAGTGAGATGGCAAGCAGATATAGCAATGAGCAATGAACAGATGAGCAAAGCACTCTGTGATTGCTGAGTAGTATGTAGTGGCAGACTGAAGCTTATGTGATGATAGAAGGAACTTGAGACAAGTATTATTGTATACAGCCCTTGGCCCTGCGAGATATTTTAAGCAAGGACCAACTCCTTCAGCCCAAGCCACCTCATAATCCTGAAACCTTGATTGTTCCGCCCTAATCGGATAACCTTCCGTTTGAAATAAGATCTTCTCGTAGAAACAGGACGAAAAAGGACTCCCTCACGCATAAATACACTAGTAGAAAAGCCCTCACATTCTCAGATCTATGCTTTCTATGCTATTAGCCTTTCCGACTCCAAACCGCGGATATCAGATCTTTTAATAATGTCCCGCACCGTGCATCAGATGAGCCAAGGTTATCAGGCAAAGGTACCATACCTTAAGCTTGCAGCATGTGCTCCCATCTCGGTGATGTGATTTGATGCCATTATTGTAACCGGAGCAGGATTTTCTTATGTCATGATACTTTGAGCTATGCCGTCTAGACGCAGCTCTCGGTTATACCGTGTTCGATAACAACGTTTCTAATCTAAGAAGAATGATCTATCACAACAAGATTCCCCGTACTAATGGCCGACCTTTTTTTAGAAAAGAAACAAAGGCAACTTGTTTGAAGAAAAAGCAAGAAACGGCTATCGTATCTTAGCGCATGTTTTTCTATTTTGGAATTTGAGAAAGAAGAAAGAAAGAAGAAGTATTTATTCATGATTCTATTTCGCGTGACAAAAGAAAACCCGAGCATAAAGATGGGAGCGGGCATCCTGCACTTTCGACTTTTTGCTCATGTGTGAAATCGTTAAAGAATGGCATTTGACAGTCCGAGTATTTTTTTATATACATTCAGCATCATTAGAATCCTTCGTCACTTACGACACACCTCTCCCTCTTCCCTCCTCTTCCTTCAAGCACTTCGCAATCAGACGAAAAGGTCAAACCTTCAAGGTCCGACCTGGATAGGGTAGGGCCATTCAGTGCTGTTGGGAGCACGGAGCACGTCGTTGATGTTGACAACGGTAGCGGAGAAGGGAATGTGCTCGTTCCTCGCCCTGCCGTTGTAGGTGTCACCACCGTAGATGACCAAGTGGTCGGGGTAGTGAGTCAAGAGTTGGATACCGCGTGAGTAAACAGAGCCAGCTAGCGAATAATTGTTAGCGAAGGGGTTTAAAACTATCAGGAAGTAAACAAACCCGGCGTGGCATGCTCTTCCCAACGAGCTGCATCACCTCCATATCTGTTGGTAAAGACCTGTTTGGCATCGGCATCCGACACGACAATAGTACCAAGAGGTCCGCCGACAGGGGTCCAGATGACATCGGGCGACGCATTGGGCGCGGTGGTACCGTTGACAACGAGAGGAGTATCGGGGAAGTTGCCGAAGGTGAGAGGAGTGTCGGCGATGACATAGTGGACGGGGTACATCTGTCCGTAGGAGGAAGAGTTGCCAATAGGTGTTTCGTGGACAAGAATCCACTTGTCAATGGGCTTGATGTAGGCAATGTTGGTCATACCAGGGCGAGCCTCGTATGGCTGGAGAGCAACGTCGTTGATGACTGTATCATGGTATTAGTGTCATGTTCACATCTGCTAAACATGTCACACTTACCAGGACCCCAGTTCTTGAGGTCAGTAGATTCTTGGTGAGCGAGCTTCTGGCCGTGGAGAGGATCACGTTGATCAGAGTAGTAGGCAGCGACGACACCCTTGTATTGTAAGAGTCTGGGCTCCCAAATTGGGTGGGCACCGTTGGTAGTGTTGGGTGCAGTGCCTTCGGCGATGTGAGAGACGAATTCCCAGTTCCTTCCACGGTCAGTAGAGGCCTGCCATAAATTAGTACGACTGAGAAATAACCATCTTTATGCAGAAATTTGAACATACGTAAAGGTCGATTCTGGTACCATTGGCACTCCATGAGTTACCAGTACCAAGGACGGTACCTGCTGGGTATCCACCGATAGGTGTCGACAAGACTTCAAGAGCAGGCTGAGCAGAGATGGCGTTGATTGTGCCTGGAAGATTGTTAACAAAGCGAGCATTCTTGTCGACCATAGCCAAGTTCGCTGCACTGATGTCAATGGGCTCAT
>Ga0160429_1001921_pt1 | contig 11204 bp, 10 predicted proteins | sample SolpanmetagenomR_FD_108199 | JGI IMG/M metagenome (GOLD analysis project Ga0160429, IMG submission 108199) | Solar panel surface microbial communities from Lawrence Berkeley National Laboratory, California, USA - R | ecosystem: Engineered > Built environment > Solar panel > Unclassified ... | reverse complement strand
GATGCTCGCTCGCATCCGCAAGTCCATGGACGAGAAGGACCAGGGCTTCACCCTGATCGAGCTCCTCGTCGTCATGATCATCATCGGGATCCTGTCCGCCATCGCCATCCCGGTCTTCCTGTCGCAGCGGACGAAGGCGCGTGAGACGTCCGCCAAGGCCGACGTGTCGGTCATCGGCAAGGAGATCGCGGCCTACTACGTCGATGGCACCGGTGGCCTCACCGCGACCGGGACGTCGGCGACCGGGTGGACTCTGTCGACGGCGTCCCCCGTGGCCCAGGTGTCCACCGGCAAGCTGAGCAACGGGAACAAGATCCTCCCGGCCTCGACGATCACGAGTTCCGCCGCGTACTGCGTCATCGTCCAGAGCGGCTTCGCTGCCGACGGCACGGGCACCTCGACCGACAAGCCGTGGCGCTTCAACCAGGACGGTCTCTCGCAGAACGCCACCTGCGCCTGACCCTGAACTGACAGGGGGGTGGGTCTGTCCGTCGGGGCAGGTCCACCCCCGCCCTACGTTCACAGAGCAACAGCTGACTTGAGGTAAGAGGAGAGGATCACATGGACGAGCGGCCTTCAGCAGACGCGGGTTTCACCCTGCTCGAGGTCGTCGTCGCCCTGGTCCTCTTCGGCATCGTCGCCTCCGCCACCGCCGCCGTCCTCGTTCGCGGGGTTGCCGGTTCCAGCGACAACCGGGCTCGCGCTGCGGCCGCCAACATCGCTGCCCAGACGATGGACGCGCTGCGGCAAGGCGGCGCGACGGGTCAGGGGTACACCAACCTCGTCACGCGTCCACTGGATGACGTCTCGGTGCAGGGCCGCACCTACTCCGTCTTCGCCAGCGTCACGCCGGTCCGGAAGGCCAGCACCGCCAGCCCGTGCGTCGCGGGTGGGCTGACCGACGAGATCTACAAGAAGGTCGGAGTCACGGTCACCTGGCCGGCGGCCGGCTCCGTCCAGCCGGTGCGCAGCGACACGATCGTGCAGAACCCGGGCGTGGCGGCCGACCTCACCAAGGGGGCCGTGGGCGTCGTCGTCGCGGGCCCCGCCGCTCAGCCGCAGCCGCGCGTGCCCGTGACCTTGAGCTCAGGCGCGACGCAGGTCACCGACGACAGCGGTTGCGCCTACTTCAGCGGACTCCCGGCCGGAAACTACACCGCGACCGCGTCGTCGCCGGGGTACGTCGACCCCAACGGCGGCCCAGCGGCAACGCAGACGGTGGGCGTGGTCGCGGCCAGCGCGACGGTCGTCAACCTCGTCTACGCGAGAGCGGCGACTCCCCGGATCACCTACAGGACTGCGGGTCCGAACGGAACGTTCGACCCGTCGTACGTGTTCTACGGCACCCCCGGCTACACGTTGAACAGCGGGTCGCTGAGCTTCCCGGGCACGACGTCCACGGGGGTCGTCACCCCGGTCCTGTACCCGGCCGACAGCGGCTACGAGACGTGGCTCGGTGGGTGCGCGAGCGAGGCGCCCACCTCGCGGCTGAGCTTCGCGACGCTGCCCGGCGCTTCGCCGCAGGTCACCGTCCCAGCTGGCGGGCTCACCTTGAGGAACACCGGTGCGGCGAGCGTCAGCATCGTGCTGCAGCACACCGACCCCTCCTGCACGACGAGCTACACCGGGACGCTGCCGCCCGGCGTGACCTACCGCGTGACCGTGCCGTTCGGGCAGTGGACCGTCACCTCACCGGGTGGCGCCGTCGGATCACCCGGTGCGGTCACCCTGACCGACAACGCGCCCACGTCCATGGTGACGTTCTCGTGAGCGCCGTCGCGAGGTTCCGCACGCGCGGTGGGAGCGACGACGGTGTCACGCTGGTCGAGCTGTGCATCGCGATGGTCGTCTCGGGTGTGCTGGCCGTCCTTGTGGCCACGACGACGATCCAGGCGTTCCGCATCCAGCGCGATACCGCGCTGCGGGAGCGGGACTCGACGTCCGTCGCCTTGGCCATGGAGGTCCTCACCAAGGACCTCCGGCAGGCGATCGCGCCGCAGGTCGGGGCCACCACGCTCCCGGCGTTCAGCGTCGCGACGCCGACCAGCCTCACGGTGGTCACCTGGGTGGCGACCGACCCCGTCCAGGTCACCTACGCCCTCACCGGTGGCACGCTGACCCGCTCCGTCCAGCAGCCCGACGCTCCCGGCGCTGGAGCGCGGTCGACCTTCACCGCGACGCCGCCGCTGACCGCGACGACGCTGGCCCGCAACGTCACTTCCACCGCCCTGTTCGCCTACGCGGAGTCGAGCGACCGCACCGTCTTCCTGGCCTCGATCCCGAACGTGGCCGAGCTGTCCCTCGTGCAGGTCGTGAAGGTCGACCTGACCGTGGACTCCGACGGCGACGGCCGCCTACCCGGGACCCGGCTCATCAACTCCGTCGCCTGCCTGAACCTGTGAGGAGCACGACATGATCCGCGCGATCACGCCTCGCCGGCGCTCGGCGTCGCCCGACGAGGGCTTCGCGCTGATGGGCGTCGTCATGCTCATGCTCGTGCTGCTCCTCGCCTGTTCGGTGGTGGTCAGCCTCACGGTCTCCGGGTCCCGCTTCCAGCGCAAGCAGCAGGACTGGAACGCGGCCTTGGCGGCGGCGCAGGCCGGCATCGACGACTACCTGCAGCGGCTCAACAACACCGACGGCGGGTACTACCAGTACGACGGCACGACCAGCGTGGACCCCGCGAACCCCGCCATGTCCGCCCCGGGCAGCCCCCTCACCTGGGCACCGGTGCCCCAGTCGGACGGCGGCACCGGCCGGGCGTCGTTCCACTACAGCGCCGACACCGCGGCCTACACGGGCGCGGGCGTGCCCCAGACCGGCGTCATCACCGTCACCTCGACCGGCAAGGTCGGGACGCGGACCAGGACGCTGCGGACCCAGCTCCGGCGCAGCGGCTTTCTCGACAACCTCTACTTCACTGAGTACGAGACCCAGGACCCGGCCCAGGGGACGAACTCCACCGCCTGCGCGCTCAAGCACTACTACGACGGGCGGCCGGCGAGCTGCCGGAGCATCCAGTTCGGCAACGACCGGCTCAGCGGTCCGGTGCACAGCAACGACACCATGCTCATCTGTCAGAACGTCGTGTTCAGCGACAAGGTCACCTCGGCCACCCCGGACCAGGGGAGCGGGAAGTACTACCGCGACAACGGCTGCGGGAGCGCCAGCCCCGCGCCCGTCTTCCAGGCGGGTGTCCCGACCCAGGTCCCGATCATCCCCGTACCGAGCACGAACCAGTCCGTGAAGCAGCAGACGGTGGGCTCGGCGGCGACGCAGGGCTGTCTCTTCGTCGGGCCGACCACCATCACCCTGAACAAGACCCAGATGTTCGTCCACAGCCCGTGGACCCGGACCTCGCCGCGATGCGCCCTGGACCAGTGGATCACCATCCCGGCCAACGGGACCGTCTACGTGGACGACCGGCCCGCCAACGACTCCACCGACCCGAACAGCTGGAGCACCGCTGACGCGGCCAGCGTCCAGACGCTCTGCGACCAGCAGGTCGGGGACGGCATCACCAGCGGGAACCCGGTCGGCTACCCCCTGCCGACCGAGGCGGGCTGGAGCTACCCCTGCACCGCAGGCGACGCCTTCGTGCAGGAACTCGACGGGGCCGCGGCCAACGGGCTGACCGGTCGGCTGACCGTGGCGACGTCCGGCAACATCTACATCACCGACAACCTGCACTACGGCCCCTCCAGCGGCATCCTCGGGCTCATCGCCAACCAGAGCGTCTGGTACTGGCACCCGACGGACCACAACCACAGCAACATCAACCTGCCGGCGAAGCAGTACCCGGCCCAGGCCGCGAAGTCGCAGCCCCTCGTGAACCCCACCGTCTCGGCGGCAATGGTCTCCCTGCAGCACTCGATCGGCACCATGCACTACGACCAGGGCGCCTCGCTCGGGACGCTGACGATCAACGGGAGCCTCACGCAGTTCTACCGCGGGGTGGTCAAGCAGGGCGCGTCGGGCTACGACAAGAACTACGTCTACGACCAGCGACTGCGCTACGACTCGCCACCGCACTTCCTCAACCCGACGACGAGCCGGTTCGCCCCGACGCTGAGCGCCGAGATCGCCCCTCAGGTCCGGGTGAGCGGGTGATGGTGCCGCTCCTCGTGCTCGTCACCGTCACGGGCGTGGCCGTCGGGTCGTTCCTCAACGTCGTCGTCCACCGCGTGCCGCGCGGGCTCTCGGTCGTCGCGCCCCCCAGCGCGTGCCCCGGCTGCGGGCACGCCATCCGTGCGCGTGACAACGTGCCCGTCGTGTCGTGGCTGGTGCTGCGGGGGCGCTGCCGCGACTGCGCGGCACCCATCAGCCCGCGCTACCCGCTGGTGGAAGCCGGGACGGGCGCGCTGTTCGCCGCCGTCCTCGGGGTTGTCGGCGTCTCGTGGGCCCTTCCCGCGTACCTGTACCTCGCGGCGATCGCCGTGGCGCTGGCCCTCATCGACCTCGAGGTCCACCGGTTGCCGGACGCGATCGTCCTCCCGTCCTACCCCGTGGCTCTCGTGCTGCTCGGCGGCGCGAGCCTGCTCACCGGAGACGGGGGGGCCTTCGTCCGCGCCCTCGTGGGCGCCGTCGCCCTGTTCGGCCTCTACGCCCTGCTCTGGTTCGTGCGCCCGGGAGGCATGGGGCTCGGCGACGTGAAGCTGGCCGGCGTCCTGGGGCTGTACCTGGGCTGGTGGGGCTGGGACGCGCTGGCGGTCGGGGGTTTCCTCGCGTTCCTCGTCGGCGGGCTCGTCAGCCTGCCGCTGCTGCTGAGCGGCCGCGCCGGCCGCCGCTCGGCCATCCCGTTCGGGCCCTCGATGCTCGGCGCGGCCCTGGCGGCCCTCGTCGTCGCCGCCCCGCTGTCGGGCTGGTACCTCGCGCTCGTCGGGCTGGGCGCCACCGCCTGACGCGGAGTGTGGTCACCGCGCGTCGCCGGTTGCTCAAGGGGGTGCCCCCGAGAACCGATCAACCAGGTGAGCAGTGACCACCGGGCCCGCGCGCGAGGCCCGCACCAGGAGGAGACGACGTGCCCCGACGCACCGCGATCGGTCTCGACATCGGGACCTCAGGCGTGCGCGCCGCGGAGCTGTCGTTTGGCAGCGGCGGTACCACGCTGGAGAAGTTCGGACAGGTCGCCGTTCCCCCGGGCGCGATCCGCGACGGCGAGGTCGTCGACCAGGCGGTCGTCGTCGACGCGCTGAAGGCCCTCTGGAAGGGCAGCCGCTTCGGTGGTCGCAGGGTCGCCCTCGGGGTCGCCAACCAGCGCGTCGTCGTCCGGCAGGTGGAGCTGCCGTGGGTCCCCGCCGCGGAGCTGAAGCGCTCTCTGCCCCTGCAGGTGCAGGACTACCTGCCGATGCCGGTGGCCGACTGCGTCCTGGACTTCCACGTGACCGAGGAGGTCACGTCGGGCGGTAGCCGGGTGCTGCGCGGCCTCCTCGTCGCTGCTGCCCGCGACATGGTGATGTCCAACGTGCGCGCAGTGCAGGCCGCCGGGCTCCGTCCGGCATCGGTGGACCTCAGCTCGTTCGCGGTGCTGCGCTCGGTCGGCCGCCCGCACAGCGAGGTCGCCACCGAGGCGCTCGTGGACGTCGGCTCACGGGTGTCCAACCTCGTCGTGCACTCGGGGGGTGTCCCGCAGTTCGTGCGCGTCCTGCTCATGGGTGGCCAGGACGTCACCGACGCCATCGCCGAGCGCCTCGGTGTCCCCCTGGACCACGCCGAGGCCTTGAAGCGGCACCGGAGCGAGGAGAGCTCGGCGCGCGAGCTGGAACTGATCGACAGCGCCGTCGACCTCATGCTCGAGGCGTTCGTCGACGAGATCCGCTCCTCCCTCGACTACTTCTCGGCCTCCAGCCCGCGCCACCGCCCCGAACGCATCGTCCTCACCGGTGGGGGTTCGCTGCTGCCCGGCATCGCCGAGCGGCTCGAGGCCGCCACCCGCGTCCCGACGCGGACCGGGGACCCCCTGCTGTCCCTGCACCTGGGCCGCACCGGGCTGGACGAGGACCAGCTCTCCCTCCTGCAGCCCCTCGCCGCCGTCCCCGTCGGCCTCGCCCTGGGAGTCGCACGATGAGCTTCGCCACCCTGGAAGCCGTGGCCACGCAGTCCGTCGTCGCCCGCGTCGACCTCCTGCCGGAGGGCATCGACGAGGCACGGAGGTTCCGGCGCGTGCAGGCCGGCCTCGGCGCCGGGCTCGTCGTCGTGCTCGGCGTCGTCGCACTCGCGTGGACGGTCGGGGCCGGGCACGTGCAGTCGGCGCAGGTCGCGCTCGACGCTGAGCAGTTCCGCACCACCCAGCTGAACCGCCAGCAGGCGAAGTACGCGGAGGTGCCCCGCGTCACCAAGCAGCTCGACGCCGCGCGCGCCGCGCAGCGCGCCGTCTCCGCGTTCGACGTGAGCTGGTTCGGCATGCTCGACGCCGTCGCCGTCCGCACCCCTGCGAACACCACCATCACGACGATGACCATGACGCTGGACCCCACGGCCACCGCGCCGGACGGTCCCGGTGTCGTCGTACCGACGGATCCCCTCGGCGTGCCCGGTGTGGGCAGCGTCGACGTGGTCGGCACGGCACCCAGCCAGGACGCGGTGGCCTCCCTGCTCGAGGGCCTCGCGACGGTCCCCGGCCTCGCCCACCCCTTGCTGTCGTCCGCGACCGCCGGGGAGGACGGCGGCGGGGTCGCCTACACGACGACCACGACCATCACGCCCGACGCCCTGCTGAACCAGCAGTGACGCCGCCAGAGACGGAGCAACGACGATGACGATGTCCCGGTCCGCCGTGTGGACGCTCGCGACCGCGGTGATCGCTGCGCTGGTGCTCGTGGGCGCCTGGTTCCTCGTGCTCGGGCCCCAGCGTGCGCAGGCGGTCGACCTGGCCACCCAGCGGAACTCCGTGGCCGAGCAGAACGACCGGCTGGCGCTGAACCAGGCGCAGCTGCAGGCCCAGCTCGAGCAGCTCCCGGCGCAGAAGGCCCAGCTCGCGGCGATCCTGGCGAGCATGCCCGACGACAGCGAGCTCCCGCAGCTGCTGCGCCAGCTGGAGTCCTCCGCTGAGAACACGGGTGCCGCGCTCACCTCGGTCGTCCCCGGGACCGCGGTCGCCTACGACGCAGCCCGCGCCCCGGGCGTCGTCAGCGTCCCCGTCGCCGTCACCGTGGCCGGCCGTCTCGCCGAGGTCGAGCTGTACCTCAAGCAGCTGCAGGCCGATTCCACGCGCTACTTCCTCATCGACTCCGTGGCGCTCACCGCGGGGCCCGGCGGCGTGAGCGGTTCGTCCGCGACGCTCGGAGCGGTCATCTCGGGGAAGGTTTTCGTCCTCACGTCCAGCACGAGCACCGCGTCGGCCGGGACGACGACCGTCCCGTCCACCGCCGCGGCGACCACGGGCGCGAGCCCCGCCGGCGCCACCACGACCACCCTGTCCTGAGCGGAGCAGCGTCATGAGCCCGATCACCTCGTCCTTCGACGAGCCGGTCCCGGACGGCGACGTCACCGAGGACGTCGCCCCGACTGCCGCACGGGAGCGTCGATCGGTCGACCCCCGCGTCCTTCGCTCCCTGCTCGGCGGCGCCGCCGCCGTGGCCGTCCTCGGGGCCGGTGCCGCCGGCTTCCTCTGGCTCAGCAGCACCCCGTCCGGTGACGTCGCCGACGCCGCCCTCGGGGGTGCCCGCAGCACCCCCTCCGTCGCAGGGCCGGTGCGCGCGACCGGTGTCGCCTTCGGGGCGCGCGACGTCTTCGCGACGCACGGCAGCGCCACATCCGGTGCGGGAGCGGTCACGACCGCGGCGACCGGGGCCCCGTCACCCGGCCAGGCCTCCGCAGGGCGTGCGACCGCCGCCGGCACCGGGTCCGCGTCCACCACCGCGCCCCCCTCGACCGCGCCGGTGACCCGCCCGACGACCGCGACTCCCGTCCCGTCCGCCTCCACGACGCCCCCCGCGGTCGTCCCGCCGCCGGTCTCCTCGGCGCCCGGCTGGACCACCCCCGTCGTGCGCTTCGTCGGTGGCACCGCGGCCGCCGGCACCTTCGACGTCGACGGCGAGCAGCGCACGGTCGCGCTGGGCCAGTCCGTCTACCCCCTGAGCCTGGTCTACGCGGGCACGGTCACCAGCTCCGAGGCGACCCCGACGCCGAGCCCGTCCTCGAGCTCCTCGACGACGACGGCCCCGCCGCCGCAGCTGGGCGTCCTGCTGTCGGCCGACGACAGCAGCGCCGGGTGGATCGTGCCGCCGGACTCCGCCCTGCCCGACGTGGTGGTCGGCCGGACGCAGGGTCGGGTGCGGGTCGTCGGGCTCCGGCAGGAGCAGTTCTTCCTGCGCGTGGACCGCCAGCAGGACGCGCTGCTGGCCGTGGGCACCGCGGTGCAGGGCACCGGTCTCACGTTCACGGGCGTCACGAACGACGTCCACGCTCGGTGGGCCGCCCAGGCGGGGAACCCCTCGCTGGCGCAGGGCGAGGTCTACTTCAGCACCGGAGCGGTCACGGCCTTCGGCCGGTTCGGGGCGGGAGAGGCCGACGGTGTCTCCTACTGACGCGTCGGGCGCCGACGTGACGACCCGACCGCAGGGACAACGTCCCGCGACACCCGTTCCCGTCCGCTCCCGCCGGAGGTTCCCCGTGATCCGCAGACGCCGCCTCGCTGTTCTCGGGGCGGTCCTCGGCTGCGCCACCCTGGTGCCGGCGCTGTCCGCGGCCGCCACGCCGACGCCGCTGGTCGCGCACCGCGGCTACGGCGCCGACCGGTACATCACCGCCTCGCTGCTGGAGGACTCCTCCCGCGAGGTGGCCTACGTCGTCACGGGCGCGGACTTCCCCGACGGCCTGACGGCGGGCGCCCTGGCGGGAACCCCCGGTCGCAACCTGTTCCTGACCCCCCGCGACCAGCTCACGGCGGAGGACCGCGCGGTGCTCGGCTACTACCGCCAGGTCGTCGTGGTCGGGGGTGAGAGCTCCGTCGGTCCCGACGTCATGACCTGGTTGCAGCGCAACACCCGGGCGCGGCTGAGCCGCGTCGCCGGGGCGAACCGCTACGACACCGCCGCCCAGCTCTCCGCACAGGGTTTCGCCCCCGGGGTGTCCGACGTCGTGGTCGCCACGGGCCGGACGTTTCCCGACGCGCTGGCCGGGTCCGCCGCCGCCGCGAAGGCGGGCGCGCCCCTCCTGCTGGTCGACACCGGGTCGGTCCCCGCGAGCACGCGGGCGGAGCTCGCGCGCCTGAAGCCCGCGAACATCACGGTCCTCGGCGGCCCGGGCGCCGTGTCCGAGCAGGTCCTCGCGGGCCTGCGCCCGTTCACGACGGGGACCGTGACCCGCGTCGCCGGGGCGGACCGCTACGCGACCGCCGTCGCCGTCAGCCGGGCGTTCTTCCCCTCGGGGGCGCCCACCGCGCAGCTCACGTCGGGCACGAGCTGGCCGGACGCCGTGGCGGCCGGGGCGTTCGCCGGACGCCGCAGCTCACCGCTGCTGCTCACGCCGAAGGACTGCGTCCCCCAGGACGTGAACCTCGAGGTCGAGCGCCTGGCCCCGCAGTCCCTGCAGGCCATCGGCGGGGACGTGGTCTACTCCGACGCGGCGGCGAAGCGGACCTCCTGCGGCGCAGGAGTCCGCACCTACCTCGACGAGCTCCCGGCGCCCACGGGCGACGCCGCGGTGCGCGACGCGCACGCCGTCCTCGGGGGCGTCTTCTACCCGCGCTCCGTCGGGTACGCCACCGACCCCCGGAACTCCGAGTACCGCACGTGGACGCTGCCCGCGGGCGTGGGCGTCTTCACGGCCACCGTGGGTGTCGCCGACGGCACCACGTCGGGCCTGACGTCCCACGTCGAGGTCCTGGGTGACGAGCGGACGCTGGGCAGCTACGACGTGGCGGCCGGGCAGCCCGCGCAGGTCCGCCTCGACGTGCGCGGCGTCCAGCGCCTCACCCTCGTCACGACGTCGTCCGCGACGACCGCGGCCGCCGGCGACCTCGACGCGGACACGGTCCAGTTCGGCGACGCCGGGTTCAGCTGACGGGTGGTCGTCCAGCACCACCGCGGCGGACCGGAGCGACCGACCGCAGGACCACGACAGGGCCCGCACCGGCGACGGTGCGGGCCCTGCCGCGTCCCGGCCTAGGATCGCGGGGCACCCGCCGTCGTCCGAGCACCCGAGGAGCCCGACCGTGATCGTCCTCGTCGGGTTCATGGGCGCGGGCAAGACGACCGTGGGCTGTCTGCTCGCCGACCGGCTGGGACGGCCCTTCGTCGACACCGACCACGTCGTGGAGGCCGACGCCGGCCGCCGCATCGCGGAGGTCTTCGCCACCGACGGCGAGGAGGCGTTCCGCGACCTCGAGGAGGCCGCCGTCGAGCGCGCCCTGGACGGGCCCGAGGCCGTCGTCTCCCTCGGCGGGGGCGCCTGCGGCCGCGCGGGGACCCGGGCCCGGCTCGCGCCCCACACCGTCGTCCACCTCGACGTGTCGCTGGTGCAGGTGCGGCGGCGCACGGGCTCCGACGTCGACCGCCCCGTCCTGCACCGCCCCGGCCTCGCCGACCTGCACGCGGCCCGGCGTGCCGTCTACGCCGACGTCGCCACCCTCAGCGTGAGCACCGACGACCGCACCGCCGCGCAGGTCGCGGCGGAGGTGCTCGAGCGCACCACCCAGCCCCTCCCGGAGGACCGATGACCACCGAGACCACCCGCATCCCCGTGGCCGGGGACGCCCCCTACGACGTCGTGGTGGGCCGCGGCCTGCTGGGCGAGCTGCGCGGCCTGCTGGGCGAGAAGGTCGAGAAGGTCCTCGTGGTGCACCCGCGGGCGCTGCGCAGCACGGGGGAGGCCGTGCGCGACGACCTCGCCGCGCAGGGGCTCACGGCCGTCCTGGCCGAGGTGCCGGACGGCGAGGAGGCCAAGTCGGCCGAGGTCGCCGCGTTCTGCTGGACCGTCCTGGGCCAGTCGGACTTCACGCGCTCCGACGCCGTCGTCGGCGTGGGCGGGGGCGCCGTCACCGACCTGGCGGGGTTCGTCGCGGCGACCTGGCTGCGCGGGGTCCGCGTCGTGCACCTGCCCACGACGGTGCTCGCCATGGTCGACGCCGCGGTGGGCGGCAAGACCGGCATCAACACCGCCGAGGGCAAGAACCTCGTGGGGTCCTTCCACCCGCCGGCCGGCGTGCTCTGCGACCTCGACGCGCTGGGAACCCTTCCGCCGCACGACGTCCGGGCCGGCCT
>Ga0160429_1001920_pt1 | contig 11206 bp, 9 predicted proteins | sample SolpanmetagenomR_FD_108199 | JGI IMG/M metagenome (GOLD analysis project Ga0160429, IMG submission 108199) | Solar panel surface microbial communities from Lawrence Berkeley National Laboratory, California, USA - R | ecosystem: Engineered > Built environment > Solar panel > Unclassified ... | reverse complement strand
TGATATGTATATGGTTGTTCTTTTTGGTCTTTGATCTATATGTATAATGATAATAATGGTTTTCTCCAATCACTGTAATTCTTCAAATCATGAGTTGAGTTATGAGTCGTTTGATCTTTTTTCTTTCCTAACTATATCCTTATTTATTTTTTTCGTTCTTTTGTATCATTAGAACAGCAGAATCCAATCTGAAATGTAATGATAATTGGATATGCAGTCTTGTTTTTTTAGTGAAAATTTAACTTGTGAATTCGTAACAGTCTTGTCGTTGATATAATGAGATATAATAATGATGAAAGATTTTGGAGATGAGTATAATTGAATTCTGCTTTCTCCCCTCTTTGGTGTCGTTTCGTATCCCAGACAAACACCCCCGCTTAATGACAACTATGATGATGATAATAATAATAAAATATGAAAAAACAATATCAGAAGACAATCGCCAGCGGCAGTCATAACAATGGATAAAATAAAATCAAGTCTCTACTTCCTCTTCCCAGCCACCAACCCATTCCAAATCTCCAATGTCATCAAATATTGAACCATCAGAGTTAATACGAGGAGCCTTATCACGAGGTTTGATGACAATCGTGGTTGGTTTTGATGATTTAGTTGGAGTTATAGCATCTTGTGTAATGACGTAATTAGGTTGGTCGGGTGATCTCCAATCTTTACTTAGATTCCATGGACCAACTGGAGTTTGACGCCAACTTGATACTTGATCGGAACTTTTATTTACTGATAAAGAAGAGTCGTTCGAGAATGGACATTTAGATTTATGAGGAGTGTTATTAGCACGACGAAGATTTCCTAAAGCTGTCCATTTATCGGACAACGAGTTTGATTCCTTGAGGAGAAGACAATCTTTCGAAGGAGCAGACTTTGCAAAATGACCAAAAGTAAAAGTACGGGCTTTGACATTTGAAGCCGATCTTCGAGGAGTAGAAGATTGACGAGATGCAGGAATAATGTCAATAGCAGGTGTGCTCGATCTTGAGATGAGTTTCTTTTCAAGATCTGGACTGAATGGTGTTTCTTCTTCGTCAAATCCATCATCAAGGTCAAGAGATGATCTATTCTTTTCTTCCTCTTCCTCTTCCCATAAATCACTCCAACTCTTCGAAAAGATTTGTGCATCATTTGCAAGGAATGCTTCCATTGCTGATGCAGTAGGTAATGATGATGAAAGATTTACCTTGACATTGTTACCGGATTTATAAGACATACCACCAATACCTGAATCAAGAGCAGATACTAATGATGCCATATCGTGATCACTTTTGATTGGGAATAGATCTTCGGAATCGGCAATAGTCGACAATTGACGTTGTTGTTTTTGTTTTTGGATAGCCTTTGCCCATGGAAATGAAGCATCGCTATCCATACGTGGAGAAGTAAGAGAGGGTGTTCGAAGTGGTTCACGACCAAGAGTAGCTCCAACCATATCTTGACCTGTACAGAAATCGTCCAAAGCTTCATCGTCAGTCGTGAAACTGACAACAGCGTCAAGAGCTTCTCGTAATTGGACAATAGATCTTTTTGTAGGATCTATTGCGAGAGAATGGACAAGTACATTATAAGTATCTTGTGACATGTTTGGAAACACATCGAAAAGAGATTGACGATCTCGAACAAAATCAGCATATAAAGGATCAGCAATGGTCGGTGTCGTGAATGGATTACGACCAAACAAAACATTTAGAATACAGATACCGATAGCCCAGATGTCTGCGGCAGCAGGAGAGTAGCCAGATCCTGATGAAGGATCATATTGTTCAGGTGACATGTATCGATCACTACCAACACCAAACTCATTTGTCCATGAAGATGTAGTTGCAAGACCGAAATCACCAAGTTTTATAGATCCATCATGCGTGAGAAAGACGTTCTCTGGTTTGATATCTCTGTGAAAGATATTCTTTTGATGTAAATAATCAACGGCATTGATAAGTTGGTGAACAAATTCTCGGACATGTTCAGTTTCGAGGGGACCTTTTCCTGCACGAATGGCTTCATAAAGATCACCTTGAGAACAATACTCAAGAACCAGATAAGAGTGATGCTCAGTCTCAAATGAAGAGATGAGATTGACGATATTTGGGTGTGATTTTAATTGAGAATGAATAGCAAGTTCCTCAGATTTCTCATCGATTTTTAGTGCTATAGGACTTGATTTCGAGCCATGCTGCAACACACGTGTGAGACATTTGATTGCGACATGTTTACCGCTTTGTAAATCAAGTGCTCGGAATACCATCCCAAAAGTACCGTGATTTAGAGGAGCCAAAGTCTTGAACCTGCCGGCAAGGACCACATCGGCCTTGAAGTCGGCTTGCATACATTCCATTTTGTCAGGAGTATGGAAATGTAAACGGCAGGTATTGATGTTGGAAACTCCCCAAGCTCTTGATTTGACCGAGCTAGTCTTTAGATCTTTATAACCGTTCGATATTGCTCATATAATATTTATTATTCCAAAATAAGCCGAGTTATAATCTTCTTTCTAGTCTATTTATAATACAACTCATTGACACTAACAAAAGTAGTCAGAAGTATGACCAGAAGTCAGTGAGGTTGATCGAAAATGAGGCTAAACAGATGGTAAATCGATTCAAGTGGTATCGTCCGTATATCTTATCAGCTTATTTCCTCTGAGTCACACCGTTTGAGTTTATGATAGATGATAGGTATGATACAGTCAGCTGAGCTAACAAGGAGAGCTTTTGACTTTTTGAAGATAAGTTACCGAGAAGAAAAGATGTTGTATGAAGAAGCTTCGAGAAGAAAGATGATGAATGATGAAGCTTTGTTAGAATCGTAGGTGATTTGGTTTGATGATTTGTAAATGTCGAAAAGAATCGAAAGTCGAAGATAAGAAGATAAAATGAAAACGAGTAATATAAACCCTCGAATTTTAAAACAAACGCCTCTATAAGTTATGAACTGGACCCAAGAAAAAAGGAAGTGAGAATGAGGAGAATGGAATGGGATGGCGGAAGAAGGATGATGTGACTCGTCACAAGGGACAAGGCCGTGCAGTTTGAGTTGTGGAGAGTTGTGGAGAACCACCCTGTCACTTTTTAGAAACTCTTGGAATTCAAACAAAGTCTGGAGGGGGTGGAGAAATGATGGATTGGTTTTGTTGCCCGGCTGATGGCCCCGCACGCAGTAAATGTTTGACCACCACAGTTCCAATTCCCGTTTCAGACGGTTGGTTTCAATAAAAACAAAAACGGTTGCGGCTTTTATCGACGACCAATTTTATGGAATTAATTTATTTTTATTTTTATTGGCGAGTTGTTGATATATTATAGGACTCGACCATAGGATGGAAAGAAGCGGTGTAAGAAAATTTCATATCACGTCAAATACATGCAAAATTGTTTGCTGACACGAATATTGATGAAACTAGGGAAGTAGTTACCCTTAGTCTGCATGAAAGATTTTCTACCCAAATATTGAACGATTTATGATCTATGAATAGCCCGTTTTCATAGTTCCTCAATTAAAAATCGATTGCAAGCGGCAAAGAATGTGGGGTATGGAGAAAAGTCAAAATTCATTAAGGCGCCACCGGCTCATGATAATAATCGGGAGGATCATCTACGTAACCTACCAAAAACCTTCATGTTTCTGGCCAGACCCTTTTCATCTGTTTTTGTGGGGTAAATACGCCCTAATGATCATGAGCGGGTTCATCAACCGTGGATGATAGTAAGAAAGATGGCTGTGGGAACCCATCACGCCATTCTACGTTGTGACGATGAACCTTCTTGATTATGATCATCATCATTATCATGTGCTTATCTTTTATACAATATATACTTGATAGCAGATCATATGTTTCGATGTATAAAGTCAATAATGAAAACTCGGAGGACTAATAAGAGCTAACTAGATGTGGCATGCCAAGCAAAGTACGTGGCAAGTCGTTTCGACACTTTGCAAATCCTGAATTCAGCCTGCTGCACTCACTGTTGGTACATTTCAGGCAAATTTCCCCCTTGTCAAACCTCCCTGTATGATTGATATTATTATGATTAAGACTCGGCGGGTTTTCTCTCCATCGATGTGCTGGCCATTAATGTTGTTTTGTACAGTCGGTGTTTATCGATATAATTTGCCAAAACTTTTCTTTATGCAGGGACGTTCTGCACAGGACTGGTTCAAAGTTGCGGTGTAGAAGATGCCGAATGAACTCCGCTGACGAACTGAAGCTTGGACATTCGTCGGCATTCTTCGGAGCCTTGCTGTTTTCATCCACCCCTGACTAATGGTGATTATAAATATTCGACACTCATGACTAGCTTTTTAAGTCCATCTAAAATACATACCACTCTAACAGCATATCGTTGTGTACCTAATATCTATGGAATTCAAAAATCATTCGATATCATCTATAGAGAATAAGGTAGCTGTTCAATCATTTTGTCGGGGCTCATACTTTCAAAATATCAATATATTGATACTGTAGTGTTCAATGTCTATATTTATAAATACCCCGCATTTCGTGTTTTGACAACTTTTTTTCTAACGCGCAGTAAGAAAAATTTTTGGCCGTTGTGTCAAGTACAATATACTGGTGTGTAAGTTCGACAGCGAATGTAAATCTTTACCTATAATTTCCTATTATTTTACTGCTATAATTATATGAAGAGTTATGAGAGGTATGGCAATATGTTGTATGTATATACAGCCGATAACGACATCAGGTTGTTGAATAACGGCGAGTCATCTGGAATCTGGTGCATAAATCAGTTCTTCAAGATTTCATAATGGTAGCTCAAGTACGACATGATCATCAGGCTCGTCATGGATCATCTCATCGGATGCAAAGGACCGTCAATACATTACTCGGCCCGGCTTGTTTAAAATGTCGCCGACAAGCACTCTTCTCTATCTTACGCCAACGTCGTCCATTGTCAGCCCAATATGATGGCAAATCACCACAAAAGATCCATAGAATGGATTATCGGTATCTGAACGGGATAATGTCCGCTCCATCTTCTAGTGGTAGTTCACCAAGTCGAGAGATGAAACCAAGGCCGCGGTTATCGTTGGAGGAAATGAACACGAGTGACACTGATATTGACTCGGAAGAGACGGGAACACCGTACTCGGATAGCAGTATGGACTGGAAGTCCACAAACCGGATGATAAACGATGAAACAAAACCATTGAACGACGTGGATGATGTCTATAAAACTCAGGGTGGTTACCATATTCCGAGGGTACAAGAGCGTGCGCATCTACATGGTCATGATCATCCACGTATTATATCAGATACGTTCAATGCGCGTTCTCTAAACATTGCCCCACCATCGAGGTCACCACAATCAATTGTTGCGCCTATCTCCAAGAGGTCTGCCGATGAGTCTTTACACAATGTTTCACGATGGCCCACCAAAGTTGGTAAGCCTCAATTACGTGGGTTGATCAATCCATCAGCATGGTGTTATCGTCGTTCACTTCTTCAATTATTATTTGCAGTCCCGCACTTTTACAATGTTTTGTCAAATCGGAATCAAAATACAAAATGTGATCCGAAATGCGTCACATGCGCACTTAGATGTGCTGTCCAAGCATATCATACTGGTACTATGCAACAGCTGAACCATGAAATCAGAAATCTCGACGATGCAATCCTGAAAACAGGACGTGAGAGTAGTCCGGCCTGGAGAGCAAATAATAAACATAATCAAGATGATGCACATCATTTTCTTCTTTATATCCTTGGCACAATGGAAGTATCAAAGTGTCTTAAGTAAGTACTTTTACAAATGAATTTAGTATCGCTCATAGTTGATTGACAGCATTATCAGCAAAACATTAGTCGACCAAGTCTTTCACGTCGCGCACGAGGCATCTTGGACATGTAAAAATTGTAATAAATCACATAGCATGAGCGACCCAGCGGGCTTCAGTATATCATTGGCAATACATGGTAAAACACCCTCGTTGCGTAATTGCATGGATCGTTATCACATAGAAAAAGGTCTCGAGATACGATGCGATAAATGTAAAAGTAACAAACTTCGAGACAGGACAAAACGAATCATTTCACCACCTGAAGTCTTTGTCGTTCATCTTGCTAGATTTGCTGTGGGTCATACGGGGAAAACGTATAAAGTTACAGAACGTGTAGAATTACCCGAAACTTTTGATTTATCTCCATGGTTAAAAGAAGGACAAACGCGGACCAATTATAAGCTACAGTCTGTCGTGTACCATGTTGGAAGTTTAAGTAATGGTCATTATATTGCTCGAGTCCGAGGATCAGATGGAATAAGTTTGTTGGATGACGAATCTCATCCTCGACGCGTTCATGGCTGGTGGACAGATTCTGGAAACTTCACCCCGTATATACTTTTGTACTCGCGTATATGACTGCATTTGTACATTCGTATATAACTGCATAGCGTTTGATTATTTTTATAGTATGCATCCGTTTCAAGACTGGAATCATAACATCATTGTCATTTATTAGTGTTTTGTATTTTACAGAGGTGTGTTCTAGTTGTAATGCGCAAAAATTGACGTTTTTCGTTCATGTACAGGCACTTCATTTTCTGGTGCACCGGGTATCACTTTCTTCAATCCCTATAGCACAAATTAGTATCATCAAGAATCTTTTTATACTATATATATACGAACCAATTTTTGAAATACACATTGATTTAGCGGACGCTCTACCTTTCGACATTGAAACATTTGTTGATTATTTTGTTCCAAACATTGCCAATGTGCTCTAAACTCTGATAAACAATTTGATCTTATATCCTCTAGACTATACCGACTGGAATTAGTAACAATTCCGTATATATCCAAGGTCGTGAAACATACACACTGGCGGCACATCTAGTGACTTTTCTCCCTTCTCGCATACAATCCAATTCTCCTCTGCCATTTGATTCGTCTTTGCACTTCATATAATCGTCATTATATGGTTGACATCTTGCGCCGATGAAGAAACTAGCACTCATAAGAGGTGCTGAAGATGCTCCTATCTCATCGACTTTTGGAATATTGTCTGGCAAAGGAGTTGTGTCTACGAGAGCATGTTGATTAAAGCTGTTGTCAAGTCAGCGCGTTATATAGATTATTCAATTTTAACATTGACTCACCGGGGCTCTCGTGCAGCCATGATGCAGGGACGTGATTAGACAATTGACAACTCCCGACATTATAAACCAAGTGGAGGTTTGAAGTTGACGGCCGGAAAACTTATGCTTAGTCAGCAAATATCTCCGATGTGAAGTCCAGCTTCATAACTTTTTATGAGCGATTAGTATGTTTATGTTACCAGTCGATTATTGACAATATTTTTCGCAATTCGTATGATCCTGGGGCATAGCATTGTGTGATATTGTCCGGCTTGTTTACGAATATCATTGTGCAAATATAGTATCTGTCGTCATGTTTGGCGCTTTGAATTCTCAACCTGCACAACAATCATCTTCACTATTCGGTAATTCGTTAACACAAAACAAACCAAATCTGTTTGGTCAAAGTACGACACAGACGGGACAACAGCCATCGCTGTTTGGTTCCTTGAATCAGAATAATACACAGCAACAAAGTCAGCCACAACAAGCAACTGCGCCGTCGTTGTTTGGCAACTTGAACAAGCCTGCAACTACAAATACGTCTAGTCTTTTTGGACAAACGCAACCACAACAAAATGCTGCACCGACGACGATGAAGGGGTCGATGTTTTCGTCCATTGGACAGCCAGTTCAGAACACGAGCACATTTGGCGCATCTTTATTAGGGACGAGTATATCACAACCACAACCTCAATTACAACAATCACAATTGACAGCCAGACTTGCAGAGACGTTGCGACCACGTGAGTATACTTTGTATAACATAGCTACTGCTTACAAAAACTTATGATTTGACAGGAGAAAAATCCATACCCGATCAGATTGATACTCTGGTGCGAAAATGGTCACCCGAAAGCAACGCATGTGCAATGCAATCATATTTCTACACAACCGTGCCGCCGGGTACTGCACCCTTTTGGTCACCCGGGCCTGAAGATGACGAGGCGAGATGGGAGGAAGCACTTTCTAAGAAACCATCAGAGAATTCCGTTCCAGTCTTGGCTCGAGGTTTTCAGCAATTAGGTCTGCGACTAAAGTTACAAGTCCAGGCTGTGCAACAACTACAGTGGAGATTACATGAGATGAACAGCAGTCTTGAAGCCATGATGCAGAATCACGAACTTAGATTGAGCGTACGAGCATCCGAGGCGAAGCGAAAACATGTTGCATTGGGTCAGAAATGCATTGGTCTAGCTATAAAAGTGCAAGTGTTAAGGTCGAAAGGATTCGTGATGGATAGTACGGAACAAGATTTGGGTCGGAAGTTAGAAACGTTGGAAAAAGCAGTATTTGAGCCTGGTCTAGCGTCGAGAGAAGAAGAGATATGGGCTAGAATGGTAGCTCTGAGGGAACGAACGGCATGGATCACGAGGGAGAGCGAGAAACTGGGTCGACAAGTAGGAAGTGGTGAAAAGACGGGAATTAGTGAAGAAGTATTGAAAAAAGTGAAACAAATATTAAGCGATTATGATACGCAAATCACGCATCTAACTAAAGAGCTCGAGGCTGTTAATTTGGAATATAAACAATGGCAAACCATGAGTGGGTCATGATATATGTATTGTAACATTTTATTTACATGGATGAAAGCATGATCATTTACGTGAATGACATTATTATTTTATTGTTAGACTAATCTTTTGACACAGTCAATTGCAAATGGCGCTTTATTGTTTTATTAGTAGACGTTTTGTAATTCATTAAGGAGATTTGTGTCTTACAGAGGTATAGTAAGGCGCAAGTGAGAGCTGCTCCGGCCATGTTCATATATGCGATATTCTCTTGAGCCTGTTTCATGTCAATTTACAATGTTCGATTTTGTTTAGATTGGATTATAATGATTGACCTCGATCTCGGCTTTGCTTGGAGGCGCTGTATAAATATCTCGTCAGTCTATTGTCCTTTAACCTTTAGTGACGGCGCCTACCTGGTCCAAACATTGTAGTTACAACTATGTATCGATCACTTGAAGAAGGATTGCAGAATAATAATTAAAAAATACAAAAAAAAATATTACATGCATGTGCTTTTTTAAAACGTGACGTCGAACAACAAATCCACCTCATACGAATGGCTCAAGTCAACTTTCATAAAATATCATTTACCAATTAACATAATATAATTGATCATGGAGGACCTCAAAGGTTCCAACACCACACCGACAGAAGAATCACTCAATTACCCTGAAGCGAACAATGACCCGGGAGATCCACTTGCGCCATCTCACGATGAAGAAGATGGAGCAAAAACACCTCCCTTGTCAGCATCCCATCGAGATATGGATGTAGAAAACGACGACGACGATACAGTAGCACGAGACGCCACTGAAAAGAATAGAGATGACGATTCAGACAATTCAGACGATGCATTGTCAGAAGTTGACGAGGCACAATTCGAAGATTTCGATCCCGAAGCTATTGCAATTGAAGAAAGACGTATTGTCGACACGGGAGATGTAGCGCAAATCGGCAAATTCAAGAGGAAAAGAGCCGAAGGGGAAGAGAGACCGAAGAAGAAAAGGAAAGAGGAACGACGAAAACTTAAACGGGGAAAAGATAGAGATGGAGTGGAAGGGGCAGTAGATGGGGATGTTGAAGGTGGTAGAAGAAAGTCCAGACATGAGAAAGAAGTGGTACAACGAGTTAGAAGAGCGAGAACACCATCTGAAGAAAGAGATGAGAATTTGACACCAGAAGAACGTAAGTATCATTCATTCTTCCTTTTCCTCTATCATTCCTATCCCCCCCCACCCGTTTAACATTCAATATATACTAATTCTATATACATATACAGGTCGTAGAAAAGATTTCTCACGTCAACTTGATCGAGCACTTTCCAAACCAAAAGCAGCTCGTCGTAAAGCAACGGGGATTGACCTTGACGCCGCAGCCGATGATGAATTACACGACATGCGTAAACGAATGTCAGCAGCGGCTCAAGCAGATACAATAGCTCGAGAAGCCGGTAAACCAGCCATGCATAAACTACAAATGTTACCCGACGTAATAGCCTTGTTGGGTCGTAACACTTTACAATCCGCACTCGTCGATCCAGACATTAACATTTTAGAATCCGTAAGATACTTTCTCGAACCCCTCAACGACGGTTCTCTCCCAGCGTACAACATCCAACGCGAACTCTTTTCCGCCTTGTCGCGTCTGCCTATAAGTAAAGAATCACTGAGCGCTTCCGGAATCGGCAAAGTCACGCATTTTTACACGAGAACGAACAAGGCCGAAGCGGGCATCAAACGCCAGGCAGAAAAGTTGATTGGAGAATGGACGCGTCCGATCTTGAAGCGAAGCGACGACTATTCGAAAAGAGAAATGGTCGAGGCGGAATACGACGCCGTCAAAGCCGCCCAGAGAGATATTTCCATCGCAGTCGCGGCAGCTGGGCCGGGTGGACAGGAAGAAGTCAGACGAGAAAAGGCCGCGGCGGCGAGGAAAGCAGCCTTGGCGATTCCGCTTAATGGCAATAGAGCGAGGATGGACGGCGGAGTGGGAACTTATAGCATCGTGCCGAAAAGTGACGTTTCGTCTCAGACTCAGAGTAATGGTGTGAGAAGGTTGGGTGCAAGTGGAGATGAAGTTTTTAGAAGATTAAAAGCTAGAGCTGGGGGGAGATGAATCCTTTCTCACGTTCTGTGAAGTAGACTGCTTACAAGTCTGTTGATGCATGAGTCCTACAAACCTGTGAACTGGAAATAGTAGTCGGTGGATTACTGTATAATTAACAACGAAAGCATAACATTATGATTTATAATTCATTACCACTACAGTGTTTATTCTGTTTTAGAAGTAATTCCATGTAATCTTTATCATCATCAATACGAAAGCATAAGCCATGACTAGTCATGTGTTAATTAGCACAATGTTATAAGCCACTCGACACCCCGCCGTCTACATATCCATCTGATGATCTAAACATGACCAACCAGTTTCACATTTGATATATTTCCAAATGGTCACAAGAATAAGTATCACAAGCATACAAAGACGATAGATACCATCAAACTTTACATTCTTTTACTAGTATAACTAACAACAGCATATTTTAGAATTACTTTCTTTGAAAAACTAGATATAAAAAATTTACAT
>Ga0160429_1001919_pt1 | contig 11207 bp, 13 predicted proteins | sample SolpanmetagenomR_FD_108199 | JGI IMG/M metagenome (GOLD analysis project Ga0160429, IMG submission 108199) | Solar panel surface microbial communities from Lawrence Berkeley National Laboratory, California, USA - R | ecosystem: Engineered > Built environment > Solar panel > Unclassified ... | reverse complement strand
GGAGCAGCCAAGGGTCAGCGTCGTGCAAGAGCAGGGGCAGCCGCAGGTCAAAGTCGAGAAGACGAGCCAGGCCGACCAGGGACAGTACCGCGGTGCACGTACGGCCGACCAAGTCCACGCCTACGAACTGGCATTCGGAATCATCGACACCACCGCCAGCACGGGGACGGGCGCAGGTACGGCGCATGCCATGCGCGTCAAGCAGCTCGACGACATGGACGTCTACAATGCCAAGGGCAAGAAGCTCGGCGAGGTCGACCGCCTGATCATGAGCCAGAAGGACAACAAGCGCTATGTCGTCGTCTCCCACGGCGGTTTCCTGGGCCTCGGCGAGGACCGGGTGGCGTTCCCGCTGGAGCGGTTCTCGGTCAAGGGCAACGACCGCCTGGTGATCCGCGGCGTCAGCGAGCAGGACATCGAGAACATGGACAACTGGCGCAAGGACGTCGCCGACTACCGCAAGCTGAACGACGCCGACCAAGCGAACCTGTCCGTGATGCAGTGAGTTCGAACGGCCCCCAGGGGGCCGCAAGCGGGCGGACCGGTCGCACGATGCAGGTGGGCCGGCCCGCCGATGCCTCTACGCAGGCACGAGGGTGCCAGGAACCGGCTTTTCTTCCCGCCTGGCCCGTACGGGTTCACCCCTCACACGAGGATCGGCTTATGCTCAGGACCATCATCATCCCCGCGGTCGCGCTTCTTGCGCTGGCCGGCTGCGACGAGCAGAAATCCTCTCAGGCTCAGAAGAGCACGACCTCGGCAACGGAGACCAAGGTCGACGACAAGGTGGGCACGCCTCGACCCGAGACGGCCGCCCCCGCCACGACTCCGAACGCGAACGCACAGGCGACCCCATCACGGACCGGCTCGCTCGACCCTTATAGGGGCCGAACCTTCACCGCCGGTCCGGTCTCCCTGCGGCTCAACGCCGACAACACCTTCCGCATGGACGAAACGGACGGAAACCGGAAGGTGGAGGGACAATGGCAATTCGCCTCCCAGAGCAACCTCCTGGTCCTGTCCGACCCGAAGGGTGACGTGGGAACCGCTCAGTTCCCGATGCGCTGCCATTTCCAGGAAAGCGGTGCCGATGCGTTCCAGCTCGGCGAAACGGCGGGCTCCTGCGCGCGCTTCAAGGATATGACTTTCAAGCCTGCCGCGGGGTAACCATGGCGCGGTAGGGTCATGCATCACTCCCCGTGAGCAAGCCCCGCTCCGCGTACATCTACCGAACGGTGCCTCCTTCGGAACACCTCTGCCATCCCCCCTGTCAGGCCATGTGACCGCCACCGCGTGACGTTCACCCAACAGGGCGCCACTTCTCGAAAACCGAACACGCCCACGCAATCGTTGCCGCCAAAGACCGGAGAGCTGACATGAAACGTTCGATCCTTGCCTGCGCAGCCCTGGCTGGTTTTGGCCTCGGTGCCGCAACCCTGCCGTCGCAAGCCTTGTCCGTCCCCACCGTCGGCGTCGCTGCCGGAAGCAATCACGACCTCATCGAGATCCGGATGTCCCGTCGGCAGATGCAGCGCCAACGCCGCAGCGGTGGCAATGCCAAAATGCCTTCGCGGCCACCGGGAGCCAAGCAATACGGCCAGACCAGCGGTGGCCCCCGCCGATAGGCCAACGAGCACCCGTGTTGCGGGCCGTGCCGCTCTTTCCGAGAGAGTGAACCACCGCCGGAGGGCGGAAAACCCACCGACGGCCATCTCATGACAGCGGATGCCATATGATCTTCTCGGAAGCGTTCGAGCGGCTGGCGCAACTCGGTCGCTCGACCGTGGCACTGATTCCAGGGCTCGCCGTGGCCCTTCTCCTATTCGGACTCGGCCTGCTGATCGCCCGGGGCGTCCGCGCGGCGGTGCGCCGGGCGGCCGCCTTGCGCGATGCTTCCCCGGGCTCGGCCGCGGTGCTTGGGCGCATCGCCGGCGGCGCCACCATCCTCGTCGCGTTCCTCGTCGCGGCCTCGGTGGCATTCCCATCGGTGTCGGCCGCCGACCTCTTCAACCTGCTCGGCATCGGCGGCGTGGCCATCGGCTTCGCCTTCCGGGACGTCCTGCAGAACCTGCTCGCCGGCATCCTGATCCTGTTGACGCGTCCCTTTGTCATCGGCGACCAGATCCGAGCGGGATCGTACGAGGGCACGGTCGAGGACGTCTGGGTGCGCGCCACGGTCCTTCGGACCTACGACAACGAGCGGGTGCTGATCCCGAACGCCACGCTGTTCGTCGACAAGATCACCGTCATCACCGCGCACGAGAAGCGCCGCCTGTCCTTCCCGCTGACCATCGGCAACGGCGACGACATCCGTAAGGCCCGGCGCGTCGTCACGGCGGCCCTCGCCCGGACCGATGGCGTTCTTTCCGATCCGCCCCCGGAAGCGCTGGTAACCGGCCTCGGGGCCGCCGGCGTCGACATGGTGGCGCGGTTCTGGATCGACCCACCCCGGCGCCGGGATGCGGTCGATGCGTTGGATGGAGCCATCATGAGCGTGAAAGAGGCGCTGACCGAGGCCGGCATCGACCTGCCTTACCCAACCTCGCAAGTGCTCTTCCACGACCAGACGGAGGAAACCGACGGTGACCGTACCCGGCAACGGGAAGGCTGGCCGGTCGGGCGGGATCCGCCGAAGTCCCGCCGGCAGGTCGACGAGGGGCGACGGGACGACGAGAGCCCGGTCCCGTGACCTGTCCTCGGGAATATCGGGCTCACCGACTTGCCCCTACGCGATCCCTTCGGGACCCCGGGGAGTGCCATCGGGATCGTCGTCAGGGGCGGGACGCCGCCTCCAGGAGCTGCGGGGACATGGCCGCTAGGGCCAGGAGCGGCGCGGGCATCGCGACGCCCGCTCGACGCATGGTTTGGGCGACGTCGCGACAACGCCTGAGATCGTTCGACCCGGCAGCATCCTCGACTTGCCGCACGTCCTCGGGCGAAGGCCGGGGTGCGGCCGGAGCGGTGACCGGGGCATCCCGCGTCGGTCCCGACGCCGTGGCCGTCGAGCCGTTGGGCACGGCCTTGTTCTGCGCGGCACCCTGCGGGCCGGCGGCGCCCGGACCCGAGGCCGTGATCTGCCCGCTCATTCCCGAGGTGTTCTGTGGCGTCCCCGGCGCGGAGGGCTTTTCCGATGGTTCTCCGCTCTTCCGGGCCGTCACAGCGGTGGCCAGTTGCGGCGGCGTCTCGACGGCCTTCATCGAAGCCACGGGCTGGCGCACGAAGGCCACGAGCTCCTGGCATAGGTTCGCGGGCCTTCCGGCGAGCGAGGCGTCCCCTTGTGCGGAGGCCATCCCGGGCAGAAAGGCGACCGCTGCGATGAGCAGCCTCGTCGATACGGCTTGCATGTCGGTTCCTGACCTGATCCCTCCGACGAACACGCCGGAGAATTATGAAATTCCAACGTTGCCGAAACCCAGACGGATCTGGATCTCACGACGATGAGCGAGCGATGTGGCATTCACCCAGGGGACCCGTCCGGTGACCATGGGTGACACGAACCGCAACAGGTTGCTCGCCGTCATCGCGGTGATCCTCGGGATCGGTGCGCTCCGGGCAAGCTATTCCGTGACGATGCCTCTCGCGGCCGCAGGCGTGGTGATCGCCGCCGTCTGGCCGATCAAGACATGGGTGGACCGCTACCTTCCTTCCGGCCTCGGCTATGTCGCGACGGTCGCGACGATTGCCGTTGTTTTCGCCGGCTTCACCATCGCGATCTATTTCTGCGCCGCGCAGGTCGTCTTCGCCTTCGAACAGAACTGGGACCGCTTCAACGTTCTGTACGTGCGATTCTCGACTTGGGTTGCGCTTTGGGGATGGCCGCTCGATGGCCAGGAGGCCTACGGACGCTTGATCGGCGCGGCGCGAGGCCTCCTGCAAAACGCCTACACGACCTTCGTCTATCTCGGTTTCATCTCGCTTCTGGTCATGTTCGGCATGCCGGAGGTGCCGGCCTTGGGGATCAAGCTCCGCGAGACCTTCGATCGCGACGAGCAGCGAGAGGTGCTCAAATCCGTCGAGGACATTGCCGTGAAGACCCGCCAGTACCTGGGCATCAGCACACTGACGAGCCTCCTCACCGGGACGGCGACGACACTCCTGGCGTTCGCGGTCGGCCTCGACTTGGCGCTTGTCTGGGGCGTCCTGAACTTTCTCCTGAACTACGTCCCCGTGGTGGGAAACCTCATCGGCATCCTGCCGCCAAGCCTTTATGCCTTTATGCAGTTCCAGACCGTAACGGCCCCGGTCCTGGTCTTCGTTGGCCTCACCGTTATCCAACTGATCATCAGCAACATCGTCTACCCCATGCTTCAGGGTCGGAGCCTGTCGCTCTCGCCACTCGCCATCATCGTCGCGCTCTCGTTCTGGAGTTGGGTCTGGGGGATCGCCGGGGCGATCCTGGCGGTTCCGCTGACCTCGGCCATCGTGATCGCCTGCGAGGCATTCCCATCGACCCTGTGGGTTGCGCGACTGCTGTCCGAGCCCGAGCAACGCAAAGGCTGGCTGGCACGCGGTCGTCAGGAAACCGGTCGCTAGGACATCTGGCACGGGCCTGAAGCAGCGGCACGATCCCCCGGGCGCACAGCGAGGTGCGCCCGGGCGGAAACCGTCGTGAGGTGCCGAACCATCGAAGGAACGCGGGGGACCGCCACGGCCGATGCTGGAGGGCCCCTGCGTTGTTCATGGTGCCGACCGCCCGGGCTACGTCTCAGCCCAAAAAATGGGAGGTATGGCCGATTGCTCCGGCACGAAGGAGCCAAGCCGTCATTGGGCCTTCGGGGCACCGGTCTCATCGGTGAAGCGAATCATGCCGCGCTTGTCGATGATCAGCTTGCCGTCGGGGCCGGGCTGGCGTCCGTAGCCCGACCCGACCACGCGCAATCCGCAGCGCTCCGGGCAGTCGACCTGAAGGGTATCACCGGCCGCGACCTTCTTGTTGGTCTCGGTCGAGCCAAGGTCCACGGTGACCGTATGCTCCTTCGTGTCCTTGTTGATGACGGATACGGCGAAGGCGGGCGACGCAAGGGCCAGCAGAAGGGCTCCCGAGGCGAGTCCCTTGGCGAGGTCGACGTTCCACGAGGTTCTTGAACGGGTCATGATGTCATTCTCCGGTGCACTTGGGTTGGTGGGTAGGTGTCGTCCGGAAGGGGGCGCCGCACGAGGATCTTCCGAAAACGATGCGGATTCCCCAGGGGGAATGGCGAGACGGCGCCGGGCCCGTCAGGGGCAGGCGTGACGCTGGCCGTCGTAACCGAGGTAGGTGCCGGAGGCGGCGTCGTAGGACTTGAAGCGCCGCGAGCAGGAGGCGACCTCGGCGCGCGACGGACCGCCCCCGTCACCCCCCTGTGCCGCCTGGGCCGCGAGCGCTCCCCCGATGATCGCACCGGCGGCCAAGCCGCCGAGGGCGGCACCGCCACGCCCGTAGCCCCGCCGACGATAACCGTATCCGCGGCCATAGCCTCGATGCCGGCCATATCCGCGCCCATCATGGCCGAAGCGGCGTCCGCCGAAACCGCGATGCCGACCTACACCGTGTCCGCGCATGCCCCTGTCGTGGCGGCCGTCACGCACGTAGGTAAAACTCGCACCACTCGACCGGAGGTCGGCGAAGAGAGACTGGGCCGTGCCCTCGCGGGCCGACGCCGAGCCCGAGCCAGCAAGGATTGCTGCGGATCCGATGACGGCGATGGCGAACGTCCGTAGCTTTGAAATAGACATCGAGGCGTCTCCTCACCCTGTTGTCGTGATCCGGCCTGTTCCGAGCAAGGTGGTTGCTTGCCGAACCTGGAACGGTTGATGCTCCTCTGGTTCGTGAAGACTGCTCGGATGCTGATTGATTTAGGCAGGACGCAGGGAATTTCCTGTCGGAGTTCTCGGAGACCGCGTCAGGGTTCGCCCGTCACGGGTCGAACCCGGCATTGAATGCCGGCTCGCCTCGGCTGTATCGTATGGTGGCGGGGGAATGTTCACGGTGAAGGATGGAATGACCGGATGGGTCACCCGTTCAGATGATCGGAAAGCGCTGGGTCGAGGTCTTCCGGTGCCACTACCGCAGCGTGAGCGCGTCCAGCCAGCCGTGCGAGGCGCCGTATCGGATGATCTCGGACCGCGTGCGCAACCCGAGCTTCTCGGCTGCGCGTGCCTTGTACGTCTCGACGGATTTCACGCTCACGTCGATGCGGCGGGCGATCTCCTTGTTGCTGAAGCCTTGCGCGATCAGCCGGAGCACCTCCGTCTCCCGCGGGCTCAGCGCTTCGCCGGCCTCGCCCGGTTCGACGCCCTTGGCTGCGCCGGACGGGTCAGCCAAGGCATGGCCGGCGATGGCCGGGTCGAGATACACGCCGCCGGCGGCGATGGCCCGCACCGCACGTGGGAGATCCTCCGCCGCCGAGCGTTTGAGGAGGTAGCCCCGTGCGCCCGCCTGGAGCAGGGGCTGGACGTAGGCCACGTCCTCGTGGACCGTGAGGACGAGAATCTTAATGCCCGGGCATTCGCGCGTGACGCGCTCGGTCAGTTCGAGGCCGTTGATGCCCGGCATGGACACGTCGATGACGGCGACATCCGGCCTGAGGGCGCAGATGATCGATAGCGCATCGGTGCCGTTGCCGGCCTCGCCGACGAGTTCGATCTCCGGGTCGGCGCCCAGAAGAGTCTTGATGCCGGCGCGGACGACGGGGTGGTCGTCCGCGAGGACGACCCGGATATGGTTCATCGGACTGCCCTTGCTCAGCGTCAGGCGGATGGGGGCGGGGAGGGGATGCGAACGAACAGCGTCGTCCCGCAGGCCGGTGCCGTCTCCAGTGTGAGCGTTCCCCTCAGCAGGGACAAGCGCTCCCGGATGCCCGACAGACCGAGATGCGGCTTGGCGGGCGCTCCGTCGGCGACCTGTCCGGGCCCTGCCTCCGCGTCGAAGCCGATGCCGTCGTCCTCGATGATCACCCGCACCTCGTCCGGACGCCGCTCCACCGAGACGCTGACGGTGCGAGCCTGCGCATGCTTGAGGATGTTGGTGAGGGCTTCCTGCACGATCCGATACAGGGCCGTCTCGATGTCCGCCGGCAGCCGGGAAGCCTCGCCCGGGAACTGAAGGTCGGACGGGATGCCGTGGCGAAGGGTCCATTCGCGCAGCAAGGTGGCGAGCGCCTCGCGCAGGCCGATGTCGTCGAGTGCGGTGGGACGGAGCTGGACGGCGGCGCGATGGATGTCACGCCCGATCTCGCCCGCGAGCGAGCGCAGCCATTGCATCTGGCGGGCCGCCTCGCCGGTGACGCCCTCAGCTTCCAGGAGACCCTGCAGCCCCTTCAGGCCGAAGGACAGGCCCGTGACCGTCTGGCCGACCTGATCGTGCAGCTCACGTGCGATCCGGCGTTGCTCGTCCTCCTGCGCCTCGCCGAGACGGCGAAGCAGATCTAGCCGTTCGGCCTCGGTCCGCTTGCGGGGCTCGATATCCGCCACCACGCCGTAAATGAGGGTGGGGGGCGCGGCCTTGAACGATTCGGGCACGCGGCCGATCATCCTGACCCAGCGCGCATGCGTCCCCGGTCCCCTGACCCGGAACTCCTCGTCCAATGGCATGCCGTCCGCGATGCAGCGTCGAACCGCATCGGCGAGCCTGTCGCGGTCTTCCTCGTGGACCGCATCGAGCATCGTCCCGGCGTCGGCCTGGATCTCGCGATCCAGCGGCGCCTCGGTATCCCATCCCAGGAGGTCGGCGGCCCGCACGGAGCCGATGACCCGTTCCTGCGCCGTATCCCAGCGCAAGGTGCCGAGTTCCGCGGCCTCCACGGCCAAGGCCCCCTGCTCCTCGCTCGACCGAAGCGCGAGCGAGAAGCGCGCCCGCTCGCCGCTTCGTCGCTGCGCCATGTCACGGCTCACCAAGCCCACGAGCCCCAGGGCCAGGCCGAAGCTAAGCAAGCTGCCGCCGGCCAGCACGTAATACGACCGCGCCACGGGCGCGTTCAGTGCGTCGACCGGCATCCCGAAATGCACCGACCATCCGCCTGTGTCCTCCAGCGTGCGGTAGACGACATCGATGTCCGGCCCCTCCAACGAGGGTCCGCTGTAGAAGCCATGGGGAGCGCGCCGGATGGCCGCCCGCAGGGCCGGGTTCGCCGGATGTCCGAGTTCCTCGGCCTCGGCACGGGTGCGGGCGATGGTGCTCCCGTCCCCATCGACGATGGTGCCGACCCAGCCCTCCGGCGCCCCGGCATCGCGCAGGATCGAGCTGACGGCGTTGGTGGCCAACCCGACGGAGAGGACGTAGCGGAGCGCCCCGTCCCGGATGACCGGCACCCGAAGGGCGACGAGGCGCTGTCCCGAGATCGGCCCGACCGGTCCGATGCCGCCGACCACCGGACGCTCGGATCGGATGACGGCATCGAAGCTCCGGCGGTCGGCGGTCGGGCCGAGCTCCGCATCGAGCGAGCGCAGCAGGTTGACGATCTGGACGCCGGAAGGGTTCGAGAGCTCGACGGTCTCCCATAGCGGGTGCGTCGTCTTGAGACGCGTGGCCTCGGCGTAGAAGTCCGCGAGGTCCGGCCGGTCGAGGCTGGCGGACGCCGCCTGGGCACCGAGGGCCGCCATCTGCGAGGCGATGTCCGATGAGACGCGCTCCGCCACCCGGGAGGCACTGGCCACGGCTGCGCTCCGCGTCTGATCGCGTTGCTGCTGCGCCATGAGGGTGGCCATCCAGCCGCTGAGCAGCAGCAGGGGAATGGCGGCCGCGAAGGCCAGGGCGACGAAGGTTCGGACGCTGCCGCGGCTCCATCGGCTCGCCGGAACGGTATCCGAGTCCCCGACGTCCATGGGATCATGCGCCTTCACCCTGACCCCACTTGCCTCCGTCGGGCCGCGAAAGGCCCCGAACAGCCTGATCATGGTGTTCCGGGGTGACAGGTCCCTCACGGGAACTCGATGGGCCCACACGATGAAGCCGGTCTGGTCGATGCGGTTCCCGTCGCGTCGCCGAGAAGGCGGAGACCCGACTCGATGACCTGAAGCGTCTGGCGGTCGCGATGCGTCTCGCGCACGGTTTCCTCCAGGCGATGCAGGCGCTCGATGAGGTCCGGTGGGGAGGCGCCGTCGATCAGTTCCGCCTCCACCAGGACCGTCACCACTCGTTCCAGCCGGGCGAGGGTTCGGCCTTTCGGCGAATGCTGGAGTTTGCGTTTCATCGATCAAGCCTCCCTGTTTCGTTCGTGTCCCGCCCCCGCGAACGGTCTCGCCTGAGAGTGGAGCGATGCGATGCGAGCGCCGAGATGCCCGGCGCGGAGCGATGAGGCCGGGTGGGCCCGCGAGGACGAAGGGCACAGGATCTCGATGCCGAACGCCCCGGCCGTGTCCACCCGGGTTTCAGGCGGACGACATCGACGCCCGGAAGCCCGGCGCACCCTCGTCGTGTTCGAGGGACGTTGTGCTCGGAAGCCTCCTCGCCGGATGCGGCACCCGCGTACCGAAGTCCCAGGATGAGACCTCGTAGCCCTCGATCCAGGCCCGACGCTCGCGGGAGTCCTCAGGGTAGGGGCAAGCATCCTTCCGGTGGCCTGCCGCACGGGCGCGGGAGCCTTGCCTGATGATGTCCATGAGCATGTGCGCCAACCTTCCAGTCAGCTTCGATGTCCTGCGTGGCCGCCCTGAGAAGCGCTTAACTCGGGTCGGGCGGCAAGACGTTTTCCCGGCTGCGCGGGTCACCCCGACACGCGTCGGGGTAAGCCCGACATCATGCCAGCGAGACGGAGCCGAGCGTTGCCGGGACGCGGGCCTCGGTCGGTTCGCTCCCATGCAAACGGCAAGGAAAGGGAGCCGATGCCGCTGTCGCCTCCGCCCGCCGGGTACCGATAGGGGCGTTCGATCTTACGCCGCCGGCATCCCATCCGCTCACGGAACCGGTGCGTGGCGCGGGAAACCGGCGCGCGGCCTGGGAAGCCCGAAAGCCTCCAGGGGCAATCCTGACGCATCCAGGCGAGTTCGCGAACGTTGTCCTTCCACGGCCCGGTCGAGCCCCGATGCGGAACGCCCTGACCGATGGGCGCAGGCATGCTTCGCGGTACCAGCCGGACGATGGGCCCAGGAGGATACTCATGCTGTTCGACAGTTGGACGGGGCTGGGGCGGGTGCTCCTCGTCGGTCCGTTAGCCTATGTCTCGCTCGTCGCAATCCTTCGGATCTCCGGGAAGCGCACGCTCACGAAGCTTAACGCCTTCGACCTGGTGGTGACGGTCGCACTGGGATCGACCCTCGCGACGGTGCTGCTCAGCAAGTCCGTCGCGCTCGCCGAGGGGGTTCTGGCCATGGCGATACTGGTCTTCTTCCAGTTCGCCATCACCTGGCTCGCGGTTCGGGTGAGCTGGGTCGACGGGCTTATCAAGAGCGAGCCCACCTTGCTCGTACACAACGGCCAGTTCCTGGAGCAGGCCCTACGGGCTCAGAGGGTGACGAAGGATGAGGTGTTCTCCGCGCTCCGGTCCTCCGGGGCCGGCGACCTTGCCGTCGTCGACGCCGTCGTCCTGGAGACGGATGGCTCGATGAGCGTGCTCAAGGGTCAATCGGGAACACCCGAGACGACGACGCTGGCGAACGTGAAGCAAACACTTCCGACCTGATGCAGCGGACGGGGGCGCCGCGTCCCGGCCGTGCCGCCGCGGCAGACCTCGGCCCCGCGTCGATGACGAAGGCCAGGATCACCGTCCTCCGCCCCACGGTTGATTGAGACACCCCGGAAGCGGATGGTTTCCGCGACAGGGGTGATGACGATGACGGCAGACACGAGCACGAAGGTCAGCGCGACTGGTCCTGGCCGCGGCGGGCGCATGTCCCGGGCGCGCAAGCGGGATGCGGTGCTGCGGCTGCTGAGAGGCGAGGATTTGGACACCGTTTCGCGGAGTCTCGGCGTAACAGCCGCGACCCTGCCGGAATGGCGCGACGCCTTCCTGATGGCGGGCGAGGCGAGCCTGACGAGCCGATCCACCGACGCGGACGCGCTGGAGAGCGGGCGGCTGAAGGCCAAGCTCGCCATCCTGGAGGCGCGCAGCCCCGGCCCTTTAGCCCGCAGGAGGTCGCGGTCATGAGCCGGTCCGTCTCTCCCTCCAGCGACATGTGTGGACGGCCCCTGCGGTGCAAGTGGAAAGTTGTGCCGCCCGGTCGGGGTGCAGTCATGTGTCCGGCCTGTTGACGCGGCACTGATGACCGCTGGCCCTGATGAAGTCCGCGAT
>Ga0160429_1001918_pt1 | contig 11207 bp, 7 predicted proteins | sample SolpanmetagenomR_FD_108199 | JGI IMG/M metagenome (GOLD analysis project Ga0160429, IMG submission 108199) | Solar panel surface microbial communities from Lawrence Berkeley National Laboratory, California, USA - R | ecosystem: Engineered > Built environment > Solar panel > Unclassified ... | reverse complement strand
GGCGTGTCGTCGAAGCCCACCACCGACACCTGCGACGGCACCGACAGCCCGGCGTACTTCAGGGCCTGCAGCGCTCCGAGCGCCATCTGGTCGTTGCCGGCCAGCACCGCTGTGAAGTGCGTGCCTGACTCGAGCGCCGCGTTGACCGCCTGATAGCCGCTCTCCGGACTCCAGTTGCCTTCCTGGCGGGGCAGGGGGGTCAGGCCGTGCCGCTCGAGCGTCTGCACGTAGCCCTGGTAGCGCAGCTCGGCGTCGCTCCAGAGCGAGAGGCCGCTGATGTGCAGGATGTGGCGGTGCCCCAGGGCGATCAGGTGTTCGGTGGCGATCACCGCGCCCTGCACCTGATCGATGCTGACGGTGGTGCCGTCCACATCGGCAGCAGCGTCGATCAGGATCACTGGCAGGTGCGTCCCGATGCGGCTCACGATGTCATGGGCGTCGTACGGCGTCAACAGGATCAGGCCGTCGACGCCGAACTGCTGCAGCCGTGAGGTGGCCGCCAGAATCTCCTGCTCCCGGAACTCGCTCAGGGTCGCCAGAATGATCTCGTAGCCGTGGCTGCGGGCGCTGCGCTCGACGTTACGCACCACCTGGGCCGGGCCGTACTGCTCGGTGCCGTAGGCCACCATGCCGATCAGCTGCGAGCGCCGGGTGACGAGGCCCTTGGCCAGGATGCTCGGCCGGAAATCGAGTTCCTCGATGGCGGCCAGCACACGCGCCCGGGTACGTTCGGCCACGCTGACGTGATTATTGATGACCCTCGATACCGTCTGGTAAGACACTTCCGAGTGTCTGGCCACATCGTGGATGGTGACGCTCCGTCCGTTTGATTTCACCATTCACAGCCTCTCGGGGACGTGCTGCTCGGTCTGAATACGGTCTGGCGTGCGGCCGGCCGGGTGTTGTCCGTGCCACTTCGGGGCGTCGCCTGCATCTGTCCAGGCTAGCACCACGCGGCTTTCGATTTGGCCCAATTGTCCTTACGGAATAAGTGCAACGGGGGCCAAGGAGCAACCGGACCTTTCGTCACTTCAGGCCGGCGGCGGCCATCACGCCTTCGGTCACGCGGCGCTGGAACAGCAGGTACGCCACGATGGTCGGCACGGCCGCCGAGACCGCCGAGGCCATCGTCTTGGCGTAGGCTACGCCGTAGGCCGACTGCACCTGCGTGATGCCCACCGGAATGGTGAGTTTCACGGTGTCGTTCATGACGATGAACGGCCAGAGGAAGTTGTTCCAGGCGGCGATGAAGGTCACGATGGCGAGCGAGAAGGTGATGCTCCAGTTTAGCGGCAGGAAGATGCTGAACAGCACCCGGAACTCGCTCGCGCCGTCGATGCGCGCCGCGTCGCCGAGTTCCGGTGGAATCTGATCGAAGAACTGCTTGTAGATCACCACCGCCACCGGGGCGGCGAGCTGCGGCAGAATCAGGCCCAGGTAGTTGTTCACCAGCCCCATCTTGTTGATCAGGATGAACAGCGGAATCAGGCTGGCCTGAAACGGAATCATGAAGCCGGCGAGCACCAGCCAGTACAGCCACTTCTTGCCCCGGAAGTCGATCTGCGACAGTGCGTAGGCGCAGAGCATCGAGAGCAGCAGCACCAGGATGGTGATCGCGACCGAGGTGAGCACGCTGTTGACGTACCAGCGCACGATCGGGCTGTTCTGGAAGATGTAGCTGTAGGCGCTGAAATCGAGCGCGTGCGGGAAGAGGGTCGGCGGGTTGGCGATCGTCTCGTCTTCCGGCTTGAACGAGGTGACGGCCGCCCAGTACAGCGGGAAGATCCAGATCACGGCCAGCAGCACCGTGAACACGGTGGTCAGCACGCCCGGGAAGCGGGTCAGCCGGGAGCGGAACGAACGGGCGGGACGGGCGTGGGCCGAGCTGGAAACCTGTGTGGTGGTCATGAACGCGCACCTCTGTTGAGCAGCCGAACCTGAATGCCCGAAACCGCCAGGATGATGATCATCAGCACGACGCCGATGGCCGAGGCGTATCCGCCGTGTTGTTGCTGGAAGCCCTGCTGGTACGAGTACAGCAGCATCACGAGCGTCTTGTTGAAGGGGCCACCCTGGGTCAGCAGGTAGATCTGGTCGAAGATCTTGAACTGCGCGATGAGCTGCAGCAGCAGGATCAGGCTGGTGATCGGCCAGAGGCTCGGCCAGGTGATCGACCAGAACAGCCGTCCGCCGCTGGCCCCGTCGAGCGAGGCGGCCTCGTAGATCTCGGTCGGAATGCTCTGCAGGCCGGCGATGAACAGCAGGATGTTGAAGCCCACCGACCACCAGATGGTCACGAAGGCCACGGCGGGCAGCGCCCACACCGGGTCCTGGAACCAAGCGATGCTGCTGCCGGTCAGGGTGTTGAGCAGACCGAAGTTCTGGTCGAGCACCCAGGTCCAGATGTTCGTCACCACGCTCACAGGCAGCACGTACGGCAGGAAGAAGGCGGCCAGCACCACGTTGCGCAGCCGCTTGAGCCGCAGCACCAGCAGCGCCAGTCCCAGCCCCAGCAGGGTGTTGGGCACGGCCGTCAGCAGGATGAAGTACACCGTGTTGAGCAGCGCCGTCCAGAAGGTCGGTTCGCGCAGCAGGTCGGCGTAGTTCTTGAACCCGATGTAGTTGCCGATGCCGGCCAGGTCGGAATTGGTGAAGCTGAGCTGAATGACCCGCAGGGTCGGGTAGATCAAGAAGATCAGGTACACCAGGGTGAAGGGGGCGACCAGCAACGCGGCGATCAGCCACTTGCGCCGGAGCTGGACCTGCCGCTCGGGAGAGACGCGCGGCAGCGGCTGGGCGGAAACAGGTTCTAACATGCAGGGCTCCGGTTCTCGTCTGAATGTGACAGTTCCCCGCCGTGCGGAATGCAGGGCAGGGAACGGAAGGTCCAGCATCAGGTGCCCGTGCGGATGATCTGAGGGTGTGGCACCTGGGCAGGCGCGCGGCTCTACGGGTGTTCCGTGTACAGGTGCAGTGCCGTGTTCAGATCATCGCCAGGGTCCGCGCAGGCTTACTGGCCCAGCTTGGTGAGCGAGGCCTTGAGCTTGGAGATGCCGTCGGCCACACTCGCCTGTCCGAGCAGCACCGGCCCGAAGTTCACGCCGACCGCGTCGTACACCGGGCCGCCCACACCGAAGATCGGCACGTTGGGCTCGAGACGCGCGTCCTTGGCCGAGGTCGCGCTGTACTGCACGTTCGGCTGCAGGGCCTTGAAGGCCGCGCTGGTCTGGGTCGGCAGGTACGAGGGGATGTGGCCGCCGCCCGCCCAGGTCATGCCGCCCTGCTTGTTGACGTACCCGATGAAGGTCATGACGGCCTTGAGCTTGTCGGCGCTGATCGGGGTCTTGGTGTTGTTGGGAATCGCCAGCTCGTGCGAGTCGGCCCAGGTCGCAGAGTTGCCGTTGTACAGCGCGGGGAAGCTCATGATGCCGTAGTCGAACTTGACCTGACCCTTGGCCTTGGCGTCGACCATGGTCGGCACTTCCCAGTTGCCGTTCATCATCATGGCGGTGCGTCCGGCGGTGAAGAGGGCCACGCCCGCCGGGTAGGTGACGTTCTTGGTCAGCAGGCCCTGGCTGGTCCAGTCGGCCATCACCTGCAGGGCCGCCTTGCCCTTGGTGTCGAGGTCGCCCAGGTAGAGCTTGCCGCCCTTCACCATGGTGCCGCCCTGCTGCAGGAACAGGCTGTACCACAGGCGCCAGACGTCGGCCGGGTCCTGGTTGGTGCTGAGCGACACCGGGGTGACGCCGGTCTTGGTCTTGATGGCCTGCATCGCCTTGGTCATGTCGGCAACCGACTTGATGGGCGCCATCATGCCGTTCGCGCCGAGCAGCCCGGCCTTCTTGAGGAGGTCCTTGTTGTAGTACACCACGAAGGTGTGGGTGTCGAGCGGGATGCTGTACAGCCCCGAAGTGCCGCCCGCGTTCTTGGCGTCGCTGTTCAGGGTGCTCACCAGATTGCTCTGGAAGTCGCTCGACTTCAGGCCGCCCAGCGCCAGGTCAGCGGTGCTGAAGGGGCGCAGGTCCTTCTTCTGCAGGCCGGACGGAACCGCCGACAGGTGGTAGGTCATCACGTCGGGCGTCTGGCCCGAGATCACGGCGGTGTGCACCTTGGTGTAGAAGGGGTTGCCCCAGGTCTGGGTGGTGCGCTGCACCACGATGTCCTTCTGCGAGGCGTTGAAGCTGTCCACGATCTGCTTCATGCGGATGCCGTCGCCGCCGCCGAAGAAGTCCCAGAAGGTGACGGTGGTCTGGGCCTGGGCCACGCTGGCGGCGGCCGCAGAGAGGGAAAGGCCGAGGGCGATCAGTCGGGATGCACGCATAAACTTCCTCCGAACAACACAGGGACAAGATGACGAGAGAAGAGCCAGACCGGCACGGAATCGGTGGCTCACCCGCCTCTCAGAGTAAAAGAGACAGGTAGGAGACAGGGAGGCCACCGGGTCAAACGAGCGCTATCAAATTGTGATTGTGAACGGTCACATCATAGGTGTATGAAGGTTTGTTGTCAAGGTGGCCCACTGCTCTATTGAGCGCAACCGAGTTATTCGATCGGGGCGTGCTGTGAAAGCAAGGTGGTGAACGACAGGGGCGGCAGGGTCAGGGTCACGCTGTTGCCGTTCAGCGTCGGCAGGGCGAGGTCCTGGGCCGTCACACGGTCCGGCTGCTCGAAGCTGTTGCCCGCCTGAGGGTCGTTGCCGCTCATCTGCCACGCCTGGGTCAGGCTCTGCGGCGCGCGGTCTTCCCACGACACGGTGACGCTCAGCGCCTCGGTCTGCGAACGGTTCACCAGGAAGCTCGCGCCCTTGCCGGTCTGGGGATCGAAGCTGGCCGACACGTCCAGCACCTGCACCGGGCCGTAGCGGTTGGTGTCCTGCAAGGGCGCCTTGACGAGCGCGTCGAGCGACATCCCGGCCGCGTGGTTGCTGAACAGCGCCAGCGGGTAGAAGATCGTCTGCCTGTACATGCCGTCGCTCTTGGTCATGATCGGCGCGATCACGTTCACGATCTGCGCGATGCAGGCGATCTTGACGATGTCGGCCTTCTTCAGGAAGGTGTTGAGCCAGGTAGCGACCACCAGCGCGTCTTCGAGGTTGTATTCCTCCTCGAGGATGTGCGGCGCCTCCGACCAGTCGCCGTCGCCGCCGCGCGCCCGGTACCAGACGTTCCACTCGTCCCAGCACAGGAACACGTCTTTCTTGCTGCGGTTCTTGACCTTCGAGACCCGGATGGCCGCGCCCAGCGTGTCGGCGTGCTCGGCGAAGTGGACGTTGCTCGCCAGGTACGAGTCGGTGTCCTTCTCCAGGCCCATGTTGGTCGGGCTGGGATAGGGGTTGGCCGCGTAGTGGTGCATCGAGAAGTAGTCGATTTGGTCGTAGCTGCGGTCAAGCACCGTGCGGTCCCAGTCGGGATAGCTGGGCATCGAGGTGGCCGACGATCCACAGGCGATGGTCAGGATCGAAGGGTCGACCCAGCGCATCAGTTTGGCCGCCTGCACCGCCTTCTCGGCGTAGGTGGCGGCGTCCATCTGCCCGATCTGCCACGGGCCGTCCATCTCGTTGCCCAGGCACCAGTACTTCACGCCGTACGGGTCTTTGTGGCCGTTCGCCGCGCGCAGGTCGCTGAAATGCGTGCCGGTCGGCATGTTCATGTACTCGACGAGGTCGGCGGCCTCCTGAATGGTGCCGGTGCCGAGGTTCACCGCCCACATCGGTTCGGTGCCGAGTTCGCGGGCGAATTCCATGAACTCGTCGGGGCCGAACTGGTTGGTCTCGATGCTTCTCCAGGCCAGGGCGCGGCGGCGCGGGCGCTGGCTTTTTGGCCCGATGCCGTCCTGCCAGCGGTAGCCCGACACGAAATTGCCGCCGGGGTAGCGCATGACGCGGTAGTTGATGTCTTTCAGGGCGCTCATCACGTCGGGCCGGAAGCCACGGCTGTCGGCCAGCGGCGAGGCCGGATCGTAGATGCCCTCGTAGATGCATCGGCCCATGTGCTCGGCAAAGCCGCCGAAGATCAGCGGCGAGATCTCCGAGATGACGCGCTCGGTGTGAAGGGCCACGCTTGCCTGTCTGGTCTGATTGTCCACGAGAATCCTTTCTGAAAGTGTCGTGCGGTCTGTTCCACTGCTGGTAAAACCGCGTGAGACGACGAAAGACGTGGCCCTTCCAAACAGCGGAACGGCGCGAACAGGTCGCTTCGTCCCGGAGACGAGCGACAGTTGAAGTACGACTCCCACAGCATACAATGTGACCGTTCACAGTCAAGGGGGCAGGGTTAGAGGCGCGGTTCGAGAGCACGGCTCTCTGCCGCAGACACTCGCCAGAGACTGGTTTCACCGCGTCTGGCCGGGTGTGGGCCGCCTGACCCGCCGGCCGGGCGAAGGAGGTCGGCGTTGACAGCTTTCCCGGCCGGAGCCTAGAATGTGAACGTTCACAGACGTTCCCTCCTCGCTCATTCCCCTGCCTGATTTCGTTCGGGCCAGGGACCTTCCCGCGCCGCTGTACCGGGCCGAACCGCCCGCGCAGACTGCGCCCCGGAGACCTCCATGCGTGAGCATTCCTATGGCTGAGCAGGACAGGCAGGCCGAGCAGTACACGGTCGGAGTCGATTTCGGCAGCGAATCGGGCCGGGCGGTGATCGTGCGCCTCTCGGACGGCGAGGCGATGGCCGAGGCCGTGACGCCCTACCGGCACGGGGTCATGGACCACTCGTTGCCCGACGGCACCCGGCTGGGCCGCGAGTGGGCGCTGCAGCACCCGCAGGATTACCTCGACGTGTTTCAGCAGGCGGTGCCGCAGGCGCTGAAGGCGTCCGGCGTCTCGCCGGAACAGGTGGTCGGCGTGGGCATCGACTTCACCGCCTGCACCGTGCTGCCGACCACCGCCGAGGGCGTCCCGCTGTGTTTTCTGCCCGAGTACGCCGGGCGGCCGCACGCCTGGGTCAAGCTCTGGAAGCACCACGCCGCGCAGCCGCAGGCCGACCGCATCAATCGTCTGGCCGAGGAACGCGGCGAGTCCTGGCTGCCGCGCTACGGCGGCAAGATCAGCAGCGAGTGGCTGTTCGCCAAGGCGCTGCAACTGCTCGAGGAGGACCCGGACACCTACGCGCACGCCGAGCGCTTCATCGAGGCGGCCGACTGGGTGGTGTGGCAGCTGACCGGCGTGGAGACGCGCAATGCCTGCACCGTGGGCTACAAGGCGATGTACCAGGACGGCCACTTTCCGCCGCCCGAGTACTTCTCCGCGCTCAACCCGGCGTTCGCCGACGTGGTGCAGACGCGCCTCCAGGGCGGCGTGGGCGAGGCCCTGGCCCCGCTGGGCGACCGGGCGGGCGGGCTGACCGACGAGGCCGCCGCCTGGACGGGGCTGAACCCCGGCACGGCGGTGGCGGTCGCCAACGTGGACGCGCACGTCACCGCGCCCGCCGCGGGCGTCACCGGGCCGGGGCAACTGGTGCTCATCATGGGCACGAGCACCTGCCACGTGCTGGTCGGTGAGAATCTGGCCGAGGTGCCGGGCATGTGCGGCGTGGTCGAGGGCGGCATCGTGCCGGGCGAATACGGCTATGAGGCCGGACAGAGTGGCGTGGGCGACATCTTCGCCTGGCTGGTGAAGAACATGGTGCCGCCCGAGTACCATGAGCGGGCGAAGGCGGAGGGAATATCGCTGCACGCCCTGCTGGAACGTGAGGCGGCCAAGCAGGCGCCCGGCGAGCACGGCCTGGTGGCGCTCGACTGGTGGAACGGCAACCGCAGCGTGCTGGTCGACGCGGGCCTCAGCGGCATGATCGTCGGCATGACGCTCGCCACCCGCGCGCCCGACCTATACCGCGCGTTGATCGAGGCCACCGCTTACGGCACGCGGGTGATCGTCGAGAACTTCGAATCGAGCGGCGTGCCGGTGCGTGAACTGGTGATCGCGGGCGGCCTGAAGAAGAACAAGATGCTGATGCAGATTTACGCCGACGTGACCGGCCGGCCGCTGAACGTGCTCGACGCCGAGCAGGGACCAGCCCTGGGCAGCGCCATGCACGCGGCCGTCGCGGCGGGCGTCTACCCGGACATCGCCGCCGCCGCCGAACACATGAGCCGCTTCCAGGCGCACGCCTATCAGCCGATCGCTGCCAACGTGGCGACCTACGACAAGCTGTACGCCGAATACCTGACGCTGCACGACTACTTCGGTCGCGGCCTGAACGACGTGATGAAGCGCCTGAAGGCGGTCGCGGGCGAAGCTGTCCAGGGCGTGCCGCCGCTCAACGAGGAGGTGACGGCGTGACCCACGACGCCTTGAGACACGAGCTGCACCTGCTTCACCTCGAACTGCCCAAAAACGGGCTGGTGGCCTGGACGAGCGGCAACGTCAGCGCCCGTGTGCAGAACGCCTCCGGGGGCGACCACATGCTCATCAAGCCGTCGGGCGTAACCTTCGAGGAGCTGACGCCGGGGGGCATGGTGCTGACCGACCTGCAGGCCCAGGTGCTGGAGAGCGACCTCAGCCCCAGCAGCGACACGGCCACGCACGCCTACATCTACCGCGAGTTGCCCCACGTGGGCGGCATCGTGCACACCCACAGCCCCTACGCCACCGCCTGGGCCGCCAACGCCCACGAGATTCCCTGCTTCCTGACCGCCATGGCCGACGAGTTCGGCGGGCCGATTCCCTGCGGCGACTTCGCCCTGATCGGCGGCGAGCAGATCGGCGCCGAGGTGGTGCGGGTGCTGAGAAACCACCGTTCGCCCGCCATCATTTTGCAGAATCACGGCGTCTTCACCATCGGCAAGACGCCGAGGGCCGCCCTGAAGGCCGCTGTGATGGCCGAGGACGTGGCCCGCACCGCCTTTCTGGCGACGCAGCTCGGCCACCCGGTGCCCCTCTCGGCCGCCGACATCGACAGCCTCTACGACCGCTACACCAACGTTTACGGCCAGAAGAAGGCCGCCACAGGAGAAACACCTTGAAACACCTTACGCACCCCCAGCTGTGGTTCGTCTGCGGTTCCCAGCACCTTTACGGCCCTGAGACCCTGGAAGAAGTCGCCGCGCACGCCGCCGAGATCGGCGCGGCCCTGGGAGCCGCCGAGACGATGCCGCTGGAAGTGCTCTCGAAGGGCGTGCTGACCACCCCGGACGAGATTCGCGCCCTGTGCCTCGCGGCCAACGCCGACCCGATGTGCGCCGGACTGATTCTCTGGATGCACACCTTCAGCCCGGCGAAGATGTGGATCGGTGGCCTCGGGCAGCTGCAAAAGCCGTTCGTGCACCTGCACACCCAGTACGGGCGCGACCTGCCCTGGGACAGCATCGACATGGATTACATGAACCTCAATCAGTCGGCGCATGGCGACCGCGAGGCGGGCTTCCTGCACACCCGGCTGCGGCTGGAGCGCAAGGTGGTGGTCGGCCACTGGCAGGACCCCGAGGTGCAGGAGCGACTGGGCGTCTGGGCGCGCGCGGCCTGGGCCTGGAACGACCTGCAGGGCGCGAAGTTCGTGCGCTTCGGCGACAACATGCGGCAGGTGGCGGTGACCGAGGGCGACAAGGTGAGCGCCGAGATGCGCTTCGGCTTCTCGTTCAACACCTACGGCGTCGGCGACCTCGCCGAGCGGGTGAACGCGGTCACGGACGCCGAGGTGGACGCCCTGATCGAGATCTACCTGAACGAGTACGACGTGGCCGGGGAGTTGCGCCCCGGCGGCGAGCGCCACGAGTCGCTGAGAGACGGCGCCCGCATCGAGGCGGGGCTGCGGGCCTTCCTCGAGGAGGGCGGCTTCAAGGGCTTCACCGACACCTTCGAGGACCTGCACGGCCTCAAGCAGCTGCCCGGCCTCGCCACCCAGCGCCTGATGGCCGAGGGCTACGGCTTCGCGGGAGAGGGCGACTGGAAGACGGTGGCGCTGGTGCGGGCCATGAAGGTCATGGCCGAGGGCCTGCCCGGCGGCGCCAGTTTCATGGAGGACTACACCTACCACCTCGCGCCCGGCCAGCATCAGGTGCTCGGCTCGCACATGCTCGAAGTCTGCCCGACCATCGCCGAGGGGAAGCCCCGGCTGGAGGTCCACCCGCTCGGCATCGGTGGCAAGGAAGACCCGGTGCGGCTGGTGTTCGACGCCAAGCTGGGCCGGGCCATCAACGTGTCGCTGATCGACCTCGGCAGCCGCTTCCGCTTCGTGGTCAACGAGGTCGAGTCGGTCGAGCACCCGGCGTTGCCCAAACTGCCGGTGGCGCGCGCGGTGTGGGAGTGCCTGCCCGACTTCAAGACCGCCTGCGCCGCCTGGATCTACGCTGGAGGCGCGCACCACACCGGCTACAGCTACGCGGTCACCACCGAGCACATCGAAGATTTCGCGGCCATTGCGGGCGTGGAACTGGCGGTCATCGACGCCGAGACCCGGCTGCGCGAGTTCCGGCAGGACCTGCGCCTGAGCGACCTGTACTACGTGCTGGCGCAAGGGCTGAGAGCGTAAGGCGGTGCAGACTCAACAGATTCCCGGCACCGACCTGGCCCCCTCGGTGCTGGCGCTCGGCACCGTGCCCATCGGCAGCAAGCTGGATCAGGCCGAGTCGTTCGCGCTGCTCGACGCCTACGTGGCGGGCGGTGGTACGTTCATCGACACCGCGCGCTCGTACTCCGACTGGCTGCCCGGCGAGCGCAGCAGCAGCGAGAAGACCATCGGGCGCTGGCTGGCGGCCCGGGGAGGCGGGCTCCGCGACCGTCTGGTACTGGCGACCAAGGGCGGCCATCCGCCGCTGGAAAACATGCACAGCGGCCGCCTCTCGCAAACCGAGATCCGCAGCGACCTGGAAGGCAGCCTGCGTGACCTGGGCACGGAGCGCATCGACCTGTACTGGCTGCACCGCGACGACCTCTCGCACCCGGTCGAGGACATCATCGACACGCTCTCGGCGTTCGTGCAGGCTGGACAGATCCGCTCTTACGGCGCGTCGAACTGGTCGCCCGCGCGCATCGAGGCGGCCAACCGTTACGCCCGATCGGCAGGCAAGCCCGGATTCGTCGCCAACCAGATGATGTGGAGTTTGGCGGAAGCCAATCCGGGCAGCGTCACCGACGACACCCTGGAAGAGATGGACGCGGCCACCCTCGAACTGCATCGGCAGACCCGGCTGACGGCCATGCCGTACACCTCGCAGGCCCTGGGATTCTTCGGTGGAAAGTACGCGCGTGGGGCAGCGCTGCCCAGCACGCCCGC
>Ga0160429_1001916_pt1 | contig 11211 bp, 11 predicted proteins | sample SolpanmetagenomR_FD_108199 | JGI IMG/M metagenome (GOLD analysis project Ga0160429, IMG submission 108199) | Solar panel surface microbial communities from Lawrence Berkeley National Laboratory, California, USA - R | ecosystem: Engineered > Built environment > Solar panel > Unclassified ... | reverse complement strand
TGGTGGTCACGCTGGCTCCCGGGGTTCACGGCGCCTCGTCGTCGAGTCGTCCTGGTGACCTCACCCTGCGACGGCCCGCGGAGACGGGTCAAGACCGAGCGATCACCTGAGATCGATCGATCAGCGGCCGTTCAGGGGTCCCACGCGGGTTCTGCGGCGTCCTGAGAGGCTGTGGCGCAACGGGTCCGGCGGTAGCCGGAGGTGCCGCGCGGGCCGCGCCGGGCGACCGGTCGCTCACCCCATGGTCTTCTGGCCGTCGATCGACTCGCGCAGGATGTCGGCGTGCCCGGCGTGCTGCGCCGTCTCGGCGATGACGTGCAGCAGGACGCGGCGGGCGGACCAGCTCGCGCCCGGCTCGAACCACGGCGCGGACGGGAGCGCCTGCGCCGCACCGAGGTCCGGCAGCGTCCGCACGAGCTCGTCGGTGCGGGCGGCGACGGCGGCGTACTCCGCCAGCAGCCCGTCCACCGTCTCGTCCGGGCCCATCGCGAACCCCGACGCCCACTCGTCGGCGGCCGTGCCCATGGCTGCGGCCCCGATGACGATGAACCGCGCCCACTGGGCCTCGCCCACCGCGACGTGCTTGAGCAGCCCGCCGAGCGACAGCGCGCTCGCCGTCGGCCGCAGCCGGGCCTGCTCCTCGCTCAGCCCGCGCAGCGTGAAGGTGACGAACCAGCGGTGGCGTGCGAGCGAGGCCAGCAGGTCGGTGCGCTCGTCGACCGACGCCGTCGGGGTGGGGGTGGTGGTCGGCTCCGTGGTCATCGCGCTCTCCGTCCGGTCGATCCGGCGCACCCTGCGCCGTCGAGGACCACGCTAGGGACGGCAGGTGTCAGTTCCTGTCCGCAATCGGAGGAGACTTCCCCCGTGGCCGGGACCGGAGCGCGCACGCTGCAGCTGATGTCGCTGCTGCAGACGTCGCGGCACTGGGCGGGGCAGGAGCTCGCCGACCGGCTCGAGGTCTCCCTGCGGACGCTGCGCCGCGACGTCGACCGGCTGCGCGAGCTGGGGTACCCCGTCGAGGCCCGGCGCGGGGTCGCGGGCGGCTACCAGCTGCGGCCCGGGGCGTCCCTGCCGCCGCTGGTGCTCGACGACGACGAGGCCGTCGCGCTCGCCCTGGGCCTGCAGGCCGCGGCCCAGTCGGGCGTGGAGGGGATGGCGGAGTCGTCGGTGCGGGCGCTGGCGAAGGTCGTGCCCGTCATGCCGCGGCGCCTGCGGCGGCGGGTCGAGGCGCTGACCCAGGCGACGGCGCGGGCCCCGTGGGCGGGCGGCGGCGGGCCGGCCGTGGACCCGGGGGTCCTGACGACGCTCGCGCAGCTGTGCCGCGACGGCGAGCGCTGCGCCCTGGCCTACACGACGCGCGACGAGCGGACCGGGCAGCGGCGGGTCGAACCGCACCGGCTGGTCCCGCTCGGCCGCCGCTGGTACCTCGTGGCCTACGACCTCGACCGCGCCGACTGGCGCACGTTCCGCCTCGACCGGGTCGCGGCGGCGCGGCCGCTGGGGGAGCGGTTCGCCCCGCGGCGGCTGCCCGCCGAGGACGTGACGGAGTTCGTGCGCGCCGGGACGCGGGCGCTGCCGACCGCCGGCGTCGTGCGGGCGCTCGTGCAGGCGCCCGCGGCCGACGTGCGCCGGCGCGCCGGCCGGTGGGCCACCGTGACGGCGCTGGGACCCGGCACGTGCCGGGTCGAGGTCCCCGTCGACGGCCCCGAGTGGGCGCTGCTGGTCCTGGGCCTCACCGGTGCGGAGTTCACCGTCGAGTCCCCCGGCGAGGTCCGGGACCTGCTGCAGGAGTGGGGCGACCGGTTCGCCCGCGCGGCGGGCCGCGCCGCCTCACCGGTGGACGGGGGGCCGGGCCGCTAGCGTCGCCGGGAGGGCGGCCGGCCCGCGGCGCCGACACCGGGAGGAACCGTGTTCACGAGGAGCCTGGGCGCCGGGGGCGAGCTGCGCCCGCTGGAGGTGTGGCACGCCGCGGAGTTCGCGGACCACCTCGACCGCGCCCGCGAGCACGTCCGGCCCTGGGTGGGTCCCTCGTTCGTCACGGACACGGTCGACGGGGCCCGCGCCACGCTGCGCCGCTACGCGGACGGTGCCGCGGCCGACGGCGCGCGGCTGTGCGGGATCTGGAGCGGCGGCCGCCTCGTGGGCGGGGTCATGTTCGTGTCGTTCAGCGCCGCCGCGGGTTCCTGCGAGCTCGGCTGCTGGCTCGAACCCGCCGCCCAGGGGCGCGGTCTCGTGACCGCGGCCGCGGGGCTCCTGCTGGACTGGGCCCTGGACGAGAGGGGTCTGCACCGCGCCGAGTGGCGCTGCCGCGCCGACAACGTCCGCAGCGCCGCCGTCGCCCGCCGCCTCGGCATGACGCTGGAGGGCACCCTGCGCGAGGCCTGGCCCTACCGGGGCACCCGCCACGACCAGCAGGTGTGGGCCGTCCTGGCCACGGACCGGCCGGCCCGCTGACGGGACTCCTCAGCCGAGCGCGGCCGTGGCGGCGCGGAACTCCGCCAGCGCCGCGGCCGCGTAGGGCGCCATCCCGCCCGCCGTCGCGGGGTCGGCCTCGACCCAGCGCGCGTAGGCCTGCTTGAACGCCAGCGTGCCGAGCTCACCCGCGAGCTGCGCCGTCGGCCCCGGCACGCCACGGGTGAGGAGGGCGTCGGTCAGGGCGACGCCCAGGCCGACCGTCTTCAGCGCGTCCCGGGCCTGCAGCTCCTCGCTCGCCGCGATGGCGGTCCGGATGCGGGGCCCCCGCTCGCGGCTCGCCGGCCCCATGGCGGTGCACGCCCGCTCGAGGCCCGCCGCGACGGCGTCGAGGGGCCCGGCGTCCGCGGGGGCCTCGGCCACGCCCTCGGCGAGCAGGCGGCTGAGCACGTCCTGCCCCGCCACCAGCAGCCCGCGCTTGTCCGGGAAGTGGCGGAAGAAGGTGCTCTTGGTGACGCCGGCGCGCTCGGCGATCTGGGCGACCGTCGTCGCGTCGTAGCCCTGGTCGGCGAAGAGGTCGATCGCGGCCGTCACCAGACGCTCGCGCGCGTCCCCCTCCCACCGAGCCACGCCACGATCCTACGGTTCCGGCGGGTGACGGGACAGGAGTCCCGTCACGGGTCTACGGTGATGGGACAAGAGTCCCATCACTCAGGAGGAGCACTCCCATGCGCGTCTTCACCACCGGCGGGACCGGGCTCGTCGGGTCCCCCGCGGTCGCCGAGCTCCTCGGCGCCGGGCACACCGTCCTGGCCCTCGCCCGCTCCGACGCCTCGGCCGCCGCGCTCGAGGCCGCCGGCGCCGAGGTGCTGCGGGGCGGCCTCGACGACCTGGACACCCTGCGCGCCGGGGCGGCGCGCAGCGACGCGGTGCTGCACCTGGCCTTCGACCACGCCGTGGCCACGGCCGACGACCTCGCCCGGTCGGTCGCCCAGGAGGCCGCCGCGCTGCGCGCGCTGGGGGAGGAGCTCGTCGGCAGCGACCGTCCCCTCGTCACCGTCTCGGGTACCCCGATGGCGGCCGGGCGCGCCTCCACGGAGGCCGACCCCCTGCCGACCGACGGTCCCGTCGGGGGGCGGTCCCGCTCCGTCGAGGCGGTCCTGGCGCTGGCGTCGCGCGGCGTGCGCAGCGCGGCCGTCCGCCTGCCGCGCACGGTCCACGACCGGGGCCAGGGCGGCTTCGCCGGGCTCCTCACCGCGGCGGCCCGCCGCACCGGGGTGGCCGGCTACCCCGGCGACGGCGCGCAGCGCTGGCCCGCCGTCCACGCGCTGGACGCCGCGGTGCTGTTCCGCCTGGCGCTGGAGCAGGCGCCGGCGGGCACCGCCTGGCACGCCGTGGCCGACGAGGGCGACGCGGTGGGCGACATCGCCGCCGTGATCGGCCGCCGCCTCGGCCTGCCCGTCCAGCCCGTCGCGGCGGAGACGTTCGGGCCCTTCGGTGCGGTCTTCTCGGCCGACCAGCCCGCCACGAGCACGCACACGCGCCAGGCTCTCGGCTGGGCCCCGCGCCACCCCGGCCTGCTCGAGGACCTGGAGCAGCTGCGGCCCTGAGGCCCGCTCACCCGGCGGGCGCCTCCAGCACCTGCTTGAGGCGGGCCAGGTCGGCCCCCACGAGCGCGGCGTCCCGCTCGAACGCGGCCTCGTCCGCGCCGGGCGCGGGGCGCAGCGTGAACACGACCTCGCTCCCGTCCCCGTCGGCGAGGACGCGCAGGGGCACGTGCACCTCCTCGCCGGACGGGGTCAGCACGTCGTGGTCCAGCACGCCGAAGGGGTTGCGGGGCGCGAACCGGATCCGGGCGCGGCCGTCGGGCGTCTCGACGAACCACTCCCCGTCCTGGTGCACCACCGCGCTGCCGACGCCGGTGGACCACCGCGGCAGGTTCGCCGGCTCGCCCGCGAAGGCGCAGACGTCCGCCGGCGACCGGTCGACGTGGACGCTCAGGTGACGCGACGACGTGGTCATGGGCCACCGTGGCACCCGCGGGGGCGCCCGGTCCAGGGGCCGGGGGACCGGCGGGTCGGCGCCGCGCCGGACCGGTGCGTTCGAACGTCCGTTCGACTACGGTCGTGGTGTGCATCCGTCGTCCGGAGTCCCCGCGCCGGTCTCGGTGCGCCCGGCGCGGCCGGACGAGGGGGCGTGCCTGCAGGCGGTCGAGGCGGCCGCGGGGCAGCTGTTCCGGCCGCTCGGCATGCTGCGGGTGGCCGACGACGCGCCCCCGCCGCTGGACGTGCTCGCCGCGCTCACCGCGGCCGGGCGGACCCTCGTCGCCGAGGGGCCGTCGGGGCGGCCCGTGGGCTACCTGCTGCTCGACGTCGTCGACGGCGCCGGCCACGTCGAGCAGGTCTCGGTCCACCCCGACCACGGGCGCCGGGGCGTGGGCCGGGCCCTGCTCGCCCACGCGCAGCTCTGGGCGGGGCAGCAGGGGTTCCGCGCCCTGACCCTGACGACGTTCGCGGACGTGCCGTGGAACGCGCCGCTGTACTCGCGCCTGGGCTACCGGATGCTCCAGGCCCACGAGCAGGGCCCGCAGCTGCGGGCCCTGCGGCGGCAGGAGGCCGCGGTCGGCCTCGACGCGTGGCCGCGCGTGGCCATGCGGCGGCTCGTCGAGGACTGAGGCGCGGCCCGAGGCACGGCGAGGCCCGAAGCACGGCGAGGCCCGACCCGTCCGCGCGGTGCTGCGAGCATGCGGCGGTGACGTCGACAGGCACCCCCCGGCCGGCGCCCCCGACGTCCGCGTCCCTGCGGTGGGTGGGGGCCCTGCTCGCGGTGGGCGCGGCTGCGGGGGTCGGCGGGGTGGCCCTGGTCCTCGTCCTGCACGGCGTCCAGCACCTCGCCTACGGCTACTCCGAGGGCCGCTTCGCCGACGGGGTCCTGCTGGCGTCCCGGCCGCGGCGGGTGCTCGCCATGGCGCTCGGCGGTCTCCTCGTGGGCACCGGCTGGTGGGCGCTGCGCCGCTGGGGCACCCCGCTGGTGGGCGTCGAGGAGGCCGCGCGCGAGGGCGGCCCCCGCCTGCCGGTGCGGGTCACCGCGCTGGACGCGGTGCTGCAGGTGGTGGCGGTCGGGGCGGGCGCCCCCCTCGGCCGGGAGGGGGCGCCGCGCCAGGTCGGGGCGGCCGTCGCGGGCCGGCTCGGCGAGCGCTTCGGCCTGGACGCGCGGCGGCGCGCCGTCCTGGTGGCCGCCGGCGCAGGCGCCGGCCTCGCGGCCGTCTACGACGTCCCGCTCGCCGGTGCCCTGTTCACGCTGGAGGTGCTGCTCGGGTCCTTCGCGGCGGACGCCGTCGTCGCGGCGCTCGCCACCGCCGCGACCGCGACCGTCGTCGCCTGGCCCGTCACCGGCCGCGCGCCCACGTACCTCGTCGCCCCCTTCGGCCCGCCGTCGCTGTCGCTCGTCGTGGGGGCGCTGGTGCTCGGGCCGGTCGCCGGCCTGCTGGGCTGGGCCTTCCGCCGGGCGAGCGCGCGGGCGCGGGCGCACCGGCCGCCGGGGTGGCGCCTCCCGGTGCTGACGACCGTCGTCCTCGCCGCGATCGGGCTGCTCGCGGTGGCGCTGCCCGAGGTGCTCGGCAACGGGAGGGCCCCCGCGGAGCTCGCCCTGCTGGGGCAGGCCGGCGGGGGCACGGCCGCGCTGCTGCTGCTCGCCCGCCCCCTCGCGAGCGTCGCCGCCCTGCGCGCCGGCGCGCGCGGCGGGCTGCTCACCCCGGGGCTGGCCCTCGGTGCGCTGCTCGGCACGCTCGCCGCCGCGGCCTGGGCGCACGTGTGGCCGGGAGCGCCGGCCGCCGCGTTCGCCGCCGTCGGCGCCGCGGCCGTGCTCGCGGTCGTGCAGCGCGCCCCGCTCACCGCGGTCGTGCTCCTGGTCGAGTTCACGGGCAGCGGCCTCCCGCTGGTGGTCCCGGTCGTCGCGGCGCTCCTGGGTGCCCTGGCCGTCGCCGCGGCGCTGGACGCCCGCGCCCGCTGAGCGGTCACCCCGGATCGTCACCAGAACGTCACCTGGAGGAAGGTTCGCCGGGGACACCGAGGAGTGGTTCGCTGTGCCTCGTGCCTCCCACGTCGCCGCGGCTGCGCAGCCGCTTCGTCCCTGCCGTGCTCGCCGTCGCGGTCGCGATCGGCTCCGGTGCCGTCCTCTCGGCCGCCACCGCCTCGGCCGACTCCCCGTCCGCCGCCGCCGACGCGGCGACGGGACGCGGTGGCCACTCCGGTGGCTACGCGCCCCCCCAGATCAAGCACGTGTGGACCATCGTCCTGGAGAACAAGTCCTACGAGGCGTCGTTCACCGGCCTGAACCAGAACTCCTACCTGTGGAAGACGCTGCCGTCCGTCGGCGTCCTCGCGCGGCAGTACTACGGCACGGGCCACTTCAGCCAGGACAACTACCTGTCGCTGGTGAGCGGCCAGGCGCCCTCGCCCGGCCCGCAGAACGACTGCCCCCTCTACAACGAGACGGGCCCCGTCAAGCAGGTCGCGGACGGCCAGTACAAGATCCTCAACGACACGCAGCAGGCCGACGGCACCTACAACGACGGGTCCAAGCAGCCCGGGTGCGTCTTCCCGAAGCAGGTCCAGACCCTGTTCAACCAGTTCGACGCGAAGCACGTGTCCTACAAGGGCTACATGCAGGACATGGGCCAGGACCCGGCGCGCGAGGCGACGACCTGCGGTGCGCCGCAGGCTCAGCCCGGCCCGGCCGTGCTCGACCCGGGTGCGGCCGAGGGGCCGTACGCGGCCCCCGCGAGCCTGGCGGCACCGAGCACCACCCCGGACGACGCCTACGTCGCCAAGCACAACCCCTTCGTCTGGTTCCACTCCCTGCTGGACAACGGTGACTGCGCGAAGAAGGTCGTCCCGCTGGCCCAGAACCTGCTCAACGACCTCAAGAGCGAGAAGACCACGCCGGCGTTCTCCTGGATCACCCCGGACAACTGCAGCGACGCGCACGACGCGACCTGCAAGGGGGACAACCTCTCGGGCGGCTCGAACGTCCTGACGGGGGAGACGAAGACCCCGGCCAACACGCAGGGCGGCCTCTACGCCGCCGACCTGTTCCTCGAGCAGGTCATCCCCGCGATCATGCGCAGCCCCGCCTACCAGGACGGGGGCCTGATCGACGTGACGTTCGACGAGGGCTTCCCGCCGTACAAGATCTACGGCAACTCGATCGCGGACAAGAACTACACCCCCGACGCCGGTCTCGGCACCGCCACGGGGGCGGCGACCGCGGCGGGCAACGGCGCCTCGGTCGAGAGCCAGGCCAACACGGCGCAGTCCGTGGTCGCCTGCTGCAACGAGCTGACGGGCCCGAACACCACCCAGCCGGGCAACCAGGCGTTCAACCAGGACACGACGCCCGGCGGCGGGATCACGGGGTCGGTCCTCATCAGCCCGTACATCACGCCGGGGTCGGTGACCGACCAGCCGTACAACCACTACAGCTGGCTGCGGTCGATGGAGGACCTGTTCGGCATCACCAAGGGTGGCTCGGACGGTCTCGGCCACCTCGGCTACGCGGGGGCGGACGGCCTGCGGCCGTTCGGGCCGGACGTCTACAACAACCCCCGCGGCACCGTGCTGAAGCCCAAGCCGTCCGGTGAGGGCGGCGTGTACGCGGCCGTCGCGCGCCTCGACGAGACCGACCGCCCGGTGTCCTACGCGCGCCTCGACGAGGCCCGGTGACGGTGCTCCTCCCGCGCCGCCTGAGCCTGCCGCTCGCCGTCGTCGCCGCTGCCGCCCTCGCGGGGTGCAGCGGGGCGGCGGGGGCGGCAGGCCCGGCGCCCACGGCGACGAGCGCCCCGCACGCGGGCGCCTACCCCGTCGCCACCCCGGTGCCGCAGGTCACGAGCACCCCGACGGTCAGCGCCGGCGGCTACCAGCTGGTCGCCGCGGGAGACCCGGTCCGGGTGGTCCTGCCCGGGGCGGACCTGGTCGCCGTGGTCGCCGGTCCCGAGGTCGACGTGCCCGTGCCGGCCCCCGGCCAGCCGATCACGGCCCAGTCCGCCCCCGGCGTGCTGAGCGTCACCCTGACCGTGGACTCGGGCGCGCTCACGGTCCCGGCCGCGTCATTCCTCGCGCTGGACGAGGACCAGGACCCGGTGGCCCTGACGTCCAGCGTGCCCGAGGTCACCGCCACCCCGGGCCACCCGGCGACGCTGCAGCTGTCCAGCCGCTTCGCGACGGGGCACACGACCCTGACCTGGCAGCCCCAGGGGGCGCCGCTGATCACGTGGGACTTCGTCGTCGAGATCGACTGAGGCGGGTGCCGTCGCCGGTCGCGGCGGCGTGGGGCACGCTGAGGTCGTGACGCAGCGACCGCACGAGCCGACGACGGGCCACCCCGCGCAGGAGCGCCTGCTGGGCGCCGAGACGGTCGTGACGATGGACGCGGACCTCACGGTGCTGCCGCGGGGCGGGGTGCTCCTGCGGGGCACGCGCATCGCGGCCGTGGGCGACTACGACACCCTGCGCCGCGAGCACCCGGCAGCCGCGGCGGAGTTCCTCACGGGCCGCCTCCTCATGCCGGGGCTGGTCAACACCCACCACCACTCGGGTCTCCTGCGCGGCACCGCGGAGCACCTGCCGGTGTGGGAGTGGTTGCGGCGCCACATCAACCCCATGCACCGCGTCCTGACGGCCGAGGAGGCCGAGGCCGCGTCCTGGCTCTGCTACGCCGAGGGCCTGCTCGCCGGGACGACGACCGTCGTGGACATGTGGCGGTACATGGACCGCAGCGCCGACGTCGCCCGCCAGCTCGGCAACCGGCTCGTGACGGCGTCCTACGTCGGCGCCCACCCCGACCACGACTACTTCGACAGCCTCGACGACAACGAGCGGCTGCTGCAGGAGCACCACGGCGGGGCCGACGGCCGCGTCTCGGTGTGGGTCGGTCTGGAGCACCTGTTCTACGCCGACGAGGCCGGCCAGGCCCGCGCCGTCGACCTCGCCCGGACGTACGGCACGGGTTTCTACACGCACTGCAGCGAGTCGGAGACGGAACTCCCGGAGTTCGCCGACCGCTACGGCAAGCGGCCCGCGTTCGTCCTCGACGACCTGGGGTTCTTCGACGTCCCCGCCGTGCTCGCGCACGCGGTCTGGCTGGACGAGGCGGAGATCGACCTCGTGGCCCGCCGCGGCGTCGGGGTCGCGCACAACCCCGTGTCGAACATGAAGCTGGTCAGCGGTGTGGCCCCCGTCGCGGCGATGCTCGCCGCGGGGGTCGCCGTCGGCCTGGGCACCGACGGGGAGAAGGAGAACAACAACCTCGACCTGTTCGAGGAGATGAAGGTCGCCTCGCTGCTCGGCAAGCTCTCCTCGGGCGACGCGGCCGCGATGGACTCCTGGACGGTGCTGCGCATGGCCACGACGGGCGGCGCCCGGGCGATGCGCCTCGACGGCGACGTGGGGTCGCTGGAGGTCGGCAAGAAGGCCGACCTGATCGCCGTGCGCGCCGACACCCCGCGCACCACGCCCTACTTCGACGCGGGCCCGCACGCGAACGTCCACCACAACCTCGTGCACGCCGTGCGCGGCAGCGACGTGGACCTGACGGTGGTCGACGGCCGGGTGCTCGTGCGCGACGGACGGCTCGTCACGGCGGACCTCGCGGAGATCGTCGACCGCGCCCGCCGCGTCGCGCCCGGCCTGTTCGCGCGGCGCGCCGCGTGGCTCGCCGAGCACGACCTCTCCGACAGCCCGTTCGGCTGAGGCCGCCGTGCCCGAGGGGGACAGCGTCCTGAAGGTCGCGCGGAAGCTGGACACCCGGCTGCGCGAGGCGGTGCTGCGCCGCAGCGACTTCCGCGTCCCGCAGCACGCGACGGCCGACCTGGCGGGGCTCGCGGTCCTCGGCACGGTGGCGCGCGGCAAGCACCTGCTGACCCGCTTCTCCGGCGGCACCACGTTGCACACGCACCTGCGGATGGACGGGGAGTGGACCGTCCTCGCGCCCGGCAAGCAGCTCCCGCGCCGCCTCGTGCCCGACGTGCGGATCCTGCTCACGACGACCGTCGACGGCCGTCCCGGGCCCACGGCCGCCGCGCTGCGGATGCCGGTGGTGGAACTGCTGCCGACGGCGCAGGAGGGCGACGTCGTCGGCCACCTCGGCCCCGACCTGCTCGACCCCCACCCCGACGTCGACGAGGCCGTGCGCCGCCTCGCCGCCCAGCCCGACCGCGGCATCGCCGCCGCCCTGCTGGACCAGCGCAACCTCGCGGGCCTCGGCAACCTCTGGGTCAACGAGCTGTGCTTCCTGCGCGGCCTCGACCCCTGGCGCCCCGCGGGGACCGTCGACCTGCGGCGGGCCGTCGAGCTCGCCGTCCGGATGCTGCGGCACTCCGTCGACGCGCCCGGCGCCCACCAGGTCACGACGGGCGACACGCGCCCCGGCCGCCAGCACTGGGTCTCCGGCCGCGCCGGGCAGCCCTGCCTGCGGTGCGGCACGACGATCCAGGTGGTCGCCGAGGTCCCCGGCGACGCCGAGCGGCGCCGGACGTGGTGGTGCCCGCGGTGCCAGCCGGCGCTGGAGGACGTCGCCCTGAGCGCCGGCTGAGAACCCGCGGCGCGGTGAACGGCGGGTGGCCTCCGGGTCCCCGGCGGAGCAGCCCGGTGAACTCTCGGTGACCTCTGACGCGCCGGGCCCGGCGGACCGCGGAACGGCCGCGGCGGCGACCTAGGGTTGTCCACGACCGTCCTCGCACAGCCGAAAGGTCGACGTGGCGCCCCTGCCGCACGCTGCTCCTCAGCGCCGCCGGAGAACTCC
>Ga0160429_1001915_pt1 | contig 11212 bp, 10 predicted proteins | sample SolpanmetagenomR_FD_108199 | JGI IMG/M metagenome (GOLD analysis project Ga0160429, IMG submission 108199) | Solar panel surface microbial communities from Lawrence Berkeley National Laboratory, California, USA - R | ecosystem: Engineered > Built environment > Solar panel > Unclassified ... | reverse complement strand
GGGACAAGACAGGTATTCGAGCGATGGATGTCATGGGAGCCTGATGAGAATGCATGGAGTGCATACATCAAGTTGGAGAAGAAATACGGCGAGTTCGAACGAGCAAGAGCAATCTTTGAGCGCTTCACCATTGTTCATCCAGAACCCAAGAACTGGCTGAAATGGGCAAGGTTCGAAGAAGAATTCGGAACAAGCGACCTCGTAAGAGAAGTGTTTGGATTCGCCGTCGAAACTCTAGGCGACGACTTCATGGACGAAAAGGTCTTCATTGCATATGCGAAATTCGAAGCCAAACTGAAAGAGTACGACCGTGCGCGCGCCATTTACAAATACTCCCTCGACCGCATGCCCCGGTCAAAGTCAGTAAACCTGCAAAAGCAATATACGACATTTGAAAAGCAATTCGGCGACCATCAAGGCATCGAAGATGTCATTCTCGCAAAGCGCCGCATTCAATACGAGGAACAGCTAAAAGAAAACCCGAAAAACTACGACACCTGGTTCGACTATGCCCGGCTGGAAGAAAGCTCAGGCGATGCCGACCGTATCTGCGACGTCTATGAACGCGCAATCTCGCAACTCCCACCATCGCAAGAAAAGCGCCACTGGCGGCGCTACATCTACCTCTGGATCTTCTACGCCCTCTGGGCTGAAATGGACAATCGCGATCCCGAACGGGCTCGACAAATCTACCAAAAAGCACTCCAACTAATTCCGCATCAGAAATTCACATTCGGCAAACTCTGGGTCCTCAAAGCACAATTCGACATCCGGCAGAACGACGTCAGCGCCGCACGCAAAACCCTCGGTCAAGCCTTGGGTCGCTGCCCAAAGGACAACCTCTTCAAAGCGTACATTTCGCTCGAGCAAAAGCTCTTCGAATTCGAGCGCTGCCGCACTCTCTACGAAAAACGCGTCGAATTCGACCCAGCAAATTGCCAAGCCTGGATCAAATTCGCGGAGCTGGAACACGCGCTGGATGATTTAGAACGTGTGCGAGCTATTTTCGAACTGGCGATTGAGCAGCCCACCCTGGATATGCCGGAGTTGTTGTGGAAGAGCTATATTGATTTCGAAGAGGATGAGGGCGAGTATGACCGTACTAGAGCGCTGTATGAACGCTTGCTGAAGAAGACGGATCATGTCAAGGTCTGGATCAGTTATGCGCAGTTTGAGATCAACGTGCCGGATCCGGAGGCGGAAGATGAGGACGAAGAAGAAGATGAAGATGCAGAACGACCCATTAGCGACTTGGCTAAAGCTCGTGCACGCAAAGTGTTTGAGCGTGCGTTGAAGAGCATGAAGGAGAAGGAACTCAAAGAAGAACGGGTCGCGATTTTGAATGCGTGGAAGTCGTTTGAGAATACGCATGGTGCGGAGGAGGATGTGGACAAGGTCGAGCAGATGATGCCGAGACGGGTTAAGAAGAGGAGGAAGTTGGATGCCGAGGGTTTGGAGTTTGAGGAATATCATGATTATGTCTTCAAGGATGATGATCAGGATTCGGCCAAGATGAGCAAGTTGTTGGCGATGGCGCATGCTTGGAAACAGAAGCAAGAATTGGAGAAGAAGGGGGAGGCGGAGGATGGTGGCGTGCCTGCTGTGACGAACGGCGATGGCGATAATGATGATGCTATTTCGTAGAAGTGGAAGGTCAAAGCAGGGAAGTAGAGCTGATGTGTGCAATCGTGTACAGATACCACGCACGCAAACCCTACATCACAGACTCGTATATTCATCATGCTCAAATCGAATCAACTTGTCAACATCTGCTTCAGTCTATTGGTGAAAACATACAACACCAACACATCACATCACATCGATCAAACACAATAGTGCAACCAACAATCGCCTGACTCTCATGCTCGAAACTAGTAATGTTACCAATTTGGAGAGCAATGCCATGCCATCTTGACTATTTCCTTCATCTCACACAAAAACGCATATACATTGCCAGCGCAAATGCTCTTCCTGGCTATCTCCATGACCTCCTGAGTGTCCGCAAATAATTTCGAGGTAGTTGGTAACCTTTGATTGTTTTTTTGGCATAAAGTGAACTTGGTCTGTATGAGATAGCGTGCGTTGTAGTGTTTATATTATCTGCTTCTAGGTATTGGGAAGATTGTGCTATGTAGAGGATGTTATTGAAAAGTGTGGTGACAGGATTAGGTTGAAGCAATGAAATCGTATTGCGAGTCGAAACCTAAGTAACGGGTAAACTTGGTTGATATTGTTTCTGCTTCTTTCGTGCAAGGCGAACCTCTCTCACATGCTACTTGCGTCTTACTGTGATGAATATACAGGTTCAGTACGAAGCTCTTGCTTGGCACCCATCGTCCATGATTTTCATCAGTGCCCAACGAGCCTACTTAGCTCAAACACCTAATGGCGCGACCCATCAAACACAGTTCTCCGGGAAGGAAAAAAAGAGCGCACACCAATCAACCCAATCTCCTCGGCTTCCTGCTCCTCGTCCCTCCAAACTTCAACCTCGTCGCATCGCTGACCTGACTAATCTTCTTCCGCAGCGTCCTTCCCTCGGTCCCCAGCAGCGCTTTCGTAACCGCTTCCCTCCCCACCCCAAACCCTCTCAACACCACTTCCAAACTGTCAATCTTATCCGACAACCCCTCCTCCTGCATCCTGCCAATCACATACGTCGTCAATTGATACGCCGCTTCATACGTCCCTCGCGCAGCTTTCTTGAAGCCAATGTTCCCCGCTGAAAGCGATATCAAACTGTCGCGATCGGGGTTTGTAAGAGTGATGTGGGTGTTGTGTTTTGTGGCGTAGATGTGGAAATGATGTGTTTTCTTCTCATAAGGACTGCGATTTTCAATGTCGTCTAGAGTGTCGAAAGCTGATAGAGCGGAATTCGTGTTTGAGGTGGTGGATCTGTTGGTGTTGGTGGGTGGTTGTCTGCTTTTGGGACCGAAGATGGTTAGGAGGCCGAGGTTGCGCATTTCTTCTTCTGTTTGGGAGGGAGAGAGTGGGTGGTGAGTATGGGTAGCTTACTTGAAGGCAGGGACTATATCGTGAGGGTGATTTGTATGAGCTTGGAAGGTCAGGGCATGACAGGAGGGAGAGTTATGCTTACTTCTTGTTCGGGGTTTGCTGACTGCTTCAAGGGTGTTCTCTTCAGCTTGGGGTGGAGTGGTGGTCGTGAGGGTGCGGATGGTGGTGGTTGGAGAGTAGGAGCGAAGGCATTGACGGCATGCCGCGAAGAGGGAGAGCGGTAGCCGTCGGTCTAGTATTGAAAGGCTCATTGTGTGTGTTTCATGTATTTATTCATGTCCATGTTTCTCGATGGTCTTCGACTTTCTGTTCGGGAGCTTCTCCGTATGATGCCTTTGAACTTTGCCCGAAGGCATATTTACTTATTTACTAGAACTACTTCCACTGCATCATCTTTTAACATTCGCCTTCTTTATTGGAGTGTTCGTGAGGATGAGCGCACTGAGCAGAAGCAATGCTCTTATAAGAGCAAGAAATAGCACCCAATACCTCTACCCATCACTACAATCACAACATGCAACAACCACCACCACCATCTCATACCGAGCCATTTCAAGTTTACAAAAGTCACCTAGCAGAATCTCGTCCCCATCGCGGCAAGACACCATACAACCTTTTTTGCGCTCACAGTTCCTACCTACCACATTCCACACTCCCACCACATCACAACGCTTATTACACACCTCGCCAACGTTACTAGCAAAAGTAGGCAAGCCACGAGGAGGTTCAGCAGCGTCAGAAGCCCCTCCACCACCGAAACAAGATCCGATACGACCAACTCCAGAAGAGCCGGCACAAACAGCGCGCCCCGCCACAGAAGAGTCTACACAAGGTCAATCACAAGAGGGCCCTCAGCAGGACGGCGCAAAACAGCAACAGCAAAGTGCAGGCGAAGACTCAAGTGAAGGCAAAAAAGAACAAGAAGGCGAAGGCGAAAAGAAAAAAGAGGAGCAAAAAGCATCTCCACCACCCCACGGCGACAAATCACCCTGGCAAGTCTTCACCGACACGCTCAAAACCGAGTTTAAAGCCTCCAAAGAATGGAACGATTCCACAAAGCAGCTGGCAGGCTCCGTGCAGGAATTCCAAGAAAGCGAGGCTGTACGACGAGCACGAATTGCGTCGGAGGCAGTCAGCTCGACTACAGGTAAAGTGCTTAAGGGCACGGGAAAGGCAATCGGACAGAGTGCTGCTTGGACATGGGATACGCTACCGGTCAAAGGGGTGAGAGCTAGTGTCAATGCTACGGGGCGCGGTCTTGAGAAAGTCACGCGACCAGTCAGACAAACAGAAGCGTTCAAGAGTGTGGCAGAGGTCATTGACGATGGCAGCTCATCGCGCTATGGTGGCTGGATAGACAAAGAACAGCGCAAGAAGTTGCGAGAAGCGCGCGAAGCAAAAGAAATAGCCGAAGGTCGACGAGCACCGCTCCGAGAAAAAATGGAAGAAGACGAAGAGTACGCTCGCACTCCCTTACTATCCATCATATATCTGCTACTCACTTACTAATCTTTTCTTCCCAACAGAGCCGGCACAAACGTAGTCCTCCACAAAGACTCTGCCTGGAAAGAATCCTGGCGCTCCTTCCGCGACGCCTCACCCGCCATGCAGCGCCTCTTCTCGTTAAAATCCAGCTACGCCGAGTCCGAAAACCCGCTCATCAGCACCGCGCGCAGCATCACCGACCGCGTGGCCGGCTTCTTCGCCGAAAACGAAACCGCGCAAGTGATCAAGAAATTCCGCGAAATGGACCCTTCCTTCCAACTCGAGCCCTTCCTCACCGAAATGCGCGACTACATCCTGCCAGAAGTGCTGGACGCATACGTCAAGGGCGAGCACGAAACGCTCAAGTTGTGGTTATCCGAGCCGCAATATCAAGTCTACACAGCGCTGATGAAGCAGTATACGACGGCGGGCTTGAAGAGCGATGGCAAGATTTTGGATATTAGGAACGTGGATATTTTGAGTGCGAGGATGTTGGAACCGGCGGATATTCCCGTGTTTATTGTCACGTGTAGGACGAATGAAGTCCATGTGTATCGGAATATCAAGACGGGACTGTTGGCGGCGGGAGTGGAGGATAAGGTGCAGCAGGTTACTTATGCGATTGGTGTCACGAGGTTGCCCGAGGATGTGAGTAATCCGGAGACGAGGGGGTGGAGGTTGATTGAGCTGCAGAAGAGTGCGAGAGATTATATGTAAAGACATGCATTGAACACTCTTGTGTGGTATAGCAATTCTTGTGTGGTATGAAAAGCAAAGCATGCAGCGATGGCGTTTTTCTTGTTATGAAAGGGGGGGAGGGGGAAAAGTCATCAACATTCATGCCACTCCTGTACAATTATGATTGTTTTTATTATGTCGAGGAGGAGGAGCATTTATATATGTCAAATCCTTACTCTATCTCTGTTCGCGAGCTCCCAAAATGAAGGCTGTGAGTGGCTGCAGTCTGTCGTCGTACCATTGTCCGTTGAGTCTGAGAGTGTAGCCGGTGCGGCATTACTGTCATCGTGTATCAGTAGAATAGCAGCATTTGCACCATTGGTGTAGTAATCTGCGAAAGCTGGCTCTTCGTTAGAATGCCACTAAACGACTTCTATATTGATGTCGCTGCGGAGCGCTGACGGCTTCCTCTAGACGTTGTACTGACTCCTATGTAGCCCATCAACATATAGGATATAGCCAGCGTACACGATTCGTTCTAGGTCTTGCTGCGTCACAGGTCTTCTACCTTCAGGTCGGAGATCTTGAAAGCTGATTCGACATAGAGTAGCTCTTGGGTTGGCTGGTGTTATATCGAGTATGATGATCTGCTCACGAAGGCAGCTCGAGTTTCGGGAATGGATAAATTTGGGCATCTCCATTGTGCCAATTGACAAGTGCCGTCGATGCCTTAATGACTTTGTGGCGGCGTAAGAACTGCAGAATCTTGTCACTTTTTCTTTAAGACGAATCGCATCCTCATGGGATAGGTCGGACTTCGATTCTCACCCTTTGAGGTTGGGAAGTGTCTGACTTAGAGCTTGGACTGCCGACCAAGCTTCACAAGGAGTACAGCATAGACAGACCACAGTCATTGTCCTTTGGCGACATAGAGAAGAGATTGGAAGAAGCTGACTTGTGTTGGCTGATCGACTTGGAAGATAGCGAATAAACCAGGACAGCATGTGAGATATGCCTTGTCGAGTCGAGCTGAAGTGGTCGAGGGCGCTGGGAAGCCTTTGTCAAGAGAAGAATACCTTAGCTCTGACAAGGACGAACAACGGTCCAGAAGATCCAAAAGGATGGTTTTACCCACCCCATTTCGTGGCCATTTTTGATGTGAGCGTTTCGAAACATCACGAGAACACCTGGATTGAGATGTGCGAATGCTGAACTGCTCGCACTAATAGTGAAGTCTGGTATGACGACTACCCACGCCTCGATGGTACCATCGCTTTCTATAGCTGTAGACATCATGCTCTGTCGCTGCCGTTAAGCAAATCCTTGCACCGGTATAACTTTGTACTGCAAGAAGTGCGACACCTCTAAGACAATACCGAAGAGCTTGGTCCGCCGGAGACATGTCGTTCCAAATTGAAATTCTCGCTATGTAGTCGACACACTTGAGCGCTCCGGTGATGGCAGTAGAGCTAGCCGAGGATGATAGATTTGACAGAGCTAGGTGAAGGTCGACGATAGCAAGTTCAAGATTTAGGCCCGAAGTAACGCTCAAGAGTTGTTGCTCAAGAGTTTAGTCCGCGTTCCCAAAGATGATGTGTCCACTAAGGATGTTACAGACTTGGAGAAACTTGAATGTGTCTTGCCCAATCAGTTTTGCTGCAATCTAGTGTCTACTATGCATTACTCTTGCCATCCTTTGCTTTTTCCATGACATCAACTCGTCCAAATCTGCAGCATAGACACGGGTATAGAACACCCGTGAGCACATCACTCGCTCTACTCTTTGTTTCACCTCGTAATCCACCTCACCTCGTACAGTGCATCGTTGTTTATAGCCAGGCACCCCTCTAAATTACAGTAGCAGCTTGTACTGGGTCTGCGTTCCGAGCCGTGTACCATCGGCTTTCAGCCTGAGCTCAAAGGCAAACTTCAAAGACACTGGATAAGCTTTGTCTATGACTGGAGCTGTTGTGAGGGCTACCCACCTCTTCCTGATATCATGCTACCGTCGAGATCCAGTTACTTCCTGGTTAACCTCATCAGAGATTGTGAGACGCAGTAAGTTATGATTGTGATTGAAATCTGTTGTGAGAATTACCCACCTACTTTCGAGACCATCTCCACCATCGAAAGTCGATTACTTCTCGCATTAACTTTGTTGGGGATTTGTGAAACGCGGTAAGCTCTGGTATGACTTGATTTTGCTGTGAGGACTACCCACCTCTATTAGTAACTGTTTTCGTTGTCTACATGCCATCAGTTCCGAAAGAACTTTTATGGAGATTTGTGAAACGTAGTAAGCTCTGGTTTTGATTGGAATCTGTTGTGGGGAATACCTACCAGTATCAACAGCTATGTTTGCTGTCTACATGCTATCACATCCCTTATGAACTGTGATTGGAATACATGATACCTAGGTTGTAAGCCACGCTCTCCAGTCCGCCAAGTCTAGCACTATCTCCGAATCTTGTAAGCCGATTTTAATTACAATGTTGCTCGAGTTGTTCGCTGGTGGCTTTATATCTTCTTTCGTACCTTCGTTGGAACCGACTGGAGCTAGGATGATGTAGGAAGCTGCTCCCCTTCGTCGCTGAAAGCTGGTGAATAAAAAGGTGGTTGTAAATGCGAGTTAAAAAGGTGCATGTCTTCGCAGAGTTCTTTCCAGATGCTGCAGAGTGTGCGCGGCGAGCTACGCAAGTCGTTGGTTCTGTTGATAAGAGCGCGGGTGAAGCATGCTTCATGTCAACTTGCTGCAGTGACAGATTCTGCAACTGCACCAATAAGTTCAGGTGAACCCCAACTGCACTATGTCGCGCCTCAATGCATTCGTGCCATGTACAACGTCACCTATCCCAACCATGTCATCCATCAAATGCCAATCCTGCTCTCCAGTGCTTCTCCTTCAGCGCCAATCCCTCTTCTTGAACTCCAACTCCTCCCTCTTGAACTCCCATTTTTTCTTCTCGTCGCGTCGATTGCGGAAGAACCCCTCTATTCCAGCATCACCCTCCTCAGCCTTTCTCTTTTTGCCCTTAGGCTGCTTGGTGTTCTTGCTTAGTGGTGCAGAACCCACTTTCCAGCTTCCTCTCTACTCACTGCCTGCCACTCAGGCTTCTCTTGCGCCTCCTACTCCCTCACTATCGCCTTCCCCCTATTCGGTTTCTTCACTAGTACCAACAGACCAGCTTTCAACAGCTCGAGCTCCTTGGCTCTGTACTCTTCGCGGTGTTATAAAAAATGTTAGAATTCATTCCACGACCTGTCTCGGTCTCACACAGAGCTTGGTGCACTAAGCCCGGTTTATAATCTGAACTGGTTGTGAGGGATACCCATCTTTATTAGTAACTAGGTTTGCTCTCTACATGCTATTAGTTCCCGAATGTACTTTGATAGGATCCATGATGCTTAGTAGACTTCTGTCATGAGTAGAACCTGGTGTGAAGACTTCCCACATCTATTTCCCAGCCTCCTTGTCATCTCCTTCCAACCACTTCCCAAATTCCTCAGCTCTGCCTTCATCCTTTGCCGTGGACTTCTTGAACTTCTCTGTGCCATCAGAGATGTAAGCCTCGACCTTTTGTCCACCAAAGATACGCCCATTCATCAGCCTGACACAAGCATTTGCAGCCTCTGGATTTCCAAAGCGTACTGTAGTGACACCATCTCTTTCCATGTCGAAGAGAACGACATTGGTGACAGGTCCGAGCTTCTCGCATTCTTCGCGAATGTCTTCCTTGATGTCGAGTATAGCTGCAGGGTCTTCGTCTAGTTCTTTGAGTGTGAACATGTGCTTCAAGACAACGACCTTATCCCAGCGGGAGCTTGTCTCTTGAATTGCGGACGGATCGTCGTCATCCCAGTCTGCGAGCTTACTGTAATCATCGCATCAGCATAGCAATCACTTTGATGGCGGAGATAGACACTCACTTGTTCATTTTTTCCATCTTCTTAATGACCTTCTTCTTGTCTTTGGTCATACCAGGCTTCGCTTCTGGCTGGTCTCCCTTGACCTTCTTGTATGAAAAGTCTGCCTCCTTGACACTCATCTTGCCAGTCGGCCCCGTCTCACCCAATCTGAAGTCTGAGTCATCCATCATCTGAACAGCCAAGCCGACGGACTCAGGGCGATGGTAGACTATTAGTGCATCACCCTTGAAGTTGCCAGCGTCATCAGAGTAGAGCTTGATGCGGGGCTTACCACTGTCGATCTCTTCGGCGATGACACCAAAGCGAGAAAACACGCGGTCGACTTCGTCGATTTCGACGTCGAGAGGTAGGGAGGTAACATAGACCGCGGTATTGCGACGTTCTTTGGTCGGAGCGGCCTTGGCTTTTTTAGGTGCACGACTGGCGAGTGCATTCTCCTATATGTTGAGATCAGCTTAGCTCTACACTTCATGGTTTGTGGACAAGAACTCTTACCGGGTCGTCAACATTGGTAACAATCTTGCGCTTCTTCTTCGGCTGAGCTTCCTCCGTTTCGTCAACGCCTTCCACGGCATAAGCACGCTGTTGTTGGGCTAACAGAGCTTCGTCTAGCTGTTTATGCGAAAAGACGGCATGTGGTTAGAAAATGTTCCTCTTGCGTCATCCTCATTTACACGAGGACAAAACACAATCCCTTTCAAAGTTCCAAATCGAATGCCTGGGGGGATTGATCGCGTACCGAAGGAATCCATCTTTTATGCGCTTCGTCGAACTCCCATTCGTCACCATTGTCGTCTTCAAGAATCCACTTGTTGTCGAGCTTGGAGAAGGAGACTCGAGGGTCGGACTCGAATTGATCTATGGTTTTTGGAAATATGGCATGAAGGTTGTCTGCTACACCTGGAACCTCGTCAAGATTAGCTTCAATGCTCTCACGAACGTCACGCAAATTCGACATGGTTAGGTGTGAGCAGGCAAGCAAGCGAGGTTGCGTGGAGCTGTTGTTGTTGATAAATAAAGTACTTTGATGGTTCGACGTGAGGACCACAAGTCCACGATCCTTGGACCCTGTAATTTAGTTTGAAACAGCAAGGTAGTGTCACGTGATACGTACTCTCCTAGGTTGATGCTTCAAGATTTCGCCTGCGTTTGCCACCATTACATATAACTTGTAGAGTGCGTGATTCGTTCGTCCCTACCATTGTCCCCGTTCGTGACTTGTGATTCCCTCAAAACCCAAGCAGCCAAGAGCACGAGGGACTTCTCTCGCAGCAAACATGGAGGCACAAATTCGAGCACAAATTCCCAATATCGATCCCATAGTCGAGAGCTATGCTACAGGCTACTTGAGACACGCTGCTACAGCGTATTCCGCAGACAATGATGCCAACTCTTCTTCGCCGCTTTCAGATGCTGCTTCCGCAATCACAGAACTCCTTCTATCAGCATCTGGAGACTTTTCGCAACAAAATGAAATTTCAATATCGAATCTTATCCAAAAGTTCATCTCACAGCTCAACACAGCCAACGGCACAGATGGCGAGAGGAGACGAATGGCACCATCTGCACGGCGACTCGACCAAACAATACATGTTGGTTCACAGCGCGGTATCTCTTCCACAGTAGGCATAGCTATCAATAATGTCGACCTGGAATCTGCAAACACTCGCCATGTAGAGTCTCGTGTCGACAGGAAAAAGCTCGAGAAGGCAGAACGCAAAATTGCTGCCAAACAGCAGAAAAAGGTCATGAAGAACGTAGAGTATGAAGCTTCGAGATTACTGGATCAACCTAACGATGCCCAATCGTATGAAGAATTCTACATGGCAGTCAACCCACTCCAACTAGGCGGAGATGCCTCGACGAAAAGCAAGGATATCAAGGTTGACAACATTGACATTTCCATCAGTGGAAAGCGAATCTTGTCTGATACCAGTCTTACTCTTGCTTATGGACGAAGATATGGTCTTGTTGGTCAAAACGGTATTGGTAAGAGTACACTACTTAGAGCATTAAGTCGAAGAGAGGTAGCTATTCCGACGCACATCTCGATTTTGCACGTTGAGCAAGAAATCATGGGAGACGATACACCAGCGATCCAAGCCGT
>Ga0160429_1001914_pt1 | contig 11213 bp, 8 predicted proteins | sample SolpanmetagenomR_FD_108199 | JGI IMG/M metagenome (GOLD analysis project Ga0160429, IMG submission 108199) | Solar panel surface microbial communities from Lawrence Berkeley National Laboratory, California, USA - R | ecosystem: Engineered > Built environment > Solar panel > Unclassified ... | reverse complement strand
CTGCTGCCCGGCGACCCGCTGCGCGCCCAGCACATCGCCCAGACCTTTTTCGACAACCCCGTGCAGCACAACAACGTGCGCGGCATGCTCGGCTTCACCGGCACCTACAAGGGCAAGCCGGTGAGCGTGCAGGGCACCGGCATGGGCATGCCGAGCGCCGGCATCTACGTCCATGAACTGATTCACAGCTACGGCGCGAAGACCCTGGTGCGGGTCGGCACCTGCGGCTCGTATCAGAAAGACGTGCACGTGCGCGACATCGTGATCGGGCAGGCGGCCTGCACCGACTCGAACCTGAACTTCACCCGCTTCGGCGGCCTGAGCTACGCCCCCATCGCCGACTTCAGCCTGCTGATGGCCGCCTACCAGCGGGCGCAGGCGCACGGCTTCGCCGCGCACGTGGGCAACATCATGTCGAGCGACATCTTCTACCAGGACGATGCCGCCTCGTTCCAGATGTGGGCCGACCACGGCGTGCTGGCCGTCGAGATGGAAGCGGCCGCGCTCTACACCATCGCCGCGAAGGCGGGCGTGCGCGCCCTGACCCTCCTGACCGTCAGCGACCACCTGATCACCAACGAGGTGACGACGGCCGAGGAACGCCAGACCACCTTCAACAGCATGATCGAAGTGGCGCTGGAGGCCGCGCTCGGCGTGGAATAAGGCGGCAGAACGTGCGGAAGGCCGGGCAGTCGAGACGAATCTCGACTGCCCGGCCTTCCCCCTTTTTACTCCTCGCTGTTGACCATGTGCATCGCCACGCGGGTGAGCGCCATGTACAGTTCGGCGGCCGTGCCCGCGTCGATTTCCGGCGAGGCCTGCAGCGCTCCCTGCATACAGGCGAGCCAGGCCCGCGCCCGTGCCGGCGTGACGGCGAACGGCAGGTGCCGCGCCCGCAGCATCGGATTGCCGTAGGTCTGGTGGTACAGCGGCGGCCCGCCCAGAAACCCGGACATGAACGCGAACTGCTTGTCGAGCGTGACCGCCCACAAGGAGGGATCGCGGCTGCCGGGAAACACCGGCGCCAGTTCAGAGTCGGCGGCCACACGGGCGTAGAAGCGCTCCAGCAGCAGACGCAGGTGCTCAGGCCCAATGCGCCCGTACAGCGTGCCGCGCAGGTCGGGCGAGAGAGGGTTGGAAGAAGAGGTCATGAAACAGAGGCTACGGGATCGGCCACCAAAAGAAAGGAGCGGCCTCCCAAAGCTCTAGATGCCCAGACGAGCAAGCGATCTAAACGCACCGGCCCGCCTTCCAAGTTCAGGAAGCGGGTCGACCGCGTCATGGGGGAACGCCGCACAGCTCAAGCGTTTTCATTCAAAATGTCCGATGCTTCTTCCAGACCGCACAGCGCCTGACGCCTCTGTTCCGAGGCCCATTCCCGTCGGCTTTACTGCGCCGGAGTCGCTGCCAGACGCTCCAGCACGGCCGGGTCTTCCAGCGTGCTGGTGTCGCCGCTGATCTCCTGCCCGGCCGCCACCTGCCGCAGGAAGCGCCGCATGATCTTGCCGCTGCGCGTCTTGGGAAGCGCGTCGGCCACGTAGATGGCGTCCGGGCGGGCGAGGGCCCCGATCTGCTGGGTGACGTGCCGGCGCAGCGCCGCCGGGTCGAGTGTCTGTCCCGACTTGGGCAGCACGAAGGCCACCACGCCCTCGCCCTTCACTTCGTCCGGGCGGCCCACCACAGCGGCCTCGGCCACCGAGGGATGACTGACGAGCGCCGACTCGATCTCCATGGTGCCCAGGCGGTGTCCGGAGACGTTGAGCACGTCGTCCACCCGGCCCAGCACGGTGATGTAGCCGCTTTCGTCCTTGCGGGCGCCGTCTCCGGCAAAGTAGACGTGCGGAATCTCGCCCCAGTAGGTCTTCTGGTACCTCGCGTCGTCGCCGTACACGGTACGCAGCATGCTCGGCCAGGGCCGCCGGATGACGAGCAGGCCGCCCTCGCCGTCGTTCACCTCCTCGCCCTCGCGGGTCACGATGGCCGGGTCGACACCGAACATCGGCAGGCCCGCCGTGCCCGGCTTGGCCGGAAAGGCGCCGGGCAGCGTGGTGAGCATGATGCTGCCAGTCTCGGTCTGCCACCAGGTGTCGACCACCGGGCAGCGCTCCTGCCCGATGACGCGGTGATACCAGCGCCACGCCTCGGGGTTGATCGGCTCGCCCACCGACCCCAGCAGGCGCAGGCTGGAGAGGTCATACCTGTTGGGAAACTCGTCGCCCGCCCGCATGAAACTGCGGATGGCGGTGGGCGCGGTGTACAGCACGCTCACCTTGTGGCGCTGCACCATGTCCCAGAAGCGGCCCCAGTCGGGGTGGTTGGGCGCGCCCTCGTACATCAGCACCGAGGCACCGTTGAGCAGCGGCCCGTACACGATGTAGCTGTGCCCGGTCACCCAGCCCACGTCGGCGGTGCACCAGAACAGGTCGTCGTCTTTCAGGTCGAAGACCGTCTTGGTGGTCAGGTAGGTGCCGACCATGTAGCCGCCGGTGCTGTGCACCACGCCTTTGGGCTTGCCGGTGCTGCCCGAGGTGTACAGCACGAACAACGGGTGCTCGCTGTCGACCGGCAGCGCCTCGTGCTCGGCGTCGGCCGCCGCGAGCGCGTCGTTCCAGTACACGTCGCGGCCCTCCTGCATCGGGGCGTTGCAGTCGGCGCGGCACACCACCAGCATCTTCTCCAGCACCGGGGCCAGGGCGGCCGCCTCGTCGGCGTTCCCCTTGAGCGGCACCAGTGCGCCTCGGCGGTAGCTGGCGTCGGCGGTAACGAGCACCCTGCTGCCGGCGTTCTGGATGCGGTCGGCCAGTGCCGAGACGCTGAAGCCGCCGAACACCACGCTGTGGGTGGCCCCGATGCGGGCGCAGGCAAGCATGGCGACGGCCGCCTCGGGAATCATCGGCAGGTACAGCGTCACCCGGTCGCCCGACTGCACCCCCAGGTTCAGCAGCGCATTGGCCGCCCGCTTCACCTGTGAGAGCAGTTCGGCGTAGGTGAACGTCACGACCTTGCCGTCCTCGCCCTCCCAGACGATGGCCCGCTTGTCGCCCCGGCCCGCCGCGACGTGGCGGTCGAGCGCGTTGTAGGCGATGTTGGTCGTGGCCCCCACGAACCACTGGGCGTGCGGCTCCTGCCAGTCGAGCACGCGGCTCCAGGGCGAAGACCAGTGCAGTTCGCCCGCCACGCCGCCCCAGAAGGTGTCCGGATCGTCGAGGCTCTGGCGGTACATCTGCTGGTACTGCTCGGCGTTCAGGCTGGCGCGGGCGACGAACTCGGCGGACGGAGCGACGGGCGCCTCGTCCTGCGAGGTGTATTCGATCTTATCGGTCATGACAGGTCTCCTGAGAAGCTGGAAGAACGTGGGGCCGGATGTGTATTGCAGGCACTCTACCGACTTTGGCCGCCCGGTAGGCCGAATACTCACCGGGCAACGCCGGTTTTGTACCCGGTTCAACGTTCGCTCGGTTCAGTCTTTCCGGGGGTGCCGGAACGCCGCTTGGCCTGATCTTGACCTTCCCGGCTTTCCGCTTCAACTCACAGGCGGCCCGCAGGAAGGCGGGTATGCTGACGGGCGTGTCCCTTCTGACCGACCGACTAGGCCGACCTCTGCGCGACCTGCGGCTGTCGGTCACCGACCGCTGCAACCTGCGCTGCACCTACTGCATGCCCAGAGAGGTCTTCGGCCCCGACTTCGCTTTCCTACCCAAGTCGGAGCTGCTGAGTTTCGAGGAACTCGAGCGCCTGACGCGCCTGTTCGTGACCGCCGGAGTGCAGAAGCTGCGCCTGACTGGCGGAGAGCCGCTGCTGCGCAAGGGGCTGCCCGAACTGATCGCCCGCCTGAAGGCCATTTCCGGCGTGGACGACATCGCCATGACCACCAACGGCCTGCTGCTGCCGCGCCTCGCCCACGACCTCAAGGCGGCGGGACTGCAGCGCGTCACCGTGAGCCTGGACAGCCTCGACCCCGAGGTCTTCGGGCGCATGAACGGTCTGGGGGTTCACCCCGACCGCGTGCTCGACGGCATCGAGGCCGCGCTCACGGCGGGCTTGGGCGTGAAGGTCAACACGGTGGTGCAGCGCGGCGTCAACGACGAGGTGCTGGGCGAACTCTGGGCCGCCCTGAAAGACAAGGCGGTGCTGCGGTTCATCGAGTTCATGGACGTGGGCAACCACAACGGCTGGAACCTCTCGGCGGTCGTGCCGCCACGTGAAGTGCTGGCCCGGCTGGGCGGCGATTTCACCCCTGCCGGTCCCCACTACCGGGGCGAGGTGGCGACCCGCTACACCGACGCCGAGGGCCACGAGGCCGGACTGATCACCAGCGTCACCTCGCCCTTCTGCGGCGACTGCACGCGGGCGCGGCTGTCGGCGGTCGGCGTGCTGTACACCTGCCTGTTCGCGGGCAGCGGCCTCGACCTGCGCGCACCGATGAGGGAAGGCCAGAGCGACGCACAGCTCGCGGCCCTGCTCGCCCAGACGTGGCAGAACCGCAGTGACCGCTACTCGGAGGAGCGCGGCGACGCGACCCGGCAGGCCCGCCCGAAAGTCGAAATGTCGCATATCGGCGGCTGAAAACCTGCAACACCGGTCGTCCGTAAAGCCGATGGCCGGTTTTCGGGCGATGTTCCCTGTTCAGGAACATGATTTTCAGTGCAGGCTTCCCCGGCGCGGTGTACACCGTACACAAATAGATTAAGCTGATCTAAGGAGCGCGCGAAGTGGACAGGAGGGCCGAACGGTCCGTTGCGCGCACTCCCGGCAATCTGCATTATGTTGTGTGCTGCCCATCTGCATCCTGGGCACCGAACCGTCTGTGTCTGAAGAATCCAGCCGAGACCGATCATGGCTGTCACCTGTCTGGGAGGGATATATGGCGAAATACCCACTGATTAAAACCACCCTGAAAGACCGGCTGCTGGGTGGAGACTACTCGGAGGGCTTCCCCCTTCCCAGTGAGCCGCAACTGGCGCGCGAGTTCGAGGTCTCCCGCATGACCGCCCGGCGCGCCATCGACGAGCTGGAACGCGAGGGCTACGTGTACCGGGTGCAGGGCGCGGGCACCTTTCCGACTGGCAAACGGTTCCGGCAGGGCGTCTTCCGGGTGCGGCCCTTCCGCGAGTGGGCGCGCGACCCCGATCAGCACAGCAAGATTCTGCAGAGCATGCAGCTGAATGCCACCCCAGAGATTGCCAGCGTGCTGCAGGTCGACCCTGGCGACCCGGTGATCTTCATCCACCGCCTCCGCGTGGCCGGAGAAGAGCCGCTGGTGATCGAGAAGCGTTACATCAACGCCACGCTGGCGGGCGACCTGCTGAGTCACAACCTGGCCGCCGAGAGTATCCACGAGGTGCTGGTGAGCATGGGCGTGCCGCTCAGCCGGGTCGAGCAGAGCCTGGAGGCCGTCAACCTGCGCCAGGAAGAATCCGACCTGCTGCGCGTGCCGCTGGGCACCGCCGCCTTTCTGCTGCGGCGCACCACCTACAGCGGCACACGGCGGGTGAGCTACGTCAACTACTGGGTGCGCGGCGACCGCTACGCCTTCCAGGACAGCTTCGAGCCATAAGAGCCGGGCCCAGGAACAGCCGACACAGCGTTCCTGACTGCCGGTGCCGGCCTACTCGCGGCTGCTTATGCCCAGCACCGAGTAGGCCAGCAGCGCCAGTTTCTCGCGCAGGCGGTACTTCCACTGCCCCGCGCCCAGCGGCACGCTGCTCACGTCGGCGTTCAGACCCGAGGCGCGGGCCAGGGCCAGGGCGCGCGGGGCGTGGGCCGAGTCGGTGACGAGCGTCACGCCTTCCGGGCCGCTCAGCAGCGGCAGGCTGTTCTGCAGGTTCTCCAGGGTGGTGCGGCTGCGCGTCTCGGCACTCACGGCCTTCAGTGGTACGCCGCGCCGCAGCAGATACAGTCGGCCGACCGCGCCCTCGGAGTAGCGGTCGCCCGTTCCCACGCCGCCACTCACCACGATGCGCCGCACGCCACCGGCCTGATAGAGCGCCAGCGCCCGGTCGAGCCGCTGGCGGAAGGCCGGGCTGGGATGGCCGTTGTACTGCGCCGCGCCAAGAACCAGCAGCGTGGCGTAAGGGCGGGCGGGCGAACTCACCTGCGGCAGTGGCAGGGCTAGCACCAGCCCAGCGGCGGCCAGGAGCAGCAGGGCCAGGGCACTGCTGCCGAGCCCTCCCTGTGATCTGCCTGGGCGCTGCATCGGAGCAACTGTAACACACTCCATAAACGCCAGATTAACGGGGCATGACACGCTGTGAAATAATTCATAAAGTGCCGGCGGCGACCTGCGGAACCTGTGGTGAACGTCTGCGTATGATACCGTGACGCCGACAGATGGACCGTCCCTGGCCCGTCACCGTCCCCCAGACCTATGCCCAATACCCTAGTGATCGTCGAATCTCCGGCCAAAGCCCGCACCATCGAAAAGTACCTCGGTAAGGGGTACACGGTGGAGTCGAGCATCGGGCACATCCGTGACCTGCCGAGAAGTGCCGCCGAGATTCCCGAGAAGTACAAGAACGAGGCCTGGGCGCGGCTGGGGCTGAACGTCGAGGACGACTTCAGGCCGCTGTATGTGGTGTCGGCCGACAAGAAGAGCCACGTCGCCAAGCTGAAAAAACTGGCCGGCGAGGCCGACGAGGTGATCCTGGCGACCGACGACGACCGCGAGGGAGAGAGCATCGCGTGGCACCTGCTGCAGGAGCTCAAGCCGAAGGTGCCGGTCAAGCGGATGGTGTTTCACGAGATCACCCGCGAGGCGATTCTGGCGGCCATCGCCAACCCGCGCCAGATCGACACCAACCTCGTCGAGGCGCAGGAGGCGCGGCGCGCGCTCGACCGGCTGTACGGTTACGAGGTCAGCCCGGTGCTGTGGCGCAAGGTCGCGCCCAAGCTCTCGGCGGGCCGGGTGCAGAGCGTGGCGACACGGCTGCTGGTGCAGCGCGAGTGGGAGCGCATGCGTTTCGTGTCGGGCAGCTGGTGGGACATCGAGGCGAACTGCGTCACCGCCGACGGGGCCAGCTTTCCGGCGCGCCTCTCTGAGCTGGACGGCGTGCGGCTGGCGCAGGGCCGCGACTTCGACCCGGCCACCGGCCAGCTGAAGCTGGGCGAGGGCGGCAAGCCGGTGACGGTGGTGACGCTCAGCGAGGCGCAGGCGAAAGAGCTGGCAGCGGGCCTCACCGGCCGGCCCCTGACGGTCGCGAGCGCCGAGGAGAAGCCGTTCACCCAGAAGCCGTACCCACCGTTCATCACCAGCACGCTGCAGCAGGAAGGCTCGCGCAAGCTGGGCTTCGGAGCGCAGCGCACCATGCGGGCCGCTCAGAAGCTGTACGAGGGCGGGTACATCACCTACATGCGTACCGACAGCCCCAACCTGTCGGCCGAGGCGATGAATGCCGCCCGCACCCAGGTGAAAGGCATGTACGGCGAGAGCTACCTGTCGCCGCAGCCGCGTCTGTATGCCGCCAAGTCGAAGAACGCCCAGGAGGCGCACGAGGCGATCCGGCCGGCGGGCAGCAGCTTTCGCACGCCCGACAGCCTGAGAAACGAATTGGGCGGCGACGAGTGGCGGCTGTACGACCTGATCTGGAAGCGCACGGTGGCCTCGCAGATGGCCGACGCCAGAGGTCGCCGGATGCAGGTGCGCCTGAGCGGCGAGGCGGGAAGCGGGCAGACGGTATTGCTGAACGCCTCGGGCCGCGCCATCGACTTTCCCGGCTTCCTGCGGGCCTACGTCGAGGGCAGCGACGACCCCAACGCGGCGCTCGAAGACCGCGAGGTGATCCTGCCTCCGCTGAAGGTGAACGAGGTGGTGACCGGCGAGCGCATGACGCCCGGCGGCCACGAGACGCAGCCGCCCGCCCGCTACACCGAGGCGAGCCTGGTGCAGGGTCTGGAAGCCCAGGGCATCGGGCGGCCCAGCACCTACGCCAGCATCATCGGCACCATTCAGGACCGGGGCTACGCGGCCAAGAAGGGCACGGCCCTGGTGCCCACCTGGACGGCGTTCGCCACCTCGGCGCTGCTGGAGCACCACTTCGGGAAACTGGTCGATTACGACTTCACCGCCCGAATGGAGGAAGACCTCGACGAGATCGCCGGGGGCCGCCAGCAGCGCGTGCCGTACCTGCGCAGCTTCTACTCGGGCGAGGGCGGCGGCATGGGCATTCACCCGCTGATCGAGGCGCAGATGGCGGCCATCGACGCGCGGGCCGTGGCGACCATTGACGTGCCGAGGCTCGCGGGCAGCGGCATCGAGGTACGCGTCGGCCGCTACGGGCCGTACCTGTCCCAGGGCGAGGTGAAGGCCAACATTCCCGCCGAACTGGCCCCGGACGAGCTGACGATGGCGCTGGCCACCGACCTCCTCTCGCGGCCCAGCGGCGACCATCCGATCGGCCAGGACCCCGAGACGGGCCTGCCGGTGATCGGCAAGGCCGGCAGATTCGGCCCCTACGTCCAGCTCGGCGACACCAACCCGCCCACCCGCACGGCCAGCCTGTTTCCCGGCGACGACCTGAACACCCTCACGCTCGAGCGGGCGCTGAAGCTGCTCACCCTGCCGCGCCTGGTGGGCGTATCGGAGGGCGAGGAGGTCTGGGCGCTGAACGGCAAGTTCGGGCCGTACCTCAAGCGTGGTACCGACAGCCGCAGCATCGCCGCGCACGAACAGCTCTTCAGCATCGACATTCCGGGGGCCGAGGAGGCATTCCGGCAGCCGAGGTTCAAGGGGCGCGGGAGCAGTGTGGCCGGGCCGCTCAAAACCTTCGAGTACCCCGACCGCACGGTGATCTCGCTCAAGAGCGGGCGCTTCGGACCATACCTCACCGACGGCGAGCGCAACGCGACGCTGCGCAAGGGTGAGGAGAGCGGCGCGGAACTGACGGGTGAGGACGCCCGCAGCATCCTGGAAGAGCGCGGCAAAGAGCCGCAGAAGAAGCCCGGCAAGCCCGCGAAGAAGGCGGCGGCTTCGAAAGCAGGAGCGAAGAAGCCGGCGGCCAGCAAGGCGGGCAAGAAAGCCCCGGCCCGCAAGTCCACCAGCGTGAATCTGGTGGGCGGCAGCGCCGCAGGCGGCATGGCGATTCACAGCACGCTGAATTCGCCCAAGCCGGTGGCCAAGAAGACAGCCACCAAGAAGGCTCCGGTGAAGAAGGCGGCTGGCAAGACCGCTGCCAAGGCCCCCGCCAAGACCGCGCTCGCCTGGACTGACCTGAAGGTGCACCTGGGCGTGCTCTCGGAGCAGGAGCGGGCGCTGGTGACGGCCACCCGGGAGCAGGGCCGCAAGGTGGAAGAGGTGGCCCCCACGCTCGGCCTCGACGTGAAGAAGGCCAAGGGTATGGCGCTCCAGGCGAGTAAAAAGCTGAACCAGGCCGCCCGAGGCGAGTAGCGTTGCCCAGTACCCCCACTGCACCGGCCGCACTGCACCTGCTGCGGCTGGCACTGTCGAGCCCGGAACAGGCGCTGGAACTGCCAGGCGGTGGCCTGAGCGTGTTGCACCTCAGCCGGGCTCAGGACGGCGGCGCGGCAGGCTGCTGGTACGTTTGCCTGGAAGGCACGCTGATCCTCGACCTGCCGCACGGCGACTTCGTGCAGCTGAAGGCGGGGGAAGCGTATCAGGCCCCGGCGGGGCAGGCCCGGCGGCTCACCCCGGTACGCGGCGCGACCGTGTTGATTTTCCTGAGTTGATTCTTCCGGGTCGAATCAGGGTCGGTGCGCGCTCAGCACCTTGAAGCCGCCCTGGCTCGCCAGCGTCTCGACCCGCTCCCAGCCCGACAGCAACCGCTCGTAGGGCAGGAACTCGTTGGCGACCATCACGAGGCGGCCACCGGGCTTCAGTCGCCGCGCGGCCGCCCGCACGAATTCGGCCGTCACGTCGAGCACCACGCCTCGCCCGACATGAAAGGGCGGATTGCTGAGCACGAGGTCGTAGCCGGCGTCTTCCAGCGCCGCGTCCACGTCCGAGTGCAGCACCCGGGCGGCCAGCTGATTGGCCTCCAGCGTCGCCTCGGCGCTGCGGACGCTCTGCAGGTCGGCGTCGAGCAGGGTGGTCTCGGCCCCGCGCGAGGCGGTCCAGGCCCCGATCACGCCCGCGCCGCAGCCGAGGTCGAGCACCTTGAGGCCCTTCAGGTCAAGGTCAGCGAGCAGGTCCAGAAGAAGCGCAGTGGCCTTGTCGAGCTTCCCGGCACTGAACACGCCCGGCAGTCCGACGATCTTCAGGGCGTGCGTCTCGTACTCTTCCGGCTGCGGCTGTAGCGGCGTGACTCCGGGGCGGCGCACCAGTTTGGCCACCCGCATGCCGCCCTCACGGGCGACCGTCTCCCCCGTCCCGAACATGCCCGAGGCGCGGCGTACGTAGCGGTCGAAGCCCTTGTCCTTGTCTCCGGCGAGGTAGAAGGTGCTGCCCAGCGGCGTGACGGCGTGCGCCCAGGCGAGCTGTGCCTCGGCATAGGCGTTACCCCGGTCTCCGGCCAGAATCAGCGTCACCACCGGCACGCGGCCCTCCCAGTGGGCACTCAGGTCGTCGCCGGGAATAGCACTGACCGGCTCGTGGCCCGACGCCCGCAGCGCGGCCAGCGCCGGGGCCGCGCTTTCGACCGCCCGCAGGGTCACGCCCGGCAGGCAGCCGACGAGGCCGCCCATCGCCGTCAGGTCGAGCACCTCGCCGCGCACGCCGTCTCTGAACATGGTGGTCACCAGCAGCGTCTGGGCCGCGTCGAGGCCCGGCGCGCCGCGCACGCCCGCCTTGGTCGCCACACCACGCCGCAGGTTCGAGAGTTTGGGCGGCAACTCTGCCGGGTAGGTCTCGAAGTAGCCTCGCGCCTCGCCGGTATGGGGCGCGGTGGCCGGGCCTTCCGGAGACTTGGCGCGTGCGGTACCGATGCGGAGGGTGCGGGCGGACTTCTTCTGGCTGGACACGGGGGCATTATGACGCCCCAAAGGGGTGGAACGCCGGGGTCGCCGCAAGCCACAGCATCCGCCAAACCGGAACAGGCTACATTGACCCCCATGTCCTCCCCAGACTTCAGCCTGGAACGCCAGCACTGGACGCGCGGCCTTCTCCGCGTGGCGGGCGTGGATGAGGCCGGACGTGGCGCCTGGGCCGGCCCGGTGACGGTGGCGGCCGTGATCCTGCCGAACACGTTGCATAACGCCAAGTTCAACGATTCGAAGGTGCTGCGGCCCGCTGAGCGCGAGCGCCTGGCAGCCGAGGTGCGCCG
>Ga0160429_1001913_pt1 | contig 11216 bp, 15 predicted proteins | sample SolpanmetagenomR_FD_108199 | JGI IMG/M metagenome (GOLD analysis project Ga0160429, IMG submission 108199) | Solar panel surface microbial communities from Lawrence Berkeley National Laboratory, California, USA - R | ecosystem: Engineered > Built environment > Solar panel > Unclassified ... | reverse complement strand
TTTGCCCTTGACTATCATCCGAAGCTAGTGGTAAATTGGGATGCATATCCACACGCGCCTGTCGAAACAATGTAACAATCACACCATGAACACTTCGTATAATCTTGGTATGGTGGATGTGAATCTGAAGCGGAACCACATCACCAGGTAGACAACCAGCTTTCTCCAATCTAACAGTAGCAGTGATGCATCGGGCGGTCAAATTGTCCGCATCGCTTTGAATGCTTACCCGAGGCGATGATCGATTTGTGGAAACTTGTTCTGAAACCACATCAGGCGGGTTTAGAGGGTTGCTGAGACGCCTGATAGAGCTTGCAGCACTTGGTGAATCTCTCCTGATTGTACCCGGTACGCCTGCGGATACCATAGTTCGACTCGATTGATCCACTTGTGAATCGCCAGACAGTTGGGACGATTGTCTTGTCCTTGTACTCTGTGATGATGCTAATTGTTGTAAACTTGGTTTTTTTTTAGACCTTGGCGTACGTTCGAGGGGTTCGAGGACGATGGTTCGCAACTTGGGCGCAGGAAGAACACCAATATCGACATTTCCTCGATAGTTGACATTCATTTCGCAGATGATGGTTGGATTGATTGGTTGCGGGCGGGTGATTGTTGACGTTAGGGTGTAGGATATTGTTCCTCTTTCGAACTGTTGTTGTTAGCTTGTCAGCTCTTCCGCACATTATCTAGTACTAGCACACCTCAATACTGGAGGGCAAGTCAAGATCAGGTGGAAAGTCGACCTCGAAGCGGAAGTAATATAACTTTGGATCCAACCTGCCCTCTCCACACAGCACAATTTCCTCTTTGAACAGCGACGCATACCCATCTCCATAGTATTCCGAAACCCATCTTTTGCCGCGACCGGTCGAGATTTTTCCTCCTACATTCGGCTTTGCAGTAGGCCTCGACCTTGCATTATTCTTGAACACCTGAAGCGATCCCTCCAATCGGATTGTAACATGGGTAACTCCAAGTGGCTTGGCAATGTTTAAGACTACCGTCCCTCTCACTGGCTCATCCGTGCTGTATTGTTTAAAAGAGTTGTCGAGCTCGATGTTGAAGTCGGTGACGTGACTGATCTTCGATCCGAATAATGACCCCAATCTACTGGACAAGGATTTCTTCGTTGTGTGTCCAGACAGAGATGATGCTATGGTTGTGGTGTTGGCTGACGAAGTCATGCTCCGCGTCCATGAATAAAAGGGATTGTCGCGTTGTCTGCAATATTTAACAGCTTGCGAATGACATATGGTGGCAGATATAGAGTCTCGGATATTGAATAGTTATGTATGGCGGTTGTGCCAATTGAAGTTAGGCCGGCAAGTCCGGTTGATATGCGTTCAGTGGTTCACAGGTCCAACACTCGAATCGATGAGGGGTTCCCGGAACACAACTCTAACTGGTGCGATACAAGGGGAACAGCTGCGCATCAGCCAATTAGTATGCAATAACCAATGCAAAACAACTTTCGACAACGAAACCTCAGCGTATGCTCCTCTGCACAAGCATGTGTTCGCTCAAGAACAATCGTGGAAGATATTCACGGTCGGAGGCGTACGAGCCATGAAGCCAAGACATGTCACTCCCAGAGCCTAAGTTATGTCCTTTGAGAGTTTTTACCGTGCAGAGTCGAGCTCAACGTCTGTCTCTTTGAAGTGCGACTGCATATCAAATTTAACTTGCATTTAATTGCCGGGAGGTTTCCTCGTCAACGGCTGTGAGGCTAGAAAAAGTCACGGAAGACAAATGTGAGGAAGAAGGTTCAGCTCGGAAACGAAAAGGTGGAGATGATCACCAAAGCACCTGGGGGAATGCTGATAAGGGATTGAAACATGTATTCGACTTGGAACTTTTTGGATCACCTATGCCATGGCTTGACTGAAAAAGATATCATATTTCATCCTGTAAGTATTCAGACTGAAGAGTCTACAGCAAAGTTCACAAGTGAATTTTTGCGAAACTTCGAGGCAAGCACGACCTACTGAAATCTTGGTCGAGGTTGAGAGGAAGTTGAGACCTTGCAAGATTTCACAGCTCCCTCAATCCTTCATCCTCCTCACTAAACTCGGTCCCATACGTCTCACGCTTCCAAGCGACTGCAGTCTCTCGATCCATTCCGCTCTTACCCATAAGATATTCCTCCATCTCAACAATCTGATCTGTCAAGGTTTCAATACTGGCACGTAGTTGGATCGCCTCATGCTTCCTCCTGTCCATCTCCACCGGATCGTTCTGACTATATCCCGCCAGCTCAGATTTCATACCAGCAATCCCCTCGACCAATTGATCATACTTCAACGTTGTAGCAGCTCGACCGATCGTCTCATCACCATCATCTCCATTCTGTCGTTCCGCACTGGCTTCCTCGATTTTCTGCTGCAGATCTTCCACAATCGCAGTCGCTTTGTCATGCTCTTCAGTAGCTTTCGCTAGTGCCGTTTCTTTAGCACGGAGTTCCTCGCCAAGAAATGCCCAGTACCAGTTCCCGCTGCCGATTTTCTCGACGTGAACTTGGTTTTCGTCGGTGAGGGCTTGGATGTAGTCTTTGACTTGCATTCCGTTGATGGATGCGATTGACGGGATGGCTTTTTCGAGGTCTTTGATATTGTGGGCTACTGCTGATGAGTGGAACCAGTTGAGGATGGTTGCGAGCTTTGCTGGCTGGCAGTTTGTCTTTGGGACCTGGTGTTTCGTCTGTGGTTAGCTTGGCGTGAGGATTATAATATGCTCTGAGGACTAGCAGCCTACCATGACTTAAGTATCGTTCCGTATAAGACCAGCTGGAGTAGAAAATGTTTCTCGGCCTATCGCCCAGGTTAGGTTTCTCTGCCAAGCCCCGCCACGTGTTGAGCTATCACCATAAGCATAAGCCCATGTGCCAAAATCCAGAAGGACGGATGAGCGTATCATAAAGGACCACTACTCTTCTTCTTCTTCTTCTTCAAAGCAACACATTCCATAAGCTACTAAAACTTATGTCTTGTCCTTTCTCCCTTCCAAAACCCCAACAACTCCCCCGTCTCTCCAACCCAATTCCTAACCCCATCCACCATTGCTTTCGCCAACCCTGCATTCCCAGACCCCGATCCTCCTTTCCCCAACCCTACTCCATTAAGTGGCGGTTCCTTGCCTGACCGAATATAACTACTGCCTTCTCCCGTGGCATACTCCGAGCCCATACTCGGCAACACATTCTCCGACGCGGACAGAGAAACGAAAAGTGCGAATGGGATCAACCATACGCAAAGACCGAAGAAGGAAGCTATCTCCGAAAAGGAAGGGTAGACGTCGTACCAGTCATCTTGGGAAACTCGAGTGTAGGGATAGCTACTTGATGACCGCGATGGTGGAAGAGGAGCGGAGAAGTAGCGGAACCAGACGAAGTGATTTACGAGTACTAGGACTGTGATTTGAGGCTCAGTATACTGTCTTCTTGAGTTTCCTCGGGGGGGACGGTGATTATTGAGGTGGCAATGCTCACCGGGCTGGGATACTCACCACAAGATATAAGAAATATGGGGTCACTCAACTTCACGATAGGAAATCGCCGCAGGTTCTGCAGGTATAGCACATGGCTTGCAATGCTAAGTAGTATCCACATCCACGGGAACCCATCAAAGAGCCATAAACATAGTTGTAGTCCGATTACGAAATAAATAAGATATGTGAGGATCTTCTTCGAGAGCACTGTCCGCTCTTCTACCAGTTCTGAAAGATAGTAAAGTCCGGAGGCTAAGTATACTGTTAGTTTCTGGGTTATATGAACCACAGGTGGTTTCAAGGACGAGTTGCAAGGGGGGAACTACATACCAATGGCCAGCGTGAGGAATATTGCGCCTATTACTACGCCAATGTATCCGACTAACGGTAGAATCCACATTGTTGTTCTGATGTCAAGGTCATGTAGTAAATCGAAAGACCACAACTTCAACAGACAGACATGGAATGCGGCGTCGGTCACGGAAAGAGAGCCGACGCAAGGGATTCCATTTTTGGGCGAGCCCCTATTATTTGCGGATGTCGTAACTATGGGAGTGGTGGTTGAATACGCAAACAAGAAGAACAACACATTCTTTTTGAGCATTATAGATGTTTATTGCAGGAAACACTAGTATCAGGAAGACTATACCAATTCTTTGGTCTTCATTATCTACGCAACATTCTACCACAATCAACTCTCTCAGGCCCATCGCCTAACCCATAAACGGCACTGAACAATCTATTTACATCAAACTTAAACACGCGACTTATATTCGTCAAGACACATTAGGCACGAGCAAAAGGCCGGCAGTGCCATAGAGGTGGTTTGGAAGGATAAATTCTTCACGGGTTTCACAGAGCTTGGGATTAAAAGATTATAAAGCATACCAAGAAGGGTTGAACACACCAAGAGTTTCATCCAAGATGGCACCGTCAACTGTAGGACAACTTCAGAGACCGTGGCTTAGTCTCTTGGTGACCGTCCTCGTTCTGGCAATCACAGCCTTCGCCGCCGACCCTACTACTACATCCACATCCTCAACATCGACCTCACCATCGACCACATTAACATCATCAATACCTACCACGAGCAACCATGCCGCATTCCCCAGTCTCAATGGTTTCCCGACACTCACAGGCACATCGTTACCCATACCCACACTCGTAGTCCCAGACACCAGCGAAGCACCCTTCATGAAGAAGTCGAATCTACCAGAAGGCACAGTCTTCATAACCGTCGGCGCCATCTTAGGGATTCTCGGTGCAGCGGTACTCCTCTGGCGCGGTCTCGTAGCGTGGTCCCTACAACGTTCCGTCCAGCAAGCGGGTTCCTCACGCTATGCATCCGACACCAAGAGTATGGGAACCTACCGACCCAGCAATGCAGGTTTCTCCAGCAACTACGATTCGCACGATATGTCAGTCGAGATGCTCTCGAACCAGAACACGGCGTATACAGGAGCAACACTATCTCCCGTTGGCGGACCAAAAGTCGGAAAGAGAAGAGGCGGAGATAGAGATAGAGATCGCACACCAACGACCAGCTCTCTGTTCTTCTCTCCTACCGCTGGAGCAACACCTGCGCATGGCACGCCAGCCATGCTGTCCTCCACATACCTTCCAGCAGGATATTATGCTCCTGGACAGTCTGCGGCGAACGGTGGTGCTCCGGTCGTGCAGATCGGTGGACAATCATCTGGAGCAGGTTACGGTCGGCGTGATTCGGACAACTACAGTCCACCGTGGACGCCGAATAAAGTACGGGCTGCGCGGGGTGCGCATGGGAGTGCTGGAGATAGTTTGAGCCTGGGGGTGCCGCCGAAGAATAGGACTCCAAGTGCTTATATGGAGGATTTGTTTTCGAATCACGGCTTTGGGCCACGAGAACGGTTTCATGAATGAGGGATGGGCATTGGTGAATATAATCATGGACAGCCGTTGTTGAAGTGCATTTTACCTTTGTCGCTGTGATACGTAGTTTAGCTTACGATTATATTTGGACGTTGACGCCAATATCATGCTTTTTTTCCCCCACGTCTTTGTTGCTCATACTTTTCTTTTCCGCATACAAAGGAGTTTGAATTAATTGAGTTTACAAACTCGGCGGACCTGGAGCGTTTGGACGGCAAGTGAATAAACACGAACTAACTTCTTTAGCGCTGCAGGCTAACTTAGCCCTCCTCAACGACAGAATTTTCCGAGTGGCTCGGCTAATCAGGAACAGGCATAGCGCTTCTTTTGCCAACCAGCCAGCCGTTAGCTTCCCCTTCTTTCTTTCTTTCTTTCTTTCTTTCTTTCTTTCTTTCTGACCCGCACTAACTTAGTCGATTCATTGAGGAGACGGACAACTCTGGCTGGTGCTGAGAGTAAGTGGTGCGGGCTTGAACTGCTGTGTAATACATTGTTTGTACTGCAGAGATTGATGCTATATATATTAGGAACGATATACAAGTGCGTGCGGATGCTTGTGTTCCTGATGTACTAGTACTGTACCTAGGAGATTATATGTGTGTGAATGAAGGGAGGGAGGGATGATGCATTGTGGGGTCGTCATGGATGTCAGTCATTGGCCAGGGCGGCGTCTCGTCAATGCGTGAGGGACATGCAGCTGGGCCCTGCTTGCTTTGCTTGCTTGCTTGCTTGCTTGCTTGCTGGTCTGCCCTAAGTTAGCAAACTGAGCAAATCAAGCGAGTAGCTTAGTTACTTCCTCCTTCTTCTTCTTATTATTCCTCTAGCCATGGTCTTCTTTTACCCATAAATACATTCTTTTCATCACTTCACCTCCATTGTATTGTTCAGATAAATGCTAATGTCTCACCTTCCCCTCTGAACCTTTGGCTTCGGCCTCGGCTGCCGCTTTCTGCTTTCACCAAACCTACTAGCGACTCGATGTGCACTACATCTTTCGTGCATTTACCTTCTCTAAATCGTAGCTGCATTGACAGCAGGCTGTCGTCGTATGCTAGACACTTCTTGCAGCCCTGTGTGCTCGCATCCGTCATATTATTCGCGCTGCTGAGATCTAAAACATGGCCGCTTTACACGATAATCTAGGCACTACGAGTACATTCCTTCAAAGAACCCCATCCTCGAATATTCACAGCCCGCAACTGTCTCTATCGGAAATTGTGACGTTTTTACCTCAAGCTGATTCTCCACCATCAAATTTACTACCTTCCACCCCGACGAGCCCGCTTTCTCCACTCCAAACTCCAACTACTTCTCCAAGACTCGACAAATACTTGGCCTCACCCATTGATGGAAGAGGCTCACCAAGGCATGCGCCGCTATTACGACCTCAGCAAAGCACGCCTCACTTTGCGCGACCGGTCTTGCAATACACTACTACAAATCAGGACTCGGTTCGTTCACCAAAGGAGAGGCTTGACACGTTTCTTTCAAGTCCGCAAAGATCGAGATTGAGGACTGTTAGTTCGCCATTGCAGGTGGAAGCGCAACATCATCATCATTCGCCTACTCAAACACCACCGGAGTCCCCTATGATAATAGATCAACGATTCGGTTCGATGCTAGGCCGTAATGTTGATCCCCCTTCACCTTCACCACTTTCAAAGATTTCCGCTGCGGTTACGATGGGCGTCATGGATGTAATGGAAACTTCTCGAGAATCTTTGAAATCGTCTGTTTCTTCGAGCGCCTCAACTTCTCAGCTTTCGAAACAATCGCTTTCCTCGTCCCAAAGCAATGGAGCGCATAACATCGATGATCCCAGTTGTCTGATCGTCAGTGCCGGAACTGCCGAGGCTGCAATTCAGAAGCTGTTACGAGAAAAGCAAGCACTATCCCTTCGGAACGATCAGTTGTGGAAATTGGCTGAGAATCAGAGAAATATGATACTCGATTTGAGCAAGGATTTACAACGGGCGATGAAGGATAAAGAACGATACAAGCAGAGGCTGAATGATCAACTGGCTTTGGAAGCTGCCGCGGTTTTACATGGAGGTAGAGATGAAACACAAAGGAAAACGGAACGTCGGAGGAATTCATCGTCCAAGGTCAATGGTTTTGATCATATTGACATTAATGCATCACATACTGGATCAACATCTGACTCCCCAAACTCATCCAACCGATCGTCTAATGCTCTGGGTTCAAGCATGAAGGAATTCGGCTTCCCGACACCACCAAAGTTTATCCCTCCGAAAAAGGACGACAAGCGAGCGCGATTACATCCATTGAAACTTCAAGGAGAGGTAACTTTGATTACACCCGAGAAGTCCAGGTACAGGAGTCTATCCTCACCAACGAGTGTCCCAGCTTTGTCCGCGAAATCCTCGTTGTACTCGAATGAGAAGTCACGAAAAGTTATTCCAGCCCCGCTCGATCTTGCGCCTTCAAAGTTGCAGCTTAGGCAGATAGAGAAAGATCGCGATGTTGATTCTGGGTCTGAGTACGATGATATTATTGACGAAGACGAACGATTACAAGAAGAGCGTGGGAGAAGACCAACTCGCGACAAGGATGATGTGGAGCACGAACGACGTTCTAGTGAAACTTATCCTCCGAGAGGATACCACACAAATGCTCTGAATGGAAAAGCGTTCTCACAAGAGAATAAAGCTCTGCCTGCAGGTCTATCAGCCGGTATTGGACTGCCGAGTTCTCCTCGCGCTCTGCTAACGGGTGGTCTGCAATCTCCGATGCCTCAATCTTCAAGCGCTGTCGCGTCAAATTTAGGTCCATCATATGCTCCTTCACTTTCTTCAGCACAGCATCTCACAGCGCCACGCCTCTCCAATCCTTCTGGTCTTCCTTTAAGCCCTCGACCGTGCGACCGACCAGTAACTTCATTAATGCCTTCCAGTAGGGTTGGAACAAGTCCGGAAATCCAAAAGTTTCAAGTACCTAACCTGCCATTACCTCGTCCGAGTCTTGATCCATTAAAAGTCCTCACTGCACCTACGATCCACGCTGATATACACCGATCACCATCTTCCCAGGCAGAACCACATTCTTCACCTCAAGTAAACGCTGAGCGGCCCGGTTTATCTCGAGCACAATCCTCACTCCAAGGTCAAATTTTCCGAGGTTTCTGTTTAGACGGCTACCCGGATCTTGTTTTACCACCGAATGCGTTACCGTTCGTGAAGGTCGGAGTACACACTTCACGTCTGATTCCAGTGAGGCATACTTCCAAAAAGGGCAGAAGTTCGGACGAAGAAGCCGTTTTTCAATTGGCAGTGTATGCGAGATCGGATGGGACGCAGCTGTGGCGAGTTGAGAAGACACTAGCAGCTTTACCCATCCTTGATCAGTCCTTCAAGTCGAAATCCTCGTTCAATGTGCCGTTACCGGATAAGAATCTTTTCAACGGGCACTCACCAATGAAAGTAGATGCCCGAAGGGCTGCATTGAATTCATACTTTGAGACAATGTTAGATACAACTATGGATGAGAGGGCAGCGTTGATTTTGAGCGACTTTTTCTCTACAGATGTTCTCGGGCCGGAAGTGAATCAAATCGAAATACCTTCAGCAACTAGTTCACCAAGCTCTGCGACAAGCAAACCTGATTTTCGACGACGAAAGGAAGGATTCCTCGCGAAGAAGGGGAAGCAATGGGGTGGTTGGAAAGCTAGGTATTTCGTCTTGGATATGTGTGAATTGAGGTACTACGACGCCCCTGATGGTGAGCTACTTGGAATCATCAAGGTACAAGGAGCCATACTTGCGAGGCAAAATGCGGATGAAATCGAGGCAGGCGCTGATTTTCGACATGCTTTCATGATATTGGAGCCGAAGCGAAAGGATCTAAATCAAGTCATCAGACACATTCTGTGTTGCGAGAGTGATGAGGAAAGAGATGGGTGGGTTGATGCTCTTCTCCCGCATACTGAGATGCCGAATGAAGGATACGTAAACACTAGCGCTACACCTAATGGATCATACCGTCCGTCATTGGATCTTACGAAAACTCACTCTGCTTGCGAGCTCCGTGCTACATCTGGATCATATCGTCCGTCATTGGATCTTACACAAGTTTCCTCTAGCTCCGGACTTCGAGCTGTTAATTACAACGACACCGTCGCTGCTGATGCTCCAAAGGTAGTGGACTTGTCGTCTTCGAAAACGGCAAGGTCAAAAACTCCGGTTCTACTAGAGGATATTTCAAGAACAGTGAGCACTCATTCAGTGAGTTCACCTCTGAGTCAAGGCAACCCAGCGCAAGTCACGAAATCTTTGAAAGATTCGAGAAAACGTAGTATCTTTGGGTTTCGTACCAAGTCTAACGAGGAATCTGTCGTTCCGGCTGTAAGACCGCCTCTCTTGAATGACACAAGTCACCAGTCAACGTCTGGACGTCAAACACCAATTCGACCAGTATTCGGAGTAGCACTCGCTGAAGCAGCTCGGAATGCTCCGCCGAAAGGCGTGGATGTTTGTCTTCCGGCCCCGGTGTACAGGTGTATTGAATACCTTGAGAAGTCTGGAGCTATAGATGAAGAGGGCATCTTCCGGATGTCTGGGTCGAGTCGTGTCATCAAGGATTTGAAGGAGAGGTTCAACAATGAAGGTGACGTCAAGTTGCTGGATGGGGAGTTTTACGACGTGCATGCTGTTGCTTCGGTATTGAAACTTTTCTTGAGGGAACTGCCGGTTTCAGTGTTGACGCGGGAATTGCATCTTGACTTCTTACGTGCTGTCGGTATGTTTCGGGTGTTGTGTTCGAATACATTTCGTGGCTGACAATTCTGTAGAACTCCCAGACGAACCTTCAAAGATTGATGCTATTAACATTCTCGTGCACAAACTACCCGAGCCTAACTTTGAACTCCTTACAAGCTTGTCACGCTTCTTGATTCATATCGTTCGTAACGCCGAGGTTAATAAGATGACTGTACGCAATGGTAAGTCCAATCTTTTTCCTCCCACAGACGCAACAACTCACAACACCACAGTCGGCATCGTCTTCGCGCCAACACTCAACATCCCAAATTCCCTCATCCAGGTTTTCCTCGAGAACTTCGAAACAATCTTCAGTAGCAAAGCCAGAGGATCCGCCAATTACCCCTCCTCCCCCATCGCGCAACAACTCGCATCACGACCACCTGCCACCACTCCGCACACCAGTGAAGACATCCGCTCCCCGCGCAAGCAAATGTTCTCGGACCTCTCCACCCCAGGTCCATACCAAACAGCCTTCTCACACTCTCTGTATAATCACACCATGCCACCGCCACCGGAGCGCACGACTTCTTTTACCCCTCTGCAAACGCAGCATGAAGGCACCCAGACGCAGAGTTATATACAACTTCCTCTGTCTCCTTCGCCCGTGAACAATCGTCAAACGCCGCCACCACCGATGCCGCCGACGACGAATGGGTACGGTAGTTTAAACGCTGCCGTTCATGATTCTCCAGGTGGGAAGATATCGCCGAATATGCTATTGAGGAAGATGAGATCGGAGGACAACGCGTCACCTTTGCAGGTTGTGGATGTTATCGGAGGGAAGAGGAAGAGTAGTATGCAGCGTTTTAGGAATTTTGCTAGTTGAATTGGATTGGATTGGATGGATGGATGGGGAGTCCTTTGATATTTTTTTCCTTTGTCTCTACTTCTTTTTTTTTTCTCTTTTCTTTTTTTCCCCTTTTTTTTTTTTTTTTTTTTTTTTTCTTTTTTTTGGTTTTTTTTTTTTTTGTCGTTTTTCCCGCGCGGGTTTGTTTTTTAAAAAAAAAAAGTGGTTTTGGGTAAAGAGGTGGTGGGGGGGGG
>Ga0160429_1001912_pt1 | contig 11221 bp, 8 predicted proteins | sample SolpanmetagenomR_FD_108199 | JGI IMG/M metagenome (GOLD analysis project Ga0160429, IMG submission 108199) | Solar panel surface microbial communities from Lawrence Berkeley National Laboratory, California, USA - R | ecosystem: Engineered > Built environment > Solar panel > Unclassified ... | reverse complement strand
CTTCAAGTCGCGTTTCGTGATTCGGTTGTAACGCACGCACTTCACCCAAAACACCATCCTTTGCCTTTTCCGGGTCAATATTAGCGTTCGAGTCCACACTGACTGGTTTCAATAGCGTTCGAGAAGCAGATCTCGTGGGCGTTCCATTCTCGCCCTTATCCAAATTCTGCTGCTTCGTCGCCTCTTCCACCAGCGCAAACGTCTGGGCGGCCTTTTCCAAGTCGTCCTCTAGATCTGCAGCAAGCTCTTCTTGGATGTTGAGAGTCTTTTGGTCGTCGTAGACAACTTGCAGCTCGTTCCGCCAGATCTTTGTCCATATGGGCTTCTCGCGCTTGATGAATTCCTGGAGTTTTTTGAGCTCTGCCGTGGCAGTGGAGATGTCCCGGCTGACTGTTTCGAGCTGGCGCGGTAGAGGACGAACACCGCGAGTGACGACGTCTTTACGGAGGTCCTCAACAATATCTTGGAGGTCGTCGACGCGGTTGATGATTTTCTCGGAGTCGTCGCTAAGCTGCTTTTTGCCGCCGTCTACGTAGGCGCGGCCACTGTTTGTGTCGAAATTGGGTACAGCGGCTACTGCTGCAGCGGTCTTGATGTGCGCGGCTTTGTGCTTGAGAACTGTCATTGAGGACTCCATGTCGGAAACGAAACTACTGTAAGTCTGGCGCATGACCGCAAGATCGCGCCGTAGGCTTTGGACTTCTTCGAGCCGGCCCGAATTGCTCTGTGAGAGAGTTCCACTTGATTTCGTGGTCGTTGGCACTGCTGCTACACGTGCGATGTCCTTGGCGGATTCTTGTTGCGTTTCTGAGACACGTTGGAGTACGGATTGTTGATCTCCAAGCGTCGAACGTAGGCTTTCAATAAGCGTTTTTAGCCCGGTCATACCTTCGTCAACATGTCGTTTCATGTCATCTACAGCGTCTACATTGAGCGCTAGCACAGACTGGTCTTTGATGTCTGTCAAGTCTTCCAGCTCATATCGAACACCAGAAACAGGATCCTGAATGTAAATATCTGGAAGGTCAACACCATTGCTATGTGTGTTCCAATTGAATTTGTCTATGAAAGCAAGTTGCAGCCTGGGGATAGAGAGCTCTTCATATCCATCAGCCAAAACAACCTTTTTCACTTTCGTCTTGTATTGGAGAAAGAGCGTTAGAGACTTGCCGGTAGCTGGATCGATCGCAGCAGTGCTACTGGAAGTAGCTGCCTCCTTGCTATTGCTCTGAAATGCGGATGGAGTAAATTGATGAGATTGCGGAGTGCTTTCAGCAGTTGCCCCATTACCAATCACCTTATCGTGCTCGATATAGGAACTCCTTATTTTGTCTTCCGGCGTTTTCATCATTGGGCTGATTGTCGTATCTTGGTAGCCTTCACTAGCAGCGAAATTTGGTATATTGCTTATATGTAACGAGGGAGCGTCTGTCATTCTGTTTGTCCTTGAAGAGCCTCGACTAGGCGAACCACTATTCCCAAACCTAGTTGGTGAACCATTCATCGCTGGTGAATTTCGAGTCTTTACCGCGTTCATTATATCGCGAGTATCTCTCCCTCTATTCGGTATAGGTGAATGTTGAGCTGGAGGAATCATCGATATACCACTCCCAGTAGAGCCAAGGTGTTTTTGAATCTGATACGCCGAAAATCGTCGCGAAGCACGACGTTCAAGGTCACCACCACGTTGAAGCGCAGCCAATGCATCTTGCTGCTGTTGTGGTCGAGGACGAGGCGGGGTTTCTTCTGTAGGCGTTGATGGTCTTTGAGGATTATATGGTCCAGGTAGTACGGCAGAATTCGTGTATTGTGCTACCTCTTTACCTTGTGATACTGCGGTTGGCTGCGTTGGGACTGCGCGACTGGAACCAGCACGTTGAGGTGACATCCTCTCACTCACTCGGCTTGTAGAAGGTGGCATAGCAGGTGCTGACGACATCCTTGGTGGTAGGTCAGATCCAGTCTGATCATTGCTGTAGCTTTCCCGCGTAGATCGCATCGAGTTCGTTCGGCTACTCGACGAGCCCTCCACCACCGTATGACTGCTCGCCCCGCTTATAGGTCTATCAGACGCTGATACCACACTGCCCTCTCTTCTGTCGCGCTGTCTTTGCCTTTGCTGCTTCTTTTTCAACCCTTGCAATAGATTAACGATAATATCTCGTATCCTTGGCAGGTATTGCTCCAAGCTCGCCTGAGACGGTTCATTGCTTAATGTGTCCTCCAATATAGTGCGCAGTGAGTCAGGTACAGGTCCAAGGTCTGATGTATCTACACCAACCGAATTGAATGCTCTACACGCAATGTTGAACTCGTACCCTAGCCTCACATACACATCCGAGACGTTTACCTCTGTAGCCTCCCCTCTTGACCATGCTGTCAGTATTTCCAGTAATTGTTTTGTTGCGACCAACAGATGCGTTACACTCTTTTCGATGGTAGACGAAGTTGTTGGCTGGGAAGCCTGTGAACGATGCCCTGTTGACCGAGAACTAGAGCCAGAAGAGACCCGAGGGGCTCCTTCTTGATAAGACATTTCTCTTCTCGCAGGGTCACTTGCGCGCACTGCAGGCCGATTGTATGTAGTGCAAGAATTGAGGAATGAAGGCGCTATTCAGTTGAGCTATGATTAAAGGCTGGAGGTAGTAAAACACCTGAGTATACCTATGGCAGCGCAGCCTTGCCAGCCTCGATTCTTGTCATATGTCGACTACCAGGAGCTGCATATTACGCGTGACAAGCCTCGTCCTAAGTGCTATACTGGTGAGATGGAGGAGCGCCAGCGCTCTGTGTGAGATACGTTGTCTCGACCAGGAGTTTACAGGTTACGTGGAGGGTAGGAAGAGGGCGAGCTCAAAGAGTCAGCGGTGTCTCTAGATAATACTTTGACGAAGCAATGTTTACGATGTAGGTCTAACCCCCAAGCCCCTTTTCATGAAACGTGCATCTCATTGGCGTTACAGAGTACAAGACAACCCTCACCTTTGTCCATTCGCATCCTCGCTGCAGCTGGATCGTGTGTTGTCTCAGTCGTTGTCCTCTAGCGGTACAGAAGACGAGTCTGCGTCTACTGCCGGTCGACACATATTCTCTCCCTCGGTCGCCTCAGGCGTACTGGGCTATTTCCGCCCATCCTCAGTTCAATCTCCTTTGTTGAACGGGCAGTACCTGTTCGTGTCACACAATGTCTTCGACTGCACAGGCTAGGACGGCAGCCTCAAACATGTCCAACAACTCTGCTAAGCCACGGCCAACTGCTAACGGCGCCACTCCCCGCAACAAATCTGTCAATGAACCTCGATCGCCCATGCGCGACACAAATAGCTCATCAGACAAGCTGGCACATGATCGACTCCTTTTCCTCATTGCCAACATGGTGGGCAATGTTGTAACCATTACTGTCAAGACCGGTGAACAGTATATGGGTGTCCTGTCCGGGGCATCTCTACCAAATACCAATGCCGACGGTCCCTCCTTTGTCCTCAAGATGACCAGAAAGATTAGTGCTGCACCAGATCAGGCCAATGGTCAGCCTGAGAGTACAGGCGAGTACGTTGGATATGGAGGAGATCATGCCATGACATTTGGACAAAAAGACATCAGTGATGTTAGTGTATCTGAGCTGTCACTGGACAAGGTATCTGTCAAGTCTAACATGAATGGTATGAGAGACCATATGCTCAGGGTGTCGAAAAAACAGACTGACATCATGTAGGTACTGCAGCTGGCTTCAAGACCGATACGGACATTTCGGGAAATACGTCGACACGAGAAAGAGAATTACAAGCTTGGCAGCCTGCTGGAGGAGAGTCGAACGTGGAAATGTCCTTGAATGGCGGCGCGAATCGATCTTGGGATCAGTTCGAAACTAACGAGAGACTTTACGGTGTCAAGACTGATTATGACGAGCACTTCTATACTACCGCGATTGACCGCTCAGCTCCAAGCTACAGAGATCGTGCTGCGGCCGCGGACAGATTGGCTCGTGAGATCGAGGGTACAACCAGCTCAAACCCACATGTTGCAGAAGAACGCAACCAGAAACCTCAGGCTGGCGATTTATTGGACGAAGAAGACCGGTAGGAGTTCTCACTACTGTGTCAGAACTTGGATGCTGACAATAATGTAGATTCAGCGGCGTGAAACGTGACACTCCTGCACTAACCTCCGGTCAACCCAATAGATACCAGCCTCCAGCAAAGCGTGCACCTACTGGAGCGCCTACAACTGTCGGGGCTCCATTTGATCCCGCCATCATATCATCGCAGCTCGCTCGTCCAGACTCTGCCAAACCGGATAAACCTGCAGCAGAAGTGACCCAGAATGCCGATCAAGCACCAGCCTTGCCGAAAGCTACTTCCAATACCGTTAAGGAAACATCTGCTGTGTTGGCTGCGATCTCCCCAAAGGCAGACGCTGCTGCGCGTCAACCCGGCGCGATGCCAACCACAGCTGTTGCAACCCAGAATATTGCTCGTGATGTGGCCGATGCCTTCAAGTCGTTCACTGCACACGAGAAACTGAAGATGGCCACCAAGCAGACTGAATTAGCTACGAAGCAAAAGATGAGCGCTCAGAAAGAAAGAGACTACAAGCTTAACGACTTGAAAAAGTTTGCCAGCAGCTTCAAACTCAAGACTGCTGTGCCACAAGATATGCTTGGTATTCTAGCGAAGGACAAGACTAAACAGAATGAGATTATCGAAAAGTCAAAGCGCCAGCTAGAAGAGCAACGATCATCCCAACCCACCACTCCATCTGCCAGCGGCAAGGCCACTAGTAGCACTGTCTCAACCAATGTTACCAACCCGATGTCTCCTAGCAGTGGTGCCAGGTCTGCTCACCCAACACCTCTTCAGATTGCACCACAATCAGCACGAACAGACCGCACGATTCCGCCAAGTGCTGGGGGTGTCGTATCTCCTCGAGCTGGTCCAGGTCATCTAGGCCAGAGACTCCTGGCGCAACAGCAGCTCCAGCAACAGCAACAGCAGCAATACCGAGACCGTCAACCAATGCAACAAGTTCCGCTCCCATCAGTCATAGCTCCTACTATACCGACTCGCCATGGTAGCGTTGCGAGCGTCTCCACATCAGGCCCATTACGCTTCAATGTCCAAGCTATGGAGTTCAGACCAAATCCAGCTGCAGCAGCTTTCGCACCTTCAACCAATCGAGGTTCAGTCAGCTCGCCAGACAAAGGCCTGCAACAGCAACAGTCAATTACAGCGGCTAAACCCATGAACAAGGCAAGCTTTTTTGGAGATAAGCGACCAGACCCATCTGTACCCAAGAAGAAGATTAGAGAGGCATTCAATCCCCTACCTCGATTGAGAAAAGAAGCCGAAGAATCAGGAAAGAAGAAGGACGACTTTGCAGCGAATGGTGGTATACCTCAAGGATTCCGGACTGCACCAACTTGGGATACAACGGACGAGAACAAGGACAAGACATATATGGATATGATGCCTGCTACTCAAGTACAAAGCTCAGCAATTCCTGCCAATGGCTTAACCGCACATCATCATCAGCTTCCACTTCACCTACAAGGTGGACAAGGACAGCAGCATATTCCCGGTCAGCCAATGACCAACATTCCGCCTCCTTTACAGCTCCAAGGACGTGATCATCGCTTCGACGAGCACCGGATGCAATTTTCGCCTTCTCAGACAGGCAGTTATCCATCACCAAGAATGCCAGTCGTTGTACCATATGCTAATGGTCAAATGATGTCTCCAATGCAGCAACAGTTTGTGCAGCCAATGGGCCCATATGCCATTGGAGTCAATGGTCAACCTATGCCTTTCCGTCCATTCCCAGGTCAACAATTTGTCGGCTCACCTGGTGCACATTTCGCCACACCAAGCATGGGTGTCTATGCGATGTCGCCCCAAATGCACGGTATGCCATCACCGGCACAGAGCCATTCGGGCCCTGCCTTTTTCCAACCACACGGCGCAGGTCCACATGGGTATCCTAGTCCAAGAGGTGCGCCGTTGATGATGCAGCAAGGCAGTCAACAAGGACATGGACCAAATCAGTTCATGTATATGCAGCCGGGTCCTGGGCAGATGTATCCAGGTCATCAACAGCCAGGTAATTGTAGTGTTTGGTGAATTATTAATCCCATGTGCTAAATATACTTCATTAGGCCCGCATATGCGAGGTGGCGTCCCAATGATACACCATAACTCATACAACAACAATGTTCCGCCTCACTTCCAACGTCAATTCTCTCATGGAGCTAACAATGGCTTCAATGGTCATCAAGGCCAAGGACCACCACCACAGAGTCCCATGGCTCCTCAACCTCAAGTCATGCCGCCTGTCGTTACTCCCCAACCCGTGCCAGAAGCGCCAGCTGAAGGCCCGAAATGAGATTCCCGTCCAATTTCGGACTTGTTACAGGGAGCCTTGCTCTACTCAGCTTTAGTCTGTATTTGACCACATTTTCAACATCTCTTGCTGGAATCGCTTAACGGCGGCGTGGTACGGCACAACGTCAGCAACGTCGAATCGGCATTCTGAACACCGGCCAACTTATCGAATCCCAGATTGTGTGGTGCGGGATTCTGCTCGAGGTCTACAGGCAGGATATAATCTCAAGCCTTGGACATGGACATGTGGCAATGGGAGGATCTCAAGCGGGCAGAGCTGGATATGGATATCAATATTTGCAATAGGAGGATGTAAGTGGGCAGGGCTGGATATGGTTATCGATGTGGCAGTAGGAGGATGTCCAGTGATTCGAAGTGGATGTGGGTATCAAGATGTTGCAATAGGAAGATCTTATGTGGGCAGAGCTGGATATAGGTCTCTTCGATGCAATGGCAGGAAGTATGAAGCCATATAGCGCGAGCGAGGAGTGGAGACGGATGCTATCTGGCGGCTTGATGTTGTGGTTTCGAGATTGCGGAAGGGGTCGATAGAGGTGTCTGGACGGACAGAACGGGAGGTAACAGATATTGTCTACAGTAACGGGAGCGCGCCATAGGTGTCCGGACCGGACTGCTACAGCGAACTGGTGGTGGGTAGGTAGTTAGGTAGGATGAAATGGAAATGAAACAAAAATGATCGTCCAATCTTCTATCTTTGAGCGTAGTATTGGCTTCTATGTTCAGCTGTGCTCGCGCGCCTGATGGAGTATCTCCATCCGCACCCTCTGCCACGCTGTAGAGTCTGTCGAGTGTGCTTTTGGATAGGTGGTTTAACCATCCCGCCTCGTGCTTGCTCTTCATAGTTCGTACGTGTGCCTCGCTGACCGCGGTCTTCGTCTTATATACATGTTTTGCAGGTACGAGTACACTTGTGATGGTATTCCTGATGGAGAGAGACGTGAGGAGTGAAAGAATGTATAATATAGTAGACATGTGTTTTACATTGTGCAATAGTGCTATTCTCGTTATCTTCGTAAACGTCGTTTCTTCCTGTATCGATGAAGTGTTTGCACCACCACCGTCTAGAGTGTGCAGCAGAGCGCAGACTTCAGAGGATGGCATTGGTGTTGTGTTGTTCATGCATGCCTGTTTCGACAAAATAAAGATGCACCGGACATCCATCGTCCCCGAGGTGGACCCTCCACTCTCTTCACACCCTCCTACCTCAACCGCCCCCATCCCATCACATCCACACACCCTGCAACCCCAACTTAACCAACCAAACCCCCCAAAACAACCCTCCCCACCCCCGCAACCTCCCCCCTGACCCCCTCCCTGACTCCCTCCCCAACCTCCCTGACAAACCCCTCCACCAATAACCTCCTGACCCTTTTATCCGCACTCGCAAACGCATTCTGCACGCCCGGCGTACACTGCTCCGGCGTCGTTACCAGTCGTGTGATTGTTAGGTATACATCGATGAGCACTTCTGCGAGCGTGGCAAAGGTTTCGGTGTGAGAGGGCGCGAAGGGGAGGTGTGGTGTTAGGAGGTGGGTGTATGTTTCTGTTGGGTCTGAGGAGGAGGAGTCGAATAGGGAGGGGGGTGGGGGATTGCTGAAGGAGCGGGCGAATGTGGTGGTGTTGGATGCGTCGGAGTCGTGGGAGTGGGAGTTGGAGTAAGAGTGTGAGGATGTGGAGGAGGAGGGGTGGATTGGTGATAATGCTTCACTACCACCGCCGCCACCACTACTTCCAGTATTCGTCCGCCTAATTCTACCACTGGAACCGTTGTTGTTGCTGTTGCCCGAGCGTTTGAACATGGAAGGCAGCCGTGTCCTGCCTAGCGAATTCGAACTGTGGCCATCGGGTGGATGCAGCGTTTGATATGTTTCGTAATCATTCAGTATATCATTGAGAGCGCGGAGGTAATCAGGTGCTGAGGATGAATAGGGGTCGAGTAGCGTGGGCAGTGAGATGCCGAGGATGAGATGGTTCTGGGCACGGCGGGCGAGCTTTGGAGCTGCGAAGGAAGGGAGGCTGTGCAGGTCGGCGGTGGTGAGGTGCAGGGTGTTGAGCCAGTGGACTGTGCCTTCGTGTGTTCGGCGGAGATAGTCTAGTGTTGCTATTCGTTTTGCGGAGGTGTCTTGCAGTTTCTGAAGCGAGGTGAGTGGGTTTAGGGACACGTCGTGCACATGGCCGCCGTGGCCGAGTGTCATGGAGCGGCTGGTTGTGTGGGATGTGAAGTCTCGTTTTCCGGTAGGAGGTTTGGGGTGGTTTGGTGAGGGATGTTGATCTACGGAAGGGAGAGATGATCTGTGCTGCGCTATTGGACTTGCTGTGTCGTTGCTGCTATTGCTGTCGCCCAATATCTGCTTCTTCTTTCTCAGTGTTTTGATGTCAAGCATGCTTACGCCAAGTGAACACCAAAGAAGCTTGACGTGCCGGGCGCCTGTTTCAACGTTGTCTCAACGTGTTTCAAGTCTCAACGTCTATCTACACTTTTATATGTGTACTACAGTCTACACCCATTCTCAAGCAAGTCTGTGATCAATGCTGGAAACAAGAAACAATTGATAAAATCTGTGTAACAAATTCCCTACCATCAATACTCTGTGAAGAATCCGAACTATACATTATATGACCTCTACTCAAACCTCGTAATATCACTTATCATGGACGAAGAAGCAATACCTAAGCCAGGCGAGTGGCCAGTCAACCCTCAAGAGGACCAGCCTATCCTTGAAGACCGCATCTGGATAGACGGATGTTTCGACTTTTTCCATCATGGTTCGTGCCTTGTACTAGCATTTTCGTTTTACAGATACACTTCATAATGGGAGATCTATGAATCTCCTCCCTCTCCCCTTCCTCAGAAAGCGAGAGCTCCTCTCACTATGCTGCCCATACACCTCTTACCATTCGCGCAACTCTTTCTCTCTCTTCTCTTCTCTTCTCTTCTCTTCTCCTCCCATCAATCGTCAGACTTAGCGCAGAAACGTTGACCAAAACCACAAACAGGCCACGCAGGCGTCCTCCTCCAAGCCCGCCGCCTCGGCACCTCCCTAACAATCGGCATCCACTCAGACGCCTCCATCCTACACAACAAAGGACCCACCGTAATGTCTCTCCCTGAGCGCGTCCTCGCCGTCTCCGCAAACAGGTGGTCCACGCTCCCAATCCCATACGCGCCCTACGTCACAAGCCTCGACTGGATCTCGCACTACGGCTGCAAATACGTCGTTCATGGTGATGACATCACGAGTGATGCTGGGGGTGAGGATTGTTATCGGTTTGTGAAGGAGGCGGGACGGTTTAAGGTGGTGAAGAGGACGCCGGGGATCAGTACGACGGATTTGGTGGGGAGGATGTTGGAGGGTGGTAAGGGGCATTTTGTGGGGAGTTTGAGGAAGGTGGTTAAGGGAGAGGAGAGCATGCCGAGGACGGGAAAGGATGTGCAAGATGAGAAAAGTGTGGTGGAGGAGAGGTTGGGGGCGTATGCGAGTAATGAGACGGGGTTGGAGCCTGGTGTTGGTGTGTTTTTTTGTGAAGAAGAAGGACTGAAAGAGGATGCTGATAAGGATCGTAATGGTGGTGGAAATCGAGAATGTCGATATCGGTTCGACGAATACATCAAAGGTAAGCCTCCACTCCCAGGCCAACGCATAGTCTACGTCGACGGTGGCTGGGATCTGTTTTCGTCCGGCCACATATCCTTTCTACGCGAGGTTGTGCGCGTTGAGGAGGAAAAAGCGCGGCAAGTGGGGTGGAGTGAAGAGTATAGTCCGTGGTTTGTCGTGGCAGGGATACATGTTGATGCGGTGATCAACGAGGTCAAGGGAGGCAATTATCCGATCATGAATGTTTATGAGAGAAGTCTTTGTGTGTTGCAGTGCAAGGTAAGTCTCTGTCTTCTCTTCAACTCCCCTCTGTCCAGGTCAACACCACACCACCCTACCAATCCAGACCAAGGCAACACCACCAAACTAATACCTTACAGTACATCTCCACCCTCATCCTCTCAGCCCCCTTCCATCCCACCGCCACCTACCTCACCTCCCTTCCCTACGGACCTCTTTCCACTGTCTACCACGGCAGCACAACCTACCATCCCCACACTTCCGACCCCTACAGCGACGCCAAAAAGCTAGGCATCTTCGAACAAATCGGCGTGCACGATTTCCAGCACGTCAATGCCGAGCAGATTGTTGGTCGGATTCTAGAGAGGAGGGGAGACTTTGAGGAGAGGCAGAGGCGGAAGGAAGGGAAGGGCGTGAGGGAGGAGGAGGTCAGGAGGGGTGAGACCACTACGCTGGGGCGATGAAGAGGGTGCGCGGGGTTGGAGGCGTGGTGGGAGGTGATTGCCCGGAGGTTGGAGATTTTAAGAGGAGGATGGGATGGGAAGTACGCGAAGGAAAGACGAAGACTACACGGATTAGATATCAGTATAGAACCATTAACCAGTAGTGATCTTGGCATGCCTGATTGCACAGTTTCAAACTCGTTTCATCTCACCATAACAGGATAAAGGGTTTATATGCCATGGAACGGAAGAATATACGCACAACAATACGTTTCAAACATAAACTGTTCTTCCCTGTGTATGAAATATTTCCCTCTATACCTCTATATGATAGAAAAGCTTGGCATTGAAATGATCGACATCGCCTTGTTTCAACTCTGTTTTCAGAATTATAGAATAGGATATAATGTAACAAAACATCATCTCAAGCACATACGGCCATAGACTGTGGAGAACAAGGCATCCCGTTCGCTCTGCCCTATTTAAGCCACAGATCGACTGCGTAGTAGTATGGTGGGTGACCACATGCGAATTTCAGTTGCTG
>Ga0160429_1001909_pt1 | contig 11225 bp, 12 predicted proteins | sample SolpanmetagenomR_FD_108199 | JGI IMG/M metagenome (GOLD analysis project Ga0160429, IMG submission 108199) | Solar panel surface microbial communities from Lawrence Berkeley National Laboratory, California, USA - R | ecosystem: Engineered > Built environment > Solar panel > Unclassified ... | reverse complement strand
CCGGAGCTAATAGGATAAAAGGGGGTCTATAGCTAAATAGGGTTCTGGCCTCCTCTAACGAATCGTCTCTCTATAGCCGAATAGTATTATCTATCGAATTACCTGCCCGTAACCTAACAATATCTTAAGAGTCTAAATAACTAAATAGTTATCTATAGTATATATACTAATATATAGCGACTAATCCTTAAAAGACTTCTAGGATACGTTACTATAAAATAGATATACATCCCTTATCTACGTAATTAGATAAAATATACGTAACTACTTCCCTCTTAACTATATCGTCCCTAGCTATAGTTCGTTACACCCTAGATATTATAAATTTATCAGTTATTTACTATGAAGTATCCGGATAAATATTCATGCACTTGTCAAATTCTCTCACGATTTGGATATGGATACCCCTAGTAGTAGTAAGAAGCTGAATGATCCTCGTATTTCATACTATTTCTTGGTTGCATTCGTACATGATGATACTGTCTAGGACCTGGCTCCTAGCACTGTCTGTCCCACCCTACCTGACAATTGCCAAACTCTACTCCCAATCGCTGTCATCGTCATCAACGGTGGCATTCGTATTGCCGCCACGAATCTTGCCATTTGACACACGAGGGTGCTCTTCATCCCTGCGCTTCATACGAGGGTCATTCTGCTTCACGGCCCCAATCTCTACCAACAGCTTCTCGATATCTGTAACAGAGGTGTTGTCACCCAGTATCTCCCTCAACGTCACAACCTGTTTCTTGATATCCCCATCCCTGTAGATTAATATCGTCGGTGTGTTCCTCTCAGGGTAGCTCTCAATACACAAATCCGCCCGGATCTGGCAAAACTTGACATTGCCATACCGTTGTGCTAGTTCGCGCCACATGTTTGTAAGAAGAGCTGATTGGATATTCGTGCCAAGGGAGGAGGTCAGGAGAACGAACACGAATGACTTCTTCGACACTTCCGTGACGTCCCGCGCATAATCTGGCTTCTGGAGAAAGTAGACTTGATTGTATATGGAGGTTTGCGTTATGGTTGAGAGCTCCTGTAAACGTTGTTGCCTGCAGATCTCCTGAATTAGACTGTGCATGCATTATAACCATACTAAACACAGCTTTGCCTACCTACCGATAGCGCTCCAGAAATTCATCTTCCTCCTCGCCCTCGAGTTCATCGAGTTCATCCAAATTCTTGCCCTCAAGACGGTTCTCATGCGCTAGTCGCCTTGCTTCGCTCAGCGCTTCCTCAATTATGGGCGTTGGCGATGGCGGCTTCTCAGGGATGATTCCATGCTTGCGTAGAATGTCATTCCTGCACACTATCGTGATCAGGTATTGTCATCGTCGCCGATAGTCGTGGTTCGGGAGTACCATTCGGTGTCTTCATTGGGGTCTACTTCCACCTGCATAGGTACGTCTGGGATGTTCATTTTTCTGGCGGTGTTCTACTGATATTATGAGAGTGATTACAACCAAGTTCTAGACTTTGTGGTTCTTTCTTTGGAATGCGACAATTGGACATTTATTTCAATAATGCCAAGAGTACATGCAACGGCGGCCCAAGCGGGCAGATCTTACATAACTTATCGTTTCAGGGACACGATGCTTGCTTGATCCCCCCTATGTCTCTACTTTTCGTAACAACACTCTTTGATACTCACTCATACTCGACCCCTTTCAAGTCAGATAACTGGAGGAACAATCGATTTGTGACTGGCAAGACTGAATCAATTTGAGGAACACACCACGCGTTACTCCGTCTCAGTAGAGCCCGTGCCTTTATATCATCCAGCTGGATAGGCGTGGTTCCGTGCTGCGGAGATGAGCTACAGCAAGAAGGACGAGGACGGCGAAGCGGCCGTCGTTAAGGTAGACCGCACATCAGTCTTCCAAGAAGGTACAACCATCACATCCTTGCATGTTAAATGGCTGACCCCAAATGCAGCTCGAGTGTTCAACACATCACCCGTATCCCCCCGCAAATGTCGCATACTTCTTACGAAAATCGCCCTCCTCCTATTTACCGGCGAAAGATTTCCCAAGAATGAAGCGACAGATCTGTTCTTTGGTATCTCGAAGTTGTTCCAGAATAAGGATGCCTCGCTAAGGCAGATGGTCTACCTGGTGCTGAAAGAACTGGCGGGAACGGCGGACGATGTTATCATGGTAACCAGCAGCATTATGAAAGACACTGCGGTTGGGAGTGATGTATTATACCGCGCCAACGCGATTCGAGCGCTGTGCCGTATCATTGATGTTAGAACTCTTCACACGGCTTTGGGCCCAATGCTAATTGCTGAAGGCTTCAACTGTTCAAGCCATTGAGCGACTCATAAAGACCGCGATTGTCGACAAAACTCCATCGGTGTCTTCCGCTGCTCTAGTTTCTTCATACCACCTACTTCCCGTAGCCCGCGACGTTGTCAGGAGATGGCAAAGTGAGACACAAGAAGCCGCGTCCTCGGCAAAGTCATCTGGTGGATTCTCTCTTGGTTTTGGCGGTGCCGCTTCGTCCACTCTCGTGGCTGCTAACACGAACTTTATGACACAATACCACGCAATCGGTCTTCTTTTCCAAATGCGCTCGCACGACCGAATGGCTCTGGTGAAAATGGTGCAACAATTTGGTGCGGCCGGAGCTGTCAAAAGTCCAGCAGCACTCATACTATTGGTTAGACTTGCCGCACGCTTGGCAGAAGAGGATGCTGGTCTGCGAAAGGCGATGATGGCGTTCCTAGACGGTTGGTTACGGCACAAGAGCGAAATGGTCAACTTTGAGGCTGCGAAGGCGATCTGCGAGATGCACGACCTCACTGATGCAGAAGCTCTCCAAGTGATCCACACTCTCCAGCTCTTCCTCACCTCGCCTAGAGCAGTCACAAAATTTGCCGCGATCAGAATTCTTCATAATTTTGCTTCCATCAAGCCCGATGTCGTACGAACTTGCAACCCGGACATCGAATCTCTCATCAACAACACCAATCGATCAATATCTACTTTCGCCATCACCACACTGCTTAAGACTGGGAATGAGGGCAGTGTCGATCGTCTCATGAAGCAAATTTCCGGTTTCATGGCGGACATTACGGACGAATTCAAGATTACAATTGTTGAGGCGATCCGCACGCTATGTCTGAAGTTTCCAAGCAAACAGGCCGGCATGCTCGTATTCTTGAGCAGCATATTACGTGATGAAGGTGGTTACGAGTTCAAGAGGAGTGTCGTGGAGAGCATGTTTGACTTGATCAAGTTTGTACCGGAGAGCAAGGAAGATGCTCTTGCTCACCTCTGCGAATTCATTGAGGACTGCGAGTTCACCAAGCTGGCCGTGCGTATCCTACATCTACTCGGAACCGAAGGCCCAAAAACAAGCCAACCTACCAAGTACATCAGATATATCTACAACCGTGTGGTCTTGGAGAATGCCATTGTCCGAGCTGCTGCCGTAACAGCACTGGCTAAATTTGGTGTTGGTCAGAAAGATTCTGAGGTGAAGCAAAGCGTGAACGTTCTCCTTACTCGTTGCTTGGACGATGTGGACGACGAAGTACGTGACCGGGCAGCACTGAATCTGCGGCTAATGAGTGAGGACGACGAAGTTTCCCTCAAGTTTGTGAGGAATGGTGAGTTAATGGTGAAACCTAATATTCTAATTAGACTAACCTATTGTAGACTCTATGTTTTCCCTGCCTACGTTGGAACATCAACTTGTCATGTATGTGACCTCTGATGGTCGCGATACATTCTCCAAAGCATTCGACTTTTCGAAGATCCCTATCGTGACAAAAGAGCAAGCGGATGCCGAAGACCGCACGAAGAAACTTACTACGGCCATGCCAACTCTTAAGGCACCTTCCACCGGACCAAAACGTGCCAACAAGGAACCGGACACTGTCGCTGCCGCTGCTGCGGCTACCCAGAAATACGCGCAACAGCTTCTCCAAGTTCCCGAGATCGCCGCTTACGGTGGTGTTCTAAAATCATCTCAAGTTGTAGAGTTGACCGAGTCAGAAACTGAGTACGTAGTTACTGCGGTTAAGCACATCTTCAAGGAAAATATCGTTCTCCAATTCGACGTAAAGAATACGCTATCAGATACTGTCCTGACTGACGTTTCCATCATTTGTACCCCTGCGGAAGACGCGGAGGTGCCGTTAGAAGAAGACTTCATTATACCCATCTCCAAGCTGGAGGCTGGTGTACCAGGCACCGGTTACGTCGCATTCAAACGGACCGAAGGGGAAAGCAATTTCGTTGGTGCGTCGTTTACCAATGTCCTCAAATTCACCAGTAAGGAGTTGGATCCTTCCACGGGTGAGCCGGAAGAGACCGGATACGAGGATGAATATCAAATCGAAGACCTGGAACTCACCGGTAGTGACTATGTTGTGCCAGCTTATGCTGGCAGCTTCGACAACGTTTGGGATCAGACGAGCTCTGGTGAAGAAGCTTCTGAGACTTTACAATTGAGCAACACGAAGAGTATTCAAGGTAAGACTTTCACTTGGCTCCAATGATATGTACTGATCGAATCTCGCAGATGCGGTTGAACAGCTCGCAAAGGCACTATCCTTGCAACCTTTGGACGGAACCGATATTGCTCTCAGCTCAAGCACACATACATTGAAGCTCTACGGAAAAACTGTTACTGGAGGCAAGGTCGCTGCCATGGTTAGGATGGCATATTCCGCAAAGACTGGTGTGACAACAAAGATTTCTGTAAGGGCTGAGGAGACTACTATCGCGGCTCTTGTTGTTGCGTCGGTATCATAGATTTTTGTGTGGTAGAAACGAGACAAGGCTTGGCGTTGCGAGCACTCGACTGTTGGGTCTCTTTTTCTGGTGAAATGAAAGATATTATATATCAAGTTAGAGTGTGTGATTATCTTTGAAGAATCAATACACATGTATGGAGAGACCATAAACCTACTTAAGCTGCAAACTACAAACTATTCAGTTGCTGGACCTTAAAATTGCTGAATGAGTCAAGAGGTAACCTCCCTTTGAGACCGATAATGTTTATCAAAACTGCATAGAATGCCTCGATATTCAAGAACATCCCTCCACTACTCCTTTCCCCACACCCCACACCTTTGCTTCTTCATCAGCAGCGTTCTTCACCAGGACTTCATATAAACTAACATGCCACTACAACCCCCAAAGGGTTCACTGAGCATGACCAACACAACTAAAACAAGCTCCGCCAAATCATGGACAAAAACCCGACCCTCTTCCACTCCCCTGCTGACCAAAAAGAAAAACGCCAAAAATATATTTGAACAAGTATCCATGTTCAATGGCGTGGGTGTCTCCTCAACAGGGAATCGAACCCTGGTCTCCCGCGCTTGCTGACCTTTTGAGAAGGCTGGATTGACAAGCGGAAATCATAGCCACTAGGGATATGTGAAGAAACGTATGCTCAGGACAAAATCGTTATGATATCTAAAAAATAATGGTTAGGGAACGAGAGTAATGTCATTATATGCTAGTATTATGAGGCTGCCACGGGTAATCCATATAACTGACAAGAAATTGCACGTAGACTAAATATTACATGGAAGATATCTCGATGGCAGTCCCCGTTCACAAATTCAAAAGAGAGACTTTTGTAGGATCCATCTTGAGCTTGAGGTCTACGATCTCAACCCAGGCTAGTCCCGAGACCGAATACAGGGCCAGTAAGAGCTCTAAAAGCTGGGATGAGCAAAGGACAGACCCCATCAATAGTTGATTGCTTAATGATAGTGACTCCCGCGCTGCCATTTGTACCAAGGGCGCCTACATCTCCATCAGCTGGGAAAGTACCCAGCTTGTTCCAACCTGGACCACCCATGGGATTCTTGGCAAATGCAGCCCATGCAGTGTTCATAGACTTGCTCAGAGCGTATTCCTGTGCATTGAGAGGAAGATTGGTCGGCACGATGCCCGTGGGACCCGCGGTGAGATTGTTGACAGGACCACCGGGATACGATTGGAAAACGAGCTGGATCTCGGAAGAGTGGAAGACTCCTGCATTAGGGAACGACTGCGTGTTCGGGAAACTCGCGTTGAACCAGTACCGCCACGTCGGCACGCCTTGAGCTGCCGTTTCATTGGCCCATAGTGCCTGCGGACAAAGAAACACAAACGCAGTCTGAAGTGAGCTCACTTGATCGAAACCTGTGTTCAATCCTGAGATATTTCCGACAGCGAAGTACTGCAATATCGCTGGGATGATTTGTGGCGCTGTGATGCCGAAGTAGGCCTGGGCCAGCGCTGTTACATTGGACATGCCATACTCGAAGACGCGTCCTTCTTGAGCATTCGTACCGCCCATGACAGGCACTTTAGCGAATCTACCTGCTTGACGTGCAACGGCCGGACTGGCCGCGAGTGTCACGTTGTCCACCCATGGGTTGAATGCTAAAGCGTTCGTATTGACTATATTCTGGATAGTAGTGGCATTGGCATCTCTGACACAGGTTAAATTGCTTATTGATGAGGAGCAGTTCAGCATAGTGGTGAGAGTTGTCCATGATCGAGGAAGAGGAGCTCGAGAATATCCGCTATACGAGTATTGACCAGATTCCAGAATGGCCCCTTGCATTGTTAGCGTATGAACGAGTTTTCGTAAAAGACATGAGGAGATGACTTACCTCTAAAGGGTGGATTTTGCACGTATACGGGTGCCGTCAAAAGGGCATCGACACTGAACGCACCTGCCGACTGAAGACCGTGTTAGCTGCAATCTTAGATGAAAAGGTGTTTATTCCTAACCTCTCCAAAGATTGTAACCTTGTTAGGATCACCACCGAATGCATGGATGTTACGCTGGACCCATTCTAGAGCCAGGTGCTGATCTGGTCACAATCAGCACCTTCCTCAAGCAAGCTTGGGTTGAGGCTTACCAAGGAAACCAAGATTTTGACCAGTTACTGGCAGTTCTGGAGATCCAGGGAAGCCGAAAACTTCAGAATGTCAGTATAATACACATAGAAAAAAATTGTCACTTGCCATTAGTTCGGTAATTGACGGAGACCAAAATGACATCTTGATAGGCAGCAAACGCAGAGCCATCATAGGCTGGCTGTGAAGCTGTTCCAAACTGTAGAGAGCCTGTGAAACATATTAGTTGGTAGCGGCGCTCATATTTGACATTAGATCGAGTGTTACCTCCATGAATCCAGAATAACACAGCACGGCCATTCTGAGACGGAGGGGTCGAAGGAGCATAAACGTTCAAGTAGAGGCAGTCTTCACTTTCTCCAACTGGAATGAGATTGAACACAGCCTCGGTGAACTGCTGTGCGGCAAGAGGGTCTGCAGACATGTCAGCGTAAGCAGAGGAGTATTGTCAACGAGTAATGAATGCTTATAATCTCATCTCGAACTGACTTACAGTTGAATTGCTGAAGACATGAGGATTTCCAAGCCGTAGCATTGTATATTCCATCGAATGAAGGAACCGGCTGCGGTGGAGCAAATCGTACAGGAGGAGCTGCAAATGGAATACCCAGGAATTTATTGACTGTGGCAGTCGCAGAAGGCAATGCCGTCGTCGTGCCTATAAGTACACCACTCTCGATGACTGCAGTTGCGGGAAGGGAGTAGTCGGCCAGTACAAATCCGCTGAGTGCCGCAAAAGTTGCAAGAGATGTATACATTTTGACGTTGGTTGATGTGAAGAACCTTTGCAAAGAGAGGATAAGGCCTCAGTTATATGTTTTCAATTCCCTCCGTCAATTGACTCCACATCCTCACTAAATCGGCAGGTACTTCCACTCATTGAGACTAATGTATTGATATGCGGGGGAAAGACTGGAACAATCCCGAGAGCTCGGTTCATGAGCATCCATGAACCGAGTAACTCCCTCGGCAGTTGTGCAATGTATACACGAGGATGAACAGGTTTGTGGGAGAGGCCAACACTAGGAACTGGAAGATCCTGCAAAGGATCGTGTTAACGCTTTCCCGAGCAGTCTGCAATGTTGTTCGCCGTGGCGCATTTGTCGGTCGGATGGTCCAAGACACCACTAGATCCGGAAATAGTGATATACAGTACTGAAGCTAACGTATTAGGCATTCGTTCGCTATACTCTAGTTTCATTCTTCGGCACCTGGCAGTAGCGACGTGTTTTCCACGGCTTGTTTATTGGTGATCTCAACGTAGGTAGATCATAAATCGACCATACTATTAAACAGATTCTGTCGATTTCGGACCCCATGCTATCTTCCTTGCACAATATATCATATCGATCCCATCATACGACCAATCACTCTGTAATCATACATAAGAACACTTACGCACATCCTGTCCTTCTCTGTACTTTTCTTTTATAAAATGTGCTGCGAACCTTAACTCCACTCCCGCTGTTGCTTGAATCCATTACTGATGATGTTGAGACGCTTCAACAACGCCTAAGGACGTGTGCTCAGGCCCATCCTCATCCGCTTCTTCAAGTTCCAGCTTCTTCCGCCAGTTCGCGAGGCTGTCGAGCATCACGGCTTCGCCATCATGCGGGCCTGTGCCGTCTTGGGTATCGTTGTCGTTCCTGTCATCGCTCCCATAAGTCTTGTTCGTTGTCTCCCAGTGGCTGCGCAACGATTCAAGCTCGCTCGCCAATGTGTCGAGCGCCATGCTGTTGCGCGCCATCACGGCAGCATTGCGGGTAGCCACATCATGCTGACCAAGGCCCAAAGCATCTCCACTAATACTGGATGTGCTGGCACCTCGATTATGCCCATGACCGTTCAGCCGAGGAGTATCGCGGACATAGTTGTTAACCGTAGCGCCGACAGTCGAAAGAAGCAGCTGAGCCTTGCGTTCAGCCTCAGTAGCACGTGTTTCAAGATTTGCATTTTGGCCTTGCAAGGTTGCGAGTCTGGACCGAATCTGCTCTACTTGTTGACGGTAATGATCGCGCTCCTGAAGCGCCAGCTGTGCGTCTCGCGATTGTTGCTCGTGTTGAGACTGCGTGCGATTAATCCTAGACTCCAGACCTTCGATGTGAGTACGAAGTCCACTGCGTTCTTGTGTCCAGTCTGGATCTAGCGCGCCTTTCTTTGAGATTTCATCCTCGAGTTCTTTGTTCTGCATTTTGTATCGATGTAGTTCTTGTTTCATCTTACTCAACATCTTCTCGGTGCCCTTCAGATACTTGACGGCAGCTTGATAATCATTGTCCAGAGCCGCTAGCTTTTCTTCGTATAGTCTGCTCGCGTCTTGCTGTTGAGTCTCGAACGAGGACTTCATATCGTCATAAGCTTGGAGACTTGCTGCCACCTGCTGCTCGAGTTGTCGCAACTGCTCCTGGCTTTCAGCATCCACCGGCGCTGTTGCTGAAGCACTGACATCCATACCACGATCCCGAAGTAGACCTTTAATGGCACTATGTTGCACTTGTATAGCAGTCGTGTTAAGCCTCTCACTGGCAAATTGGCGCTCCAACTCCGCGTTTCTATGCTTTACGTTCAAGGCATCTCGGGACGCCGCCTGCAGCTGTTTCCTCATTGCCATGCCCTCACGACTTATTTGTTCCTGATAGGTTTCCAGCCCTGCGATTCGTTCTTCAGCCCGTCGCAGACGCTCGGTGGCTACATCTGCAGCGTTCTGATTCTTACGGAGCAAAACATTTGCGGCTTCAAGTCGTTGCTGAAGTATACTTAACCGTTCATCCCTGGCCACTCTCTCGGCATCATCCCTCTCATCTCTCTTACTGAGCCCCAAAACCGCGTCCCGATGAACCTTCGCTTCGGCCGCGTGACTTTCGGCAAGCTCCTCCGCGTCTTGAAGTCGTCTGATTGTTGTCTCCAGCTCAGTAACCCTTGCTTCATGCTCCGCATTTAGATGCGCCAGCTTGTCTTCTAATCCACTGCGTTGCCTGCGTTCGTACTCCAGCTTTCTTTCCAAAAGGGAAGCTTTGTCTGATGAAGAGGAGACTGCATCTCTAAGTGAAGTTACGATTTTGTCGTGTTCCCGCATTTGACCCTGTGCAGACGTATATTTGGCGTGTAGTTCATTTCGTTCCGCCTGGCTTAGTTGATAGGCTGTCACAGCCTCGGAACAGTTCGCGGCTTCTTGCCTTGCCGTCATATGTGTTGAATGCAACTCGGCACGAAGGCTTTCCAATTCTGAGCTTGTTTCCTGTCGGCGTGAGTCCAAGCCTGACGCTCTTTGAAGGGCGATATTCGCAGACTCTTCTGCGAGCTGTCTTGCCTCGCGTTCGGTAGCCAATTCTGCTGTGAGACTGCGAACCTGTGCCGACAGTTCCTTTTCCTTGGCTAAAGCTATAGAAAGACGGTCGAAGGCTCCAGATCTGTCCACACCTTCGCAATCACTCAGATCGTTGTCACCCGTCGCGGCAGCTCTAGCCTTCGCATAGACAGACTCTGTAACAGCAGTGTCCCTCTGGCGCTCAATCTGGGCAACCCTATCCGCGGCCTGCACGCTTTGCATTTGCAACGATCGTTGCATGTTTTCCAAATCCTCTTTCATTTGGAAAAATGCATCGAGCAATGGTTTGTCGTCCTCTGAAAATGTGTCAAGTGAGATGCCTGCGCTTGAGCCATCTGGCCTCGTGCGGTATCCAGCCTTCCTGGCCAGTGCGAGTTCGACAGTGTACCACAAGTTTTGACCTCTAAGACTATCAAGCTCCTTCATCACATCTTCGCCACGCTGACTAAAAGCAGGGGAGGAGCCCAATCCACTGTCGTTAGCATTATGATCTTGTATGCCTCTGTTGATTTCGCGCGATTTTATACCATTGATGACCATTCCATCACGATTCGTGCTATCAAGTGAAGAGTGGCCCCTTCTCGAACGTATTGAATCTGCGCGCGAATTGATATTACTGAGAGTGGGGGATTCAGGTATGCCATTGCTTGAAAGTTCAGTGCCTGTTTGTGAATACTGCCCAGTTACAACACCAAGCGTGGGGCTTTCTTTGGACCCTACCCGGCCTGCCGTAATATTGGGGTCCAAATTCTGACCATCTTGTCTGCTTTCATTACCGGGAAAGTTTGGTCTTCCGTTGGTTACCTGTGACTGAGGAGTTTGCTGGTGAGCAGCAAGTCCGTTGTTCGGCTGTGGAGCAATTTGTTGAGGGCGTACACCGTTAGCGAAAGGGTCAACTCCAAGTCGCGGTTTCAAACTGTTTTGCAAGCTTTCTTGCGACCCGAAGCTACTTTGGCTAGTTTGATCGGTTCGATCGCGAGACGATGACCGATCCCGTGACGACGTGTTTCTCTCAACACTTG
>Ga0160429_1001908_pt1 | contig 11228 bp, 8 predicted proteins | sample SolpanmetagenomR_FD_108199 | JGI IMG/M metagenome (GOLD analysis project Ga0160429, IMG submission 108199) | Solar panel surface microbial communities from Lawrence Berkeley National Laboratory, California, USA - R | ecosystem: Engineered > Built environment > Solar panel > Unclassified ... | reverse complement strand
ATTCACAAATGATTTTGAAGAATTCTAATCCAAAAAGTGGCCCTGCAAGCTAGAAAGTGACACCTGATTATTCTAAGCTCAACCAGAAAACGCTAACTATGCGTTTGGTGCAATGGCCCTATAGCCAGACAGCTTTATTTGCAATGCGTCTACTCTCACATGTAGTAATTTATAGCTGGCTGGCCTATTTGCTGGTCGGCTTTAGTACGCTGTGCGCTGCACCCGCGCCGCCAAAGCCCGTTGCTGCCAAAGCCCATTACCAGCCCCAGCCCGTGCTGCCCGACTCGCTCGCCCAGCGCGTCGAGCGGGCTTATTTCGTGCTCAGCCGCATCAACGGCACGGCGCGCCGCGCCACCAACACGGAGGATCTGAGCGACGACCTGCCCACGGTGGAGGATAACCTCGAAACCATCCGCGAGAACCTCGACCAGTACGGCGACGTGGTCGATGTGAAGCAGCTCCAGATGTACCGCGTGCTGCTGGCCGACATGCAGACCAGGCTGGGCGAGTGGCGCACCACCCTGGCGGCGGGCGGCAAGCAGTTGATTGCCATGCAGGCTCGCCTCGACACGCTGAGCACGCAGCTCCCGCCGGTGGCCGCCCGGCCGCCCATCACCACGGCCGTGGGCCGCGCCTTGGCCCGCGTCCAAAGCAAGGAGGACCGGGCTAGCCAGCTGCTGCGCCGCAGCCGCCAAACCGTGACCGGCCTGCAAACGCGGGTGTCGGACGGGTACATCCAGGTGCTGGAATTGCAGGATGTGGTGCGCGAGCAAATGGGCCGCTTCAACCGGCGCAACAGCCAGGCCGAGCTGCCGCCGCTGTGGCGCCCGGCCAGCATCCAGGCCGATGAGCAGGCGAGTGCGCTGGTGCGCCAGTCGTACGCCGCCCAGCGGTCGCTGGTCGGCTATTACTTCGTCGAAAACTGGAACTACTGGGTGTGGATGGCGGTACTGGCGCTGGGCTTCTTTGGCTGGATATTTCGCAATTTTCGCACGCTGCGCCAAGCCGCCGACAAGCCGGCCGCCCCGGCGGCGCTTGAGCTACCCGAGCACCGCTTGCACTACCTGCGGCCGGTGCCGGTAGCCGCGTCGCTGCTGGTGGTCTTTAGCCTGGCGCCCTTCTTCGACTTGCAGGCCCCGGCGGCCTACACCGACTTGCTGCAACTGCTGCTGCTGGTCACGCTCACGGCGCTGGGCTGGCGCAGCTGGCCGCGGCCGTTGTTTTGGTACTGGCTAGGCATCGTGGGAGCGTTCTTCGCGCTCACCTTCGCCTACGCGGTGCGGGCGCCGGGGCTGGGCGTGCGCTGGACGGCGCTGCTGCTCAACGTGGCGGCGGCCGGGCTGGGCTGGCGCTTCTGGCGCTACCTGCGGGAGCATCGGCTGCTGGCGGGCTTTGTGCGGCCCGTGGCGCTGCTCTTCATCGCGCTGAATGGGCTGGCCCTGCTCGCCAACGCCTACGGCCGGGTGAGCCTGGCCAAAATGTTTGCCACCACCGCCATCTTCGGCCTCACGCAAGTGGTCGCGCTGTCGGCCTTCGTGCGCGTGGTTACGGAGGCTTTTTACCTTCAGGTGCAGCGCAGCCGGCAGGCCGGCGGCTTCAGCGGGCGGTTCAGCTTTGGCAAGATGGAGAGTGGCCTGCGCAAGGCGCTGACGGCCATAGTGGGCGTGCTCTGGCTGATGCTGTTCACCGCCAATCTTAATCTCTACAATCTCTTTTACCGCGTCATCGAGCACATGCTTACCGCTCCGCACCAGTTGGGGAGCATTACATTCACGGTGGGTAATGTTTTGTTGTTCGTGAGCATTGTGCTAGCCACTATTCAGCTCCAGAAGTACGTGGGCTACTTCTTCGGCGAGGCCGACGACGACTTCAACGCCGAAACCGACCGCAAGGGCTCCTGGATGGTGGCCATCCGGCTGGGCATCCTGGTGGTGGGTTTGTTCCTGGCTACGCTGGCGTCGGGGCTGCCGGTCGATAAAATCGCCATTGTGCTCGGGGCGCTGGGCGTGGGTATCGGCCTGGGCTTGCAGAATATTATCAACAACCTCGTGTCGGGCGTTATCCTCATTTTTGAGCGGCCGTTTCAGGTCGGCGACTACATCGAGGTGAATGGCAAGACGGGGCGCGTGAAGGATATCGGGATCCGGGCCAGCAAGCTCATTTCGCAGGCCGGCTCCGAAATCATCGTGCCTAATGGCGACCTGCTCTCGGGCCACGTTATCAACTGGACGCTCAGCAACAACCACATTCGCACCGAGCTGGGCCTGAGCCTGGGGCCCGAAACCGACCTCGACCAGGCCCGCCGCCTCATCAGCGAGGAAATCCTGGCCAACACTGACACCCTGCACAAAGTCGCCCCCGAAATTCTGCTCAACAGCGTCAACACCGCCGGCTACGACCTCAAGGTGCTTTTCTGGATAAATAACATCCGCCAGGAGGAAGCCCTCAAAAGCGAGCTGCTGGCCAGCATCTACCAGCACCTCACCCAGGCCGGCATTACCGTGCGCTAGCCGGCCTTTATCTGTCACTTCCCAACTATCCAGTTTATGTCACATCCCGCCCCCGCTCACCTTATCGACGGCAAGCAAACCGCCGAAGACATCAAAGTTGAAATTGCCGCCGAGGTCGCCACGCGCAAAGCCGCCGGCCACAAAGCGCCGCACCTCGCCGCCATTCTCGTGGGCCACGACGGCGGCTCCGAAACCTACGTGCGCAACAAAGTGCTCGCCTGCGAGCGCGTGGGCTACGACAGCACCCTGCTGCGCTTCGAAGACGATATTACCGAGGCCGAGCTGCTCGCCCAGGTAGCCGCGCTCAACGAGAATGCCGCCGTTGATGGCTTCATCGTGCAGCTGCCTTTGCCCAAGCACATCGACCCCGAGAAGGTCATCGAGGCTATCCGCCCCGAGAAAGACGTCGACGGCTTTCATCCCATGAACCTCGGCCGCATGGTGGCCGGCCTGCCGGCGCTGCTGCCCGCCACGCCTTCGGGCATTGTGGAGCTGATGGCGCGCCAAGGCATCAAAACCAGCGGCCAGCACTGCGTGGTTATCGGGCGCTCCAATATTGTAGGAACTCCCGTTAGTATTCTGCTAGCCAAAAACTTAGAGACGGCTAACTGCACCGTTACTTTATGTCACTCGCGCACCAAGAACCTGCCCGAAGTTGTGCGCCAGGCCGACATCATTGTGGCCGCCATTGGCCGGCCCGAGTTCGTGACGGCCGACATGGTGAAGCCCGGCGCGGTAGTAATTGACGTGGGCACCACCCGCGTGACGGACGCCAACAAGAAAAGCGGCTACTCTCTGAAGGGCGACGTCAACTTTGCCGAAGTGGCGCCGCTGGCCTCGCGCATTACGCCCGTGCCGGGCGGCGTAGGCCCCATGACCATCGCCATGCTGCTGCTCAATACCCTGCGCGCGGCCAAGGGCGAAGTCTACCCGAAGTAAAGTATGCTGGGACTTGGTAGTCCGAGCGCGAGCGCAGCGAGCATCTGGCGTTGGCGGTCGTCTGGTCCCGTCTGCCTGCTGCGTTCGCGCCCGGGCTACCAAGTCCCAGCTACTTGCCGTAAATTTGAGTGACCGGAACCCCCGGTTGCGCTCCGGGCGTTGACGTAAGTCGCGCCCGTTTTTTTTATTGCTTATGTCTGTAGTTACCGATCTACTCGCCGCTTTGCCCGTGCTGCCCACCGGCGAGCCTACCGTTGCTGCTGGTTCAATACTTCCTGTAATGGAACAGTTTTATACTATTCAGGGTGAAGGATTTAATACAGGGCGGGCCGCTTACTTTATTCGCCTCGGCGGCTGCGACGTGGGCTGCGTATGGTGCGATGTGAAAGAATCGTGGGATGCCGATGCGCACCCCCGCCAGGCCGTGGCCGACCTGGTGGCCGCGGCCAGCGAGTACCCCGGCCGCCATGTCGTAATCACCGGCGGCGAGCCGCTGATGCACAATTGCCTGCCTCTCACCAAAGCCCTGCAAGCAGCCGGCTTTAAGACCTGGATTGAAACCAGCGGCGCGCATCCGCTCTCGGGCAACTGGGACTGGATATGCGTGTCGCCCAAGAAGTTTAAGGCACCCCGCCCCGACGTGCTGGCCCACGCCGACGAGTTGAAAATCATTGTCTTCAATGAGAGCGATTTCAAGTGGGCCGAGGAGCACGCCGCCCTGGTGCCCAGTACCACGCGCCTCTACCTCCAGCCCGAATGGAGCCGCGCCGCCCGCATGACGCCCGCCCTCATCGACTACGTGAAGGCCAACCCGCGCTGGCAAGTGTCGCTGCAAACCCATAAGTACCTCGACATTCCGTAGCGGTCTTGCGGTACTATGCTGGTAAAAGGTAGGAGTTAAGGGTAAAAAGTCCCGGTTTCAGCCTGAAGCCGGGACTTTTTGTTATTTCAAGCCCTACTTTACTTAAGTAGTCAGTGGCCCTGCCTTTCAGGAAGCTGTTTGATTGCTGCCGACGCTTTTGCCAGCCGTTTTTCAGGACGGCTTATTTTCCTATGCTGCCCAAAATTCTGCTCTCTGCCGGCCTGCTAGCTTGCTTGGCCACCGTGCCCACCCTCGCCCAACAAGCCCCCGCTAGCATCACGGATACCAAGGCCCGCAGCCTGTACGAGAAGGCCCAAAGTCTATTTTACCGCGACCGCCAGCCTCAGCAAGCGCTTATTGCCTGGAACCAGCTTACCGACAAGTTTCCGGAGTATGGCGAGCCGTATCTGCGCAAGGGCTCGCTCTACCTGCTAGTCAACGACCATCCCAACGCCTTCAAAGCGTACCAAACAGGCCTTAGCAAGCTGCCTGTGGAGCCCGCCCGCGCCGGCGACTACCTCGTGCTAGGCAAACTAGCGGCCGAAGTTGGCGACTACGTCACCGTGCGCTCTGCCTACACCAACTACCTGGCTACCAGTCCTACCAACAAAAACCAGGTGGAGCTAGCCAAGCTACAGCTCCAAAACTGCGACTTTGCGGCTGAGGCCATGGCGCACCCCACCGGGGCGGCGCCCGAGCGCCTGCCCGCGCCGCTCAACCAGTTTCGCAACCAGTATTTCCCGGTGCTGACGGCCGACAACCGCTTCCTGCTGTTCACGGTGCGCCGCAATCCGGAGAAAGCGGGCCAGGAAAACGAGGATGTCTTAATCAGCGCCGTTGAGGCCGATGGCAAGTTTGGGGTGCCCCAATCCATCTCTCCGGTCATCAACTCGCGCGAGAATGAGGGCGCGGCCACCATTTCGGGCGATGGCAAAACGCTGGTTTTCACGAGCTGCGGCCGCGCCGGCGGCGTGGGGAGCTGCGACTTGTACATCTCGCACCGCCGCGGCAGCCAGTGGACGGCCCCGCGCAACCTGGGCATCCTGGTCAATTCTAAAAACTGGGACTCGCAGCCCTCGCTTTCGGCCGATGGGCGCACGCTGTACTTCGCCTCCGACCGCAGCGGTGGGCAAGGCGGCTTCGATATTTATACCACCAGCATCGGGGCCGATGGCAACTGGGGCGCCGCCCGCAACGTGGGCCCGCCCATCAACACGACCCGCGACGACCTGGCGCCTTTCATCCACGCCAGCGGCACCACGCTCTACTACAGCAGCAACGGCCTGGTGGGCCTTGGTAGCAACGATATTTTTCGCTCCGAGCTCGACGCCAAGGGCCAGTGGGGCGCGCCGCGCAACGTGGGCTACCCGCTCAACACCTTTGCCAACGAGGCTTCGCTCTTTATCAGCTCCGATAACAAGCGCGCCTACTACACCCGCACCGAGCCACCCAAGCCCGGCGACGCGCCGGGCCTCAGCGGGGCCATCGCGCTCTACGGCAGCGAAGTGCCGGCGAGCGCCCGCGCCCGCGAAACCAGCACCTATGCCCAGGGCCGTGTGTTCGATGCCCTCACCAAAAAGCCGATTGAGGCCGTGGTGCAGCTTTTTGACTTGAATACCAATGCCCTGACGCAGCAAGTAAACTCGGACGCTGAGACTGGCGAATACACGGCCGTGCTCAACGAAGGCCGCGCCTACGCGATGTACGCCACCGCACCCGGCTACTTGCTCAAAAGCCTCAGCTTCGACTACTCCGGCCAGCAGAAGTTCGACCCGCTGACGCTCGACATCTACCTCGACCCCGCCAAAAGCGGCCGCAGTGCCGTGCTGAACAATCTATTCTTTGATTCCAACCAAGCCAGCCTCAAACCGCGCTCGCGCACGGAGCTGAGCCGCCTCGTCGAGTTTCTGCGCCAAGACCCCAACCTGCGCGTGGAGGTAGCCGGCCACAGTGACAACGTGGGCACACCCGCCGCCAACCTTAGCCTGTCGCAGCGCCGCGCCCAGGCCGTGCTCGACTACCTGCGCAGCCAGGGTGTGCCCGCCGCCCGCCTGCGCGCCAAAGGCTACGGCGAAACCAAACCCCTCGTCGCCAACGATTCGGAGACGCACCGAGCCCAAAATCGTCGCATCGAACTGCGTATTTTGTAGGTTTCCCCACGCTTTTAGGGTGCCTAAGTGGTGTTGAGTCTCGCGGTTAGTAACCCAGCTAGGGTGTCGATATAAGCCGTTGAGCAGCCCTTTGCCAAACTTTGACTTCAAGTAAGGCTTTAAAGAAGTGAAAGTTTCTTAGGATTTTTCAAATAAAACGTATAGCTCGCCTAAGTGCGAGCTTTTTTTTTATCTGAAGTTAAGGTTTTTGTTTTCGAGATAAGTACCTATTAATGAGATTTAATTGAAATTGAAGTAAAACGCAGTAATTAAAAAAGTGACATAGTGGCCGGGTTTTGTCCAATCTCGAAAAAGGCTTGTAGGTTTGATCCACTTCCGGCAGCTGCCTCAGGGCTACCAGCAGTTTCACCCGTCAAACCACCCGTTTTTTCCTTAACCCTTTTTCCACTTACCCATGAACCACCTAATTGCTGCCGCGTTGCTCACTGCTACTCTCACCAGTGCTACTCCCGCCAAGGATCCCGGTGATACTTATTCCAAAGCTATCCAGGTACGGGCCACTACACTCACCCAGGCGCTGGCCCACCGCATTCACTTCAACGAAGGCCAGTATGTACGCATCAAGCACCTGCACCTGGAGTACCTCACCGAGCGCCACACGCTGGAGCTGGAGCTAGCCGGTGACTCCCAAGAGGTGCGCGATACCAAGCTAGCCGCCGCCCAGCAGCGCTACGAGCAAAACCTCAACGACCTGCTGCACCCCGACCAGCGCATAGCTTACCAGCAGCTGCGGGCCAACTTCACGGCGCACCGCCTCTAGCCGCTGGCTGATTTCCTGGCGCAGCTAGCCACCGCTCAGCGGGCTAGCTGCGCCAAGGGAAGGAGCTGCCATTTTCACCCATAACAGGGTGCAGGGCTTGCTCATTACCCTCAAACGGGAGTTGCCGTAAAGGAGCGAGCCGCTAGGGGAGGGGCTACCACAAAAAAGCCAGCCTACCCGGAGGCAGGCTGGCTTTTGCAACTAGCAGCGAAGTATTAGGCGCGCTCAGTCATGGGCACGTAGTCGCGCTCGGTTTCGCCCACGTATATTTGGCGGGGGCGGCCAATGGGCTCTTTGTTTTCGCGCATCTCTTTCCACTGGGCAATCCAGCCGGGGAGGCGGCCCAGGGCAAACATGACGGTAAACATCTCGGTCGGGATGCCCAGCGCCTTGTAGATGATACCCGAGTAGAAGTCCACGTTCGGGTACAGCTTGCGGTCGACGAAGTACTGGTCGGTAAGGGCGGCTTGTTCCAGCTCCTGCGCTATTTTTAGCAGCGGGCTGTTTTGCATACCCAAGGCTTGGAGCACTTCATCGGCGGCCTTTTTAATGATTTTGGCGCGCGGGTCGAAGTTCTTATACACGCGGTGGCCGAAGCCCATAAGGCGGAACGAGTCGTTCTTGTCCTTGGCTTTGGCGATAAACTTGCTGGTGTCGCCGCCGTCGCGCTCAATAGCTTCGAGCATCTCGATTACCTCCTGGTTGGCGCCGCCGTGCAGCGGGCCCCACAGTGCGTTGATGCCCGCCGACACCGAGCCGTAGAGGCTGGCGTTGGCCGAGCCCACGAGGCGCACGGTGCTGGTCGAGCAGTTCTGCTCATGGTCGGCGTGCAGGATGAGCAGCTTGTTGAGCGCGGCTACTATCACTGGGTTGACTTCATACTTCTCGGTTGGGAAGCTGAACATCATGTACAAAAAGTTGGACGCGTAGTCGAGGTCGTTGCGCGGGTAGTTGAGCGGGTGGCCCACCGAGTTTTTATAGGTCCAGGCTGCGATGGTCGACATCTTAGCCAGCAGGCGAATGATGGTCAGGTTAACATCCTCCGCGCTCTGGTTGGGGTTGATGCTCTCGGGGTAGAAGCCGGTGAGCGCGCAAGTGAGGCTGCTGAGAATAGCCATCGGGTGTGTGCTGCTCGGGAAGCCGTCGAAGATCTTGCGCATGTCCTCGTGCACCAGCGTATGCTTGGTGATTTGGCCGCTAAAATCTTTTAGCTCCACCTCGGTGGGCAGGTGGCCGTAGATCAGCAGGTACGCTACTTCCAGAAAGTTTGACTTTTCGGCTAGCTGCTCGATGGGGTAGCCGCGGTAGCGCAAAATACCTTCCTCCCCATCGAGAAAAGTGATGGCGCTTTTGGTAGCACCCGTATTCTTGTAGCCCGAATCGAGCGTAACGTAGCCGGTTTGGTCGCGCAGCTTGCCGATGTCAAAGGCTTTTTCGTGCTCGGTGCCCTCAAAGATGGGCAAGGTAATGGACTGGCCGCCCGGGAGGTTGAGTTCAGCAGTTTCTGCCATTGGTGGGGTAGGATGGGGAGATGAAGTAGCAGCCTATCGAAGGCGCGAAGCTACGGCCCAAGCGGTGAGCCAGAAAGCTTTTGGCTAGCGAATACTGAGACTACTACAAAAGTCAGCTGGTGGAGGTTTCGCTAAGGGCCCCAGTTTAGCCCATAAAGCGCAAGGATAAGGCCGCTTAACCGGCACCAGCCAGCCCGTGCTATTTGCCGATGCAAAACTGGGTGAAGATACTTGTGAGCAGGTCGTCGGACGAAATCTCGCCCGTTATCTCCCCCAGGGCGGCTAGCGCGTGGCGCAGGTCGGCGGCCAGCAGCTCGGTGCCCCGGCCCACGTCGAGGCCCTGGCGCACGGCGGCCAGGTGCTGCGCCGCTACTTCGAGGGCGCGGGCGTGGCGCACGTTGGTGACGATAGTGGCCGTGCCCGTGCTGGCTAGTCCCGCTCCGCGCACCTGGGTCAGCAGGGCTGCCTGTAGCTCATCGAGGCCTTGGCGCTGAGCCGCCGCGATAAGGACTGTTTCATGTTTTGTGTTAGTTATCGCCTGCTGGAGCTTAGCAAGAACTTGTAGCCGAGTGAAACTAGCTAATTGCGTGGGCGTGGCCAGGTCAGCCTTATTGCCTACCAGCAGCACTGGTAGGAGTGGATGCGCAGTAATGAAATCGGCTAAATCGCTAGCTACATCGTCAGACGAAAGCTCGGTGAGGTCGAATAAATACAGCAACAGCGCCGCCTGGCCAATGCGCTCGCGAGTGCGGCGCACACCAATGGCCTCTACCTCGTCGGCCGGGTTGTCGCGCAGGCCGGCCGTGTCTACGAAGCGGAAGCGGAGGCCGTCGATGTTTACTTCATCCTCAATAAAATCGCGCGTGGTACCCGGAATAGCCGATACAATGGCGCGTTCCTCGCGCAGCAGCGCATTGAGCAGGGTAGACTTGCCCGCGTTGGGCCGCCCGGCGATGACCGTGGTGATGCCGTTCTTAATCACGTTGCCCAGCTCAAAGGAGCGAAGCAGGCCAGCCACTACGCCCTGCACTTCGGCCAGCAGCCGGGCTAGCCCGGTGCGGTCGGCAAACTCCACGTCTTCTTCGCCAAAATCCAGCTCTAGCTCCAGCAGCGCGGCAAACTTGACGAGCTGGGCCCTTAGCTCGCGCAGCTCATCCGAAAAGCCGCCCCGCAGCTGGTTGAGCGCCACCTGGTGTGAAAGGGCCGAATCGGCTGCGATAAGGTCAGCTACGGCTTCGGCCTGGGCCAGGTCGAGGGCCCCGCTCAAAAAGGCGCGCTTGGTAAACTCGCCGGCTTCGGCCAGCCGGGCGCCCTGGCGCAGCAGCGCCGCCAGTAGTTGGCGCACGATGAAGTCGGAGCCGTGGCTGGAAATCTCCACCACGTCTTCGCGGGTATAGGAGCGCGGGCCCCGGTAAAGCGCCACTACTACTTCATCCAGCACCTGCCCGGTGGCCGGGTCGCGCAGCGTGCCGTAGTGCAGCGTGTGGCCGGGCTGGCTAGCCAGGTTTTTCTTCGAAAACAGCGCCTGGGTGATAGCAATGGCCTCGGGCCCCGACAAGCGTACCACCGCCAGCGCCCCCACACCGGGCGGGGTCGAAAGCGCAACGATGGTATCGAAATGAGCGAAAGACGCCATTAGGTAGTAAATAAATTGCGCCCGACTTCGGCCGATATCAGCACGGTGCGCTCGTTGTTGATGCGCAGCTCCAGCGAGTTGTCGAAGGCCACGCGGTCGAGCACCTTCAGGCGGGCGCCCAGCGGCAGGCCCACTTTATCGAGGTATTGCAGGAAGGGCGCCGAGGTGTCTTTGACGGCGGCCAGGGTGCCGCGCTCGCCCACGGCCAGGTCGGCCAGCAGACGCTGGGCCGGGCGGCGCATCGCGCCATCTTCGCCCGGAATGGGGTCGCCGTGCGGGTCGAGGGTCGGAAAGCTCAGAAACTCGTCGAGCCGCCGCATCAGCAGCGGCGACTGCACGTGCTCAAGTTCCTCGGCTACTTCGTGCACCTCATCCCAGCTAAAATCAAGGTGTTGTACCAAGAAAACTTCCCACAGCCGATGCTTGCGGATGGTGAGCAAGGCTAGCCGTTGGCCTTCGGGCGTGAGGCGCACGCCGCGGTACTTTTCGTAGGCGAGCAATTCCTTCTCGGCCAGGCGGCGCAGCATGTCCGTGACGGAGGCGGCCCGGGTAGCCAGCGCCGCCGCAATGCGGTTGGTGCTCACGTCTTGCTCGGGCTCGGCCTCGGCCAGCTTATAAATTGTTTTAAGGTAATTCTCCTCGGTGTGGCTGGGCATTGTTCATTTAACAATTGTCAATCAACAAGTATCATTAAATAAGTACCCGTCGCTAATTAATTTATGGTAAAAATGGCGCGTCATGCTGAGCTTGCCGAAGCATCTCTACTGCGTAACTAACTCTAAGCGTTAAGATTACTTGCGCGGTAGAGATGCTTCGACAAGCTCAGCATGACGGTCTTT
>Ga0160429_1001907_pt1 | contig 11230 bp, 14 predicted proteins | sample SolpanmetagenomR_FD_108199 | JGI IMG/M metagenome (GOLD analysis project Ga0160429, IMG submission 108199) | Solar panel surface microbial communities from Lawrence Berkeley National Laboratory, California, USA - R | ecosystem: Engineered > Built environment > Solar panel > Unclassified ... | reverse complement strand
GTGTTGGATATGCCTGGATACGGTAAAGCGAGTCGGGAGGAATGGGGGAGGGAGATTGTGAAGTATCTTGTGGGTCGAAAACAGTGAGTCCGGGATTCATCATGTCCAAGACAAGTGGCGAGTATTAACTCAATTCCCAAAGACTCCGCCGCGTCTTCATTCTCATCGACGCCGAACACGGTCCTAAACCGACAGACATCCAACTTCTCAACCTCCTTCGAACGAACAGCATCGCCTATACCATTGTGCTTTCGAAAATCGACAAACTATTGTTACCGAGGAATTCGACCTCTCCGACAACTTTAGCAGGACACCTGAAAAGGCTCCCAGAGATATGCCGCCGGATAAAGCAGCGCCTGGAGCAGGATGACCGCGATAACAGTGACGGAGAACCACTGAGCAGGAGAAAACAGGCAGGCGCAACAGCAGCGATGGCGCTAACATCGGACGTACTGACGTGCAGCGCGGAGAAGTCGTGGCCGATAAGCAGTGGACGAAAAATCGGAGTGGAGAATCTGAGGTGGGCGGTGCTTGGTGCGGCGGGATTGGATTGCGACGAGGACGGACATCGCCGGGTCATGCAACTGGATGTAGAGAATTGGGAGGATGAAGAAGAAGAAAGATAAACGAGACTTCGCTCCGCCTGCGAAAGAAGTGGTCGGTCGAAGAAGGTTTGCATAGTTCTTTACGCTACACATGATACCACATGGTTTTTGCTATTTGCTGCTCTCCCTTCTTGTCTATCCATCAAAGCTTTGGAAAGAACATGGGTGTGTCTTTTTTCCATTTCTGATATTTTACGTTATCCTTGAATTTCTTGTCGTATTTGTTCTCGCTGAGAGGTATTCCAGAGACCTGATGAGGACAGATAAGTTAGTGGCAGCGCAGGGCAATAACCAACAGTCTCCTTCAGCATACCTTGAACAGCAAGAACGTAACAAACGCCGGACTGACCCCAGCCATCGCGACAGCCGCAAGCTTCCCCATAACACCCGGCGCCAAACCGATCGCGGCCAACGCCGGCTTACTAACCAACACGCCCGCACTCGCCGAAGCGATACCCGTCCACAGCGTACACTCGCCGAAGTAATTCGGGTGCCGACTTTTACTCCACAGACCCTTAGTCAAGAACTCCTCGTCATGCTGCTTGGCCTTCTTCTCCGCCGACCATCTACTCTTCTGCGCGTCTGCAGTCGCTTCGAACACAATACCGCCAGTGTACAGCGCCAGACCAAGAATATCCGTGAGTGCGACGCCAGCGGGGAGTGAGGCGAAAAGTGTTGCAGGAAGGGAGTTCAGCGCTAGGACGGGGAGTAAGCAGAGGGCGACCCATGTTGCTTGAGCCATGAAAGCACCGAAGAAGGCGGGCGGGGAGGTGCGGATTTTCTCGAAGCGCGAGTCTTTGCCGTCCTCGGAGAAGATCTGGGGGGGGAGTCGTGTGTTAGTGATTGGATATTTTAGTATGTAAGAAGGTCGGAGGTTTGGCCTTACGCGCGACACTAGGAATGAGCCGACTACGAGATATTCAGGTCAGCTGATGAAAACGAAAGAATGTGGGACCTGGTGCTTACGTCTAGTTGCCCATATCGCTACCGCAGCGCTTATCACGACTTGACGCCAGTTCCACGCGTTGACGCCCGCTCCATTGCTCGTCAAGCTTGCGGCAAGGCTTGGCCATTGGGGAAGCGCTTGTCCGGCCGCAGACGCAGCGGCTCTTGCTCGCAGAGACGGAAGGTACAGACTCAAAGCGACGCAAGATAGGTACGTGATTGAACCGGAAAAGTCATAGTAACGTTCGGTGCCAGCAAGGATAGAAGGTACCGCAACAACAGCTTGGATGCCATAAGCGGCGGCTACGGATGGAATCAGGGTTTGGAGAAAGCGGTTTCTGAAATTTGTGAGGTTTAACAGCGCATGTAGGAGCGTCATCTTGGGTGAGGTTACTGGCTCTTCACGCGCGATGTGACCACTTTATACAAGTACCGCGGTTGTCTTGGAGGGGAGAGGGGTCAAATTCGGAGGAACATCCCGCCGCTTCCTCAATGGTCAGGCCAGCTTGTAAATAACAAAAACAGAGCATCCAAATTGTACTTTATGGAAGACTTAAAAGGCTCCTAAGTTGAGAGGAATAGACAAAACAAGAACACGCCTTCAGCTATTACAGATCAATCAGACTTCCACTTTGCTGGTGCCCACCACCCTGTCGCTGCTGTTGTTGTTGTTGCTGTTGCTGCCCCCCGAAAGGGTTTGAAGATCCAAAACCACCTCCATAACCAGTTTGCGCAGGTTGCATCTGGTTTTGTTGCGGCATTCCAGTGAACTGACTCTGTAAGTATGGGTTGGCGCCAGTCTGATTCATTTGCAACCGGCCTGAACCTTGACCGTAAGAGTTGATAAAAGCTCCCGGTGCAGTGTGCTGCGCTGGAATACGGGTTTGCCCAGTATTTCCAAATGTGTCTTGTCCCTCGCCAGAGGCAAGAAGTGCATTAAGCTGCGCGTGGTGTGGATTCTGAGGCGCTTGGGCGGTTTGTTGCGGCGGGAACGAATTAAACGCGGTTTGAGTCTTTTGTTCTTGCAAAGTGTTCAAGGTAGGGAAACGTTGGGTTTGGGCAGGTTGTGGTCGATTGACTTGGACAGCAGCAAATGGATTGTTCGAGCCTGTTGGCTGAGCTTTGAGGCTATCCATACCGTCAGAGTTTGACGCCCATGGGTTATGGCTGCCAGGTTGCATTGTGTTTTGCGGCTCGAGCGGTTGCTGTTGAGCCTGATCGCCGAATCCGCCAGCTTGCTGGCTGTATGGATTGTTCATATTGAAGGACGTTTGCTGGGGTTGTAGGTACTGCTGCTGTTGGTATTGTGACGCGTCGAAGCCAGTTTGCTGCGGTGCTTGGTATGCGTTGTAACCATATGGGTTCTGATAACCTGTCGGTTGCGGCTGAAAGTTTGCTTGTTGAGCGTATGCATTGTTGAGATAACCTGTGCTTTGCGGCTGTTGCTGGTCGACAGGATTTCCAAACCAATCCACTGCTCCTTGTTGCTGGTAGCCCTGGTTCCATCCCGTAGCCTGGGGCTGACTTGGATGTGCCGGAGTATCGTCAAAGAGGGATATAGCATTTTTCTGTTCAAGCTCTTTCCGTCGGAGTTCCTCCTCTTCTTGGCTAAGCTTGAGAGCCTTGGCAAGATCATCATCGGTGTCGTTTACGGGAGCCATGGACCTTTCACGCCTTTTTTTGTCTTCTTCTGCTTCGTTCTTGCTAGCTTCAAGGGCGAGTCGAAACTCAAGATCATCATCGTCGGTCTGCCTCGATCTACGATCTTGATTGTTGCGTCTAGGTGTACCGCTGCCTCCTGCCTGGGTTGTGGGCGGCGGAAGGTCGTCAAGTCCTGTAACACGAGTCTTCCAGAGTTTTCTGTCATGTCGCTCAGCGCGCAACCGGTCCTCGTCCATTATCAAAGAGCTCAGTTCCTTGGCTGATGTTCTCACTAGGGATATGATCAGTAACTGGCTACATAAACTCCCTGTACGAATCACTTACCATTCTGGCCTACATCGCGACCTTCTTCATCAATGTACTGGAATTCTCGGAGTGTTTTGATAACGTAGATGTTCTTTCTAGCCCATGTGACTACCATCTCAGAGCCTTCGTGTAAGCAATAATCTAGCAATTTTAGTGATTTTAGTACGTGACGCCAATTTTTGCCCTTGTCGTTTAAACGCTTGTCGATCATTTCCATAATATCCGAGAAGTCGCCAGAACTGTTCCCATGTCAGCTATGCTAGCTATGAGCTAGAGCTCATGAGCCATTACTTATTGAAGGTCATCTGGGCAATGTCGCTCATGTCGGTCCCGCTGGGGCCCCATGAATCGTTGCTAGTAGCTGTTTGTGAAAGGTTAGCCATATCACATGGCTCTCGTTCACACTTGCTCTTTACCGTTTCTGACTTTCACTTGGACCGAAGAGTAACCTTTGGTTACATTCTTCATTGTGCGAACCACGGATTTCGACATGATGACGGAGAATGTGAGGTGTTGCCTTCTAAAATTAGGTATCCGTGATACAGTCTCAAGAGAATAAGATGGTGCGATGATCGTGTAGGGATTCTCTGTGATAGACAGTGGGACGATCCTGCAGGCGTGTTGCAATCGAACTTGGCGCGAGGAACCCTGTTCGCTGAGGAGCACCAAGAGAGAGAGAACTTAGTCGCAAATACCGATTTGATCTTAGATGAGTAGATGTAATCACGGTGGTGCGTATGCGCAAGAAATCCGATATCTTGTAACTGTAGCAGAGGGGCTGGGTGGAGTGTGGAGTTGAAGTTGCCGACAAATGGGGGGGAAGGAAAGAAAGGAAATGTGTGACGTATGAGCCTCGCCCGGGGATAGTGGATGAAGCGACTACGAAAGACTCCAAATTAATTGGGTTGATACTCTTCTCCAACCCCTGGGACCTTTCATAGCAGCTCAATAAATACTAAGTTATCCGTATGAAACCGCATGGCTTGTCTTTGAAACACCATGCGCAGGCATTACAAATTGAAGTGCTAAATGTCGCATCAATTCTGCTTTTCCCATGCACGCTTACTAAAGACCATAATAAGCTTCTTGGTAATGGAATGAACAAAACATGCTTGCTATGATATACAAACACAAATTACCGGCTTTAGGATTCCGGTGAAAATTTCATAACACATGATTGAGACATGTTAGCCTGGTCATTACTGCGTGCCCTTGTTCCAAGATCCACGCCCAGGTTGTCTGGCATGTTCTGTCGTCGTGTCTGGAGGCTGCCGAAGATTCTGCATTGCGTAGTAGGCCTCTTGTGATTGAGGAGAGTATTGCGGATCCGGGTAGTTGTAATTCATGTAATGTGCTTGAGTAGATATTTGACCACTCTGGTATGCTGGATTATTTTCGGCGGGGCTTCGGCTTCCTCTTGTAGCCTGTTGAACATTAAGTTCCATCCCGCTTGCCATCAAATCGTTGTGTGAAGAACTGAGTGAATGCATTGGCGATGGGTGTCCCATTCTGCCTGCTCTTGGACTAAGACCAAGCATTCCGGTTGAGTAGGCCCTCGACATTTGGTTTAGATCCGGAAGAGGCATTTGCATTCCGGTTTGAAGGGTGGGCCAGTAATCTGATGTTGATTGTGAACGTATAGCTGGTCCTGCCGAAGGGTTATAGTCGGTAGATACAGATGCGGTCGATACACGGCGCCCTGAAGAAGATTGCGAGGAAGATCCGTCCGATAAATCGTCCGCGTCAAGTAACGTTTGCCTATCCATGTTTTCCGCAAATGTCGGATCTTCAGATGCTTTAGAGTCCAACCCTCCTGCGGGTTCGTCAGACTTGTTGTGATGCTGTTGGTGGCGAGTTAATGTAGTACGTCGAGTAAAAGTTTTACCACAGCTTTCAATTGGACATGTGTAAGGTCGTGCTCCAGTGTGCGTCCTACGATGTCGGGCTAAAGAACTAGAATCACTGAGAGGCTATGGATCGGAGAGTCAGCTAAGAACAATTTTCCGTCGTTACCGACTTAGTCCACTAACTTTGAGACAATGTGTACAGATATGAGGCTTCTCTCCGGTGTGGACTCGTTCATGTACGGTCAAAGCCGAACGTTGAATGAACTTTTTATTGCAGCCTTCATATTGACAGACGTGTGGGCGTAAACCGGTATGTATACGTTCTAGTAATTGGGTCAGCGTGTAGGTAAGAGGAAGGAAGGCTTAATCCTACCATGGCGTGCAAGATCACTACGACGAGCAAAGCTTTTTCCGCAACCTTCGTATGCACAAGCAAATAACTTTTGCGCATTATCCTCTGCAGCCGTTGACATGTCCATTGTTGAACTTCGTCGATTGGAGGCAGCTGCAACATGAATGTCAGCCAAAGTTCTACAGTATTGTCAGTAAACATCAAGCCTACGTACTCGACATGTCATTCCTATTCCCGGTAGCTGTTGTCGAGTTGACTGTCGTCGGTGGGTATGGCACAGTTTCATGATAATCTGCAGCAGGTTGAATGTAGTAATGCGTTTGCATTATGTGTGGTGGTGTGTATTGAGTCATAGCTTCTGAGGCTGATGCAAGATTGTGAGATAAGTCGTATTGTATGTCCCCCTCATGTGTATTTACTGGCGCAGTGGGTCGCCTGCGATGCCTTGGCGGAGGTGGGGATTCGTTGTCTGCTGAAGGACTTTTAGTATTTAGTAAATCTGAGATATCCATATCGGCGAGCTTTCGTCAAGTAATTCCAGGTAATGAGACAAAATAACGCTCCCAGTGTTCAAACTCAATCCATATAAAGGGATGCGACAAGACCTGTGCTCACTGACCCAGATATATAGTCCTAAGGATTGCTTTTACGCGTTTTGAGGGACGCAACCCGGATCGGAATTGGTCGCAGTTGAGCTGAAGTTCAAGGAAACGAGACCAAAACCTCTGATATTTATGCTGCTCAGGCCAATCTACATAACCATCATTAGCCTTTAACTTTTGCGATAGTACTGCTAAGCTATAGCAGATCATTGTGGATTGATGACAGGAATGTAAATTGTAAGGACCCGGATGCACAAGCAAGATCATATCAAAGTAGACTGAGGATTTCACTCACTTGATACGAAGCTTCTTAACGCTTAAGAACAGTATAAGGCGATTTCAGCGTCAACGATTGAAAGATGATTGTTTCAGAGATGGAGAAGCTTTGACCAAGTACTGATGCCAAGCCAAGGGTTTAATCCACGGAAGATATTCCAGAAGGAGGGAAACAACGATTTCTCCGCTGTGTCCGGAAAAAGAGCCTTTTCTTTCTCTCGATAAAAAGTTCGCCAGATGTTTTAATAATTAATACACTGATACTGATACGTCCGATCCCTGATATTCGACCGCTGATCCTATATCTTTCCTTCGATGTCCTCCTAGTGATCGTTGTTCCCAGTCTTCCTCAACTTGTTTTTTGTTGATGAGAAGTTGCGGCTTCGTTGACTGCGTTGCTAAATGTATAACCCACTTGCAGCCGTTCGATATTTTATGAAGTGTTACAATGCTCCATTGCATCCAGTTGCGTAGCTAGTATGAGGACGAACACGATTGTCAATGTTTGATTCGTGCTATGGGGATGGCGATGCAACTTGGGCTCAGGATGGTTTGAATGTGAAATTCACAGTAAATATTCAATGGAGAAGGGAAATTGTTATGATTTCACGATAGTAGAACTCCTGGGTGCATATCTCAAGGGAGGTATTGGAGTTGCTGGAAAGGCACTGGCCAAGTGACTGGTCTTTCATCGAATATGTATGTTTCATAAAAAAGTGCCACCCCATTGTTGCTGCGGGTTCTATTAATGTTGTCCCCACCTAATTGTTCCTCGATGCCTCGGGGCCATGACGACGATTCATGACAAACACAAACTTGACGCGTGATCTCGGGATGCCATGAGCATGGCTTTCGTGGCGGCCATGAGGAGGTTACCCGACGCCGACGATGACATTATCCATGGTAAGCATTCAAGAAGGGAAATCTGAAATCCCCGCCTACGAATGGCGAGCAGAAAAGGGAATGCCTCGTTACTTCCCGGTCAGATGAGCTGCGGGTGTGAAGGGAGAACCAAAGAGATGTAAACAGCAAAGGCGGTAATTGAACTACGTCAAAGAATCGAACGACTTATTGTGAATACTACTGTAGAAGCAAAAATAAACTTCGTATAGCCTCTCACAAGGCTCACGCTCAATCTGGGAATGCGCAAGCCACCATGTTTGGACAAGTAATCCCCACTACCAGACTTTCGCTACGCCAGGGATGTGCAGGGCTTCCCGCGAGCTTCCGCCGCGTTTTCATTGTTGCCGCGGAAGTTGCTGCATAGAATAGTCATGGATATGTAGGCTGCTCGGCAAGCCTCATGGGTTTTTCCTGGGTCGGGCTGACCCTTTCTCAACCCAGTGCCGCTGACGGTGCATGCAGGCCTTGGTATTAGGTATGGCCCAGGCCAAGTTCACGTCATTTGTCATTTATCTATATGGTATCCCACTTTACAGAAGTGCAATACTTGTGCAGTATTCCCCGCGTGTCGAAATGGCTTCCATACAATATCTGAATATGCTTTCTTACTCGAATGGTATGTACTGCTGGAGCCTGGAATTTGAAACATCGAAACCGAAAAAATGCACGAGTCAGCCGGCCGCCGTAAAACGTGGCCATGCGTGTGCCACGTTTTACGATTTTCTCGTTTTACAGGGAGCCCACGACTAGCTTAGGCGACACTCGTTCTTCCGTCACGCCACAAAGAGTAGGTTGCAGACAAGGGTGATTTTTCCTTCGTGAGAACTCGCTGCAGCTTCAATCATTGTAAGACCGAAGTCCGACATCGCTCCTGGTTATGAGGCAAGTAACAATAACGGTGATAGTGGAAGTTGATAACCACGACGTATCACAACAATTATAACGAAAGCCAGTTCCACGCCCCTAGGGATGACTAAGTTATTCCAGTAAAGCGAATTAAAGGTACCAAGACACTCAGCTCACTTAGGGCTCTAATCACTCCAAGGAGATCTGCACCAACCACAGGGGCTTGTACCTGATGATCCTGATCCTCACTTGTATTCACAGATCGTTTTAACGGCCACTCCAACATACTAGACTGGTACAGGTAATTTCATCTCAGATGCCATAAAACCCGTGCACCGTTCAGACTTCTTAATAGCATTCACAGCCGACAACTTCGCCATGCACCGCAGAAGCTGCCTACGGTGCTCACACTACCTATACCGGCTGTCCCCGCCGGTTATCGCTAGCTACGCCTTTTCCGTCAATCATTACAAATCCTGGTCAAGTAAATCCCCGATCTTGACCACGAGTTAGGATAGCCATAGACGGCTTCCGCGCCATTTCCCCAATCTAGAGGTGCGCGCGGTCACCACTCCACATATAATATTATACTTTCTTATTAGAGTTTTAACTAGAGACTTGCTTTTTTAGAGTGCATTGCAACGTGGCAAGCACATGGCAAGACATGGCGAGTCAACATACTCGGCTCGGCAACCACGTTTTAGCTCTAGTGGGGCTATAATACTCGTGCGAACTTCCCAGCTTAGCGGGTACACTCTAATAAATCGTGCAAATGAAATACCACATGCAAGATTCATTCTAGCGGGTAAACTTGTCGTTTCACAAAGGGAGCGTGTTTTGCAGCCACTGGCGCGAAGTAATAATACCATGTATAGCACCATGCACGACATACAACCGGATCCAGTCCTTTGTTTCTTTTTGTTCCATACCGTCGGAATATTCGGACCACTTCGCTTGTGTTGTCCGCCCGTATGCGGCCATATACTGTTGTTCTGCGTGCAAAATCAGCCGAGTACTTCTGACCTCAAAGACAAATGACCTTTGTGTAAACTCGAGAAGTATAAGAAAGAGCATGTATTTATTGAGCTGTTTCGAATGCACAGCGGCATGCTGAAAGCTACAGCCTACTCATATTCACTTTCTGACTAGGACGCTTGATCGTATTAACATGACTAGGCAGACGTCATGGGCCTGTTGTGCTGAAAGTCTGCCTCTTTCTTGTATGGGAGTTGATTCGGGTGCCTCAAGATTTTACTACAGGCACCGCCACCGAACTATTAAGGTTTTAAAGTTGTTATTCCACCAAAATTTTCAGTATTCATTATTACTGGCGCCTTAGGCCAAGCGCAGCGTCCTGGGATAATTTTCTTTCCCTCCATCGAAGGATCTCGGAGGAGGAATCCGAAGCTCGGCGTAGGTTTGTGAAGTTACGGTGCCCGTAGTAAAAGTCTTGCGGCGCTCGAATCAAACCCCATCTTGCAGCCGTCACCAGCGTTCGCTATTAGCCGGAGCGCTGTGCTTCTTAGACTTCCAGACATAATTGCTAATATCTCCACTCACGAAATCCCTGCTCATAATATCAGAAAAGTCTCACATTCTGATTTCATGCAAGTCATGGCCAAGCGCGTCAGGGCCCACTCAAACATCTACGCGAAACCCCTCGAGATGAGTTCGACTCAGGCCTTTAGGTGTATATAAACGAACGACGCGACACGCATGGATCTTTCGGTGTATCGAAATCCTCCTAGAACAGGCCCTTGCTTCTAAGCGAGTTGGTGAGGTTTTGCTGATTTCCGTTTTACCTAAGCGTGTCGATGGAATATACCAAAACTGGCGTTCTAGAACAAGTCTTGTTCTCTTGTCGGACATGGTTCGGAGAAGACCGTGTTGGAAATTAGAACTTCCTTCCAGGAAGCACCGTAAATCTGTGACCATGGGTTTTCCATTGCTACAAGAAATAAAAAACCCCAGGAAAGGGCTGCGCTTGAAACCACACGTTCATATCTGGATGAGCACGGTCTAGCGTGCGATTATCGAAACTTTTTATGTACGCATGGAGCTCTGCTGTGGCTTGACTGTATATCATAGATGCTCACCTCTAGTATTATAGTAACGTCAAGGACTTCGCCTTAAAAACCCACAGTCCCCAACCTGTTTCAACAATACAATACAACCCATCCTCATATGCAACCACTCTTTTGATTGTCCCTCGTTTATGCATGTTTGAATCATAATGGTAGGATGAGCTTAGGCATCCCAGTGGCCCTTAAGCGCTCATGCTTTCCTTCCGCTCACTCCGACTAACCTTTATCACTGTCATTTTCAGCAAGAACTCTTTCTATAATATGCTATGGCTGTCCATACAAGAGGCATCATCGTGACGGTCTCCGTCTCTTCGACATTGATGCATACTCTTCGAAGAGCAGCAAGCGGCTTCAAATGGATGTGTAGGAAAGTGCATTCCTCATACTGCCATGGGCGCTTCGGAGCTCGCCCTTCATAAAGTCGCAATACCAGAACACCCTTGCACCATAACAATGAGTCTTTTCTCGTAATCTTACGGTCCTCAAACCTCTGTCTGGCCGCAGTCACTTTTGAAAACGTTTGCGATGTGTTCCCTTCATCACTTCTCCTCACTTCTCCGGATTGCGAAAAAGTAGTTACCCCACGCCTCACCGCCTCTGACTTCCTTCCAACCTATGCCGGGTACGTACACAACCCCCATACATCTCGGTGCCTCCCAACCGGGTTGCGTTGCAAACCAAGCGCGCACTTCCTCCTCGTTGACATACTTATTCCATTCATGTGTGCCAGGGGGAACGATACGAAGCATATCCTCAGCTACTAAAATAGTAGTGGCCCACGAAGTCCAGGTGCGTGCGATGG
>Ga0160429_1001906_pt1 | contig 11230 bp, 6 predicted proteins | sample SolpanmetagenomR_FD_108199 | JGI IMG/M metagenome (GOLD analysis project Ga0160429, IMG submission 108199) | Solar panel surface microbial communities from Lawrence Berkeley National Laboratory, California, USA - R | ecosystem: Engineered > Built environment > Solar panel > Unclassified ... | reverse complement strand
TTTCGGGCGTGGAACCCAGGTCGGGATTCTTACGAGCACATTTGAATGTGTGTAGTGTACATCTATTAGGGGCTTGTATCATGGCAAATAGACTCCTCAAAACCTGAAATGCTGCAACTTGACTAAGCTCCGTTCGTAAACATCCATTGCCAGATCTGTCTCGGATGGAAGAGCACACAGCAATATGTTTTTTTTCAACTAGAAGATTATGGTGTGATCGGGACAAGCTCACTTTGTAAGTATTCCACAGTTTATGTTGTATGCGAAGCATTGCAAGTATGAGTAGTAGATGATCATATTATACATACAGATGCGCTGGTATACTTTACAAAAGAATGTTCGTCAATGCAAATAGCTTCCGGCCAAATGCAACAGCCTCATAGCAGTCTGCTTATCCACCAACCAACCTTTCCGCACCATACGAGATGTCGTTATTATCCAGTACACTTCCCAAGGACTCAACCATGCCTATTCGAGCACGCAATCCCTCCTCGAGAACTCGTCTCACCTCACCAGTGACAAATCCCGCCCATCTCACCATTATCCATCCATATCCCACTCAACCCCTTAATCTGCACGGCCCCTCCACTTCCTTCCCCCGTCACGGCTCCCAACCTCGCACCGCCCTTGATACTCTCAAACCCCGCCGGCGCACCACCCAGCAGCCTTCTCGCCCAGCTGCCAATCGCGGGCTCGCCCGTCTCGTCTCTCGCTTGCTTCAGGAACGGAATAAGCGCAGTACCGCCCGTACCTCGCAGGTCCTTCTTCTTGCCACCTTCCGAAGCCTGCGTGTTGGCGATATTCAGCTTCTGTGTCGAGGAGGCAGGCGTGGGCGAAGCTGATTGGGCGGTCGAGTCGCGCCGCGTCTCTCGGGACTTGATGATGATGTAGCGCGAGACCATTTGTACGTGCTTGTCGCGGAAGTTGCGCAGCATTGCTAGACAGGCGTCGTATGATGTCGCCAGAGCCTGGTCGGCTTGGTGTGTCAGAACGTAGTCGCGGATGTTTGCCACTTCGGCGACTCGCTCTAGGAAGCGGCGGTGTGGGCCGGGCATGTATTTCCGCATGTCGTGGATGAAGTTGTGGGATGGCGGTGGCGGGCCGGTGCCTTCTGGGGGTGGAGCGGCTGTGCCGGTGTTCGGTTTCGTGCCGGTGGGACGGTGCTCGATGCCTAATACTAAATCGAAGAATTGGATGACGCTGCTTTGAGCATTACTGCCACCGGAATATTGCACGTAGTCGGAGGTACCTGTGCCGTCGTCGAAGATGACACCGTTGGGAAGACCAGCGTCCGCCATGTTCTTGCTTCCGGCGAGAAAAGGACGAATGCGGTGATAGAAGACGTGGGGATCGCAGTTTTCATACATGCGGCCAAGTAGCGAGGCGAGCTCATCTAGACGCTCGGCAAAGGACTGGAGGCAGGCTGTGACAGTTCGGGAGTCGTTATTGCGTGCAGCTTGCATGGCTGAGAGCATCAAAGGCACGATTGGACCGGCTCGGGTTTCGATTGCCACTGAGATTAGGTAGAACCAGGATTCATCAAGAGAGCCTGTGAAAGTGAGAAGAGTGGCGAGATTGTCCAGAGTGTCTGGTGCTTCGTCGTAAAAGAGCGGCTTGTAATTCCAGAGCGCTACGCCTGCATAGGTTGCTACTGGTGGAAGCTCGAGATGGACACAAGTTGATAGAAAAGGTATGGATATTGAAGGGGGCACGACTTCTAAAGGCTTATCGCCACCCCAGATGTAGGCGTGGGAGATGAAGGCGAGTAGACTGTATGCTCGTCGCCATTCTGCTTCGCCTTGTAGATGATCGGTTGAGAGAACCGGTAGGCGGTCTACGACGCCTCGAAGTCGTCGACTGAGTATGAGACCTTGTAGGTTCTTGCCAATCGTTTCCCATTTTGCGTAGTATGGACCCGGCAGACATTCAAGAGGGAGTTCTGTGGGTAAGAAGCCGACGCACGGGTCGACCTCGTAGTCTTCTGGTCGGGGAATTGTGGGTAGCATGTTGGATTGGCGTATGCAAGAAATAGTGTCGTGTGACTGTATTTGTGGCCAATTATTCGCCTCAGACAGAGGTAAGTTGCCTTCAGTCTTATATTTCAACACGATAGGTGGTTCCCAGTGATCTCGTGCGCTCAGATTGTTGAGCGGAAGTGCTGTACTTTTTCAGTGTTCTTGATGAGCGATGTCGGAGCTTGGTAAAGTGGGAGATATGAAGCTCTCGAAGATGAAAGGAGCCTGCTAATATGATGAAGATCGGATTGCAAAGATGTTGAAATGTTGTAACTACTTTGATGGAGGAGAGATGTAGGGAGATTATAGCCAGGCAAGTCAATGAATATTATGCTAAAAGCCAATGGTGTCGGGTGGAGGCAAATGGAAATGATTTCAAACAATTAAATCCATTAATCATCTTGCATGGACCCAAGATCTAGCCCCTAGTCCATTTAACCGAGGTCCTCTTGTCCGTTTTCTCTCCTCTTTCTCTTATATTGACCTAGGTAGGCGTAAGTAGCAGTCAAGTTAACCCCTCTCAAAGCAGGATACCTCCAGCATGTACATCTCCTGCCACACCGCAGTTCTCAGCTTCATATTGCTGTCGAGATGAGCAAAAGATAATGTGCTCGCCTCAACGATGATGGATCTTGGCTCGTGCCGGGAGATCTTCAAACGGGTTTCAGGAACATCTTTTACCTTCTACCTGGTATCCGAACGGTTGAGACTAAACGCACAGACCTGCTCGGTATGAATGCTATACTGATGATGCCGGATACTTGACTCCTTACCGCGTGCGTATGTCTTCGACCTGAAGGCTGCCTTGTAGCATCAAGTACGAATAATAGAAAACAGACCAACAGACAGGAAAGCTACTCTATCACCTCATATCACCCACTTACAAAATGCAACGTTTATTCATGAAAATGCTATATCCCTTCTACTTATCAAACCAACGCCTGCATACTTGTCATTGGCCATCTTGCATCCGATCGATCGTGCTTGCCAGTCTGTCTGGCTTGCTCTATTCAAGAACATGGGCTGGGCTATGATAGCAATAGAAGCACGCCCACTCTTCCCGTTCCCGGAACCTCCCTCTCAGGCTCGTTGTATGTTTAGGCTTTGATCAGCCATCTTGCCTACCATCACTGAAGACTTGACAAAAAAACATACGTCATAGTGTGCATCATCGTGGTCGCTAGAATTAATGTCAGCAACATTCCTGAAACATATTTGTAAGAATCCTTACCGTCACTAGATTCGCCGCCAGGGCTGCCATATCCACCTTGCTCGACGCATTTCTGACAACTGGACCTGACGGCGGGGCCATTGCTGTCCCAACACTGCTACTGACTGATCCTCTTTTGCCCGATTGTTCTGCGGGGCCATTGATCACAGAGTGTCGTCGGCTCACTGTTTGTCCTTTTGTGGGTGAGTTCCTGGCCGACCAAGGCATACCTACACTATTCTTGCCATTTGTTGGTGCTTCGGGCAAAGGACGAATCCGAAGGGGTGCTTGCAGTGTATGCCGTTTAACGGGTGACGAAGAGAAATTCGCTATCGTACTCGCAACAGCATTCGGCTTTTTCTTCACCCCCATAACAAAGTCATGCTGCATAGCCTCATCCGGCTTGAGACGACGCTCAGGATCCCAGCGTAGACATTTTGTGATGAAGTCGAGGAAAGCTTCATCGTCACACTTCAAAGTCTGTTGCAATGTCTTTGTGCTAGGTCTCCGACGCTTGCCCTTTGTCGATACCGTCAACCGTGGCTTACCTATTGAGTCAAAGAATAGTTTCTTGCGAGTACTTTGCTCGACGAGGTGCTTTTCGGGAGGACCAAAGACCTCCATGATGCAAGCAAGTTGTTCTTGCTCGTTTTCGCCAGGAAAGATGGGATAACCTGTATAAAGCTCTGCAAGGATACAGCCCAGACTCCACATATCGATAGGCATACCATAATTCATGCCTAATATGACCTCTGGAGAGCGATAAAATCGAGATTGAATATAAGTATACACTCGCTCACTATCGAAGCAGCTCGAACCAAAATCGATGACTTTGATTTTTGATTGTAAAGGATGAGCGAGAAGAATGTTTTCCGGCTTCATATCACAGTGGATGACATTTTTCGTTTGCAGTAAGCACAGACTGCCGAGCATCTGTTTGGTGAAGCGGCGTATGAGGCGTAGGGAGAAGCCACGGAACTCATGTGCTTTGATGAACTCGTACAAATTCATGCTTAGCAATTCAGTCGATATGCAAAGGTGACCGCGGAAATAAAAGCTTTGCGTAAAGCTAACCATGCCATGTTCGTCATTTGGATCCTGCAAGCGCAATGTTAGCGAGATGGTGCTTTGGGACTCTAGCTTTCGCTTACCCAGTCTTTTAGTTTCTGCAAAATATTGACTTCGACCAAGGCTTGCTGATGAAAACGTTTCTTGTTTCGAATAATCTTCACAGCGACCAGTTTGCCAGTCTTATGGTCAATGCATCTAACGACTTGACCAAAACTGCCCTTGCCGAGAATGTCGACGACTTCGTATCTGTATGCCAAGTGATCGCGAAGGACAATATTGTAGTCACCACGATCGTCATCGAACCCGAAATTGACAGATTGCGACGCAAGATCTCCGACATATTTTTTAGCATCTTTGGCACCGCAGAAATAGATGTCCTTGTAATCGATGATTTCACCTCGTTCAAAAATATTGAGATCTTCCGTGCGGCAGGCTTGACTTGCCGAGATGGCTTGACGTGGGTAGGCTCTCTTCGTCAGATCATCCACCTCCTTTGCAGCACTTTCAAATCCTTTCTTCTTGGCACCAAGCTTAATCATCTCCTCGTCTCCAGCTGCTTCATCGGCATCTACAAAAGATTTTGATGCTTGGTTCCGAAGAAGGTTCCTGGAGGATCGAGATGCTAACATCTTGCGAACGGGTGATAGTGGCCCGGTGTTGGACTTGCTTTGGGCAGGGACTTCCTTCGTACTTTGTGCTCCAGACAATGATGTGGTTGACGCTAGAGTGGATGTCAAGGAATTCGTAGATGCCTTGTTGATAGAAACCAGTCGCGGCTTGCCTGGGTTCGTAGCATCTGAGTAGGCTGCCAATCCCGAGCCAGGTTTCAGAGAAAGTCGTGCAGCAGCTGACGCGAAAGCCTTTGGCAGAGGAGACGTAGGCGCCTTGTGATCACGAGCGAACTCCTCGTTCGTCATTCTCGGGGATCCGGCAGCAATACTAGCTGCAGAGTTTGCTACATTGGCGCCTGTCTGGGGCAGGTGTGGAATAGATGAGGAGGGCGTCGCAAATTGAGACGGAGAGCTGTTTTCCGACTGCTCCCTGCTGAATTGATTTAGGCGTGCGTCACCACCGTATGATGTTGTGCTCCGCAGTTGTGGGAGTGGGTCCTGAGCGTACACAAAACGTGGGTCTGGGCCTGAGAAAGTCGCCTTGGATGCTGTAAGAGGAGTGGAAGGCGTCTTGTTGGCTTTTCTCACGGGTGGGGTGCTGCCTCGCCACTGCCCTTCCCTATACTCTGGAGACGTGAAGGAAGCAATCTTTGCACTGGTAGCTTCGCTCAATGGCTGTAGGTTTAAAGGTGCCAATCTGACCTGCTGCGATAGACGATGTAGTGTAGGCTGTGCCGCATTCGTCGCGTCTTTCTGTGACTGCATGGCATATGCAGGAGCCATCAACCTAGTTGACTTGACTTCCCTAGCATACTGGTAATGATTGGAACTTTGCACCTGTGGATCATCCAGTCGTAGTTCTTCTGGTCCAAAGTCAGAAAAGAAGGCGTCTTCTACGACACCACGTGGCGACTCAAAGGCCTTGGGTATCGCCGGAACTGGAGGTACTGCCTCGACCTTTTCGCCCGTCGAGCTGTAGGTAGTCCGCGATCTCGTACTAGAGCTTCTTGATACCTGACCCGCTGGTGTAGGCCTCGACTGAGTTGATGAGCCTGGAGTACGGAATGATGCTAGTGAAGACCTGGATGACATGGACTTCAACTGGTGCTCTGGTGTCATCCGGTCGTGATTGTGATCTGCTTGCCTATGACGAGAAGTGTCTCCATTGAACTGTTGCTGACTGGCGCCGAAGGTGAGCTCTGGAGTAGGTGACCTCGTAGCTCCATGTCCACTTGTCTTCTTCTTTCGTTTGGTGTCAGTGGGACTGACTGTACGCGCGAGAAGCCCTCCACTGTGCGCAGACGCAGATGACAGTCGCCTCTCCAGCGTAGATTGTGGTGCCGCAAGTTGCATATTACTTGGTGTTCTGGCAACGTCTTGTGCGCGTGGCAATCTTCGAACGCCTGTTTCCTCTGTGAAATCGTTTGGCGGCGGCGCGCCGATCCTTGTGGGTAGTTTCGTGGATGCAGTCCTTACTATCCCAGAAGTCGTCCTGATGCGAGGTGTTTGCAGGCTTGGCTGGCCAATCTTCGACGCGTTAGCTCTTACAGGTGATACATTTTCCGAAGAGATCATGAAGTCAAAATTCTCAGTCGTCGGAGGAGGCGGTAAGTAGTTCTGGTGTCTGATCGTTGCTGGAACAGGCTTAGCAACGGGTGGCATGGAGAGTTGGGCAGCCCGAATGGCAGTACTTCGACGACGTGCTGGAGAGTCTGCTGCTATGTTTATCTTGCTTGGAGCGCCTGAACCTTGCAACGTCTGTCCATCGCGGTGTATCAATCTTGCGGCATCTACGTGCTGTCCTGATAATATCCTGTTCCTGCCAGAAGTGGTCGTTACCGTGAAGGGATCGGGTGTTTGTTGCAAGGAATCAGTGCGTGGTGGTGCAGCAACCGTTCTGCGCGAGCTAGCAGCGGTTGCAGCACTATATTGAGCTGTTTTGCGACGGGCAGAAAGGCCAAGAAAAGGCTCGCTTGTAGCATTGGGAAGGTAGGTGCGACGGGGCGTGGCAGATGAAGCGGTCGAGTTGTCGCTGAATACCCTACTTTGTGTTATTACCAATATAACCTCGATGCTATCCCTGAACATACCTCTTGCCTATAAACTCTGGCGGTCGAGGTCCTTGAGGGACCTTATGGTCGCGAATTCCAGCCTTGGCTTTGGGTGTAGACACAACTCTCGCACCAGAAATCTGACTAGATGATGTGCCTTGACTGGCCAATCTCAGACCTCGTGTCTCATCTGCCGCTATCCTTGCAGCTCTCTTGGGTGTACGCAGAGCATCGTCTGACGTGATTGTCAGTCTTGAGTTATGATATTGGTGTATGTGGTATGTACAGGATGCCATCGAGTCCTCCTCCCTGACCTGCTGTGGAACAGTAGTTCGTGGCGCAGTCATTGCCATTGATCAGCTTGCATTGATCGTTCGGTCACTGAATGGAAAGTTATGATGGTCGCCAGGTGACCGCGACCAAGAGTTGTTTTTAGTGATTCTTTCTGTATCGTCGAATTTACAACTTCGGCTTCACCAGCATCAGGCGGAGCAGACGCCGTGAGGTCGAGACGGACGCGATCAAGTCAATGAATCTGCATTCCAGACCATTGCTCGTAATGACTAGCGTTCAGACGTGAGGAAGAACAGTAAATGCGAAACATAGCTGCTACAAAGTGGTACGGTTCGTCGTTTCATCTCGTCGCCGATCTCTCCATGCCCCACTTCAACGTTCGGCCAGCACTCAAAAACTGACGTGCTTCGTTAGTCCAGATCGAAGCTTTCCAGTTGTCCTCCGCCTTCGGCTGCTATTCGAGAAATCATATCAAGAGAATTGTATAAGGTAGAGGATTGTGCCTCTGTATGCTGGTATTACTTTTGCATCTAGGGTTCCAAGCTATATGGTCATGGTCATGTAAGTCCGTGCTCTGGCAGGCCCTCGTAACGTGGACGGGTAGTCTTATTGGGCATCAAGCAGCTCGTCATGTCTTCACAAGATACTACCTTTGCGAATCGAGAAGTGCCTCTCCCACTCTTACGCTACGATGTCGATCGCTTGGCTTCAGCAGACGCTATGGTGGATGACTTGCTCGATCAGCCTGCAGATGAAAGCAAGAAGAGGGCTCGATCAGCCTCAGACGGCGATGGTGGCAGTGTCAAAGGCGGGTTCCAGGAGCGAATGTTCGCTCTGTAAGTCAGACGGTCCTGAAGAATTGACTCATTAATAAGTGTTGATCATTACAGTCTTCTGCAGCAGATTGTGCCGCAAAGTATCCCGCAGGACGCTTCCACGCCTGTCAAACGCACAAAACAGACCAATGAAAGACCCAACTTCAGCCTCCCAATCATGTCGAACAACTTTCGGAGGCTGAATGCCAGAATTGGCGTGGTATTCGTCTTCCAAAAGAAAGTTGGTCGAATCTTGTCCTGGCAAGTGCCGACGCATACCTTATCTCTAATGGCTGTCTACACTTTCTGTTGCTTGAATCCGAATCTGTTGATTGTGCTTCCCATGGTAGTCTGTATCTTCTTCATTATGGAGCCTGCATTCATTGCTAGACACCCGCCCCCGTCGAGCTCAAGCTTTCTAGAGATGCATACAGGTGCTGGCCCAGCCTCTGCACCTCCAGTGACGGTCAAGCCAGTACCTGAAGCAAGCAAGGACTTCTTTCGAAACATGCGAGACCTGCAGAATTCGATGGAAGATTTCACGCTTGCCCACGATGGCATAGTCCAGCTGATTGGAACTAGGACGAACTTTTCAGACGAAAGACTGTCTACTTTAATCTATCAAAGCTTGTTTGCCTTCGCATTACTTCTGCTTGTCGCAGCAGGGCTGATCCCATGGCGCTTTCTCGCTCTTGTATCTGGCTGGGCACTCGTTGGCTCTTTCCATCCAAAGATAAACCAGCTTATAGCTAATATAGACAAGAAGCCACTAATGGATGCTTACCTCGTTGCTAAGGCGCGCCTGAAACGCTGGTTGCAAGAAGACATAGTTCTAGATGAAGTCCCTCAAAAGCGCGAGGTTGAGGTTTTCGAATTGCAGCAACAGCTTGGAGAAGGAACATGGGGACCGCGTCTCTACGGTGTTGCTCCATATGATTTGCAGTCACCAACTCGCATTGCTAGCAATGTACCTAAAGGTGCAGCCCGCTTTGAGGATGTTCAACCGCCCAAAGGGTGGCAGTGGAATGCTAAGCTCTGGAGGCTTGACCTGCAGTCTCAGCAATGGGTAGAAGAGAGGATGATCACGTCTGTAGATGTAGAAACGGATGGAGAGAGATGGGTGTACGATACAGGATCGCAGTCTCCAGCCCAAGCAGCTCTTAATGCAATTGTGGACGGTAGTAATACTCACAATCATGATGATATATGGAGGCGGAGGAGGTGGACAAGGACAGTATGTCGGAAGGTCATGTCTGATCCTGAACAAAAGGCAAAATCAGAGTCTAAGACCTAGACGATGATTCCAGAAACTGAGCTTCAAATGGAAGGCTTGCTTAGGCTAAGGTAGATTGCATCCACGTGATCCACTACGTTTGAGCTAAGTCGCAATTTGGTTTCAGAATTACCGACAACTCGTCCAAAGACTACATACTGGAACCATCACCTCACCTTCGCGGGTCAAGCAATGCATCAAGATAAAATCACAAGCTATATCAAGATATCATCGCAAGCCAACACTGGCATCTGACTGACACAATGAATTGGACGGGAGGAACTCTGTCCAGACACTCGAAAAAAGGTCAAAATGCATTGGTCGAGAAGCAAAAGCAGCATTTCGCCAATGCCAGAGCAAAGCAACAGACATTACGCGGCACACCTGCTAGGCCTAAAATCTTTGGCGAGGAGGTTGATGAAGACGAAAGTGATGCGAGGTCACGACGACATGAATCAAACACATCAGCTCAACGCCAAAGCAGATTAGACGCGTTCGATGATTTTGCTCCTGTCGTCAATCGTCTCAGCTCAATGGTGCCGAGAAGTTCCAAGCAGAACCATGTCGTCTCGAGGCATTCCGCAAAACAGTCCCAACACCAAGAAAATACTTCGTCTGAGACCGTTAAGCATACCATACATCAATCAGCTAAACGTAAGAGGTCTACCAAAGATCCTGCTGGAATTAGCACAACAGCCGCCAGAGATGTGATCAATTTCGACGAGAACGAGCTCGGATATCAGCGAAGACAGCTCCTGACTAAACGTGACTGGGTTGGCTTGCAAGCACCGACTGATAGGGGATACGAAGATCTCAGAAAGCGGCGTCGAATAGAGCCGCAAATTGCTACAAACATAGACTACAACAAGCGAGTATATGTGTCATCCATCAGAGAGCATGCAGGTCCGCACATGGCAGCTCTCCCAAGCGAGTCGGTACAGATCAGGATCGGCGAGGACGCTTTGACTAGCCGCATGTCTCAAACACAAAGCGTTCGCAGTCCGGTTGGCCGAGTCTCGTCGCAACCTCCTTCCTCCAGTTCGATGCTAGTCGACGATCACGCTCAAGTCACGGCTAAGCCACGACGCCCGATTTGTGCCATATCCAATCAGGAGGTAGTAGGGAGCGATGGTCTTTTGGCTCATCTGAAGACTCCTACACGAGATGACTTTTTTGAAGCTACAGACGAAGAGTATGGTAATGGCTCGAGATATGAGTGGCCGGTCAGTTCTGACTATGGACGCGCAGCACAAAATGGGCATGATCTCCAACAGCATGGTGATTCTTTTCCACGAGCAGATTTTACTACAAATTCATTGCTAGTGGAAGACCAAGCACAGATCCCACTAGAGACAACGGAAGTGCCCAACCTTGTCGAGGGTGTTCAGAGTGTACCTAAAACAAGTCGCCAAGTCAAGGACGCAGAGAATGCCCATATTCAGCAAAACACCGTGCAAACCATTGCTCAGGACACCGACGATGCCTGGCAGTCTCGCGTCCAGCTTTCTCCTGGCCGTCTCCAGCACTCGCCACCAATAGCGGCAGAACAATCTACTCAGTCACAACGATTGAACAAACTATTTACGGCGCCTTCAGTTCCCAAACCAATGACAAAGCAAGCCCAGTCAACTGCGAGCACTTCGGACCCTACCACTCCAGCCAGCCTTGTAGCACTTGACGCACTTTGTCAAAGAAAGGCTCTATCTCCGCCTATGAAGCCACCACCGCCACCACAAGTCGAAGATGATGATGCAGACGCAATCTGGAAAGCTTTTGTCTTCGGCATGCCGAAGAGCCCCAGCGGCAACGCGAAATCGACAACGGAGAATCTCACAAAGACTGCCAAGGCTCCCACAGCATCAATGGAAGTCGGGCCTGCAACCCCAACGC
>Ga0160429_1001905_pt1 | contig 11249 bp, 10 predicted proteins | sample SolpanmetagenomR_FD_108199 | JGI IMG/M metagenome (GOLD analysis project Ga0160429, IMG submission 108199) | Solar panel surface microbial communities from Lawrence Berkeley National Laboratory, California, USA - R | ecosystem: Engineered > Built environment > Solar panel > Unclassified ... | reverse complement strand
CTTGATTTTAGCCATCAAAACGTTGTAAGCATTCGGGTCCGCTTGGGCTTTCACGGCTTGCAGATACTGGTCGTGGCCCAGGCCCATGGCCGTGTTTACGTAGTGCCAGGGGGCGGTTTCCTTATACTCGGGCAGGTAGCGCATCTCGTCGGGCTGGGTGCTGACGAGCGCTAGGGTTTGGGTACCAAGCAGGGCGGTTACCTGGCGGCGCGCCTTTTCGGTGAGGTGGTTGTTGGCGATGAGGCCGACGGCTCGGTGGCCATCTACGCCCCAGGCCCACAGGCGGAGGGGTAGGGCTGCCAGCAGAGCCAGCGAGAAAAGCAATTTGCGCATTCGTAATTAAAAAGGAAAGACCGGCAAGGACGCCCTGCCGGCCTAGGAGTTGCAGTTGGACGTACTTGCCACCTCTTAAGCGTAGGTAAATAGGGAGCTAGCCCTACCCCCCTAAAACTCGACGTGTACTCGCAAGGCCACTACGTGCACTGGCCCCGGCAGGCGGCTGGTGTTATAGCCGGGGTTAAAGATAATCTGGTAGTCAGGACTTAACGCCGCGTGATAGCGCGGAAAGTCGATGCTGTAGTAGACTTCCCCAATGTATTCCAAGCCATAGTCGAGCCGGCCATCGCCGAGGATGAAGCCCGAGCCACCCGCCGCCAGGTAATTGCGGTGGTCTTGCGAGAGGCCGTTGGCTACGGCCGCCACGCCGAGGCGGTCGGTGGGGCGCTTCCAGCGGGCGCCGGTGCTGGTGAGGCCCACGCTCAGGCTGCGGTCGATTTCGGTGAAGGCCCAGGTTTCATTGTGGCCGTCGTTGTAGCTGTAGCGGCCGAAAAGGCCCACGTTGGGCGAAATCTCCTGCTCGGCATTCACCACGAAGCCGTACTTGGTGCGGCCATTGGTACGGGCAGCCGTCACGTCGGGCGCATTAGAGGTTCCTAGCGCCTGGCGCACAGCCAGGTTATAGCTGCCCATGGCGGCTTGGTTGCGAAAGCCCAGCAGGCGTACCGCGCCGGGGCGGCCGTTTAGGCTATACGCTTTGGTGACTTCGGCCGTGATAGCCTGGGCTTTATTGTAATGAAAGTCGAGGGTAGGGCCGTTGGCATCGGTGGGCATCGACGATACGCCAGCGCGCAAAGCCAAGCCCGGCTGCACGTATTCGAGCACCGCGCCCACGGTGTAGCCGCGCACGTTGGCAGGGTAGTCCCAGCCGCCGGCGCTCATCAGGCTCCAGTTAAAGAACTGCGTGCGCGGGTCGTGCGAATAGCTGTTCTGGTCGAAGTAATCGGCAATACTGAACTTGCCTACGTTCAGGGCCAGGTACTTGGCGGGGCGGGTGCCCTTAAGTTGGTTGAGGTCGTCCTCGTCTTCCTCTTCGCTAGCTCCCAGCGCCCACAGCTGGCGCAGGTAAAGGCGCGCCAAGTACACCTGTGGCGCGGGGTCGCCGATGCGAAACGTTTCGCCGTTGGGCGCGCCGCCGATGCCGGTAGCACCGCTCAGGCCACTGCCACCGGCCACCTCGGGGTTGAAGTACACGGCCGCGCCTTTCCACAGCCGCCGCCCCAGAAAGAGTGTAGTGGTAAGCGAAAGCTTAGCGTTTTCGCGGGCTTTCAGGCTATTGCCCCCAATGTAACGCGGCCTCAAATCATTGTGCCACTGCTGAATAACTGTCTGTTGAAAGTGAACACTCCAGTTTTCGTCGTGCGTGTGGTGCACGGGCTGCTGGGCCGAGGCAGCAGCGGGTTGCTGGCCCGGCAGCGTAGAGGCTGGCGGCGTTACCTGGCCCTGAGCCAGCGCCCTGCCAGCCACCAAACCAAACATCCCTACCCCCCCTACTACCCGCAAAAAGTACTTATTCATCAGCCTGAAAAAAATAACAGCTCACCAGTTCACTACTCAGCAAAAGTAAGCCCGGCGCACGGGCCGGGCTTCTTATTCATTTGCTGTTCACTTTACTAAACCATCATCTTTCAGGCTGGTCAGCCTACCAAATCTTCACCCGCGCCGAGTCCGGAATGTAGAGTTTCTGGCCCGGCTTCACGCCAAAGGCTTCGTAGAAAGCGGGCACGTCGGCCATCGGGCCGTTCACGCGGTACTGGGCCGGCGAGTGCACATCGGTGAGCAGCTGTGAGGCCAGGCTTTCGTCGCGCACGTGCATCTGCCAGCCCAGGGCGTAGCCCAGGAAATAGCGCTGCACCGGCGTCAGGCCATTGATTTTCTTACCCTCCTGGTACTGCTTAGTTTTCTTAAAGGCATCGAGGCCGATGACGATGCCACCGAGGTCGGCGATGTTTTCGCCGGCCGTGGCTTTGCCATTGATGTGTAGCGAATCGAGCAGGGTGTAGCTATTAAACTGCTTCACAATCACGGCCACGCGCTGGTTGAATCGCTTGCGGTCGTCCTTGCTCCACCACTCGTGCAGGTTGCCTTTGGCATCAAACTGGCTGCCCTCGTCGTCGAAGCCGTGGGTTAGCTCGTGGCCGATGGTGCTGGCGCCGGCGTAGCCATACACGAGCGCGTCGTCGGCATCGGCGTCGAGCAGCGTAGGCACGGCAAAGGCTGCGGCGGGCAGCACAATCTCGTTGTTGCTGGGGTTGTAGTAGGCGTTGTAGGTCTGGGGCGTCATGTTCCACTCGGTGCGGTCCACGGGCTTGCCCAGCTTGTCAATCTCGTAGTACTTGTAGCGCCACTGGTTGGCGCGCATCACATTGGCCGTGAGCGAGCTGCGGTCGATAGTGAGGCTAGCGTAGTCTTTCCACTTAGTAGGGTAGCCCACCTTAGGCGTGATTTTGTGGAGCTTATCCAGCGCCACTACTTTGGTGGGCGCACTCATCCAATCCACGTTTTTGATGTGCTCGGCGAAGGACGATACCACGTTTTTCACCAAGGTATCGTAGCGCGCTTTGGCCTCGGGCTTAAAGTATTCTTTCACAAAAAGCTGCCCCAGCGCATCGCCCAGGGCGCGCTCTTGCATATCGAGCACGCGCTTCCAGCGAGGACGCTGGCTTTTGGCGCCGCGCAGCACCGTGCCATAGAAACGGAAGCTTTCCTGGTCAAACTCGCGGCTGAGCGTGGGCGAGAACTCGTGCGCCAGCTGCCAGCTTAGGTAGGCTTGCCAGTCGGGCAGCGGCGTAGTTTTCAGCAGCTTATTCACCGTCTGATAAAACTCAGGCTGGCCCACAATCACAGAATCAATATGCTGCTGGCCGAGCTGGCTTAGCCACGTTTTCCAGTCGAGGCCCGGCGTGAGCTTATCGAGCTGCGCAAGGCTCATTTTGTGGTAGTTGGCGTAGGGGTCGCGCAGGGCTTCGAGCTTGCGCGACGACTTGGCCAGCGTGGTTTCGAGGGCCATTACCCGCGCCGCCTGGGCGTTGGCCGTGGCCGAGTCTTGGCCCAGCAGCTTAAAGACGTTGGCGACGTGCCGCACGTAAGCGCGGCGAATGTTTTTAGTGCGCGTGTCGGTGTTGAAGTAGTAGTCGCGGTTGGGCAGGCCCAGGCCCGACTGCGAGAGATAAAGCGCCATCTTGTCGCTGTTCTTGGCATCCTGCTGCACATTGGGGCCAATGAGCGCGTCGACACCCATCGGAATCAGTCGCGCAATCTCGGCCTGCACGTCGCCCGCGGTTTTCAGGGCCGCGATGCGGTCGAGCTCGGGCTTGATGGGCGTGTAGCCCAGCTAGTCGGCCTTCACCGAGTCGATGCCCACGGCCCAGAAATCGCCGATTTTTTGCTGGTTACTGCCCGCGGCGGCGTTGGCTTTGGCGGCTTCCACGCTGGTTTCGCGCAGGCGGGCGTACACCTCCTTCTGCACCTCAATGCCGATGCCCGAGTTGCTTTCGGAGGCCGGAATGGGGTGGTTTTTAATCCAGGTGCCGTTGGCGTAGCTGAAGAAGTCGTCGCCGGGCGCCACGGTCGTGTCTAGGGCCGCGTGCAACAAATCGGGCTTATCGCCCCCGCTGGCTGAGGATGTGGAGGACGAATTGCAGGCCGTGGCCAGGGCGGCCAGCAGCGGCAGCGCCCACAGGTTTTTAGTCATAGTAAAAAGGGAAGAGCGAGCAAATTAGCGCGCTACTGCCAACAGGCAACTTTTTGCGTAAGACGGTTGCACACACTCCCTACCCCCCCTCATGCCACTCAGCCGTTTACTCTTTCTCAATTTTAGCGTGGCGCTGTACCTGCTGGGCGTCATTTGGGTGGTGCAGCTGGTGGTGTACCCAGCGCTAGCCCTGGTGGGCAAAAGCGAGTTTGCGCGCTACCACGCGGCCCACACGCAGGGCATGGGCTGGGTGGTGGGCGCACCTATGGTGCTCGAGCTGGCCTTGGCCGGCTGGCTGGCTTGGGCTGCTTACCCCACCTGGGGCGCAGGCACGGCGCTGGGCCAGCTGGCGCTGGTGGTGCTCATCTGGATTGTCACGTTTTTTATTTCCGTGCCGTTTCACAACCGGCTGGGGGCCGATGGCTACAATTACATTGCCCTCGACGGCCTGACGCGCACCAACTGGCTGCGTACGCTGGCCTGGACGGCGCGGGCGGCCTGGCTCGGGTGGCTACTCTGGAAAATGAGTGGCAAGTAACGAGCAGCGGGCCACTGGCTGCCAACGAGCGGCAGATTTAACTGACATTACTCCGTATTGATTACCTGTCGCCTTTAACCCATTACCCATCGCGCCGTAACTTGCGGCCTAAAATCCGGCTTACCTGTATGATGATGAAACGCTTCCTGCCCGCGCTACTGGCCTCAGCGGCCCTCACGCTGACCCTGGCCGCTTGCAGCTCGCCCGATGGCAACCCCACTTCGACCGAAGACGACGTAGCCACCGCGCCCCTACCCCCCCTGCCTGCCGCAGTCGATACGACGGGTGGCAAAAAAGCGCCCGAGCCCGCTGCCAACAGCGTGAACCGCGAGCTAACGGCCCCCAATGCGGTGGAAGACATCAAGAAGATGCAGCCGCAGATGTAACGCGCAGCTTTAGGCTGATTGAACTGACTCCGCAGATGTGGACAGTTTCTTTCCGTTGAATTTTCTAGTAATCTTTGGCCTGGGTTAGTGAGCTGCCACGCAGCTTATTAACCCAGGCTTTTGCGTAACGCGCTTTTTTATTCTTATGCCTACTTCCCCTACCCTGCGGCGCGGCCAAGAAACCGATTTGCCCCGCGTGCTGGCCCTCATCCAGGAGCTGGCGGTGTACGAGCGTGCGCCCGAGGCCGTGACCAACACCTTGGATATGATGCGCCGCGATGGCTTTGGGCCGGAGCCGATTTTCGGCTTTTTTGTGCTTGAAGATGGCGATGACCTCCTCGGGCTGGCGTTGTTTTACACCGCTTACTCGACCTGGAAGGGCCGCATGCTGTACTTGGAAGACTTGGTGGTGACCGAGGCCGCCCGGCGCGGAGGCTACGGCCGCCAGCTGTTTGACGCTGTGGTGGCGGAGGCCCAGCGCACCGGCGCGCAGCGCATGAAGTGGCAGGTGCTCGACTGGAATGAGCCAGCCATCGGCTTTTATAAAAAGCTCGGCGCCACCATCGAAACCGAATGGCTCAACGGCAACCTCAGCGCCGAAGAGCTGGCCAACTACCAGCCAGCCGCAGGCCGCTAGCTTCTTCGGCACGAAGGATTTACGAGCTAGCAAGAAGTGGTTTGCCAAAAGGGGGATAGGGAGTATAGCCTGGTGCCCTACCCCCGCCTCACAGCTTGATAACGCGCAAGGTTCGGTTGCCTTGGCTATCGGCAAGGCGCAGCAGGTAGAAGCCGGGGCGCAAGCTGGCCACGTCGAGGGTAAGCAGGTTGACGCCCGCCTGCACCGCTAGGCGCTGGCCGCGGTGGTAGCGCCCTAGTTCGTCGTAGAAGCGCACCACCAAATCGCCGGCCGCGGCAGCCGGGTACGTAAGCTGCAACTGGCTACCCGCTACGGGATTAGGGAAAGCCTGGGCCTCGGGGGCCGCCTCGGTGGTGAGCAGCAGCGGCGCGGCGTAGTCGGTGCTGCCATCGGGGCGGCGCAGGCCCAGGCGGTAGTAGTGCAGGCCGGCCAGCGACTGGGCATCGGCCAGCGCGTACTGGCCGCTAGCCTGCCCGGCGGCGACCGTAGCCACGGCCTGCCAGCCCGCAGCGGCCGCCGTGGTATCGAGGCCCGCGCTCCGCTCCAGCACGAAGCCGCTCACAAAACACTCGGCCTGCGTACTAAACGTGACGCCGGGGGTAGGGCCAAGATTGGCTGCCAGCCCGGTAAGCGGAGCCGGCAGCATCGCCGCCCCGCCGCAGCCCCGGCTGCGAAAGCTGCGGGTGCGCAGCACCAGCCGCCCGCCCGCCACGTCGGACGCTGGGGCGAGGGTGCGCAGTGTGGCGCCGGCTGCCACGCCGTAGTGCATAATGGCGCCCGGCCGAATGAGGTGCGTGAGCTGCTGCGCGTGGCCCAGCTCGTGCACGGCTACCGACTCAAAATCGTATTGCCCACTGCCCGGCCGCGCCGGCCCAAACTGGAAGGGCAAGCTGGTCGAGAACTGCTGGTCAACTTCGGACACGTAGAACACTACTTCCCCCTGCTGATTGTAACAGCCTAAGTAATATGAGGTAGTGCGCCCCAACACCCGCGCGGGCAGCGTGCCATCGTCGAAGGCCACGGCGTTGACGTTGTCGGAAGCGATGGTATTGGCCGGAGCGTCGGCGCCCAGGTCCCAGTTGATGCCCGTGGCGCAGCGCCACTGCCCCAGGGCCCGTTGCCAAGCCGCCACGGCCGCGGCATTGCTCCGAAAGTTGGGTCCCAAGCGAAACGTGAGGCCGCCGGTAGCATTGGTTGCCACGTGATTGGGCCGGTCGGCAATTGTACCAGCGGTATCGTCAACGTTGGTGAGAGCGTACACGATGGTGAGCGCCGTGGCCGTGGTAGCAGCGGTGCCATCGCTGGTCGTTACGCCCAGCGAGCCGGTGCCGGCGGGGTGGCCGTTGCTGGCCAGCGAGGGCACGCGCACTAGTATCTGGGTATCGCTCCAGCTTAGGTAGTCGCGGTCGAGGGCGCGGGTAGTAGTAGCTCCGCCATCGTCGGCATTGCGAAAATCGACGCCCCCGTTACCCCGGCTCACCCCAAAGCCACTGCCCCGGATAGTGAGCACCGCCCCGGTACCTGCCGTAGTCTGGGCCGGGCTAAAACCGCTGATAACCGGGGCCAGCGTGCGCTGCGTAGTACTGCCAGCCCGGCGGCTTGCGGCCAGCAGGCGCGGGTTGGCGCGCACCAGCTGCGGCGGCTGGCCGCTAAGCTGCGCCGTTTGCTGCGCGGCTTCGGCCCAGCTAGCGTAGGCGTGGGCTGGCTCGGTGGCCGTGCCACGGGCTAGGTCATAAGTAATGACGCCCTGGCTCGATGCATAGGCTGCGTAGGCGGGCCCTACCCCCGTCCACGGCGCTGAGGTCAGAAAGAAAATGCCCTGTTGGCCCACTGGCAGTGGGCGCAGCGTACTGGTTAATTCTTGACGCGCCAAGCCTACTTGGCCACCTTCCACCAGCAGCGTGAGGGCGGCGGTATCGGCCAGCGCACCCTTCAGCACCCGAAACACCCGCAGCCGCTGGCGTGTAAAAATGCGCTGGTGCGCGGCATCCCATTCGCCTTGCGCATCCAGCACTTCAGCCTCCACCACCAGGCGGGCGGCTTGCACGCGCTCGGCGGGGGGTAGGGGCAGCAACAGGCACGGCAGGGGTGTGGGCTGGGCCGCTAGCCGGCCCGCGCTTGCCACCAGCAACAACGGCAGTATCCCCCGCCAAAGGGTTCGAAGAATGTGCATGTTACGAAAGTATCACTGCGCTGCGCTACCCGCGCGCCTAGCTACTGCCCAAGCCCGGCACGCTTTCTGAAAGGACCAGCCGCACCTGGCGGTTGGTTGCCCTGGGTTGTATCTTTCCTCCCACCCTTGGCCCGCCAGCGCTCCGTACCAGGCGGGTAGTAGCCGTTGTTTTTTATGAAGCATTTTTTTCCTTTTCTGCTCACGGGCTTGCTGCTAGCCAGTTCGGGAGTAGCCCTGGCCCAGACGGAGCCCAGCGGCACCTCTCAGCTAGCTAAGCCCTGCGCCAGCTACACCGGTCGGGTAGTGGCCAACGAAAAGCCCTTGGCCGGCGTGAGCGTGGCCGTCAAAGGCACCAGCATCATTCTCATTACCAATGAGGAAGGCTTTTTTGCGCTACCACCCAAGGTAACGCAGCTGCCTACGCTGTCGGTGAGTGCCGCCGGCTACGCCCCGCAAGAGCTGGCGCTGACCTCGTGCATGCCCGTCACGTTTGAGATGCAGCTGCTACCCGGCACCCGCATCAAAAAGCACGGCAAGCGCAAGGGCTACATTATGAATGCGGGCTACTAAACGCGGGCACTGGGCCAGGCTAAGCTGGGGCGCAGCGTAGCTTTCGTTTTTCTGGCTGCCTGCTGCTGGCGGGCCATTTGCCTTATGCTGTTTCCTCCCCACGCTTTTATTATTGAGCACAGTTTTCGGGTGCCGGGGCTGGGGCTGCTGGTGCTGCCTACGGCGCCGGCCCCGGCCTGGCTGGCTACGCTGGTGCTGCATGCGGCCGTGCCCCTAGTGCTACACCGCCCCGGTCAGCCGCCCCTACCCCTACCCGCCACACTAGAAGAGTTGGCGCGCCCCGACCAGCCCGCGGCCTACGCCCTGCTGCTCGATGCTGACCCCGGTGGCCCGCTGCCCACCGGCGCTTGGCTAGCCTTCGAAAATAGCTAGCTACACAGTTGTTTTAGTCAAATACTTCGCGTACATTGCCAGCGCTTTGGCATTCGCCCTCAAATGGTTGGGGCATCTACGCCGGCGCTTGCCGGCAGCTCGCGGCGAATGCGAGCCAGTGGGCCCTTTGTGGGCCGCTGAGCTGGTTGTATTTGACCCCGCGTCTCCTGTGGAGGCCGCGCCTACGGGCGCTTTGCCAGCCGGCTAGCTGGCTCGGATTACTTGCTTGCCTGCGGCAAGCTACTTATTCGTTTGGGTGGCCTTTGCTAGGTCTTGCTTGCTGCGCAGACGAGTTTCTGATCGGCTGGGCCGGCGCAGTGGCCGGGTTAGAGCTACCTCTCTACCACACACCTTCCTTCCGCTATGGATATGACTATGCCCGTGCGCGCTGGGCTACCAGCCGCACCCGGCCTAGGCTGCGCGAAAGTGCCGTCCGAAGCCGTTTTGTGCCTTATCGCCGGCGGGCCGGCGAGCCAGCCCCTACCCCCCACCTGCGCAGCAAGCCTACCTAGCCAAGCAGGACGCCGCCACCGGGCCAACACCTTAACTAAGCAAGCCCAATGAACGCGCGCGCTGCGACGGCCCTGATTGCGGCCGCACCTACCTTGTTTCGGCAGGGTCTACTAGCTCTATTGCGCGAGCGCTGGCCCCTACTACTGCTCAATCTAACGGCCGATGCTACACAAGTGCCTGACTTAGTGACTCACCACGCCTTTGCCCTGCTCATACTCGATGGGGCACTGCCGCACCTCGACCTCCCTGCGCTGCTAACTCGGCTGCACCAAGCCCGCCCCACGCAGCGCCTGGTGGTGCTGGCCGATGCACCTACTCTCACCCGGCGCCACGCGCCGCTGGCGTGGCCGGGCACCCAACTGCTCGTGCCCAGCCAGGTGGCCCCCCAGGCGCTGGCCACTGCCCTGGCCCCGTGGCTCGATGCACTGCTGGCCGAGCAGCCGGTACCCGAGCGCCCTACCCCCCTACCCGACAGCCACTTTAGTGCCCGCGAGCTACAGGTACTGCGGCTGGTAGTAGAAGACCACTGCAACGAAGAGATAGCTAATCGCTTGTTTATCAATGTGCGCACTATAGAAAGCCACCGCCGCAACCTGCTGCACAAGGCGGGCACACGCACGCTGGTGGGCCTGGCCGCCCGCGCTGTGTGCGAGGGTTGGGTGGCCTGAAACCTAGTAATAGGCTACCCTGGTGACTCGTGCCCTACCCCCTGGTTGCCGCAAACAACTGCCGCAATGGATAGGCAACCTTGGTATAAGTGCCCCTTTAAGTAATCACGTGCTGATACCGCCGCTAGAACTGCGTTGTTACCGCGTGTCCGACCTCCGCTTGGCCCGTACACTACTTTTTAAGCTATCACCGATGCGTAAATGACCACGTGGGCTGTGCTAGTTTTTTCTACGGCCCTGGCACTGTTCACGCTTTATAGATGAAAGAGTAGCTCACGTCCAAAACACCAGTGCCTCGGTTGCGCTGAGGCAACCGAGGCACTGGTGTTTAGTATCATGCATCTCACCTACAGTGAGTTGGAGAGACAAGTTAGCTCAGCTTGCGGTAGCGCACGCGCTTGGGCTCCACGTCGCCGAGGCGCTTGCGCTTGGCTTCTTCGTAGTCGGAGAAGTTGCCTTCAAACCACACCACTTCCGAGTCGCCTTCGAAGGCCAGAATGTGGGTAGCCAAGCGGTCCAGAAACCAGCGGTCGTGGCTGATGATGACGGCACAGCCAGCGAAGTTTTCCAGCGCGTCTTCCAGGGCCCGGATGGCGTTCACGTCCAGGTCGTTGGTGGGCTCGTCGAGCAGCAGCAGGTTGGCGCCTTGCTTCAAAGTCATGGCCAGGTGCACGCGGTTTTTTTCGCCGCCCGAGAGTGTGCCCACTTTCTTCTCCTGGTCGCCGCCCCCAAAGTTGAACTTGCTAACGTAGGCCCGCGAGTTTACGGGCCGGCCGGCGAGCAGCATGGTTTCGGTACCGCCCGTGATAGTGTCGAACACCGACTTGCTACCGTCGAGCGAGTCGTGCTGCTGGTCGATGTAGGCCGTTTGCACCGTGGGGCCCACCTCAAAGGTGCCCGCGTCGGGCTGCAGCTGGTCGGTTATCATGCGGAAGAGCGTGGTTTTGCCGGCGCCGTTGGGCCCGATAATACCTACGATGCCACCCTGGGGTAGGGAAAACGACAGGTTCTCAAATAGCAGCTTGTCGCCAAACGCCTTGCGCAAATTCTCCGCCTCAATGACTTGCGCGCCCAGGCGCGGGCCGTCGGGGATGAACAATTCGAGCTTCTGCTCCTTGTCTTTGGCTTCTTCGCCAGCCAGCTTTTCGTAGTTGGCCAAGCGGGCCTTGCCTTTGCTCTGGCGGGCTTTGGGCGACATGCGCACCCAGTCCAGCTCGCGCTGCAGGGTTTTGGCGCGCTTGCTTTCCGAGTTTTCCTCCTTGGCCAGGCGGTCGGTTTTCTGCTCCAGCCACGAGCTGTAGTTGCCCTTCCACGGAATGCCGGTGCCGCGGTCGAGCTCCAGAATCCAGCCGGCTACGTTGT
>Ga0160429_1001904_pt1 | contig 11250 bp, 4 predicted proteins | sample SolpanmetagenomR_FD_108199 | JGI IMG/M metagenome (GOLD analysis project Ga0160429, IMG submission 108199) | Solar panel surface microbial communities from Lawrence Berkeley National Laboratory, California, USA - R | ecosystem: Engineered > Built environment > Solar panel > Unclassified ... | reverse complement strand
TTAACGACAGGAGCCACACGCTGACTCAGCATGTTGGAGCGGCATCCGTATTGATTGGAACCGCTTGACCTCCTACTCAACATGCACTCATGCCCGACAATGAACGAGTACATCCAATGCATTGTTGGCCATATTGTAGAATAACTTATTCGGGATGGCAATTCCGATACTGAAGCTAATCACTGGAGCTAATTCTAGGGCTAGCAGTTATGCCCCTTTACTGCCCTGTACATTTCATCACGGCCCACACGATGGCTGTTCCCAGCGAACGCCCTTCAGATAATCCTCCGACTTTAATCAATTCCATCGTATTCAATGCAAGCTCTTGGCGCGTTGACACACTGCCAGCGGTCGGAACGTGTGCATGCCATGTCTACGTCGTGCCAACTCCGTGGCAGCTTTGCTAATGTTCTTCTCAGACTTCCATGCCGGCGGCCGCAGCCGGGTTCATCGTGACGCTGACTGGACAGCAGTGAGACATTCGGAGATGGTCAGCTTCAGCAAGAGATGCGGCCCATGCGGCATACGCGTTCAACCCGACGCGTCGTGGATCAATAGGCGTGCGGCACTGAGGTGTAATTGCAACAACGTGGCTGTGAACGCAGCCCCATGCGTGTTAGTTTCGACGTTGCGTGAATGATCGACGGAGTCTAGGACGGGCTTCAGCCTCCAAGACTGGGAGTAGAATTACAACGCCGTTGGCGGGTTTCACGTCTCCTTTCGAATTCTCTATCAGTCGCGTTCTCTCTTCCTGCTTGCAACCCCTCTCTGCGCGGTCGTCCATTGGGTTTGTCCAGCGTCACTTCTTCTCTTCACTACGTACTGAACCTTATGAATCTACCTATGCATAGCTTGACCGTCAGCCCTGCGGTTGCGACCATATTGTCGTTTGACCGCTGCCACCAGCTTTGCATTAGGCCCAGTCCTGACCGAGTGCTACCGAGTGACGATCACAGCTTCCCCAGTCGAGCTGTTGAACACCAAACGCTGGGTACTGAGCCATACAGATCACTGTTTCGATAAGCATAACTCGTTTGGGATTTGCTTCTTGGGTATCGCACTCGCTCGAGCGTCCATCAAAGAAAGGGACGGAGTGATACCCATTGGACGTTCGCCTTCGTGATGGACAGTCCTGGTTCACTGAGCCTAGGATGGAAAATCGGCATTGCCTTCCTGGCTCTGCTAGGCCTGACTGTCTGCATCGGTATCGCGAAAATACTTTGCAGCTGCGCTGGGCGTCGGAAATCGGAGACCTCAGACGCTCAGGGTGTTGAACAGGGCGAAGATCGAAGGAGACTGACGTCTCAAGAGAAAGACGAAAGGGAAATGCACGGAGCTCGAACCACCGAAGACGAATACGATGGAGGTGTGGTACATTCCGGGCCCGGCTTGCGGACAGCCTTGCCCAATCCTATAACTTTTATGAGTTCCAGCACCTTTTTCGCAAACCCAGGTTGTGAACTTCCACCTACGGCCACAGCAGCAAGGGTCACGACACCGCACTCACCTACAGAAGGCGGACTTGGTACGAATCCTAGACTAAGTAGGGAGGCACCTCTAACGGATGCTCCTCTGGACTGCTCTCAACCACCACAAATACTCATCAACCAAGATGAAAACCGCTCTCCTGCCCAGTCCAGATGCTCAGAGCCGACCCAACTCCCCTCCCACGCTCATCGCTGGAATTTCTCATCTTCCGGCTCACTCGAGTCAAGCACATGCACCGAGTCCGAATACTCGACAATCCCCGACTTTCAAGAATTGTACGCTAGGCGTCCGAAACCCGACTACTACTCACCGCGCCCCCCACAACTTGACCTACCGGACCATGTTGGCCAACCAGTCTTCGCTGTCGCTCTGCCCGGTCAAGACTCTCTAAATAGCGCTCTCTTTGCCGTACGACTGCCTGAACGACCTGCCGTGGCCGTGAGGTCGCGTTCGGCGACCATCGTCAGCCATCTCAGTCGAGCGACTACTCGGTCTACTAAGAGCAGACGAAGCAGTAGACCGAGCTCACTTGGCGTTCCACCCGTCGAACTTCCACCTCTTCCCGCGTGGGTGAACCGTGATGCTGTTCGACCCGTCAATATATCCAGCAGCGAAGACCTGACGTTCCAACGACCATCGCCCATTGTTAGACGGACTTCAGTGCTTGTAGAGTCAGGTACGTCAAAGAACGCTTTATACGTTAAGCAACTATAGTAATAACTGTTACAGGAAACGGGCGACCCTCGAGCTTGTCTGTCAACTGCGACTCGCGGTTCAACGCTTCCCGCACCTCGTTTCGCTCATCGTTGTCATTCAATTTTGCGGAAACAGATATGGATCTCAATCTCAGCGGGCCAGTGAAGGAGTCTTGAACAACGGAAAACAGAACACGAAGTCCCCTTGGGAGCCTCTGTTATACAGCGATCGACCCAGGTCATAGGCGGTTATGCAAGCCTTAGGCGCTCTAAATTCACAGGCACAGCCAGAAGCATTCCCAAATGGAGCATGCGGCTGCTATCCTTCCATAACCGAAAGAAGGTCTCAAAGCAGGAAATGCAGCGTTTGCGCGATCATCGAGTCGGCTGATGGGTTGGGAGAAATGGACTAAGAGACACTTTTGATACGCGTGAGCCGGACGATAGGGCGACAAGAACAAGCGGATGCTATGGAAGAAATTCATGATGATGATAAACGATGCGATGGGAAATAGAATGCGATGTCTTTATTCACGCGCGATTTCTGAGATACCATTGATCATTTGGCAACGCATGAAATTATTACATGTTATTTGGCTCTCGGACGGTGGTGTTCCAAATCGCGCCATGTGCCTTACACTGTTGCACGTCAGATCTGCAGGGTTCAGTCTGTCATGACTCTGAACGGCGCATCGAACCAACGAATGCGACATCCCCAGAAAATCAATTTATCTTCACCCAGGTTGCCCGCGCAATTGCCTCTGTACATCCTCCTCATCCACCAACGATGCATACCACGCCCTCATAGTACAGAACAATGCCTTATATGAACGACACCCCTCCGCCGGAACCCGTTCACGATGATCGCGAAGAGCGCCGCCGCCTCCACCACGATGCAGATGTTGTCATAGTTGGCGCAGGCATCGTCGGATGCGCAATTGCAGTGGCACTCGGCAAGCAGGGAAGGAGTGTGATACTGCTTGAGAGGAGCCTGAAAGAGCCAGATCGTATCGTTGGCGAGCTACTACAACCTGGTGGCGTGGCTGCATTGGAAGAGCTCGGCTTGAGAGACTGCTTGGAGGAGATTGATGCGATCACGGTGAAAGGATACGATGTGATATACTATGGAACGGAGGTCAACATACCGTACCCGGAAAATGCGGGACGGCCAGGCACTGCGAGACCGGAAGGACGGTCTTTTCACCATGGCAGGTTCGTGCAGAAGTTGAGAGCGGCAGCTATGCGCACACCCAATGTTACAGTCGTGGAGACTACTGCAACAGGTCTGGTGAAAAATGGCTGGACAGGTCAGATACTCGGCGTTGAGTGCACGACCAAGGGAGAGAAGGATTACTATTTCGGCCAGCTCACGTTCGTCGCCGACGGTTACGCCTCGAAGTTCAGGAAAGAGTACATCAAACACCAGCCTCAAAGTCGGTCAAAGTTCTGGGGACTCGAGCTGATCGATGCCGATCTGCCTCTACCGAACCATGGGCACGTCGTCCTCGGTGAAGGCGCACCGGTCCTCCTCTACCAAATTGGCACCCACGAAACCAGAGCACTCGTCGACATTCCCGAAGACTGCCCAACAGCATCTGTCAAAGCCGGCGGCGTAAAAAACCATCTCCGCAACGTCGTCCTCCCTTCCCTACCAAAGCGCGTGCAATCTTCGTTCAAAGAAGCCCTCGACCGCGGCGCACTGCGCTCCATGCCCAACTCATGGCTCCCACCCACGACAAACAAGACTCCGGGCCTAATCCTACTCGGCGACGCGATGAACATGCGCCATCCCCTGACCGGCGGCGGTATGACCGTCGGCCTCAACGACGCCCTCTTACTCTCAACGCTTCTCAGGCCGGACGAGATCCCGGAACTGAGCAACAACAAGGCCGTACTAAAAGCTCTGTCGACCTTCCACTGGCAGCGCAAAAACCTCACCTCGGTCATCAACATACTCGCGCAAGCACTCTATTCCCTCTTCGCCGCCGACGACGTCAACCTGCGCGCCCTGCAGCTCGGCTGTTTCCGGTATTTCCAGCGCGGCGGGCAGTGCGTTGACGGGCCCGTCGGGCTGTTGGCGGGCATCATACGCAACCCGTTTGTGCTCTTCTATCACTTTTTCGCCGTCGCACTGCTGGGGATGTGGATCAGGGTGAGCAGGAGCCGGGTCTGGGCGATGCCGTTTGCGGTGGTGAGTAGTGTGGCGATCTTCTGGAAGGCCTGCGTGGTTATTTTTCCGTATATTTTCTCGGAGCTTAGGGTTTGAGCGTGGGGGGCGGCGAGCATTGTATGGCGTTGTTGTGTGATTGTGAAGGATGTCGTGGTGAGGGAGATGTCTTTGTATATACCTTGTTTTCATAAGTTCACCTTCATCGACATGTTGTTGACGTGTCCACCATTATAGATGGCAGCTCCTGTGCTTGTGGATATGGCTGTTTGGTGGAGGGACAGGACAAAAACGGGGGCGTTGGTGGATGGGTGCATGGTACATGTGATAGGTGGATAGGGACACCGTTCAGGCAGGGCCATCCATGTTTAAGCACCCCGTGGAAAGGAGGTCGCTAGGTTTGTGGCTGAGAGAGGCGCCCGCGACGGCACGTGTGCTGACTGGATAGATGGTTAAACCAAGTCGGCCCTTTGGACATGCACGCTCCAGCGCCGTCTTCTGACTCGTTGGCCGCGAGAGTTGTGAGGATGAGGGAGCGCAAGTCATGGTACGCGGCTGGTGTGATGAGGGAGGATGCTATACTGTACGGTACTTGACTCCCGTCTGGAGAGGCCTGCACTTTCTCTGGAGGATGGCAGAGTATACGTAGATAATGTAGATTTAGGGGACGCCTCTGCCGAATTACAACATCGCTGCGACGATTCGACCTCGCAGGTTGACGGTTAGGGACAAAGCGCCCGGCGCGATGGGTCGCTAGAAGAAGCGCTTAAGGTACAGTAGTAAGTAGGTAGTACAGTACGCCAGAGTCGCCAGAGTCGCCAAAGGTGCGAAGTATGTCGGCTTGCCGTCCGACGCCCGTGCCGCTACCTCCTGCTCGTCTGCTTTTCCCTCGTGCGACTGCAGCAGGAGATAGCTCTAGGTACCTTACTCTCGCAGTTGGCAGACCCAGGAGTATTGGTATAGGTATAGGTACGTTGAAGAAGTGCTTTTCGCAGTTACCCCCTGGGTGCATGAGTACCCAATCTTGAGGCATCGGATCACCAGCCACGGTGGAGTGGATGATTGTTATTGACAGGCCGTCTTTGCGTCTTTTTGCTCTCTTTGGCGGCGCTTCAAATTCAATTACCGTACGGGACTAACGGCTTGGCCCCAGCCTCATTGAACTGATCCAACCTCGACCTCATCCCTCATCACACACACATTCTCTCTCTTATTCTCACACACACACATTGGAATTATATTCCCGATCGCCTGTCCCTATCGCCAGCTCCCGCGCTCGCTAGTGTAGTGGCGTGCCCTCAAACGCGATCCCCATCGTCCTGTCCTCGCTCTCGCCGCTCGGCTGCCCGTCCGAAGGCGACGTTCCTCTGCCGCTTGCTCGGGGGGGCTACAGGGTATCTACCTACCTACCTTACCTTACTCACCTTGCCGCGACAGAGAGAAGCAACGACCACGCGACAACCTCACGCAAGGCACCTCGATACGACAATCTCTCCTTCTCATTCCTGTTCCCGGCCGACAATCGGACTCGCCTTGCAGAGCCTCATCGTTGCCCCACATGAGCCACGAGGTCGTCCAGCCAGCCGCCCATCAGCCTGCCTTACCACTTACAACGGAGAAGACGAGCGCGATTAACAACGGCACCTTTCTCAACTATCACAGCAACGGCACTGCGGGTTAGTTCCACTTATCGCTGTCGAAGCGCACATCCATCCGCCCTCCACTTGCGCTGCGCGCGGCATTATATGGGGCGGATACGACATTGCACTTTGCTGACCTATTAATCTTCCAGATCCCTCAGCCCAACGCAACAACTCTACAGGGTCTTTGCGACCGCAAACCTCCAACACCCGCTCGTCGTCGCAAGAGTCACCAAGAGCACGACGGTCTGGTTCCAACTCAGGAGCAGCAGGACAAGTAGAGGAAGTCGAACCTCATAGACAGCAAGCTGCACTCGACGTACCCGCACAGACGAAAGACGAGCCTGGTTCCGCGAATACCGGTCTGAGCGGAGCGACAGTAGCTGGTTCGGGAGAGAGCATAGGGCAAGGCTCGAGGCGCAGCTTGACGGGCAAGAGGAGAGCAGCCAGTACGGCAAGCAGCCGACGGTCCAATCAACCCAAGCCAATGCCTACGGAGAAGCAATCCACATCAGCCGCTGGCTCACCAACGACGTCGACAGATAAGACCAAGAAGAAGCCACGCGGTGGTTTGTTGGCCTGCCTCAATTGCTTTGCACCCAAGGATACTGGTGCCCATGAGGACGACACTGAGGAAGCTGCGAAGAGAACGACGAGGATAAACAAAGCTCCACGCACGGCACAAACCGCGCCTGTGCAAAAAGCCGAGCCTTCCGCGGCAGACACGAGTACGGCAGACTCGAAAGACGCCGTGGAAGAGAAAGACACCGGCGGGTTGGGACTTGCCTCTGGCGCAGTGCTATCGGCTCCGTCTCAAGACATGAGACCAGATGTAACACGCGATAACGTCAGCGCACAGCCGCTCGATGGACTAGATGGCGGTGCGCCCCAAACGACATCTTTCCAAGACACGCAGCCTATCGATACCACGCCAGCGCCGGTACAACATCCACCTCGACTTGACACCAACATCGCAACGCCGCTCATTACCACCCAGGGACCTACGCCTGTTGGCTCGCCAGATGAGCGTATTTCTCCCGAAGCAGCATCACAAATATCCGATCGTACGTCTGAGCAGGAGGTCAAAGACGCCGAGATAGAAGACAAGCCTGCTGCAGTACCTATGACACCAGCAGAAGCCACGGAGATCCAGCAGCAAGACGAGAAGCGTGCGTCAATGGACATTGACCCTACGACAGCAGCCGTGGTGCCCGGTTCTACGGCCGCCGCCACCGCCATGGATCGAGGAGCCGCTCAGCCGGAACCCGACATCGCGCCACCACAGCCTGAGCCAGAGAAAGTCAGACTGCTACCGCCCATAAGGCCCGAATTTGTCGGCAAGAAATGCTTGGTTCTGGACCTAGACGAGACCCTGGTGCACAGCAGTTTTAAAGTATGTCCACGCTCCACCCCTCCTTTTGCGCATTCACCCATTGACTAACGCTACAGCAGATCTTGCATCAAGCGGATTTCACGATACCGGTCGAGATTGAGGGACAGTACCATAACGTGTACGTGATCAAGCGACCCGGTGTCGATGCGTTCATGAAGCGTGTCGGAGAGCTGTATGAAGTGGTTGTGTTCACAGCCTCCGTGTCAAAGGTAACAACAAGCAACCCTGCTCTCTTTTCACATATTGACCGGTCTCGCAGTACGGCGATCCATTACTCGATCAGCTTGACATACACAAGGTCGTTCACCACCGACTGTTCCGCGAGAGCTGCTACAACCATAACGGAAACTACGTCAAGGTATGCTGTGTTCTAGGATTGTACCCCTCGAAAGTCTATTCTAACTTGATAACAGGATCTCTCGCAAGTTGGTCGCGATCTGAAGGAAACGATCATCATCGACAATTCGCCGACATCATATATTTTTCACCCGCAACACGCCGTGCCAATAAGTAGCTGGTTTTCAGACGCCCACGACAACGAGTTGCTCGACCTGATTCCTGTATTGGAAGATCTTGCAGGCCAGCAAGTCAGCGATGTCCGCCTGGTCCTAGATGTTGCGTTATGATACCGAGCAACCATCACGCGCTGTTCACTTCGATGCATATTCCCGGACACCCATCGTCCATCATCCGACTCTCGCAATACCTGTTCTCCGAAGCGATACCCCTCCGAAAGTCAGAACGAAGATGTATTGTCTAATTATTTACGTCCGCATCAGCATACCTATTTGCGTTGATGTTCCTGGGACCTGAAAAATGAACCCGCGCCGGCAACGGTCGAATCGATCGAATCGATGCTTGGAGCAAGTATTCTCTCCAGAGATGTATCGTCCCACCATCTATTCTTCGGCATAGAAAGCTGTGCGACTAAATTCTTATTGGCCGACTTGACGTCGAGACTAAAAGGCGTTTCCTACAATTTACCCCTATTCTTATTACTTCTGGATAGCTCACTGTTGCTTCAGTGGCGAGGTAGCATCGCGGCTGTACCCAACCAGCATTGCGGAAAACACTGGTTTAATATTGCATCTGTACAGTTGAGCGGAGCGTGGGGCTCGTGTCCCTGGGTCTCTTTTGTCAAGCCACCTCCATCTTGTTTTTTCCCTGGCTTTCTCCTTGATACCACAAAGTTGGCCTGGCTTTGTAGCTGATTACTGGGATTCGGCCTTCCAAGCCTGCCCCCTTACACTGTATTTTCGAAGTCTCGTGTTAGATGGGCATTTGCCGCTTCTTTTTGTGGATAAAGAGGCGTGGCTGGGCCGACCCAGAAGAAGGGTCGTTGGTATACATACACTTTCACTTTTTGGAACCCCTTTTCTTCACGTCAAGCCCTGAGCAGGACGTCCCTGCTTCATTTGTGCTCTGTCTTACGGAATCTGTTTGTGTGCAGGACTGATGGTAGGAACACTCTGGACCGAAGGCTTGGATATTGTTCATGACTCGGGGTCGTCGGTCGAGACCCTCACGTGCATTCGTCGGTACACTCGCTCTTTCCTTGTCGCACCTTCTATCTTCCTCTTCTGATATTATGACGCCTCCAGAGTATTTACGTTCTTTTCTGATGTCGGATTTGTTCTCACACCCAAGGAACTTCTCCGAGCCCTCTGCACGAGATCATCACCCTGCAACCGTCGGTTGTCGCCTGCATGCCAAGCGAACAACAGGCTGGGCTATCTTGGTGTGGAGTAGTTCAAGCAACGAGCGTGTGCCTACTGACCACAAAAATGCTGGCTCCGGACTCTCGACGGGATAGCGTTGAAACTTCTCGGCGATCTGTTGGGTGTGACCACTGACGGGTGCGGAAGCAGGTTTCCGCGCCATCATTCAATATGCTCCTGCTGCGTGCGCACCGGATGGGCGACCTCGAACGTCATACATCTTCCTACAAAGCTCTTGGCGACAACAGTAGGCCGGCGACATTTTCCCGACGCCTATAATTGACGCTTCACACACCATGGCCTATGATCACTCCTCGAAACAAGATGAAGCCGGCATCCAGCACTACGAGCGCGCAAGTCCTCAGAATTCATTCAACCGCAGCAGTATCTGATAATGAATACTTACAGCGCCCCTCCTCTCCGGGCTCCAAGGATAGCGGTAGAGACGGTGGTGTCGATTTCGCCGCCACCTTCTCCGACGCCAAACGAACAAGCATTGACGACACCCCAAGCCTCCCGACCGAGCGCGAACCCAGATGAAACACGCCGCATCCTCCGCAAGATTGACGTCCGCCTCCTCCCAGTCCTTGCCTGCATCTATGCTTTCGCGCTCATCGACCGCGTCAACCTACCCAACGCGCGCATCGCGGGCATGGACGTCCACCTGCAGCTCTCAGTCAGCAAACGGTACTCGCTCATGTCGATGATGTTCTTCGTCCCCTACGTCATTTTCTAATGTCCAGCCAACATCGTGATCCGGAAACTGCGCGCTGCGCTGTGGCTGTCGAGCTTGGTGGTCGCGTGGGGCGCCGTGTGTGTGTGTGGGCATGGAGTTCGTTGGGACGTGGAAGCAGTTGCTGGGCTGTAGACTCATATTGGACGTGCTCGAAGCCAGGCTTCTACCCTGGACGCGTGTACCTCCTAAGCTACTGGTACTGCCGATTTGAAGTGCAAAACAGACTCAGCGCCTTTTACTTGTTGCCGCTGTTAGCGAGTGGATGTGAGAGCATCTTCTTCGCGCACGGGGCTGATGCAGATGAAAAGGCGTTGGGCGGGCTGAGATGGGCTGGCGTTGGATATATTCATCATGTCTGCTCCCCAACCCCCTTTCTGCTAAGAAGTCCTCCGTCACCTGGGCTGGAATTTTTTTTGCGCTGGCTACATGAGTGAGAGAGTAGGAAGGAATCGTAATCGTTCTCTTAGGCCTAGTAGGCTACATCATCGTCGTCGACGTCCCGGACAAATCTACCCAACGCGGCCTCTTTCTCTCCCCCCCCCGGCCCTCACCCAAGCCGAAGCCAGTGTGGTCCTCGTCCCGCAACCGAGCGAAGGGCTAGGAGGGGGAGGGTGGCTTTGGAGGGGAGGGAGGGGTTTGGGAGGTTGCTCTAGGGTTTTGATGGCTGATTTGAATGGAGGATCGCTTGGTAGTGTTTTGACAGTGGTTTTGAGTCTTGTTGGGTATGAATCGCTCTCCTCCTTTGCCTATTTGACCATATCCTCGTCATTGAAATCTACCAAGACACAATATCCTGCACCTCCCCGACCCCCTGCTCGTCCTCGGCCTCCGCCTCCCCAAAAACACTACTCTTCGTAACCCCAATCGCGTCGTCCCCACTCTCGCCCGCGTCACCACTCCTCAACGCCACCGGCTCCCTCCCCATAATATCCGGCAACGTCTCCATCATAAACGCCACCAAATGCCGATTCACCTGCTCAAACTCCAGCAAAAACGCATCATGCCCCTCTGAACTATCAATCGTCTTGAGCGTCGCATTCGGTATCGCGGCCGCGAGTTCCTGCTGCTCGGCAAAAGTGAAGAGGCCATCGCTCTGGATGCCGAGTACGAGGGTAGGCTGCTCGATGTAGCCGAGCGCGGTCACGAGCGCGGCGACCGGGGTCGTGGCCTGTGAGGGTAGGACGCGGCCGCGCGAGATGTCGTGCGTGTCGAGCTTGCGCGTGATGGCTATGTAGCAGTTTGCGTCGAAGCGCTTGATGAACTTGTCGCCTTGGTAGCGGAGGTAGGATTGTGCGGAGTAGTAGGTTGGGACGCGTTTGCGTGCGGGGTCGTTGCCGGTTACTGATGTGGATGCTGTTGCTGCTGCTGCGGCGGCGGCGCCGGAGGAGGGAGGGCGGGAGATGAGGGATGCTG
>Ga0160429_1001903_pt1 | contig 11251 bp, 13 predicted proteins | sample SolpanmetagenomR_FD_108199 | JGI IMG/M metagenome (GOLD analysis project Ga0160429, IMG submission 108199) | Solar panel surface microbial communities from Lawrence Berkeley National Laboratory, California, USA - R | ecosystem: Engineered > Built environment > Solar panel > Unclassified ... | reverse complement strand
GGTTTACAACAGAGCGGGAAACGGACGAATGAAGCTTCTGTAAAACGCCGATCATAGAGTTGTCTTCCGAGTCTATCATTGTGTACGATGAGCCGTGCCAGAAATTGAGCGCTTCCGACTCCCAGGAGCAACGCAGGTCCCCAACCTGTCACTAAGCACCGACCCAATCCTTAGCACTCACGCCCCGTCTTTCTGCCTCCTCCCCGGCGCTGCCGTGAACCACCCCACGCCCGTCACAACCCCCACAATCAACCCACTGACCGCAAAGAAACTCCACACCATACTTGGCCCCAACCTCTCCTCCAGACTAATCTCAGGCCCCTTATTCCTCCCACTGGCATCCCGCCTCCTACTCAAATCCTCGTGCGTCCTGAAATGTCCCGCGCGGTCCCAATGTGGTATCGTCGGATCATGATCGACCGTCTGGCCCGGCCCGAAACCCTCCGCGCGTCCTGACGACGAGGGACCGGACGCGCTACCGCTGTGCGCGTAGTCCTTGTACGCTTCCCGCTTCTCAGACGCCTGGCCCCATCCTCCGGACTTGTAAAAGCTGGGCGGTGGGCCGCGGAATGTGGTGCGTCTTTTACTCAATCCCGATGCGGGACGGCCACCCGCGGGGCTGCGCGCCGTGTGAGAGCTATGCGAGCCGCCCGGATATGCTGCGTCGCCTGAGAAGGAGGCTTGGGCGAAGGCGCGTTGGTAGTCACGGTCGTAGCTGGAGCGCTTTTCAGGGGTGCCAAGGGTGCGGTAGGCTTCGCTTATGGCGACGAAGCGGGAGGAGGCTGTGGGGTCATTGGGGTTGTGGTCGGGGTGGTGGGTTTTGGAAAGGGTGTAGAACTGTCTGTGCACCGCATTGGGTGTGTGATTAGTCTGCTTGCTTGCTTCTTGAGATAGATTGGATATGCTGCAAGTAGGAGGGAGGGAGAGTTGATGTTCACTTTTTGACGTCTTTTTCTGTGGCATTGGGTTGGAGACCTAGGGTTTCGTAGTGGTTCGGGAAAAAGTCATCGCCGCGGAGGGGGAGCGAGGTGTGGAAGGAGGCGGTCTTGCGCGCGGACTGGACTGGCTTGGCGATGTTGGGGAGGCATTGAGGGCAGTAGAGGCGCCGAGTACTATGGAGGAGCGGTAGGCGAAGAGGCATGCCTCATGGCTGCCTCAATGCACAAATGGTCGATGTGATGAAATTGAATTGGTGATGTACAACAGGTCGAGCCGTTTTCGAAAACGAAGGCCTGCGACGTCATGACAGGAAGCAACCTTAATGGCATGCCTGTCACGTGTGTTTATCCCGCTAGCGGGGCCGGGGTATGCGGCAGAAGTTTGGCCTGAGTCCCGTCCGCTGCAACAACCACCATGGCCGCAAAAGTCGAGGATCGAGTCGCTGACTTGAAGTGTGAGTCCCTGAGTGCAGGTAGATATATGGCTTCTCTACTGAATATCCATGCGAACAGTAGACGACTCCCAAAGCAAAACTCCCAACGGTACGCACGCCAACGGAAAACTTGAAAACAGCGATGCAGACCACGATAACGACGATGAGGACGACGAAGAGGAGGGAGGGGAAGCGGAAGTCGTAGAGGGAGAAGACAAGAAAAAGAAGAAGAGAAAGCCCAGGAAGAAGAAGAAGAAGGCTGCTGGAGGCGCAAATGGCACTGCAACGAAGCAGTCAGACCCTCCGAGGGTGGACATAACACACCTGTTCCCCTCAAGAGACTATCCGGAAGGCGAAATATGCGATTATACAGGCGACAACTTGAAGAGGACTACAGATGAAGAGAAGCGACATTTGGACCGCATGAATCAGGACTTTCTCACCGATTATAGACGAGCCGCGGAGATTCACCGCCAGGTTAGGCAATGGGCTCAAAAGAACATCAAGCCTGGTCAGACACTCACAGAGATTGCTGAGGGTATCGAGGATGGCGTGAGGGCTTTGACCGGCCATCAAGGCTTGGAGGAGGGTGACAATTTGAAGGGTGGTATGGGTTTCCCAACCGGACTCAGCATCAATCACTGCGCCGCACACTATACGCCTAATGCGGGGAATAGAATGGTCCTGAACCAGGAGGATGTCATGAAAGTAGATTTCGGTGTTCATATCAACGGCCGCATTGTGGACTCTGCATTCACCATGTCCTTCGACCCCGTATACGACAACCTTTTGACTGCCGTGAAAGCGGCGACCAACGCCGGAATCAAGGAAGCTGGTATTGATGTCAGAATGTCAGACATCGGTGCAGCCATTCAGGAGGTCATGGAGAGTTATGAGGTGGAAATCAAGGGCACGACATACCCTGTCAAGGCTATTCGCAATTTGAACGGTCACGATATACACCCATACTCGATTCACGGGGGAAAGAGCGTGCCGATTGTCAAGGGCGGAGATCAGACGAAGATGGAGGAAGGGGAGACCTTTGCCATCGAGACATTCGGAAGTACGGGCAAAGGATACGTCCGTGATGATGTGAGTAAATACTCCGCAACTACGAGTAGACAGCCAGCTAATGTGCGCAGATGGAGACGTCTCATTACGCTAAACGCGATGATGCGCCTAAAGTGGCGTTGCGAGTTTCCTCCGCGAAGACTTTGCTCAATTCCATCACTAAGAATTTTGGAACGCTTCCTTTCTGCAGGCGTTATCTTGACCGACTTGGCCATGAGAAGTATCTGCTTGGACTCAATAATCTCGTATCTGCTGGCATCGTGGAGGCTTATCCGCCACTATGTGATATCAAGGGTTCATACACAGCCCAATACGAACACGTAAGCTCTATAGCATGTGATGATCATGTTGCAGCTTTACTGATACTCTTTAGACGATTTTGCTTCGACCTACTGTGAAGGAGGTCGTTAGCCGGGGTGAGGACTACTAGGGACTTTGGACGAAGGACTGATGCCATAAGCAAGTCAGGACCGGCGGCAAAGGAAGATTGGTTCAAGAGGAGTCTTTGGTCGCGGACAGCACTTGCGTTACCCTATGAAACCCTAGAAACCTCGCTGAATGAGATGAAACTGATGCCTGATGTCTTGATATTACGCCAAAAAGGGTGCCTTACACGATGCCGCAAGACTCTTGAGAGATGTGGGGCGAGCAATGCAAAGCTCAGACCCTGTTTAGGGCTGAATTGAACTCTGCTGACCCCCACGCACAAATCATCCTCTCCTGCGAACACTCAACTACATCCCCCAAATGAGTGTCTAACTGGAACAAGTCAACACTACGACATGCCATCCACAACTACTACGATCACTTCGACGCTCGCTCCTGCGTCGGCCGCAAAACAGAGGAAGCAGACGGAGCCGGTCTCCGTCATCGCCTCCGCAAAGCCAGATACACAACCAGATTATGATCACTTCTTCTGGACATACACAGAGGAGCCGCACAGGACAAGGCGACAAGCCATTATCAAAGCCCATCCAGAGGTCTATCTCTCTTCTCCTCTATCAATGATCGACTCCAGCGTACTGACTTCGACCCAGATCACTAAACTCTGCGGCCCCGAGCCCCTAACGAAGTATCTCGTCCTCGCCGTCGTAGCGCTCCAAACCCTGTGCGCCTACCTCCTCCGCAACTCCCCCATTCTCTCCTGGCCCTTCCTTCTCACCGCCTACCTCGTTGGCGCGACCGCAAACCAAAACCTCTTCCTTGCCATTCACGAAATCTCGCACAATCTCGCCTTCAAATCCCCAGGCCTCAACCGTCTCCTCGCCGTCTTCGCCAATCTCCCCATCGGCATCCCCTACTCCGCCTCCTTCCGGCCCTACCACCTCACACACCACAAGAGCCTCGGCGTAACCGGTCTCGATACCGACTTGCCAACGGCGCTTGAAGCCTTCTTTCTCGACAGCGTCGCGGGGAAGGCATTTTTCTGCACCTTTCAGATACTCTTCTACGCCCTCCGTCCCATGTTCGTGTACCAACTTCCCTTCACTCGCATCCACGCCTTCAACGTTGGGGTCCAACTCCTCTTCGACGTCTTCTTCGTCCGCTACGCAGGTGGTAGAGCGCTGGCCTACCTTATCATGTCCTCCTTCCTTGCGGGCTCGCTCCATCCGTGCGCGGGCCACTTCATAGCCGAACATTACGTCTTCGAGAAGGGTGTTGATAGGAAGGATCCTATAGCACCGGTGCCGGAGACGTACAGTTACTATGGTCCGCTGAACCTGCTTACCTACAACGTCGGCTTGCATAATGAGCACCATGATTTCCCTGCGGTCCCCTGGACAAGACTGCACAAGCTGCACGAGGTGGCGAGCGAGTTTTATGCGGACCTGCCGCACCATAAGAGTTGGGTGTATGTGATGGTGCAGTTCATTAGCGATCCACAGGTTGGGCTCTGGTGTAGGGTTAAGAGGGCGGAGGGCGGCAGAAAGGTTGGTGGTTGGAAAGAGGAGGAGTTGGGAAATAATGAGGGGACCGTCATTGCTGGCGTACGGTAGAGCATTTCCTCATGATCTGAGCATCTGTACATATACCACTTAAAAAGATAGATTACTACATGATAGACGGCGTTATCCTGGCTTTCCATGTCTCGTAGCGCATGATGAATACGTGTCTGCTTCTGCTATGCCATTGGAGGCCGCATGACGGATTTACAGACTACCACATTCCAGAGGTTATAAGCATTGATCACGTGCCGGCGACGAAAAAGCTCAACAAGCTTCCCACCGTCAACCCACCCACAAGACAAAGCCCCATGAACCCCCCCGCCGCCTCCCTTTCCTGCGGCTCCACCCACTCCGCCGCCCCCATCATACACGTACTCCCCAGATACCCATTGCTGACCCCAAACAGCAGTTGCACCACCACAAGATAAAACGCATCGCTCGCCACCACGGCTCCTCGGCCGCGGATATTACACAGCAGGTACAGCGGTATCCATACCACGCGCGCGACACTCATCGCAAATAGCAAGCGCGGGCGGGACGTCAGACGTAAAGCCGGCAAAGCGGTGAGCAAGCGGCCTACAAGGTCCCCAATGTTCCACAGGAGGAAGGCGAGCGGGATAAAGGCTGAAGGGTGTAGGATCCGCGGAGGCGGAGGAGAGGTGGACGGGGAGTGTACGCTAAGGGTTTCTTGCGTGAAGACGGGGAAGACCATTGTGATTGCGAAGGTGAGAAATACGGCGGCGGCGAGGTAGCGGAGTTTGGAGAAGAGGGTACTGAGTGGGACGGAGGTCCGCTCGTCAGAAGTGTCAGGAGAGGAGAGAAGGTCGGCGGGTGGAGTGTCTTCTGGGAAGGGCGAAGGTGAGTCGATCGCTGAGGCTGTCTTAGAACGCTGACGAAATGTGTGGGGGCTATGACGGTGGCGCGCGAGAAGGTAGAAAAATGCTACCAGGGTCACGGCAGATATGCCAGTGGCGGTCAGGAAGTACGCGAATGCGCTCTTCCAGCTTTCTTCCGGTGTTGCTGCCTTCTCTCCGGCCTTTTGTAGTGGAATGGAGAGAACGCTGGCGACTTGTACGATGGGTGGTAGTACGCCTGCTACTGCTTGTCCGGTCATGATGCCTTGCGTGTATTCTTCCCGTCCAAATCCTGCTACGTAGGCGAATACGCCGTTCTGACACAACCCCGTTGCGAGTGAGGCCGCGAACACCATGAGCATGAGGAAGCCGAAGTATGCTTCCGCCGAGGTGCGTATGCGGGTTGAGATAGCGAGGAGAGTGAAAGCCACGAGGTTGATGAGGAGCGAGGCGATGATACGCCGCGGGTAGGAGGCATTAGCTTGAAGCTTTGTGAGGACCAGCATGCTGCCTAGATTCGCGATCGTGGAAATGCTGAGCTCGGCAGATTGGAAGTGGGTTGTTATCCAGGGGGAGGACTGGAAGCGGGATTGGAAGTAAGGACCGGCAGCGAGAAACATGTTCCTGAATTACCGTGAGCTTGTGAGGGTATAGGGTCTACTTCATACATACCATGCCCATAACATAGCTATTCCCAGTAAGAAGAAGATGCTGTAGTCGAGCCATGAGAATGCATTGTCTTTCCCTTGCTGTATGGTGTCGCTGCCTCTCTCTTCCAAGGGGCCATCGTTCAAGGGCTCGTAAGACGGCGAGCGTCGAAACGTGCGGCGTAGGCGATCCATCTTGTGGTCAATACACGCTTGTGAATGAGCGAGGGAAGCTTCCTCAAAGGAAGATATGGCTCTGGCAGCCCAAGTAGACGGGTTGCAGAGTGCTGGTGGATCGCATCTGAACGTTCGAATGGAAGTTGTACAGCTACTTCATCGTCCGACCAGCAGGTCCATTAGAAAGTGACAAAGTGGTTGTGACATTACAGCACAAGATCAACGACGTCCACACACTGCACGCTCATGATGTTAGGACCAGGCACGTGCCCATCGAACGACCGGCTGCCGCTTAAGCTTCAGACCAGGCCACCAGGCCACCAGGCCACCAGGCCACCAAGCCACATAGTATATGCGACCGCTTCTGCGACCACTAACGTGATGTTGCTATAGCTGCGGGTCATGGCTGCAACTATGTCGTGCATACTTTATATCTCATCTCACGCTGAGCAAAACGACTCCGACATCGCTGCTCTAGGAGAGGGTGATTGAACGTTTGGCGTTTCTCATCTGTGCAGCCAACATGCTATGCAACGAATACGAACAAGAAATGTTACTTGATACAGGCTGTTTTGAGGCAGGGTGTTGATGTTGCCAGATCGGTCACTACGACGACGTGCGGCTGCTACATTACTGCTTACCGGCCAAAGATGTGATTCTGAACAGATGAAGCATTTCTGAGGCTGCTTGATCAGACGGTGGTACCGTACTTGAAAGTGCCGTTATTTCAAAGGTAACATCAAGATGGTGGTTTCGTGTGGCACAAGCGTGTAACAACGTGCTAGGAGGTTAGCATTCTTCTGTTAGTCAAGTTCAAGCAATGGCTGTCTAGCCAGTTCACTGCAATGGAGGTCACAGCAAGTGATTTCGGTACTGATGTTATTGACGCAACCGGAATGGAGGGTCGTCGACATACTTTAGTTGGTAGTGGAGACGAGCCCCTCTGGATGCCAGATTTGAGGTCTGACCATAGACGTATATAAGTCGAATTCCACCCAAACGGAGGGGGATCAACCAATGCCAGCCCAGATGTGCTGAACGTAAAACTGCCGCTCAAACTATACTGATGGATGTTGCATTTGCCGTTGCCGTGTGTTCCGACGGACCAGTCTTTAGTGTTCTCAGTCTTACTAATACCGGATACTATCTGATCAGAAAGGCAGTCAGTGTTGCTTTGCGACCAAGCGTGCCTCACAATTTGCCAACTGAGGAAGCCAGCGCAGTCTACGGGAACCCCTTGCTTCTGCCACCATTGACCCGTTGTTGGCATCGCGCTATGTCCCTCGCATTGATCGAATCTGGTAAGCCATCGTATGCAGGTATCTGGCACGCCGATGCGCGAGATTAAGTAAGCAACAGCGCACAGCTGTGTCCACAACCGTCATGTTGCTGTAAGCGTATGAAGCGCAGGCTGCGATCCTGAACCCAAAGATCTCCTTGGCTTGTTGAAAGCAAGAAATTTCGATAGCGCAGATGCTGTAAAGACGGGGATACCAACATTCTTAGCCTTTTCTCTCGTCGTCGTTTCATTTGATATAAGAACTGCTTGCTCTGCATCGACGAATTCAGGGGCTTCTTTGATCTTGTCGGTCTCACGACGGAGAAGGCAGATTGCAATGTCTGCCTCGTCCGTACTTTCACTCTCACTTCTGTGATGACAAGGCTCGATCACCATTTTTCTTGACTGCTGTGCCACGTCAATGGCTTCGAGAGCATTTCGAGCCTGATCGCGATCGTCCATGCAGATTCCGCTGTCATCGCTTCGATCAGTCGCAACGCGCTTTAGGTCTTTGACCGCTGTTACCAAGCGAACGTTAGTAGAGGAAAGGCATGCAATCTTCGGAAACACGAACAGTGGTCAGATAATATCGCACGGTAGTTGCTGTGCCCCAGTTGCTTCAACAGCTCTGGACGTTCGACAATAACATCTTTGGTCAGAACTACAATCTGATGATCCGTCAGCACTGATGGAGTTGGTCGGAACCCAGACGGAGAAGACCGGCTGACCGTATAATCGGGTTGAAGGATCTCTTTCCCTGCCTCTGTCGGTATCGGTGTACTCGGACGTATTTCCCCCTCTGGGACTGAAAATCTGTGGCTCTGGATTGGCTCGCTCTCCATCTCTTCCGAGTCCGGCAGTCCGAATGACTTTCGAGACCCAGAATCAAAGCCACTTGGCGGACCATTGGTGGGTGCATCTTCCATACATTCGTCCCCAGAGTCATTGGGGGTCATTGGGTCTAGCAGGGCAAAGGTTTTGCCGCTTCTGTTATATTGAACTCCTCTGCCAAGCTGCTAGCATGTTAATTCTTGCGCGATGGAGTATGTGAGCGGAATCTCACCTCAGCAAGACGAACGAGAAGCCACAAAGCTCTCTTCTCTCGGATGTTGACCGTAGAAGCATGTTCAACAGCGCGCTCCTCATCATTCCTATCATCTGCGAACCAGGTCTCCGGGAAAGACGCTTGACTCCATACTTGACCTCGCGCAAAATAATCCTCAGATAGTGGGCCAGAACCACCATGCTCGGGGGCTGTAAAGCTTGTTTGCTCGAACGACCAGTCTCCGTTGACCGAATTTACTAACGTATTCATAAAGAATATAACTTCTTTCCATGGCACCATTTCGAAGATAGATTCGACGTAACTTTGGACAGGTAGGTTTGCGTATTGGTTCGCGTGCTCCCGATCAATGGTTGCAAGCGACAAAAGAAATAACAGAAGGAGATTGACATGTAAAAGACAGTTAGCGTCACTAGCACGTCGGCAAACGATGGTGAGTGTCTGAAAGGTGATTGAACAGGCATGGTCAAAGTCCGCTTCTAGCTCGGGAGACGTCGAGGTTTGGAGGATTCCAGCAAGTTCCGCTACCGAGTTTGTTCCCCCTGAGTCGACAATCATGGACTCGTCCTTTGGCAGTATCTTGGTATGAGCGTAGACTTGACTGTACTTCATGTGATAATCGAAAAGCCTGCGGAGAGGGTGGTCCTGGATACCGTACCCATAAAGTGCTGCAATGTTAGCAACTGCAATATGCGCGAGGGGCTCCTTTGCCTTAACCGACAGGCGCTCAACGTGGCCGTTCAATTCTGATAGAAAGCTCCCCAAGTGCTTGTTAATCTTCTCTGGATGTTCATGGACAAAGAGGGAGGCATGGAATCCGATAAAATGCGTGTCCACGTGCGAGTAGGTGTTGGACATTGGTATCCTGCCGAGGAAAGGATCAAAGAGGGTCATGATACTTTCCCGTGCACTCATGAAAGGGTAGACGCTTGTAAGAGACCTTGAGTAGAAGTACAGCTGTTGAGTGGCGTTCGGACGAGCAAGGATTGCCAGATGATGTGATAGCCTGCCAACCAAGGGGTTCCGATCTGCAGCTTTGCTGTACCAGGTCCGAGCAACACCTGCCCAGATCTCGCGGTCACGTAAATCTTCGTCTTCAATCGCCATCCGATACCTGGCGAGATCACCCAAGCATTCGATCCAAGTATCCTCAAACGAAGGGACCGTTTCGAATAGTAGGCCCATCATCTGATAGGCAAGACAGATGAAGGCCAACATGTACTCCAAAGAATCAGGTAAACGGTGCCTCAAGCGTTCGAGAAAGCTGTGGATGCCATGTTTCCACATACGTGCCGGCATGGAATACTTGGCTGGGAGGCGTCTAAGGGCCGGACTTGCGGATGGATGCTGCGACGCAAGGAAGAAGTCATGATGTTCGTGCAGCAATGTTCGATGAAGGGCGATAAGTGCTTGCCAGTGATCATCAGCAAGCTTTGCATGCTCACCACGAATGACGGCCGCCTGCGCCTTGTCGACATGGATGCATTTAGTTTCTACCATTGTAAGGCCCTCGTAGATAGACTTCACTTCAGCGGCAAGCTGCTCTTGAGAAATGGGCCGTGAGTCCGGCTGAAGCAGTAGATCAGGGTAGCGAGCATCATGAGGTATTGGAATGAGGCCCGGCCGATGCTGTGTCTTACTAGTAGTTGGCGGAGGCGTTCGGCTGGGTGAGCCGACAGTCAGGGAAGAGTTCTTGGACGGCGGCCTATGGGTCTTGCCCCCAGACTTGCGCGTACTGGGAGGCAGAGACTGGCGTGAAGGTGCAGCGTGAGGTTCGAACAAATGAGCGGACCCTATACGCGACACATTGGAGGATACTACAGCAGGCTGAGAGCGGGTGAAATCAGGGTCAGGGCTACGAGGATCTGTGCTGCGGGAATGACGCGCTTCATCAGAACGTCCAACGGAGTGATTGATCTGATCGTCGGGATGGTGATTTGAGGCGGCCCGCTTTCTCGTAGACCGGTTTTCTGATGGTGGTTCGCCAGGCTTCGTGGAGATTTCTCTAGGTGGTACATCAAGACTGAGGCGGGCGATGTCAACTGATTGGTTATCGGCCGGTTTCATTAGGTTCTGGTCATCGTCAACAATGTACGGCTCCAGAGCTTGCCTACGAGACTATCAGCTATAAGACTTTTCCGGATTTCGGGAGAGAATGGGTCATACGCTGGTTTCGCTTTACAAGATTCGAGCCACTGAGATTTTTCAAGCTCACTCCTCCATAACTGTTGTCTGATTGTTTGTTCTACATGCTTTTCACGAGCATGGCTGAACAACTGATCTGCTCTCGAGAAGGGAGGTCGAGCTTTACAGAATGGACAAACATATCCGGGACTGGGCACGCTACCGCTGCTCGCTTTGTGAGCTGCGCGTTGATACTTGGTCCAGCTTTCAGTCAACGGGTCAGACATCCTCAGCCTCGCGAGGTTCGAGGACTCAAACCAGCCTTCAAAAAGGGCGAGGTTGTATGACTTGGCGCTGGTTTTATTCGCTGCTGTATTTCCTGCTTCCCGTCGCTGCCTACTGAAAGCTTGGCGAGACCCGTGCGACTTCGGCAACGGATTCTGGGTGCAATGATATGTGACAAGGGTCGCGAAATCAAAAGTGAACGTGATGATCATGGAGCGGGATGCTCATGGACGTCTACAGCTGTAATGGGCACCGCCCCGACTTTGTAGCCTGCAGCTCGGAGTCTCTGAATAAGTTCATCCATACCTAAGAAATTAAACGGATGTCAATGCATATTTTGCGGGTTATACATGCGGCAAGGCGCCTCTTGCCTGATTGCCTAATTATTGCCCATTCGCGAACCGCGAAATTGGTGGGAGCCTTCCCCCTCGTC
>Ga0160429_1001901_pt1 | contig 11254 bp, 4 predicted proteins | sample SolpanmetagenomR_FD_108199 | JGI IMG/M metagenome (GOLD analysis project Ga0160429, IMG submission 108199) | Solar panel surface microbial communities from Lawrence Berkeley National Laboratory, California, USA - R | ecosystem: Engineered > Built environment > Solar panel > Unclassified ... | reverse complement strand
GCCTGGGGTCGGGAGGAACAGGAGTGTTTGCGATCTGCTTTTCTCTTTGATTCTTCTTGTTCTGTGTAGCTTCCACATCATTGTTCCATTTCCCATTCTGGATTTGTTTCACCTTCTTCTCTGACTCTTTTGCATTGTTTGTTGCGCCTTGACTTGTCTGTACCTGCTCCGCTTGCACTAGCTGTCCGTCGTCAAGGTGGACTTGTACAGTAGTGTGGAAGGAAACTGTTTTGAAATTGCCATTCCTAGCTTGAACCTCGAAGCGAGGCAAAGGTCGAATTTTGACAAACTGATTGTTGCCCTGACAAGCGTGATGTATAACACCTTTAAACGGTAAGTTGAAGTCGAGTACCGGCCTAGACGGTAATGCTCCAGCCATAAGTGGTTCTTTACGATGTTGCGCCGCAGCAGTGGTTTGCGCTATCTCTCCTTCAAAATCCATCGGACCATCGTCGATTCCAGCGTAGTAGTCCGCCATTGACGAGGAAGATGTGCGCTCAAATTGTCAATGCACACTCGGCTATTGATTTGCTTCGCTGCCAGTGCGACGAAATTATCGCAAGCGACATATTGAGGAGGCGCCAGAAGAGTAAACGTAGGTTGTCAGATCGTGTTATGAGCGTCACATCAGCACTGGCATGCGCAGTATGAGCGTTGAATGATTTCCCTCAGCAATCCAATGCAAACAAAACAGATAATTTTACTTTCAATCCATGCTCGCTAAATGACTCTATTGTCGGATAAAATGCAAGGGAAACTGGGGAGGCTGGGGCCGCAAGTCGGGGGAGCTCAAGCAACCAAATATTGAGACGGGACAACCAAACGCTGAAACAGCAAGCACGACCTACGTGGTCATTACCTTGGAAGGTAGTTTGACGTCTTCTTGTATTTCAAGTGACTATAATTTTGCCTTTTCGCGTTGCTTCTCAGCTTGCCAACGTCTTTGTATTAACCACGATCGCACGAAACTATACAAACCAGCCATACCTGCCAGTGGCGGAAACAGCAGAAGCATCCAAGCCCACCACTGCGGACTCTTTGCGGAAACATCCCTCATAACCCGATCTACCTCTCTTTTCAGATCATCTTTATCGCCATCATTCCAAACCACGACTCCTGCGCCTGCACCCCTCCTCAGTGCTCGCTTCGCTTTCTCGCGTACGTCTACCTGACTCTCGACTCTATTCCTCGCATCTTCTGCGCTCAAATGCTCGTCCCGAGCACGTAATCTCTCCATCTGCAATTCCGGTTTCGAAACCGCGACAACCAAGATAGTGCCGCATAACGTCTCCCATCCACTCTCGAAAAGTAACGGAATATCCAAAACAACTGCCCAGCACCCGGTAAGGTAGTATTTCAACATGAGTTTATACATCTCCCACTTCACCGCAGGATGTATGATCTTGCCCAAGGCAGCCCGATCCTTTTGCTTCTCCGGCTCATTTCCAAATACTCTACGACCGAGCGCCGGTCTGTTTAGAGGTCGACCTTTACCATCTGGCCCATCCTCGCCACTGCATTCTGAGGGACTTTGGAGAAGATCCGGTGTGCTGGAGGAGAAGTAGTCGATCACTTTCTGGTAGCCGGACGTGCCGGGTTCTACAACCTTCCGAGCTAGGACATCGGCGTCGATTATGGGTAGGTTGTAAGGGGGAGCTCGTAAGATGTTGGATACGCTGGACTTTCCGGTTGCGATCGAACCTGTTAAGCCTAGGAGAAGCATTATAGGTGAGATGGTCCCGAATAATAATTAGTGAAGCTGCGTTCGTCGTTGTCGTCGAGAGAAGGAACGCGGGGATGTGCTTGGCGCCGTCGCTTCTCAGCCTTACAATATCATGCCTATGATTGCATCAAGAGAGTATTTTGCTGAGCCACGATGATTGATGATTGAGTTTCAGTACTTAAAGAGTAACGTCAGGATTAGCTGTTACCCTAGTAGGGGAGGGTTGAGATCTTGCGATGTATCGGTGTCTCAATATACACTACGAAATACGAAAACTTATCCTACATGTCTCCCATCAGGAGAGCATCTGCATTTGAAGACCGCCTGACATCCAAATCTTACTCAACAATCAATTCCAGTAAACATGGCGGGCACGCTGAGACGCCCGTCGATCTCAAAAGCGTACAACGACAAAAAAGAACGTCTAGTGTATCTCCCAAATACAATGAGCACCTACGCCTCTCCATCCGCTCCACCCATCCAACCTTTCGCATCACTCAAACACACTCCCACTCCCCGAAAACGCACCACCTAGCACTGCGATCCGCCAGCACAAGACCTCTCCAAGCCCCCTTCTCCCCAACCTTGACAATCGTCTCCCATGAACTCCCCACCCTCTCCACGCCTCCCTGATCCACCATGCTCTTCCCACCCTGATCTAACTTCCTCGTCATGCGCAGGATCTTGCCGCTGGGGGTTTGGATAGCCAATTTCGCCGGTTTCTCTGCGTGAGTGTTCGTAGAAGATTGGTCGGATCCGCTGCTAGCGGAGGAAGGGTTGGAGTACGCGGATGCCGAGCCGGATATCATGCTTAGGGCGCTGGTGGGGCGGGCTATCGAAAGTGCTGATGTATGGGGGATCTGCGAGCTAGCTCTCTGCTTGCTTGTGAGGGATGAGGTGGATGTAGGGTGTTGTCTAATGCCGAAAATGAAGGTGTTATTGATTGCCAGACGTTTGCAGAGGGGGTTCAAGATGTAAAGTTCGTGGCGGAGGGCGTGGGGCGTGGGGTGTCTTGTGAAGAATTCGTATTCCGGGTTGATGCCTCGATGGTTCAGAGGGATGGAGAGTGCGAGGGAGTGCGGGATGTTGTTGATACTGTGCATGAGGCCGCGACGACCGGCGTAGATTTTCAAAATGCCTTGGTTCGAGGGGTTTGCGGTTGCAGGGAGGAGCGCTTTCACTGTGTAGCGCTTGAAGGGTGTGCTGTCACCTGTGTCTCCTGGGTACCTCAGGAATTCGGCCTGTGCGATGGCTCGCTTTTTCGCGATCTTGCCACTTTCGAAGAAGTCGCCGTCGGAATTTCGCGCGAAGGATCTCGCTTCTACTTCTGCTACGCACTCCACGTCTTCAGGGACGGTGAAGTATATGTGAGCCGTCTCCAAGCCTTCCAAGTGTAGCAGACTTGTGTCATAATCCCACATCTGAAGACCATACTTGAAGTATGAAGATCCAGCGACAGGAAGTGCCATGAGCACGTGCTGTGGGATAGCAGGCACCATATGCTGTTGCTCGAGGTGCTCAGGCAGATGTGTGTAGCAGATCTCCATCGGTCGAGCCAAGAACCACCAAACGTCGGCTATTTGATTGCCTACTTCAGAATAGATCTTTCGATTTGGGTTCGTAGGTCCGGCGAGGGAACAATCCATAATGCGCCATTCGCCATCGACAATGACTGCATTCCACCAGTGATTCGGCCGAGCAATCTCGCTGGGATTATGGCGGCTCAAGATCTCCCCTGGCTCTTTCAAATGACCTCTTACAACTTCAGTCTCCACTCCAACAGCAGTACACATCTCGTAAACAAGAAGAGCAATCTCTTCTGAACATCCTCTTTTCGTCTGAATCACTCTCTGCGTGTCAATATGCCCCTCGAAATCATCTTCCCATGATATACGCTCCGACACCCAAGTGAAAATGGCTCGCAGACGTTGCACGTCGCTTCGGTATGGTCGGCAGATGTAATTTTGCGCGAGCGTAACTGAGCTGATCATTGTCGGAATGTTGCTGATCAGACGTATGTTTTTATCCACAAGTGCAAAGTTGCAATTCGTGAAGTCGGTTGGATTCGTGACAGCATATCCATCTTGACTTTCATCCCCTTCGGCAGTCTCTAACAAGACGTTGATTGGACTAATAACATTGACGTCCATCATCTCGCATCGCTCAGCCCTTTCATTTCGTTCCGCTCGGCTGAGTGAGTTGCAGCGATTGACATCTTGTCTCATCTGTAGCCAATCGACACTTGACTCAAGACCCATTGATTTAGCTGGACTACTCGCCCCACCTGAGATGGCACTCACAACGTTTGGAAGCTTTTTGTGCGGACTTGGTGAACTCTCTCCAGATTCGACGGATATCGTACTTCTTGCCGTTGCGGCACTCGTCTTGGCGGAATCAATGACCCTCCTCAAGAAACTTCTCTTTTTCACTACCGGTCTTTGGAAACCACCGAGAACACCACCTGAGTCTCCCTGTACCGAGTCCGAATTAGAGTTGTGGCTAGAATGATATGAGATGCTGCTCATGGAAGTTCCCGTGCGTGGAAATCCAAGGCCACTCTTTGGTCTCTCTCGAACACTGTCAGTACGATTCCACCCTCTCCTAGCCAGACTCCCAGCACTTGTTGCACTGAATCCGCCTGCAGAATAACCACTCATTAGACTGTGATCCGTCATTCCAGAAGCGTTCGAGAAGTCAGTGACCGCCGACTTCGCCGTGAATGATCGTGCAATCCGTGGTCTTCCAAGCTCGTAAGCCGATTTCCTACTCCTTAGTTCGTGCTCAAGGTCTTGAGGTTCATCAGTCTTGATACTGAAGTCTAAACTGTTGCGTCTTGGATCAGAGGCATATGCGCTGTCAGTTCGTGAGAAGTTATTAAGACTCTCGGCATTCAGTGTGGTGCCGGAATCATATCGTTCCAATGGGGGATTGATAGTCTGGTTTGTGCGGGAATATCGTGAGCTTCCCGACTCCTGTTGTTCTTTCAGACGACTATCCATACGTCTTAGGTAGTTTGCGAGCTTGGGAGTTGCCTCGCGCTTCGGAGGGCTTGTATGAATTCGATCTGGCTCGTTATTTTCCTGATGTCCTAGCTCCCTAGGCTCATAACAACTCATGGGTTGCGTCTCAGATTGCCTCGATCGTGCGAAAGAATCGTCAATTCCATCAGGTGACCAAGTATCTGGACTTGGCGTCGGAGATGGGCTTCGCATTGCTACATCCATTTCTTCAAGTGAGTCCATCACATCGTCCATGGCACTGCGGAATGGCGACGGTGTTCTTCCTCCGTCTCTATGTGACGGCACTCGTGATGGACGCCGATCAATGTCATCGTCATAATCTTGCTCATAATCATCAGGATACGGTGCAGGAGACGGAGCGTGACTAGGTGCATAGGTAACCCTGTGGGTTGGAGGTGGTGGCGGAGGTGAAGATGCCGTCTCTTCTTCCTGTCTATACTCATAGGGTGCAGGAGATGCCACACGCGATAATGGCCTTTGATACAGTGGTGATGGCGCACGAGAATGTGGTCGGTCATTGTATTCAGGATATGGCGGTGAAGGGGCTTGGAACTGTTGATGGCTGTAATTTGTGTGATATGGTGCTGGCGATGCCACTCTTGAAATTGGCCTTGTGGACGTTGGCCTCGGTGCATGAGGTGATGTAGTCCAAGATTGCTCTAAACCCGATTGGTTATATTGAGGCATGGGAGATGTCGATCGAGAGACGGGTCTTTCATGTGCGAGAGGTGACGGGGCACTAGAGTGTATTAAACTCGAGTCGTCGTAATATGGCATAAGTGACGCAATTCGTGACGCCGGCCGTTGATGCACTAAGGGTGATGAAGAACGAAAATGCTCGAAGTCTGGTATGCCATATTCATTCACACCGTTGTCATAACGACAAATTGGTGTTTGAACAAGTGGTGAAGGAGCTCTAGATGGTCTCTCCCCATTCACCGGAGGCATAGGCGATGCCGCCCGCGGTACCGGTGCGGGTATGGATGGCGAAGGCGCACGCGCTGGGGCACATGCTTTTAGTGTTGAAGCTTGCGCTGTCTTCATTGAGGAGTACGGCTTCGGACTGAAGCTCTTCTTGATGCTGCCTGCAGGACTCGTCGGTGCAGTTGAGGATGGTGAATCAGCGGCGCCATACGCTGTGAACGGTTTGCGAAACATGCCCATGCTCTTCTTTGGTGTGATGTTGATTGTGTTTGAAGGAGAGAGCTGTAAAGGAGATGGAACGCTGAGTTTTGGGGCGGGAAGGGTCTTGGAGATGCGTGCGACAGGGTGATAACTCTCATCGAGGACTTTGACGAAGTTCGAGGGAAAGGATCCGACCATGCGCTTGTCTCTGTATAGTCTTCCGACCCACCATGATCCGTCACCAGCGTTCAAACATTCTATCAGATCGCCTTCAATGAAGCCAAGGTCGCGTTTAGACTGTGGTGACATCTTGTCAGTTTAAGATTGTAAAGATATTGCTAGTTCTTCACGTACCTCCCCTCCCCATGAATACACTGCCTTAACCCAGCAAGGGAAGCGCGTTAGGAGATTTGGGGACTCCATGGTATTACTATCGCGAGTATCGTAGCTTCCCCACGACATCGAACGAATAAATGACAAGGACGATATCGAATTCGACTTCGAGATTGGCGTTAAAGTCGCGTTTGCATGTGAATAAACAAAGGTACTACCCAATTAGGTTAAGCGCATCTACAGCATGACAACCAAACCCCCTGAGCTTCCGGTAAGAAAGATTTCAAGTTAATTGATCTATAACTTGCCGACGCCGTCTGTGCACTTGCCAATAACCCAAAAGAAAGTCACTTCTTCACACTGCTTAATGAAAAAGAGTTTTTGAATACTACTACACAGTCCATATCATTACAGAGCCTGAGTAGCTTTCCAAGCATCGTGCGCCTTCTTTTGCACATCCCACTGCTTCTTGAGCTTCTTCAATCGACTTTTGTTCAGCTCTTCACCATTGCCATCCTTCAGCGGCATCCCCTCGCCATCCCAAGCAGTGAACTCATCCGTCTTGAACATCTCCAACGGGCTCAACTTACCCTTCTCCGCTTTCTTCGCTGCCTCTTCATCCCGCTTGGCCTTAGCGGCAAGTCGATCCTTCTCACGCTGTTCCTTTTCCGCTCGTGCGGCGATCAGCCCTTTGTCAAGTGGCCGGACCATGGCCGGTTGTCCCTCCTCTAGCGAGTCTTCAAGATAGATGCCCTGGTCCCAGAGTATGACGTCACGTAGATCATCGCAGAGTTTCAGATATTCCTTAGCGGAAGCCTGTGCTTTTGCGAGGTTTCGTATGTCCTCTTGAAACTGTGAAAGCACTTCGGCATAGGGAATCGCTGCAGCAGGCTGTGCTGCTGGTACTGTGTATTTGTGTGACAAATGTTCCATCTCGGCCGGTGACGTGTCACCACTCTTTGCACGTTTCCGGATTTCGTCCCGAAGTGTTGATGCTGGATATACGAATGGTGCTGCCGACTCCGGGATATCTATTCCAGACCAACCAATAATTGCCTTGTGCGAATCAGACTCTAGGCCAAAGATCTTAACCATCTCTGTAATCCAGCTAGCAAGTATCATGGTGGTCTCGTCCGTGACAGTCGCCTTGTTCGCAGAGTTGTACTCGGTGATAAGGTCGGCGATGACCCGCAGTGCTTTCGAGGTATTGAAGGAATCACACAACGCCTCGTACATATCAACCTGAGCCTTGGATTGCGCCGATAGTAGAGTGTCGTCTCCTGTAGAGTCTTGCGGTGTCCCGTGGGCCACTGAACCGTCGTGTGAGTGCTCGGGCTGATTCTGTTCCACACTTCGAGCCTTGAGAAAGAAGTTGTTAACTTTGTCCTCCCATGATGCTCCAGTCTTGACCAAATCATCTGTAATTTCCACACCATCCTTCCATCCTCCAAGTAAGAACACAACCCGTAATGCTCGTGGTGTCCAGTCGCCACGGCTTAATGCCTCTCTGATTGTAGTGAAATTCTTCAATGATTTTGACATTTTTGAGCCTTGGATAGACAAATGACCCATATGCATGAAATAATTGACCCACTGGTGAGTGTGCAAACATTTTCCATCTTCTTCCTTCTTTACCCAATAAGCTTCGGACTGTGCCAGCTCATTGTCGTGATGAGGAAACGCAAGGTCAATTCCACCAGAATGAATGTCGAGAGTCTCACCTAGAACATCTGAAGCCATAACAGAGCACTCAATGTGCCAGCCAGGTCGACCTGGGCCCCAAGGGCTGGGCCAACTTGGTTCACCAGGTTTCGAAGATTTCCATAGTGCAAAATCCGCATCTGATTTCTTCTCCGTAGTCTTTTTAGCTAGCGAACCTTCACCATCTGCCTGTAGTTCTTTGTCGTTTTTGTTCCAAGGTTCCAATCTCGCATAGTGGTTTCCAGCAGCTTCAAATCCATCAATGTCGAAATACACCGAACCGTCTGTAGTAGCATACCCGAAGCCTTTTCTGACAATCTCCTCTACGTATTTAACAATCTCTGCGCCGTACTCTGTCACACGAGTAACCTGATCAGGGTCGGAGCAGTTCAACGCTCTCATGTCATCCATAAAGCGCTCTTCGTATTTTTTTGTTAGCCGTGTAAAGACGCTATGGTCTTCAGCATTTATGGATGATCCATAAAGGGAGTCCAAGTAAGGCAATAGAATGTCCTCAACTTTGTGGTAAAATGTATCTATTGGCATATGTTCCTGCTCCGCCACTGTCAAAGCTTCTGATGCTGTCGCAAGTGTCCTCAGATGCATCTTTAATTTTGCCTCTTTATCTCCTGGTGGACTGCCGTCTCCAGCTAGGGATTCTCCTTTCAAGACTCCTCCATAAGCTTTCTCCACCGCCGCAGAGTAATCATTTGGCAATATATCCTCCGGAAGCTCCGGAACATTCTTCTTGGCGTAATTACGATACGCTGTTGTCGCCGGCTCCAGAACCTTGTCCAAGGCTCTATTCTCTTCTTTGAACTTCGCAAGCAGATGTTGTTGCCGTCCTCTCAATATGATCTTGTCATCCACGTCTGTGATATTCATAACAAATTTCATGTCGAACTTAAAGTAATCTCTCATGATCCGTCGAATGATATCCGTTGTAACATAATTTCTAGCATGACCCAGATGCGCGTCGTCATATACTGTTGGCCCACAGCAGTACCATGTTACCTTTTTACCCTCGGGGTCCCGAGGGACGAAACGTTCCTTCTTTCTTGTGAGTGAGTTGTAGATGGCGAGCTCGGGAATCTTCGCCGTAGGCTCTTTGGGAGCTTGCCAGGCGGGCTGTTGGCGAGATGTGGTCGTCATGGCTGGGGCCAATCGCGTAGTCTTTTGTGTTAAACGATAGGCGATGTTTGTGAAGTTGCGTACTAAGGCCAGCCGCGGCAATTGTAACATCAAAGGAACATTCTGAAACTTGTAGAATACAACATGCACTTCACCAAAATTTGGTTCAAGATGCACGTCTTCAGGGGAGGGTCCTGGATGCTTGTAGGGCTGAAGATTTTGTAATCTTTGTTACAACAATATACAACAGCCATACTGCTTAAACTTTGCGCAATCACAATGCCCTCTACAACGCGACAGTCGCCGTTCCTACAACCGGGCTCAACTTCAAGCGCATCATCCTTAGCTGTACTCCACCTCCGTCGAGATCAGCTTCTACCAATCATCCTACAAGATAAAGTCGCTCAGGAGACAGGCTATGCAGAAGGAGCAGTTTCCAACACAAGATTTGGTTCATATCCGCACAGCACATTAATAGGACTACCATGGGGCAGTCAGGTCCTGGCCTCAAAAGTCGACACAGGAACAAGGGGTCGAAAAGGACAAAAGGGAACCAAAAATCAGAAGCGCAAAGCTGCAATAGATGCGAAGGACCACAGCAACAAAAAGCAGCGACTATATGAAGAGCCAGAAGAGGGAAAAGCAGCAATATCTATGCAAGATACTGACGCTGCGCCAGCAACACAGCAGAAGTCCGCAGTTGCGGCAGCCAGTGGCTTCTGCCACATATTACCTCCAACACCAGAAACGTGGACTATATCGTTACCCCATCGCACGCAGATTGTGTACACATCGGACTACAGTTTTGTACTGCAGAAGTTACGTGTAAGACCAGGCTCCGTTGTAATAGAAGCCGGTGCTGGAAGCGGCTCATTCACACACGCAGCCGCACGTGCAGTCTTCAATGGCTACCCCTCCTCCACAGTAGACGCTCCTTCCACAACGTCACGAAAACCACACGGCCAAGTCTTCAGTTACGAGTATCATGCCCCTCGTGCCGCACAACTCGTCACCGAGATCGCAACGCACGGCCTATCAGAAATAGTTCGCGTAACGCACCGCGATGTTTACGCAGACGGCTTCTTGGTAACCTCTTCTACCATTCCGGAGACGAAACCGCAGACCTCCCCCAATGCGACCGCCGTATTTCTAGACCTCCCTGCTCCTTGGCTAGCCCTCCCGCACCTTTCCCGACGTCCACCGTCTGGCGTATCCTCTCCACTCTCCCCACATCATGCTGTCCATCTCACCTGTTTCCTCCCGTGTATAGAGCAGACACAACGTGCTATTATGACGCTACGTACGTTCGGCTGGATAGACGTCTGCATGTACGCCGTCGCACAACGGCGCATCGACGTACGGCGTGAGCGCGTAGGTCTCGATCTCGAGGGTCTACGAGGCGTTAACGCCAGCGCCAAAGACGTCGAGGAAGCACTTGAGCGACTGCGCGAAGTCGACAGTCGATCAAGGGTTTTCCGGGCGGACGATGGGGCCGTTGAGAGTCCATATGCAAAGTCGCAGCAGCCGGCTGACGGAGAGTCGCAAGAGACGAAGCAAGAGCGTCTAGCGAGGATAAAGCGGACGGCGGATGCGACGAAGGTCTTTCTGGAGGGTAGGCTGGTACATCGCACCGAGCCGAATATTAAGACTCATACGAGTTATTTGGTGTTTGCGACGTTGCCTATGGAGTGGAGTGAGGCGGATGAGGAGAAGGCTTCGGCGAAGTGGGGAGCGGCGCCGAAGAGGGTTGTGGAGGGGTAAGCGGAGAAGTAGAAGCGAGATGAATAGATGATGAATCTTGATATCATAGAATATAAAGGTCCGCTGCTTTGCCATACGCTAGCCAACTTTTCGTAGGTTTCATTTGAGTATTCCGTTTCGCCTTGCGCCTTAATTTGCCTTTTCCTGTATTTGCCATTGTTTCCTGTCGCTCAGTCGTTTATCAAAAAGGGGTATCCTGCTCCAGCACGACCTTAACCAACCCCGGCCGTCCCGAATTCCAAACTCTCTCCCCAACAACTTCGCCTACCCTTTCCACGATCTTCCGCTTTTCCTCTTCATCTCGAACCACTTCAATATCTATTCCTTCCTCCTTTCCACCTCGCTCAGCCTCCAACATCCCCAATGCAACAACGATAACATCCACGACCGCCTCAACCTCCCTCTTCTTCACATCATCGTGCTCGCTCCCACCATCCGCGAGCGCATCCCGCAATACTTC
>Ga0160429_1001900_pt1 | contig 11255 bp, 8 predicted proteins | sample SolpanmetagenomR_FD_108199 | JGI IMG/M metagenome (GOLD analysis project Ga0160429, IMG submission 108199) | Solar panel surface microbial communities from Lawrence Berkeley National Laboratory, California, USA - R | ecosystem: Engineered > Built environment > Solar panel > Unclassified ... | reverse complement strand
TTCGCTGGCCCCACTGGTGGTGTCATACCACACGCGTGATGTGCGATGGGACGAGCTCGCGATATTGGTGCGTGTCGGAGCTGCTCTGATGGAGATAGGCAAGCTCTTGGTATTGAAAATGATCATCCACGACGCTGGTTCAAAATGCGTCCTTTGCATTTTGAAACAAACTTATGACAGGGCATAGTATTTCGGGGCATCCTTTTGACCTTTTTGGCGGCCTTTGACCGCTCTGAACACAACGTGTCCACGTCGACAGTCCATCTGATCAGATCTCTCGGATGGGTTTGGGGCGTCGCCATCACCTCTGCAAATGCACATGGCATACTCAAAGACGGCTTGCCCGAGGCACTAAGCGAAATACCTGGCAATAGAGAATACGCTCCGTTTTCCCTATACTTGTGGTTTATGGCCAGGCTAGTTGTGAATGTACGATGATGATGTTCCTGCAGATCATCGAAGAGATCTGTCATTCCGTCGAGGAACTCAAAGAGCTCCCACCAGATATTGGTTTGCCGGCGAGGCTGGTCTAGTATGACGCACTTGGGAGGGCCTTTCTGTTTTCGACCAGCATTGCTGCTGTCGGGTTCATGGCAGCACTCATCACGAGAGGCCGCGGTCTCGACAGCGAGTAAACCAGAGAACGTGCGGACGCAGGGCTTCCTAAAAGATGTGGACTTCAAGAGTGACATGGAGAAACGAAGAGAAAGAAACATTGGATGAAGAACAAAGCGGCCAAAGTATTGAGATCCACTGTTGCCAGCGGTTCAATATACTATCCTTTAGACGTAGCGGTTTGGTCTCGCCGTACGGTAATGGGCAGAGGAGGCTGCGTGGCTAAAAGCAACAAGCCCAAAGTACCCGTCTTCATTAGTGGTCATCATGCAATGCGACGTCCATAGATGTTGTAAACCGCCAGACACCGGGGTAGGATGCACCATGTACACACGTTCGAGTTACTCATGGCTTCGTCCGCGATCGGGTTCCAGGGGGAGCACTTGGTCAGCATTTATATCTTCGCCTCCCTCACCCCACCTTCCAACTCCCCAGCCAACACCTCTCCCACCCAATTCTTCGCCCTTTCCGCCATCTTCGGATCTACAGCATGCCCGACACCTTCATAAACCAGATCCTCAAATACAACGCCCTGCCCTGTGAACCAACCTCCAGGTCCCACAGCATTCTTGAGGAAGCTGTAAAACGGTTGGCCACACTCATACGGCACTAATTTGTCTGCGCCTCCCGACAAAGCCAGGATTTTCTTGCCCTTCAGATGCTTCTCGAACAGTGGCCTCAGCCGTACATGCTCCGCGGCATCCAGCCCACCCTCGGCGCCAGCAATTGCTCCCGTTGCAGCGAGACTGTACCGCATGAGCAAGCCCGCTGGGTCACTGGCCTTTACGGCCTCCACTAACGCAGGCGGGAAGTCCGCGCTACCAATGAACTGTGTGCCCGGCGGCTCCGAAGACGTCCATGTCTTGCGCTTCGACTTCATCGCTCGCTGTGACATGAGCGCCGTGTAGTCTGGACATCCGATTATTATCGCTGCACCGGAAACACGAGGGTCTTGGAGCAGACAGTGCCATGCAGAATGGGCACCGAGAGAGATGCCGAGAACGAGGTTGGTGGTTATGCGATGGGTGTGGGTCGGGAAAGTGTAGGATTCCAGGTGGTTTATTAGCAGAGATGTATCCATGGCTGTGCCCTCTGCGTAGAAGCATGTTAGCCTGCTGGCCTCACCAATATCTTTATGATTGGAAAGGGCCGGGCGTACGGTATGCTGAGTACATATCCATAGCATGTCGTTCGTTGCCCTGCCTCCATGCCTCATTCGCTAATTTATCCACCTCCCTACTGCCATGATTCCGTTGATCAAATGCTACTGCTATGAGTCCTACCGGGCTTTTGCCTTCGCGACCCTCCGATATCCTCTTGTTCCACGCTGTGATTGTGTTGGCTGCGATGGGAGCCATGGAGGCTTGTGTTAATAGCCGCGGGTGTAGAAGCCATAGGCACGCGACTTCTGCAGAGTTGGGAAACAGCTCAGACAAGCCATAGACAGTGCATATTATACCCGCAATTGGATAGACTTTCGACGAGATGGAAGGTGTAGGGCTGCCATCCGTGCCAGCGAACGGGTTCGGCGTCGCCATTACGACTGTGAGGTTACAAAGGGCGAGGGATGAGTTTCCTGATTACCTTTGATATGACTGAAGTAGGAGGTACTGTGACGCTGGCCAACTGAAGATTGCATACGAACATGGAGCTGGATCGGAGCTGTTCCTCGGTTGATTAGCCAGCGAATCATGTCAGATCGGACTTTCACGTGATGAGATGTTGAAATGCTCAAACAGCGGGACAAGGTCAGAAGACAAATGCTCCATTAGTATGGACTGACTGTTCAGATTCTTTATCGTATAGTGATATGACCATGTCCCACGCTCCGAAAGCTACCACCAACGGATACGAGAGCAGAATTTATATGACCGAGTCGAACAACCTTCGACTAAAGCTCAGCAGACCAGAATACTGTACAGCCGATTATGTAACACCAAAGCAGACCCGAACCAACGCAATTGATACAGGCCATGTCTGTCGGTGGTGGGTGCACATAAGATCCCAGAATTGTCTTACGGGCTGTTCACGAGCACGATTTTGAACCCAATCATGCCAGCCCACGTTCCCAAATAGCTGGCTTCGACCATAGCATGCGTTATGATCGCCAGGTTGCGCATGATTCGGGCTTAAAGCCACAGCAACGATCCATTTACTCCTCCAGAATGGCTTCGGTTTGCGCTGATATGGCTCCTGACGCATGTCGTAATCCATCTTCTTACTGTCCGCTTGGAGGCGGATCACTACGGCGGTGATGCCTGCCGGTCTGCGCCTGGGAGAGGGGTTGTCATTACGAGCGCTATGGCAGTGATGTATGGTACGCGTCCCCGGCTCGTAATTAAGAGATTATGGGCGACTGTTGAAGTCGCCTGGGGGTAGTAAATATATTGTTTTCTGGGTTGACAAATCAACAACATATGAAACACCATTCATCATAAGGTACTCAGTGCGTAAGGGTAGTAGTTTCCGCTGTAGTCAAAGCACAATCGAACAGCCAAGAACAGATGCATTGAGAAGTTAATGTCCAGCGGCGGAATACGAAACTGCTTGCTGTCATTAAAGCAGACGAAGGCATCGACATACATACCACGGCCCGTCCCGGTAATCTCTTGACAGCACTGAATTGATCAGGGATCCATATTGGCTGTTCACAGGTAGTTGAGGCTGAGGCCATGATACTTGAAATCTCAACTACGGCCAGGAATTGGCACGAGGGCTTGATGATGAAGCAGGCACTTCAGATCCAATATTCTCTCTGAACCTGAAGCATGATGGGATAGATAGCAACCTGCTGCAACTGGAGCCTCGAAATGCGACTGCTAGCATTTTGGGAATGACACACGACAGTGTCCCACGTGCGGCATCCACCAACGAAAAGGTTGGATGGGGAAAGACGAGATAGAGTGAAGTCGTTCAGAGGCAGTGCAACTTCCTCGGCACAATAAATGTTGTTACTTAGTATGATCCTAAGGTTGGGCTGCGGTCGATCAGGTTCCGCCGCAGCCACAGAGCCAGGCTGCTGTGCCACATTAGCAGCGGCGTGCTTCAGCCGTGCTACACTGAGCTCCGGTTCCAGCTAGACCACAGGCTGGGTTATGGATGTGGATAGCAGGGACTTCAGCAACGAGAAACAGAAGAGTAAACTTCCAGGCCAGGCTGCATCAGCGCGCATGTGTGGAAACGTTCAAGAATGGAAGAACGAATGTCAAGCGTTTTTGATCCCGATAGTCTTTCAGAGAGGCAACTCACTAGTGTGGCGATAATGAGCACGATCGTCGCCAGGGACGGCCACCTTCTTCGAGCAAACAATACTCTCTCTACTAGCTCTTTGCCCAAACATTCTTAGCTCTTACGTACTGGGAATTCTTCCGCAGCCGTGCCGTGCTTATGTCTTTGGATGCGCACTTGCAGGTCGTCGCGCATTCCATTCATACCTACTATCGGTATGAGATTAGGCAGGCTCGGTAGTCTCTTCTCATGTCGAACTCGCAGACAAGCACACAGCAGTCGCATACTCGCCATCGTGACTGATACTGAGCCTGGCAACTTGGCCCTCGAGATCCGCCAGTGACGTGGTTGCGGGCGCCTCAGTTTCTTCATGTTTCTCATCACTCCCTCTTACCACTTCCCCCTCATACTCCACATCGCTTTTAGTCTCACCGTGCTCCGGACGCCCCTCCCTCTCCCTCTTCCTCGCGGCCTGCACAACCTCTCTCCAAGCCTCCTCCTGCACACTCATCTTCGCCCTCACCGCCGCGTCATCCAACACCACCGCAAACGGCGCTCTCACCCTTCCTCCACCCACTACGACAATCTCTCCAAACGCCAACTTCCTCTCCGGCGCAAATGCCTTGATCACCGCCTCCTTCGCCGCCCACCTCCCTGCCACATACCGCGCGATGGCCATCCACTCGCTGCGGCTGCTACCATACACGAATGCATCCCTCGAGAGGCTGGGTCGCGACCATCTCGCCCAAAAGTCGGCATGTTCGTGCGGGGTGAGGAAGCGGTTGAGCAGTTTGAAGAGGGAGCGTGGGGGCGTGGAGGTAGAAAGGCGGACTTCGGCTGTGATGAGGTGGTGAATGCGGGGGATATGGCAGATGTCTGTACCGATGCCGAAGGGTAGAGGGAAAGGGCGCGGTGGCATTGGAATTTTCGAAGACGAGAGGATTCGTCAAAAGGGGATAATGTGGTGGGTGTCCTTACGGATATGAGGCGTGCGGAAGTATTCCGGCCTTGCTTCTATCAGATATGCCCACGTGACCATGGAAGATATCGTGCATTCTAATTGCCCAGAGGGTTACGTTGGCATTGACAGGCAAGGACTGTGTGTGAACTTCGCAATCACACCATACGCCGCGTCTAGACGGATCAACCCAAACTGCGCCTACAGATGCAGTCATACGCGGTAGCACTGGCTTCTGCGAGGACTACTGTTCAGTGGACATCTTCTTCGCCCGTTCCCTCTAAGCTGTGCATTTTACGACGTTTCCCTTACAACCTTGTCGATAGCCTTCGCTACATACTCAACGTTACCGGTGTTGAGACCCGCCATGCTGATACGACCATTCTTCGTCATGTATACATGCGCATCCTCCCTAATCTTGAGGACCTGCTTCTCCGTCAACCCAGTGAAACTGAACATACCAATCTGGTTGGTGATGTGGTCCCAGTTGCCGGGGGTGTCGAGCTTTTCAAGATGACCTTTCAAGGCTTTACGCATGTCGATAATCCTGCCTGACATCTCGCGCAGATTGTCCTCCCACAGGGCGAAGAGCTCGTCATCATTCAATATTGTGCTGGCAATGCGCGCGCCGTACGCTGGAGGGTTGCTGATCTCAGAGCGCTGGAGAATCGCAAGTTGGCTGCCAATTCGCTTAACCGCATCTTGAGCATCTGAACCAGGACCAGTGATGAAATGGAAACAGCCTGCACGTTCGCCGTACAGGCCAAAGTTCTTAGCGTACGATTGCGCGATGCACATTTCAAATCCGTTCTCGATAAAGTAGTTGATAGCCCAAGCGTCCTTGGCCAGATTTCCTGATGCGAAGCCCTGGTAAGCGCAGTCAAAGAATGGGAAGTGGCTCTTCTCCCTCATAACAGCTGCGATCTCTTTCCATTGCTCTTGTGTTGGGTCTACTCCGGTCGGGTTGTGTGCGCAAGCATGAAGTAGGATTATGCTACTCTCTGGAGCGGACTTAATCGTCGAGATCATGCCGTCAAAGTCGAGACCCTTGGTCTTGGTGCTGAAGTATGGGTATTGTTGCATGCCGAGATGGACGTTGGAGAAGATCTGGTTGTGGTTTGCCCATGTTGGGTTGGATAGGTAGACGGTCTTGGAGACGTGATAGAACTTCGCAAGAAAGAGGGCGCCGAGATGGACGGCACCCGTGCCGGAGATGGTCTGCAATGAGGTGACCTGACATATTGTCAATCTCGGCGAGCATCAAGCGCGACATTAAAACACTCACTCGTCCTTCCTTGATGGCAGGGCTGTCCTTGCCGAGAATGAGCTTCTGCGAAGCAGAGGTGAACTGTGGAAGACCGGCGATAGGGAGGTATTCGTGGTTGAGGTCTGGGTCGCTTCGAATGATCTCGTCGGCCTGTTATAAAATATGGTCAGCACGCTGGAGAGCCGTTGTTCTGACGCAGAGCCGCGGACCTTCTTCACCACTGGTAGCACCCATGGCTTCGCTGAATTATCTCTGTATGCGCCGATACCGAGATCGACTTTCTTGTCGAAGTTGTCTGCACGGTAGGCTGCCTGTTGGTGGAAGAGACTGCATCAGCGTGTCTTCGGTGCACAATTTCATCGGACATGCGTACCATCAGACCGAAGAGAGGATCTTCGGGGGCCTGAGGCACCACCGCGTTGGTGAAAACACTTGGCTTGGAGGGCGCCATCTGTGAACTGATCTGTAGTAATTTAGTTGAAGAGCTCCGTTAAAAGGAAGAGATGCGTACTTGCTGAAGTCGAGAACCGGGTGACATTATATCGAGGAGAATCGCGGAGCCCCAGATTCACGCGGGAGCGCTAGTAGGGAACAGGAAAAGGCGCTCAGGGACGCAGATACCGGTCAAAGGGCGTAGAGACGGACACACGGAAGCAATTCTACAGTAAAAATACACCACGTGGAAAGCGAGATTCGTTCGAGACAGGCGAAATCGTCGAAGAGCACATGTAATGCTTATATCTCGGACGACCTCATCTCGGATGGTTGATCCATCACACCAGGGTCCAGCGATGGTTCTAACGGACCGAGGTTGACTACAATAGCCTTCAACGGTAGAGGTTGGAAGGATCACAAGCACTCTACGGTAGCAGCATGTTTCTCTACCTGAACAATGGGGACTCTTCCAGCATCGCAAAACGTATCAGCATCTACGTGTACAAATCGTCACCAGCTTTCGCTCCCACGAGGCCGCAGCGTACTTGCTTCCAGGCAAATGGTCGATGTTCATGGTCTGTGTGATGTCGACGTTCCCATATATGGTATGTGTTCGCTGCTCGTTGTCATGAATGGTAGTGTTTGATGCAGCAAACACAGCTGATCACGTGGTGCTGTCCTTATGTGCTACCCAATACGCACTGATATCCTCGGATAAGCCGCATTGCAGCGGCCTTTGAAGACAAGTATTGGGACTATCTAATTCCGAATAGTGATATTGACTCTAGCTGCTGTCCGGTCAATCGAACATACCCAGACCGTATGGCCTACGAGAATCCTCGAAAGTCCTTGTTGTCGGTGATCACTGCCCCATACGTGACCCGGTCTATTGAGGGGATGAAGACAAAGCCAAGCAAGCACTTGAACGTTTGTTACCTGCTCTAACAAGTCCCCAGTCTCTTTTTCTTTGTGCTTGTCCAACGTTTAGAGCTTACGGCTTTGTCACCTGTAGAAGGCATCCCAATACAGGCTTCAGTAGCGTGCATCAATACATATACCAAATGCCTTCATTAGCAGCTTATCACCTATTACGATCATTTCAACATATCACTAAACCGAAAGGACCATCCAAAGCCACTCCTTCAACCGAACAACCACCTTCACCTTCCAAGATGCAGATGAAGACCTTTGCCACCGTCGCAGTCGTCGCCATGGCTTCGACCGCAATGGCAGTCCCCACCGCCGAGCCCATTGCTCTCGCCCAGCCAGAAGCCATGCCCGCTCGCCTCTGCTACAACCCAAACATCAACGCTCCGGATGACTGCGATCACCCCAAGCCGAAGCCAGGGTCCGGTCTCTTCAAGACCAAGGCTTGCACCATCATGTAGGGTATATTTTCGCTTCGGTGAGCCTTCTGTATGTTTTTCTTGGACTTTCGACTTTTCCTGTAGGCTTCGGCGATTCTCTGGTGGTACAGATTGGGAGTGTAAAGCATACGTAAGCTTTTGTGGCTACTTTCAATTCGAATCTGATCTTATGTTCCTGTTCCGTGTGACAAGATTGTGCTTCGTCGAAACAAGTGTATGAGAGTAGCGCGATCATGGCTGACGAAGATGGGTAAGACGTACACGTTTGCCGTACGTGGGGGTCAACGGACGAAAGATTGTGCTGTTAATGTCCGGTTTGGCCGGCTATCGGCGGTAAAACCAGCAACTCAATAGATGACAAAGCAACAGGGGCAGTTAGTAAGAGAGGGTCGTAACGTGTAATTTGCGCAGCCTACAAGCCGAGATACAGACAAACTTAAGCTAAACGAGTTCCGTGCTGCTAATTCAGCCGCTATCACTCAGGTAAGGCTCTTAGTATATCACGCGAACCTCTACATACCGTATGTCTCTGCGTGATTGTACTCGCGCTAGAAACCGATCAGCAGTGCTTATTGTAGCCAAGATGCTGTTCCACCCAATCAGAGACGTTGTTTTGACAAGAGCACGGCTACACACTTGTCTTCATGAGGGAAGACTCTACACGGGTATGCGAGCCCTACAGCGCCGATCGCTAATAGCGCGAGTACAATTACGCAGAGACATACGGTAGCCCTTGTAGACCTTTACTAGCGCCTTCCTGATCCTTTCTTAACACTTTGTGCTTATCGTTTCAAGGCCTCACACATGTCACGTTTGTGAACGGACCGTGACTTGCCCTGTCATGACAGTAGTAAGGTGTAAAATGCACATCCCTACTTACCAGGGACCGGGCAACCTTAATCCATCGACCCTCTCGTCATCTGGATTGGTGACCTTATGCCCGTATTCTTTCTTCATGGGTTCCACTGCCATTCTAGTGCGCGCTGTACACTGAGCGACGAAACGCAGTATCAGGCATACTGCTGCATACGTTTGTTGTCAAGAGCTATGTAAATTGCTCGGTCAACGATATGCCGGTCGTCGGGTTGTAACTCAATGCGCTAGCGACGGAAGGTACCAAGGCATCAAGGGGGTCACTTATCTCATATATGCGGCCCCGCCTGCCATGTTCCAAGACCTCGTATCGGGGCAGCGCGAGTACCCTGTGATACGTAGTGGGAATGTCGTTGAAGGTTGAATCACGCATCCCGAGCAAGGTTAGCGCGTGAGGACGAGGCGATAGAGCATCGTGGAGGATGCGTCAAAGTAGCCTGTTTTGGAGAGTAATGAGGCCTATAGCGCGGAAGCAGCCGGGGCGACTTGGGACGATGTAGAAGATAAAAGTCGTCGTGCTTTTCCGCGTTCAGCCGAATCAACTCGTGCTTCGTGTGCGATTGTCTGTTGTTACACTTCATCTGATACTCCATACATTGGCACGGCCACTGCACCAATATATCCACCCCAGCCGGCCCAAAATATTTTTCTATTGCGTGCTTTTGTACGAGCTGTTGATTGTTGCAGAAAGCGGACGAGGGTGCTGACAGTTGTTATCTCGACTTCGATTCCTGTGACAAGCGAAGCTGAACAGCTGATCCTGTGGACGGTGCGGCGCCAGACCAGATTCTGTCAAATTGGCTGCATGCTGAGATGCAACAAGGCAGCAGAAACGGTCATGACTGGTATTTGACTTCTGACATTGCGTCGCAACGCAACATGAGTAGTTCCAGCGCGACTGTCGGCTCATTCAGGTCTCGACATTAGTCAGGTGCGCATTCCGCAATCGTTGTTTGCTGCACGGCATGCGGTTGCAATAAGCGTAGTGAGGTCGGAAAGAATGTTATGCGTAATCCAATTCGCTACGTTGAAGCCACACATATGCGCCAAGGTGGTTGTTGCAAATTAGACTTTGCGTAAGCGAAGATCCACCGCTCCGGCTAAGACCATTGGTCCGGGCGTCCTTTCTCTGTGTTGAAACCTTATATCCGCTTGCATCCTCGTTGCGATGTTCTCTTGGGTCGTGCATTGCTCTGTTGCCGTGCCCTTTACGGCCTCACCGACTGGAGATCAGCCGAACAGATGCTTGCCGCGCGCAAAGAAAGTGTATCCACTCCTTGGTCACTCGCGATGCAAGATTGTTCACGGCAACGGACCAAGCTAACAATGTGAGCTTTGATACTCTGGTCCACCTACACGTTAATCGGAAGACTTGCCAAGGATTGTTCTGCCGTGGGGTTGCTGGACCTCCACTCACGTCATGCATTAACCTTAAGTATCTACTCTAGGACAGGCGGCTGGAAGGCGGCTGGAAATCGCCGGGAGGCAGTTGCTGGCTTTTTCTCATGTCTGCGGCTGCACCGCATTGATGCGATTACTGATCGTCATGGGACGTCATTAGCCATACTCTTTGACAGCAGAGCACTTTGAATGTTCTGCAAGGGATCATCAGTCCGGGCTGTAAGATCCAGTCGTAGTGCGCCTGAGGCCGATAGGAACCTAGAGAGTCATGTTTCGAATCATGGCAGTGCGTCCCGCATCTGCTGTGATATTCAAATTCCCGTGGCGTAAGCTTGCAGGTGAGTTGCCCAGCTCCAACCCCGTACACGTACACGGACTTCGGGTTCCGTCCCGCCAATTGGGTTTTGTGTGACCGAATGCGGTACAGACAAATGTAAATGCGAGGTTGTGCCCCACAGACCCTTCACTGTGTTGTCAGCCATTCCCTCGGTGCGGTCCGTCGAACGTGCGTTTCGTTTATCTCTCCTGCTCCTTCAAAGACGATGTCCTCTCCCGCTTCAAGGGGAACCGTGGCGGCCATATATTCTACTCTTCTGCCGTCCCCTCCGTCTTTGATTTTCCTCGTTCTTCTAGTCGTGAGGTTTATCGCCAGTCAGACATGGCTTCAATATGCACTGTCGTCCAACATCGGACCGAATCGAACCCTTTTGGTGGTGCGTATGACGCGATCACGCGAAGTCACGACACTTCGTGTCGTTGCAATCCTTGCTTGCAGTGGAAAGACTTCATATGACAAGAGGTTATTGCTGCGTCCGTTCTTCTCGATCGCTAATCTTTCCCAGACCACTTTTAATACGTCGTCCCAACTATCACTCAAAATCACACATTGACCACTGTCAAACAGCAAGCGGAACCATGGGTACGCAAGAGACGGATCCGAATACACGTGAGTTGCTGGAAGGTAAAAATTAGGGCCCTTGATCAAAGCCTCGAGTCATTCGACGGCGTTCAGGAATGGTAACAAGCAAGATGCGTAAACATGAGGCTCCATGCCCTGCCTTTTGGGCACATCATTAAGAGTACGTGTGCGTGCATCTTCCATGGCGTGACT
>Ga0160429_1001899_pt1 | contig 11256 bp, 10 predicted proteins | sample SolpanmetagenomR_FD_108199 | JGI IMG/M metagenome (GOLD analysis project Ga0160429, IMG submission 108199) | Solar panel surface microbial communities from Lawrence Berkeley National Laboratory, California, USA - R | ecosystem: Engineered > Built environment > Solar panel > Unclassified ... | reverse complement strand
TGCGGTCGCCCGGGCGCACCATCACCGTCGATCCGATCGTCAGCGTCTCCGCCGGGACTTCCTCGACGCGTCCGTCCCGCTCGACCAGGGCGGTTCGCGGCACGAGATCGGTCAGGCCCCGGATCGAGGCACGTGCGCGGCTCGCCGCGACGCCTTCGAGGAGTTCGCCGACGAGGAACAGGAACACCACGCTCGCCGCCTCCTCGACGGCGCCGATGAAGACCGCGCCAACGGCCGCGATGGTCATGAGCATCTCGATGGAGAACGGCGTCCCGAGGCGGGCTGCCACGAGGGCCCGCCAGGCGATCGGCACGAGGCCGACCGCCATGGCCGCCAGGAAGGCGTAGGGGGCCATTGCGGGATAGGCCTGGCCGGCAAGGTACGCCGCCGCGAGCGATCCGCCGCACGCCAGGGTGAGGCATCCCCGCGGGCCACGCCACCACGCTGGATCGTCCCCCTTGGATGCGGGTACGTTCGGTTGTTCACCCGTCCCGGAAGCGCCATCGACCGCAGGGTCGGCGACGCCGAAGCCGAGTGAGGTCACGGTGGCGGCCAGCGTCGCCCGCGTGACGCCGGCGCGGTGCCGGATCGTCACCGTGCCGGCGGGGACCGAGACGGCGACGTCCACGATCCCGTCCAGGCGGCGGACGGCGTTCTCGATCTTCGCTGCGCACGAGCCGCAATCCATTCCCGAGACGACCAGCCGGAGCGGCGGGATCGCGGATCGGATGGCGTCGTCTGGTGGGCCGGGGATCGCGACGTCTGGTCTGGCCATCGACGGTCTTCCTTCTGGGTCGACGACGGCTTAATTCCTCCAGCGGCTGGAGGAGCAAGCGATAAATGGAAATTTCCATCGGCGAGCTATCGAAACGCACGGGCGTCCTCGCGACGACGGTGCGCTACTACGAGGATGTCGGCCTGATGCCGGCCCCGCCACGCACCGCCGGGGGGCGTCGAAGCTACGGGCAGGCCCATGTGGCGCGGCTGGCCTTCATCCGCCACGCCCGGCAGCTCGGTTTCGAGGTCGATGCCATCCGCGAGTTGCTCGCGCTTAACGCCCGGCCGGAGCTTCCCTGCGCGGAGGTCGACGTCATCGCCCGGCGGCATCTCGCCGAGGTCGACGGGCGCATCGAACGCCTCACCGCTTTAAGGGCCGAACTCTCGCGCATTGTCGGCGAATGTGGGCACGGACGCGTCGGCGAGTGCCGGGTCATCGAAGTCCTGTCCGACCACGGCGAATGCCTAGGCGACCGTCATTGAGGACCGGTTAGGCACGTCAAGCCGAGCCGAAATGACCGAGTTGCCCGTCGCCACCTCGCCCGGGTCGCCTGGCTCACTACCCTGAGCGGCGAGCTTTCGTGCATGATCGGCGAATGCGGGAATGGAGCGGTCGGAGAATGCCGGGTCATTGGCGCACTCTCCGGCCATCGACGGCGCGGTATCGGTCGGCATCAGCAATCCGAGGGCCCTTGACCTTACCACCATGGGAAGCACCATCTCGGTATGACGTCACCAAACAGGATAGTCGTCATGTTCGAGATCAAGGTTACCAGGATGAACTGCGGCGGCTGCGCCAAGTCGGTGACCCGCGCGATCCACGCCGTGGATGCCGGCGCCACCGTCGCGGTCGACCTCGCCGCCGGCACGGTCGCGATCGCCAGCACCGCCGGTGCCCCGGTCGGACGCTTTGTCGATGCCGTCCGAGCCGCCGGCTACGGGGCCGATACCTTGCCCCTCGCGGCCTAATCGACAGGCATCGGAAACCAACGTCCGGGTCGATAGGACGCGGTGTAGCTGAGGGCGCCCTACGACTCGACCACTGGCTGCAAGTTCAACCTTGACATGGAGGAAATGACGACGGGCTATGCCGTCGCGGACCCCACGCTGCTCAAGAACCTGAAACCGGGAGACTTCGTCGAATTCGATGCCGATCGGGCGAAAGGCCACTACGCCGTCACGACGATACGAAAGGTGCGATGAGGACGGTTTCTTGAGACCCGTCAGACACTGGGGTGGGCCTCGGCGCAAGTCACGTGACTCCACCTCGCCGATAGCGAGCGAAGGTGCTGCGCACGTTCAAGCGTATCGCCTCATAATTCTCGAAGCGAATCGAGCATTCCCGAAAAACTCGGTCCTGTCGTGAGATTGGCGGGCATCGGAAGGGGTGATGCGCATTTACTCGGCCGCCTTGGCGGATCGTCGGTACATGCGTTCGGCCGGTTGCAGGATCAATGGCGCCTTCCCGAACCGCGTGTAGAGCGCCGGCAGGAGGGCGAGGGTGAGCAGGGTCGCGCTGATCAAGCCGCCGATGACCACGGTCGCCAGCGGCTTCTGGACCTCCGCCCCCGTGCCCGTCGCCAGCGCCATCGGCACGAAGCCGAGCGCCGCGACGAGTGCGGTCATCACCACCGGTCGGAGCCGGGTCATCGCCCCCTCGCGAACGGCGGTCGGGACGTCGGCCCCATCGGCGACCAGTTGCTTGACATGGTTGAGGAGCACGAGGCCATTGAGGACCGCCACCCCGGATAGGGCGATGAACCCGACCGCCGCCGAAACCGAAAACGGCATACCCCGCAGCGACAGGGCCGCGACGCCGCCGGTGAGCGCCAACGGCACCGCGCTGAACACGATGGCCGCGTCGCGCGCCGAGCCGAGCGCCCCGAGCAGCAGGATGAAGATCAGGGCGAAGCAGGCCGGCACCACGACCATCAGGCGCTGGCGCGCCGCCGTCAGGTTCTCGAACTGGCCGCCCCAGCGCACCTCGTAGCCCGCCGGCAGCGTCACCTCCTTAGCGATGCGTGCCTGCGCCTCCGCCACGAGAGAGCCGATGTCGCGTCCGCGCACGTTGGCGGTCACCACCACCCGACGGCGTCCGTCCTCGCGGCTGACCTGGTTGGGCCCTTCGGTGAAACTGAACGAGGTGACCTGGCGGAGCGGCACGCTCGCGCCCTCCGCCATCCCGGTCTTGGCCGGCAGCGGCAGCGGCAGGTTCTTCAGTGCCTCGACGTCGCCGCGGATCGCGTCGGAGAGGCGCACTACGATCTTGAAGCGACGGTCGCCCTCGAACACCAAGCCGGCGTCCTTGCCGCCGATGGCCGTGCCGATGACGTCCTGCACGTCGGCGAGGCTCAGGCCCCGCCGGGCGATCTCGCGCCGGTCGATCCTGATGTCCAGGAACGGCAGGCCGACCGCCTCCTCGACCTTCACGTCCGCCGCGCCGTCGAGCCCGCGCAGGATGCCGGCGATCCGGTTGGCGCCCTCGACCATCGGCCCGAACTCCTCCCCGAACACCTTCACCGCAAGGTCGTCGCGGACGCCCGCGACGAGCTCGTTGAAGCGCATCTGGATCGGCTGGGAGAACCCGAGCAGGGCGCCGGGGATCAGCTTCGCCTCCGCCTCAAGCTGGCCGATCATGGCCTCCTTGGTCAGGTCCGGATCGGGCCACGCCGCCTGGGGCTTCATGATGAGGTAGGCGTCACAGGCGTTGGGCGGCATCGGGTCGGCGGCGATGTCCGGGGTGCCGCACCGCGAGAACACGAAGGCGACCTGCGGAAACTTGCTCATCGCCTCCTCGACGCCGAGCTGCATCGATTGCGACTGCGAGATCGAGGTCGACGGGATGCGCCGGGCCTCCATGACGATGTTCTTCTCGTCGAGCGTCGGGGCGAACTCCTGCCCGAGGGTCGTGAACAAGGCGGCCGCGAGTCCGAGAACGACCACCGCCCCCGCGACGAAGGCTATGGGCGCCCGGATCGCACCGTCGAGGAGTGGGCGGTAGGCCGCCTTGATCCCCCGGATGAGGGCGTTTTCGGACTCGCTCACGCGGCCGGTGACGAAGGTCGCGATCATCGCCGGCACGAAGGTCAGCGAGAGAATGAATGCCGCCACGAGGGCGATCAGGACTGTCAGCGCCATCGGCGTGAAGGTCTTGCCCTCGACCCCGGTGAAGGTGAGGAGCGGCACGTAGACGAGGATGATGATCGCCTGCCCGTAGACGGTCGGCTTGATCATCTCCTCGGCCGAGACCCGTACCGTCGTGAGCCTCTCGTCCCGCGTGAGCTTGCGACCGAGCTCGTGCTGGCGCTCGGCGAGGTGGCGCAGGCTGTTCTCGGCGATGATGACCGCGCCGTCGACGATCAGGCCGAAGTCTAGCGCGCCCAGGCTCATAAGGTTGGCGCTGATGCGGCCTGCCAACATACCGGTGGCGGTCAGCATCATCGCCACCGGGATGACCAGCGCCGTGATGATGGCGGCGCGGATGTTGCCGAGCGCCAGGAACAGTACGACGATGACGAGGAGCGCCCCCTCGGCGAGGTTCCTGGCCACCGTCTTGATCGTGGCGTCGACGAGCTCGGTCCGGCTCAGGAGGGTTCGCGCCACGATGCCCGGAGGCAGCAGCTTGTTGATCTCGGTTATCTTGGCATCCGCCGCGGCCGACACCGTGCGGCTGTTGCCGCCTATGAGCATCAGGGCGGTACCGAGCACCACCTCGTGCCCGTTCTCGCTGGCCGAGCCGGTCCGGAGCTCGCGCCCGATGGTGACGTTCGCGACGTCGCGAACCGGGATCGGCACCCCGGCGCGGGTCGCGACCACGATCTCGGCGATCTCGCCCATGTTCTCGATCAGGCCGCCGGCCCGGACGATGTAGCCCTCGCCGTTGCGCTCGACGTAGTTGGCCCCACGAGTGGCGTTGTTGGCCTCGATGGCATCGGCCACGTCCTTGAACGACAGGCCGTAGCCCACGAGCCGCATCGGGTCGGGCTGGACCTGGTACTCCTTGACGTAGCCGCCGATGGCGTCGGCGCCGGCGACCCCGGGCACGCTCTTCATCTGCGGCCGGATGATCCAGTCCTGCACCGTGCGGAGGTAGACCGTGCGACGGAACTCGTCGGTCAGGCGCTCGCCCTCGGGGGTCAGGTAGCTGCCGTCCGTCTGCCAGCCGGGCTTGCCGTCCCGGACGGGCGCCCCTTCGCCCGGCGGGAGGTACTCGACCGCCCACCAGTAGATCTCCCCGAGGCCGGTGGAGATCGGCCCGAGCTTGATCTCGACCCCGGGCGGCAGCGTCCCGCGGACCTCGACGAGGCGCTCGTTGACCTGGGCGCGGGCGAAGTAGACGTCGACCTTGTCGCTGAACACCGCGGTGAGCTGGGCGAAGCCGTTGCGCGAGAACGAGCGCATGGTCTCCAGGCCGGGGGTCCCGGCGAGCGCCCGCTCGATCAGCACCGTGACCTGCTTCTCGATCTCGACCGGCGTCAGCGACGTGGCGACGGCGTTGATCTGGACCTGGTTGTTGGTGACGTCGGGCACGGCGTCGATGGGTAGCCGGGACAGCGACCACGCGCCGAGGGCGGTGGCGATGAGGGTCACCAGGATGACCGCGTAGCGATTGGTGACGGAGAAGGCGAGGATCGGGCGGATCATGGCTCAGTCCTCCGCCGCGGCCTTGCCGAGCTCGGCCTTCAGGATGAAGCTGTTGCCGATGACGATGACGTCGCCGGGCTCCAGCCCCGTGGTGATCTCGACGTGCCCGTCGTCGGAGCGCCCGACTCCGATGGGTCTCGCCTCGAAGCCGCCCTCGACCTTCACGAACACGGTCGGCTTGCCCGCGATGGTCTGGATCGCCTCGGAGGGGACGAGGGTGCGCACCGGCTTGTCCGAGACCGCGATCTCCGCCGATACGAAGGACCCGGGCCGCCACCGCTCCTCGGGGTTGGGCAACTCGGCCACGACCCGGGCGGCGCGGGTGTTCTGGTCGAGGACCGGGCCGATGAAGACGATCCTGCCCTCGGCGCGCTCGCCGGTCGCCTGGGTCCACACGGTGACCGTCTGGCCCTCGCGCGCCAGCGGCAGGTCGCCCGGAGAGACCGCGAGGTCGACCCAGACCTGGGCAAGGTTGACCACACTGTAGAGCTCGGTCTCCAGGTTGTCGCGTCCTACCGCGGCGCCGAGGTCGACCCTGCGTTCGACGATCTTTCCGGCGATGGGGGACCGGATCTCCTGTCGCTCGAACTGCGCCGCCGGCAGGGTCGGCAGGGCCTCGATCTCGGCGGGGCTCAACCCAAGAAAAGTGAGCTTGCGCCGGGCCGAATCGACCTTGACCTTGAGCTCCTCGTAGCTCGCCTGAGAACGAAGGTACTGCTGCTCGGACGAGATGCGCTTGTCCCACAGCGACTGGTCGCGCTCGTACAGGGTCTTCTGCAGGCCGGCGGACAGGCGGGCGGCGAGGTACTCGCTCTTGGTGTCGGCGATCTCGCGGCTGTCGAGCAGGGCGACGACCTCGCCCTTGGCGACCCGGTCGCCGAGGCCCTTGCGCAGCTCAGCCACCGTCCCCTGGGTCTTCACCGCGATGCGGGCGGTGTTGTTGGCGCTCGGGACGATGGTGCCCGGCACGTGGAGGTGGCGGGCGAGCCGACCGCCCTGGACGGCGTCGGTGCGGATGCCGGCCTTGGCGATCTGGTCCTGGGTCAATCGGACGAGGCCCGGCTCCTCGGGCTTCGGTACCGCCGCCGGCATCGATGCAGGGCTGCCGGTGGCAGCGGGAGTGGTTGGGAGAAGCCCGCTTTGCGCAAGGCGTGACCGGAGCGCGTCCGGTGCGCCCGGCCAGACGGTCGCGATCAGGAAGCCGCCGCCGACAGCCCCCAGGACAAGGAGGGTACGTCTGAACATGTCGATGCCATGAGCCAACGCCGCCGGGTGCCGCCGAATGGCAGGCCCGGGGAGCGCAGGTGCGTTGGAGGAAAGGGCCCGACGGTGCCGGGCGGCCCAGCCTCAGCCCCTAGGTGGCTCGAACGGCGCCCTGCCTTCGCCGCTCCTTCGGGCGAGGTGGTGGACGGGCTGGAACCGGACGTCGGTGCCTCTCGCGGACATCGGCATGCCGGATGGGTGGGCAGTCGCCAGGGTCTGCGCGTGGGAATGCGCGTGATGGGCAAGGTCACCCGGACCGGACCCGTCGGGACCATGATCGCCGTCGTGGTCGTCGCCGTGATCGATCCCGTGGAAGGCGTGGACATGGGCGGCCGCGCTATCGCCGCGCGCTTCCGCGACCAACGGCATGACCGAGGTCGCCATCAGCACGATTGCGACGAGCACCGATAGGAACCGCCCGATCCGACCCACCCTCGACGCCACGCCTCCGCCCGATGCAGCCGTACTGGGCCGCAAATCCGTCTTCCCACATCCCACCCGGGGGGATAGGATGTCAACATGCAGCACGCGTCGCACCCCGACATCGTCAAGCGCCTCAAGCGCGCCCACGGCCATCTCGCCGGCGTCATCGCCATGATCGAGGAGGGGCGACCTTGCGTGGACCTCGCCCAGCAGCTCCACGCGGTCGAGAGCGCGATCACAAACGCGAAGCGCGTGCTGATCGAGGACCACATGGAGCATTGCCTGGCGGACGGCGTCGAACACGGGGGCAAGTCCGCCAAGGACGCCCTATCCGAGTTCAAGGCCATGGCGAAGTACCTCTAGGACCCACCGTCATGCTCGCCGTCCTTGCGAACCGGACCTACCGGCATCTCTTCGCCGCGCAGGTCATCGCCCTCATCGGCACCGGCCTTCTCACCGTCGCCCTGGGGCTACTGGCTTACCGGCTGGCCGGGGACCGGGCCGGAGCGGTTCTCGGCACCGCCCTCGCGATCAAGATGGTCGCCTACGTCGTGGTCGCTCCCGTGGCCGGCGCGTTCACCGGGCAACTTCCCCGCCGTGCCTTCCTGGTGGCTACGGACCTCGTCCGGGCCGCCATCGCGTTGATGCTGCCCTTCGTCGATCAGGTCTGGCAGATCTACGTCCTTATCTTCGTGCTTCAGTCGGCCTCGGCGGCGTTTACCCCGACCTTCCAGGCCACCATCCCGGACATCCTGCCTGACGAGCGCGACTACACCCGGGCGCTGTCGCTCTCGCGCCTCGCCTACGACCTGGAGAACCTGCTCAGCCCGACCCTGGCGGCCCTGCTGCTCACGGTCATCAGCTACAACTGGTTGTTCGGCGGCACCGTCGTGGGCTTCCTGTGCTCGGCGGCGCTGGTCGTCTCGGTGACGTTGCCGGCGGCGACGCGGAGGGAGCGCACCGGTGGGATCTACGACCGCACCACGCGAGGCCTGCGGATCTACCTGGCGACCCCGCGCCTTCGGGGCCTGCTCGCCCTCAACCTCGCGGTCGCCACTGCAGGGGCGATGGTCATCGTCAACACCGTGGTGATCGTCCAGGCCCTGCTCGGACGCCCCCAGAACGACGTCGCCATCGCGCTCGGGCTCTTCGGGGGCGGCTCGATGATCGCGGCCCTGGTGCTGCCGCGGGTGCTCGACCGCTTGTCAGACCGTGGCGTCATGCTGCCGTCCGCGGCCTTCCTTGGCGTCGTCCTCGTCGGGGTCGCGGTGCTGACCTGGGGCGGGTCCATCGACTGGCCGGTGCTGCTCGGGACGTGGCTGGCCCTTGGGATCGGCTACTCAGCCGCCCAGACGCCTACGGGACGCCTGCTGCGTCGCTCGGCGAGCCCCGAGGACCGGCCGGCGGTGTTCGCCGCCCAGTTCGCGCTCTCGCACGCGTCGTGGCTCGTGACCTACCCGCTGGCGGGATGGCTCGGCGCCACCGTCGGGATGCCGACGACCCTGGCGGTCCTCGGCGCGCTGACCGTCGCGGGGGTCGTGGCGGCCGCCTTGCTCTGGCCCGCGTCAGACCCGGATGTCGTCGAACATGCCCACGGGGATCTCGACCCGTCCCATCCCCACGTCCAGGGGATCGGACACGGTCGGCACGAGCATGCCTTCGTCATCGACGACCTGCACCGGCAATGGCCTGCCAGGGCGGGTTGAGACCGGGCTATAATCGGGTGGGGCTTTACCCCGTTCGGCACGGTCGTCCCCTTTGATAGAGGCGCTCCGAGCCTCGCGACGAAGCGTGATTTCGCGAGTCGCCGATTCCGACGACCGCAATTTTTCTCAAGGCGGCACTTGGCCACTCATCGGAGGCGGTCTCGTTGCCGGGCACCGAGGCTGCGAACGGACCGAGAGGGACCGTCTCGGCGGTTGGACCGAATGTCGCCCCTGCCGGGGCAGCACGGGGGCCTCCGAGAAGTCCGAGACGTGTCAGCGAGACGGAAGGCGCAATGCCTCTATCGGCGCGGCACCATACGGATCTCGACCGTGAGGTGGGACAGGTTTCCGAACGGCGCGAGAAGGTGACGATAGAAGTCCGGCCCGCGCGCCTGTGCCGTGGCAACCGAGACGATGGCACCGAGGTGACCGGGGCCCAACCGCCACACGTGAAGGTCGGCGACGCGGTCGCCCTGTTCCTCGATGACGCTCCGCACCTTCCGGACGAGACCCTGATCGGGCTGCATGTCGAGAAGGACCCCACCCGTGTCCCGTACCAAGGTGTAGGCCCAACTCGCGATCACGACCGATCCGATGATGGCGGCCAAGGGATCCATCCAGGTCCAACCCAGGAAGCGGGCGAGCAAAAGGCCGCCGATCACCAGCACCGAGACGGCGGCGTCGGCCACCACGTGCACCACGGCCGCTCGCATGTTGTTGTCCCGGTGCATGGCGCCGTGATGCCCATGCGCATGCTCCTCGAAGGTCACGGACCCGGCCCGTTCCGATCCCGGGAAGCACAGGGTCGCCTCGAAGGCGTGGGGCTCTGGGATCATCTCGATGCTCTCGACGACGTCGCCCTTGCGGGTCATCGCGAAAGTCTGCCGCGTTCCGTCCGGGCGTACCGTCTCGATTGTCATGGCCTCGACCGGGGCGAGGGACTCCGCACCCTGCGCTGTCAATCGGAAGCGTGGCGGCACGCCGTCCTCGTGGATCTCCAGGCCGAACGTCTCCGTCGGTGTCACGATGGTCCGCGCCGCGTCGTCATGGTCTTCGTGACCATGCTCGTGGCCGTGATGATGTCCGTGGCCGTGGTCGTGGTCGCTTCCCAGGAGCCAGACGCTGGCGAGGTTCACGCCGAGGCCGAGCACCGCGATGGCGATGGTCTCGTTGTAGTCGATGGCCACGGGCTCGATGAGCCGGAGCACCGCCTCGTAAGCGATCAGCAGGGCGATCATCGCGAGCACGATGGCGCTGGTGAACCCGGCGAGGTCTCCGAACTTACCCGTCCCGAAGGTGAAGCGGTCATCGTCGGCATGCCGGCGTGCATAGCGATAGGCCATTGCGGCGAGCAGGAGGGCCCCCGCATGCGTCGACATATGCAGGCCGTCGGCGACGAGGGCGATGGAGCCGAACAGCATGCCGCCGACGATCTCGGCGGCCATCATGACACCGCAGAGCGCGATGACGGCCCAGGTCCGGCGCTCGTTGCGGTCATGACCTTCGCCGAGAAAGATATGTGAGTGACCGTGGGCCTCGGCCGGGGCGGAGGGAGCGTGCCCCGGGCTTGCGTGCATCATGTCCATGCGGGATCTCACTTCAGGTAGGTGCGGATGACCTCGATCAGCTCGGACGCACCCCTGGCACGGTTCGGATCGGGTTCGTGTGCGGGATCGACGACGTGATGGCGGATGTGCTCCTCCATCAGTTCGGAGGTCAGTCCGTTGATGGCCCCGCGCATCGAGGCGACCAGCATAAGGACGTCGGAGCAGCCGATCTCCGCCTCCAGGGCGCGCTCGACGGCCTCCGCCTGTCCCTTGATCCGGCGCACGCGCGCCAAGAGCTTGGTCTTGTCCTTGACGGTGTGGGCCATGACATCGGCTTCCTCGTTCCTCTAGTAACATAGGGGGCTACCCTATACATGTCGAGTGGCCGTTGGACGCACGTTTTCGGAAGGGCGCTCTCATGAGGAAGGACGATCCGTGCACGGGGGTCTGCCGCGTCGACGGCAGGACCGGGTGGTGCTTGGGATGCGGCCGCACCGTTCCGGAAATCCGTGCCTGGCGGAAGCTGACCCCCTTCAGGCGAACGGCGCTTGTCCGCGAGTTGCCTCGCCGCGTTTCACAGGTCGGCGAAGGCACGCTCGTGGATGGGGAAAGCTGAACCTGGCGGTCCTCGCGACCTCGCGCCTCGATGGCATTCAGGCATGACCGATTTCTTCAAGCCGAGGAGCTTGCCCGGCGTGACGTAACAGGCCACACGGTCGTATCCATCCCGTCAGCGCACGGGGACTCCTACGTCGGTCGCCTATGGCCCTCGACGCGCGGCATCTATCCGTTGCGAAGGAGCGTGACCGCCAATCCGAGATTTGCCAGGGCGAGTATCAGCAGCAGGCCGTAGGCCACGTCCGGACCGCCATAAGCCAGCGCTAGGGCTCCGAGCG
>Ga0160429_1001898_pt1 | contig 11270 bp, 5 predicted proteins | sample SolpanmetagenomR_FD_108199 | JGI IMG/M metagenome (GOLD analysis project Ga0160429, IMG submission 108199) | Solar panel surface microbial communities from Lawrence Berkeley National Laboratory, California, USA - R | ecosystem: Engineered > Built environment > Solar panel > Unclassified ... | reverse complement strand
TGCACCATTGTCCCTCAGGCCCTCTGAGAAGCGAAGACTACCCCGCAAAGCTTAATTAGTTGATCAATAAATCGAATGACTCATGGACCGAAGCTATCTCAGAGGGCCTGATTCATGAGGTAATCGGCCTCGTCAAGACTTTTCAACGCTTACATTCCTTGTTGGTTGAGAGCAAGCCAAAGCAAGATCAACATACAGTTCATGCTGTCACCCATCCAGCACAACATCTAACACGGTTCGCTGAACTATTCCGTGATAAAATAATGAATTCTGCGAAAGTTCACCCTCTACATGATTCGCGCACTAACATGAGCAGTTTCGATGAATTTATCAGATCTTGGAAGAAGCGTTGTCACGAAAGTAGCAGACCCGACTTCGACGAGTCAGAGGCGCAAAAAGAAATCAAGAAGAAAAATTTCGAAAAATCAGAACAGGAGTGTAAATACGATGAAGAAAAATTCCTAGCAGAGCAGATACAGGAGGAGACGAGTGAAGAAACGCATAGAAATAGCGAGATCCTCGATACCCTGATGAATACGAACGAGAATAGAATATTTACGGGCCCACACATGGTACTCGACTCACTGGGAACGCCACAGCTAAATGAACGTGAATTCTATATGGATGAGCCCAAGGTGTTATCACGGCACAAAAAGGATGCGAGGCGTCACAAGGTTGAGAATCCTGAGAAGTTTGAGAATCTTAAAAACCTTTGGCAGTCACGGTATATGGGGTGGTAAGTCTTGAATGTAAGCATGTTTAAAATATCTCTACACAATATCCATCTGATTTGAATACGTACTTCCAATTCCCCAAACAATTCGTGAGCATCATGAAGCAGTTTCCTTATCTTTCGCTATATTATAATACGATGACCAAACAGCTATTGGCATAGCTCGATTGTCTTTGTATTTTGTATCTAATCATGCAACACTACTAATTTTCACTCGGGGTTAAAAAGGAATGTAATTCTTTCACCATGTTGAAATACTTACGTATGAATGACCAAAAATCTCAACGAGAATCGTCGTGTTGTCTACTTGCGTTTTTTTCGGTCCAACTATATAACGCCGACCTGATCACCCAGCAGCATCAATATCAAAACATGAATTTTTGTCCAGGTGACAAAGGAGAGATATGATAACATCGGCTTGCATTCTTAAAAGTCCACACGCTATTTCATAAATCCACGGTATGCATTCTCTGTCAACATTCTTTCCAATGCCGACGACCATGCCGAGAAGATATCCATAAGTTTAACGACGACGAGGGGGGTTTCTGGCTCGTCAAGGTGATGCCTTCTTTTCGATTTACGTACAAGAACTAGGTTAGGCTTTTTGCGGGGGCTAGAAGAACTTCGCACTTTTACTTTCCTTAGCCGAACTTGTTGCTGGTGGAACGATGAATCAAAATACAGGCAAATATATAGAGTTTTGTTAGAAAGCAGCTGATATCTAACCTTCTCTCCCTAATAAGTTGTAGTAATAATATATTTCATATTGCAAAAGATCCATGGAATGAAGAGAACTATAGCGTACCGGTACTGGCGTATAGTGTGGGGTTTGGGAGTCTGGAGTATTAAACTTTCAAGGCAAAAGGACTGAGCACGTGGGGTCCGTTTCTCTCATTTCTCGATAGCGTTTTTGGCATTGTTGATCCCCTTTTAATCACGTCGAGCGTCCACAATGGATAGAGCTACATATTACGAGGAACTGCGAAAGTCTAGCAAATTTGACTGCAATCATGACAGAGCCAAATATAAAAAAGTCATATGGAGAGACCTATATGACTTTGGTCAATTGGAAGAGATCCCGGATGCATTCCAAACTGTTACTCAGAAATTGATCCTGCATGAGCTGTACTCTACAAAAGAATCGCTAGACAAGGTCCTGATATCACGAGCTGAAGATTATTTCGTGATTTTCATTACTGCAAGTCTTGAACTACTATATGGCAACGATCAACTACACTTACTATCGAGGTGTAGCCTGCTTCTTGACTTTGATGCTGAGCTTAAATGGCTCTCGGAACCAACATGGTTTGACGACGCGCAAACCCAGATGCTCCATTTCGATAAACTGTCGAGACCTGATCAGACTAGCCTAGTGGCTTACATAGCTGCACTGGAAGGTTTTCAGTCTTTGTGTAATCATTCCATTAACCTGAAACACTTTGCTAATCAACATCAGAATCATTTCAAGTCATTCGACCAGTTACAGCTGCAGTCGACATCTACTAACGCTTATACACATCCAGTTTGGACTGCTCTAGTCGATCATTATTATCTAAGCATTAAGAACCAACAGCAAAAAGAAATTATGGTCAGGCTTTGGGAACATCATGATGATCTTTATAGGCGCAGAGCAAGACATAGACAAATGCCAAGACATGATAGGCTACGAAATTTAGGACTAGACCAGAGCTTTTATTCATTCTGTAAAGACAACCAACTTTTAAGATATTATCGGTCTTTGGGAGTGCCAATAGAGGGCCTGGCGGGAACTTCGAATGCGTTCCACTATTACGCGCGCCTCGTGTCTCGATTAAATCTAGTCTTATATGCTTTTTGCGTGTATGCAAAAAAATCGCGCTTAGATGAAGAATTCAAAAAGGTTCAGGCTCGTCCTCGAATAAGAGTGGCAGATCTTCTGAATGGAGATGAGCATCTTCCAAGAGAGAATATGAAGCTCCTTAGTAAAGAGCAGATAAATCATCTTGTCGACCAAGGTATACGCGAAGCAGAAATATATGCGCGTAGCAGTCACGCACGCCGTAACGCCAGCCCAGATTGTGTGCCCTCCTTACTTACAGCGACCTTTACGCGCCTGCAACAATTGCTCAAATGTTGCAAGATAGAGGCAGTCGAAAATGCACATTACGGTGGTACTCGGCCGATACATGATCCGGTCCCGTTCGACATATATCTGCATGTGATGGTGGATCAGCTTGGGAGGATGAATTGTCCTTGCAATTCTGGTACTGAATCGGATCGCCGGACCGATATATTTATCAAATATTGGGTAAATCGTTGTGAACACGACGAAGAGGAAGAGCAAGACCCGGTGGAAGAGGAAGGAGAATATAGTGGGAGCGAGGAGTAGTAAAGTCTAAAAAGAGGTAGAAGAGGTCTCCGGGGAAATTGACACACAGTATGAACCCACTTGATCATTTGTTAAATATACTACTCAATCCTGGAGACTTCTGTGGTCACACTTTTATGGTAGCACAATCTGGCCAAAACTCTGACATGGCCAGTTGATCACAAGACTATGCAGATAATCATGTATTTATATTCCTACTCGTATATCACTATTGACAGCTATGTTGTAATAACGTTTGTAGCACTAATAACGACAAAGTTGTGATGAATAATCAGAGATGAAATGACTTATAATTACATTAACTAGAATAACTACGTTTGTGTGAGAATTTAGTTTTCACGGTCACGTGATTCTTGGTGTATAATTTGGAATTTTAATAAATATCACAACAAGCTAAAGTATCTACACAAGCTCACAAATAAAGTTAGAATTCAAAACATAACAGATGCGTATACAGTCGTTCCACTCCAATCCGGCGCCCCCTTTTCCAGAAAAATTGAATAATTTTGAAATGTAGCGATAATATAGAAAGAGGGCTACGATCACATGTCAATTTTAGCCAAGGACCGAATTATTTATATTTGACTTAATGACTTGGTAGTTTTACATAAAAACAAATCACTGCACTATAGAGGATTTAGTACCAATGGCATCATGACTATGGGGATGACAGACAGAAATGATAGAATAGGAATAAAAGTATATCATTACAAGTAACTCGTATATCTCATGACTAGTCTAACAGTACTATTAATTTATTTCTTTATCCTTGGTATTATTAATTAATTTTGTCATCTTTACATTATCCTTCAATTTCACCGTCTTCCCGATCTGGATCGTCATCTTTCTGTTTTACAATCTCTTCCTTTACATCATTCACAGGACTTGATTTACCATTAGTGTCAGGCTTGTCAACCACTGGTTTGACAATTGTAGGAGTTTCTTTATCTTCCATTTTCATATACATCTTTTTAAGCATATTACCGTCGACTTTTGCCTTTCCTTCTTTAAATTTGCCTTGTGGCCAATAGTTAAATGCAATATAATCCCTACAAGATAAAGATTAGTTGATATTACTGGAGACCTCGCACTTGACTAGACACTAACCAAAGTTTAAGTTCTCCAGAACTGCCTAGAGAATCTTTTTTATTGACGACAGCAATCTGGCGGCCAAATACAAGCAAAGTCTTTTTGATAGTCTTGAGACGATCGTTTGAATCTGGCATTTTCTTTTGTGTCGCACAAGTGACTTCATCGAGACTACGGACGATACTGAAAAGACGTCGCTTGGAATCTTTGTCGTCTCCTCGCATCGTCTTTACAATATCATCCATGTTTGACTGACTTGCCGGTGACTTTTCAGACTTATTACCATGTCCATTTGTTTTACTTAAAGATCTATCATGATCTTTCGGTGAAGAAGCATGTCTGTTTGAACTATGACTACGATGTCTTTCAGATTCTTCCCGTTGCAACTTATGCACAGGGCCAGGAGCTGGACTATTACTACCATTACGAAGATTGGAATTAGAGATTCTAGAATGACTAGATTGTGATTGCAGAGATTTGTCTTTTTTGGTGTTACGATGATGATTTTCAAGCGCTCGTTTAGCACTGACGTTTTGACCGTTACTGACTTTATCCTTCAAAACACTAAGAAGATAATTGGATCTTCGAACTAGATGAACTGCGCCTGGTGACTTTATGTTTTTATCGTCGGCTTTGTGCCTTTCTTCCTTCGCCCCGACACGATGTTCTTCCAAAAAGAACTTGCTTGCCAGTCCCAAATCTGGATCGTCTCGAATTGGAACCCAAGCACCAAAGCCGTACTTGTTAATTCCCACACATAACATTCCATCTTCACGTGCACCCCATGCAGCAGTATAATGAGCAGGTTTTGATGCTTCTGGAACTCGAAAGCTCCGCCAATCGGAAGATTTGTTTACAACCTCCTGCAAAGCTCGCATTTCAATTGGCCTTTCAATCAGCGTTTCCGCATTCAACCGCTTTACACCTCGGTAATCAAACAAGACTGATTTTTTATCCTTTTTAGTAGCAGGTTTACCAGTCTCTCGTTCTAACGCTAATATTCGATCATCTTCTTCTTTCAACAGCTTTCTAGACATGTCAAGAATCTCAGTTAATGTGGATTTGATGACGTCAACGTTTCGTCCGCCAAGGTGTGCTTCTTTGATCATCTCTGATTGCCGATTTTCAATAGATCCATACCTTTCAAAAGCTCGAATCAAATTACGAACTTCTTTTTCATCGAGTGGTCGTTTTGGATCCTTGCCATCAGAAGAATCATCCCCGTCGTCAGACCCATTTTCATCGGCGTCTTCATTGACCAAATCTCGAGCTCGCTTTTTAGCAGCCCTTTGATCACGACCTTCACCTACAGCTTTGCGCTTCCTCGGCTGACTTTCTTCTATCAATCTTTCCAGATTCTTTTGTTCTTCCTTCTCTCGCTCTTCAGCCTTGATCTTGTCTAGTTGATCTTTCGGAATGATATCGTCCCATTCTAGATCAACTTTGACGTCAGTATATTCAAAACTTTTGAGAAAGTCGGCTCCACCATCTGCAGTCATTCCTTCATCTTGTTCAGTATTATGTTCCTCAGCATTTGCCAAAACAGCATCGATATCTAATTCTTCGAGTTTCTTCTGATTCCCAGTCTGCTCAAACATTTTCTGTCCACGCCGCTTTAAAATATGAGAAATATCATCGGATGAACTTGGTTCTGCTGTACTTGCACCTGCTTTGGAGAGAGATTCAGACAATTGTTTTGCATCTTTGTCAGTAATAGCACGATGAATCGTAATATATTCGAGCATCAATTTATTCCGTGCTCGTTCCAATACTTCTTCTTCGATTGTATCTTTGGAAACTAATCTATATATCGTGACGGGATTCTTTTGGCCGATACGATGTGCTCTTGCCATTGCTTGTAAATCAGCTTGTGGATTCCAATCAGAATCAAATAATATCACCGTATCAGCAGTCATCAAATTAATACCTAATCCACCAGCTCTTGTCGATAGACAAAAGCAAAAGTCTTTGCTATCTGGCGCATTAAAATGTTCTATAGCTTGACGACGAGCAGCAGAAGGCACTGTACCATCAAGACGTTGGAATTGATAACCACGAAGATGTAAATAATCGCCTAGAATGTCCAACATTTTGACCATTTGACTGAATATTAATACTCTATGCCCGTCCCGTTTCATTTTGGTCAAGAGTTGATCAAGTAACATCATTTTACCGCTACTGGATATTATTGCTTTAAGTTGATCTTCTCTACTATCACTTGATCCCAAAATACGGTCTTCGGCATTGGGAAACATGAACGGATGATTACTGGCTTTTTTCAATTCCATCATAATGTTGAGAAGAGATTGTTTTTGACCTTTGGCACCGGCGTTCAAAGCAGCGTAATTACGGGTAAGAATGTTCTTATAATATTCCAATTGTACGTCAGCAAGTTCAACTCGAATGATCTTTTCAGTCTTTGGCGGCAGATCACTTTCGACCTTTTGTTTAGTCCGCCGAATCATATACGGTTGTATAGTCTTGTTCAAGTCATCAAGCTTCTGTTTAGCAGTATCGGAGAACAAGTCGATTTCATCGTCCAATGCGACCATACCGGGCATGAGAAAGTTCATGAGCGCGGACAGTTCTGTTAGATTGTTTTGTAGTGGGGTTCCGGTGATCAACAAACGGCTAGGAATTCCAAAATCCATTAGCTTAACATATAACTGTGATTCACGGTTTTTCAACCTATGAGCTTCATCAACAGCCAGGAATTGCCATTTGATTTGAGATAGAAAGTTTGCATCCAGCAATATATACTCGTAAGTTGTAAGCAGTACATGGAACCGTGGTTTGCGAGGGCTACCGTCGACAAGCAATTCGTAGTCTTGGATTATCTTTCTTGAGGTTTCATTACCATTATAGACGACATAATTAATATCTGGCGTCCAATTATTAAACGTATCTTGCCATGCTGGCATTGTAGAAAGAGGAACAATGGCAAGAAAAGGGCCTTGTTGTCCACGATCATGGCGAAGCCAATTCATAAAAGAAACAGTCTGTACCGTTTTTCCTAAACCCATCTCGTCGGCGAGTACAACATTATTACCATTACACCAATTGTGGGCCAAAAAGTTGATACCAGTAATCTGAAACTCTCGTAATTGTCCATGTTTGATGTAGTCAGGCTGTACACGAAAGGGTTTATATACCGAACGGGTTGCAGGGTTTGCTTCTTTCTTATCAGATACGGGAAGCATGGAAGTACGGTCAAGATATCGGTCGATTTCTGTTTGAGCAAGTTCGCTGACAATAGACGCGACCTCCCACGTACATGAGTCATACGTCAAGCCTTTCCATTTCACATAGTATTCAGTGTCTTCCTCTTCACCTTCTCTAGCTCCGATCACCCTTTCTACTTTTGTATAATCTGCAAGAGCGTCGACTTGTGTCTCACGTTCGAGATAATACTTCTCTCTTTCTTCCAAAGGCACATTAGGGTCGGTGAGTAAGATTTGCTCAGCGACGATGACTTTTCGAAAATAATTTTCGACCCTTCGGAACCCTCGAGTTGATGATAGTGTAGACCAATCTGCCCAAGTTGCATGATAATGTGCTTTTCCCTGCCACTTAACGTAGAATTCGTAATCGTATTTATCTTCAGTTCCTTCCGGGGCGTCTTCTTTGACTCGATGTTGCAGGACAACATCGATAGCTGGACCGGTCTCTTCAGTGTTGACCCAGTAACTCGGTGTCATGTTATCGACATTATCTTCAAATATATCATCGTCATCGTTTTCATCTTCATTATAATTGGAAACTTTTGCAGCACGTCGACTTGAAAAACGGACGTCGGCGAGGGCAGGGCTATCTCTAGCAGTGGCAGTTTTGAGCCGACGATGTTTTTTAGCAAGATCTCTACCACGAGGTCCACCATAAATATCATCCGAACCAGAGTCTGATCTTGATTGTGCAGCAGTCGATATGAGTGATACTGACAGACGTTAGGGATTTTGACAGACGTATGGTTCAAGTATAACTGACCTGGCTTTGACGAGGAGCTAGACTTGTGCTTCTTTCGCGGATGACGAGATTTGGATGCACCATAAGCGTCGTTATCGTCCTCTTCTAAACTGTCGTCAATCTGATGTCAGGGTCAGAATGTGTGCAAAATTTGAGATCTAGAACAAAATTACCACATGTCGTGCTGGCTTGACGCGATGCTAGTAGTAGTCAGTGAAACAGCTGCGGAGTAGCTCCGGAGTTGACTTACACTTCGCCTCAGACCATAAAGCTCAGGATTTTGCTTCATATAGTGATCCTCGTCCATACTTGCTTTCCTTTTGCCAGGTCTTGTTGTGCTATGTGCTGGTATGTTTTTGCGGGCAGGTTCTTCATCATCTTCATCTTCCGGAGCTTGGCTTTCGACATCATAATCTTCATCTTCTTCACCTTCTGCATCTTGCTCATCGTCTGACATGGAGGGAGAAGAATTGTTGTCCTGAACTACTGGTGCATCTTCGATCATAGAATGACCAGTTTCTAGAATCTGATCAGCCTCGAATGGAACATCAGAGACAGCGCTATGGGATGGTGAAGCGACACCGGGATGCGAGTATGAGATGCCTTCGATGTGACTCGACCGAGTGTCTTGGAGTGGGTATGAAGGAGTGTAATCATGTATTGGACGACTGAGGACCTGACCGGCTATTTGATACAAAAATCAGTAACAAAGTCATTATTGAGTATTTGTATAACAAGAAGAATGCAAAAGTGTAGGTGGTATTTGGGATCATTATAATGAAGTTCCATCATGTTTGCGCATCGATCAACGTAGTATGTAGGGTGTAGAGTTGAATTTGATGAAATCAATTGTTTATTGATGGTTATTATCGATAACAGTGATTGATTTGATGTTAGAGATAAGTGTAGGTGGCCGCATCCAGTCAGAGGTGATGAAGACCGACACACTCTATTCATGATACTTGATAGGATGGCGATTGCTCCGACCTCAAATATGCTGGTACGTATAGAAGTATCTATGGGTGATACCGCTCTGTGCCAGAAGGCCGGAAATTTTATATGAAATCAAATGTTAAATACTTACAGGCCATGCTTTATTGGATGAATATTGAACAGTAACAATTAGTCCCGAACGTCTGCTCGTGGCCCAGAACAAACCATTCTTCGATCATTGGGCAAGTTCTCGATTGTTACTTTGTCTTGAGAAGTCAGCTGAATTAATTGTAAAGATGATGTTCAAAAGAACGCATAGGGTTAACCAAAAGTCTTGGCAACCACGATCAGAACCCAAGACAACACGAATAGCCAATCACATGAAGCCAGAATCCGAAAATCATCTTTTTTTTGCGGTTCTATTTACACCTTTCTTGTCAATCGACTCCAGTCCACGTCTTCGTTGGTCAGTAAACAGTCGAATCTTGTCCATTGGAAGGGTGTGAGCAAGATGTCGGACAAATTGACACGTATCGCTATTGTCAATTCTGACAAGGTGAGAATGATATTTCCCACAAAAGCTACAGACAGAACATGCTGATCAGAAGTCAGTGCAAACCGAAAAAATGCCGACAAGAGTGTAAAAAATCGTGCCCGGTCGTAAGGACTGGCAAATTATGTATCGAAGTTGCACCAGACTCGAAAATTGCCTTTATTTCCGAAAGATTGTGCATCGGTTGTGGTATTTGCCCCAAGAAGTGTCCTTTTGACGCAATCACTGTCATCAATTTGCCTACCAACTTGGAGACACAAGTCACACATCGTTATTCGGCAAACAGCTTCAAACTTCACAGATTGCCGATGCCTCGTCCAGGCCAGGTTCTCGGTCTCGTCGGAACAAACGGTATTGGAAAGAGTACTGCTTTGAAGATTCTGAGTGGAAAACTGAAGCCTAACTTGGGAAGATTTGACAATCCACCAGATTGGGAAGAAATTCTCAGATATTTTAGAGGATCTGAACTGCAAAACTACTTTACAAAAGTGTTGGAAGATGATTTGAAAGCTGTCATTAAACCACAATATGTTGATCAAATTCCAAAAGCGTTAAAGACTGAGCCAGGAGAGTCAAGAGCTGTCGGAGATCTTCTAAAAAAACGAATGGACAAGGATAGTGATAAAGATCGAATTAGTGAAGATAGATACGCGGAAATTCTAAAAACGTTGGAATTGGATCACTTGGAAGACCGTGAGATTGATAAACTGTCAGGAGGAGAAATGCAAAGATTTGCAATTGCAATGACTTGTGTTCAAAAGGCAGATGTTTACATGTTTGACGAACCATCATCATTTCTTGATGTTAAACAACGTTTGGCAGCTGCTCGTATGATTCGTAGTCTGCTTCGATCAGATTCTTACGTAATCGTCGTCGAGCATGATTTGTCAGTACTCGATTATCTTTCAGATTACATTTGTTTACTTTACGGAAAACCTGCAGTCTACGGTGTGGTAACGCTTCCGTCATCTGTCCGTGAAGGTATTAATATCTTCCTGGATGGATTTATTCCATCCGAAAATTTACGATTTAGAGAAGAGTCTCTACAATTCCGTCTCGGAGAAGCTGGCGATGAATTTCTGGTGGACAGGACAAGAGCTTACAGTTACCCTTCAATGGAAAGAACTCAGGGAGACTTTCATCTCTCTGTCAAGGAAGGTGACTTTACTGATTCTGAGATCATTGTAATGATGGGTGAAAACGGAACGGGCAAAACGACTTTCTGTAAAATGCTTGCCGGCGCAATTCCACCGGACGGTGATCAAAAGGTTCCTGCTATGAATATATCTATGAAGCCGCAGACCATTACTCCTAAATTCCAAGGAACTGTTCGCCAATTATTCTTCAAGAAAATCAAAGCAGCTTTTCTCAATCCACAGTTTCAGACCGATGTATACAAGCCTCTACATCTGGACGATTTTATCGATCAAGAAGTCCAAAACTTGTCAGGAGGAGAATTGCAACGTGTTGCTATTGTCTTAGCACTTGGTATCCCTGCTGATATCTATTTGATTGATGAACCTTCGGCGTATCTTGACTCTGAACAACGTATCATTGCATCTCGTGTTATTAAGCGTTTTATTATGCATACAAAGAAGACCGCTTTCGGTAAGTCATTATTGTTCATTGTT
>Ga0160429_1001896_pt1 | contig 11275 bp, 12 predicted proteins | sample SolpanmetagenomR_FD_108199 | JGI IMG/M metagenome (GOLD analysis project Ga0160429, IMG submission 108199) | Solar panel surface microbial communities from Lawrence Berkeley National Laboratory, California, USA - R | ecosystem: Engineered > Built environment > Solar panel > Unclassified ... | reverse complement strand
GTCGGCCGTACGATCCGGCGTCAGTTGTGGGACTGGATGAAGTTGCGCACCTGGGGGTAGATCTGGGTTTCCCAGCGCCGTCCCGCGAAAACGCCGTAATGGCCGACCCCGGCCTGCAGATAATGGGTCCGCATGTAAGGCGCGAGACCCGTGCAGAGTTCGTGCGCCGCCATGGTCTGGCCGACGGCGCAGATGTCGTCCCGCTCGCCCTCCACGGTCATCAGGGCGGTCCGCCGGATGGCTCCGAGGTCGATCGGATCGCCGCGATAGCGCACCGCGTTCCTGGCCAGGGCGTGATCCTGGAAGACGGTCTTGACCGTTTCCAGATAGAAATCGGCCGCGAGATCCAGAACGGCGAAGTACTCGTCGTAGAACGTCTCGATGGCCTCCGCCTTCGCGTGTTCGCCGTTCGCCATGTGCCAGAACAGGTCGGTATGGCCCTGGATGTGGCGCTTGGCGTTCATCGCCATGAAGGCCGAGACCTGCACGAAACCCGGATAGACCTTGCGGCCGGCTCCCTTGTGGCGCGCAGGAACGGTGGCGATCAGGTTCTGCTCGAACCATTCGATCGGCTTCGAGGTGGCGAGTTCGTTCACACCCGTGGGGTTGACGCGGCAATCCACCGGGCCGGCCATCAGGGTCATGCTGCGCGGAGCCGCCGCGTCCTTGGTCTGCGCCATGACGGCCGCAGCCACCAGCGCCTGCACGGCCGGCTGGCAGACCGCCACCATGTGGGCGCCTTCACCGATCGTCTGCAGGAAGTGGACGAGGTGGCCGACATAGTCGTCGAATCCGAACCGACCCTCCGACAGCGGCACGTCGCGGGCGTTGTGCCAATCGGTGATGTAGACGTCGTGGTCCGGCAGCATCGTGCGCACCGTGGCGCGCAGGAGCGTCGCGAAGTGCCCCGACATCGGCGCGACCATGAGCACCTTGGGCTGGTCGGTGTGGATGTCCTTCCGGAAGTGCAGCAGGGTGCCGAACGGTGTGACCGCGACGGGCTCCTCGACGACCGGAACGCTGCGGTTGCCGACCTTCACCGCGTCGATGCCATAGGCCGGTCGGGCGAAGGTCAGGCCCGTGCGCATCATCATCCGGGCGCCGGCGGACATCCACGTGATCGGCTGGCCCCATGCGCGCCACGGTGACCAGACGTCGTTCAGCAGCCGTCCCCAGGCCCGGGTCTGGGCTGCGATGTCGGTCTGCAGGTCGAACGCATGGTAGATCATGGGGGCGGGCACTCGCGGAACCCGGCCCAGCACGGGGCCTTCGGGACGGCTCGGTCGGCAGATGCCGGGATCAGGCTTGCATCAGCGTGGCCAAGCAGGATGGGTCCGGTGCCGTACGGCCGCAACTGTTCTAAAGCCCTAGTGAAGCAGGAATTGTACTGACGTGTCTTTGGTGCACCATTCAATTCTCCTCCGTCGAATCGGGGCAGGTCACGCGGTGGAGTCTCGGCGGATCGCCGGCAGACCTTGCCGAGAATTTCGGCACGCCGGCCAACAACGGCGTCGGCCGGCGGGATTGCGGTGGTGTGCCCGGCATACAGGGCTCACGATGCCCGTCGGATCACCCGGCCGGGATCGCCTTCCAGGCGCCGATGCTCGCAGGCGATCTTGAGATAGCGGTCGCTGCCGCCGGGAAGTCCGGCCTGCGCGGCCATTGTCTGGGCGTGCATCAGGCATTCCATCGGCGAGTGGGCCGGGGCGACGATGACGTCGAGTGCGGTGACGCGGGAGCAATCCTGCGCGAGCAGAGTACCGGCGCAGACAAGGGCGACAGAGAGCAGTTCTGACATGACGGACCTCCACTCCGTGTGAACGAAAGGTCCGCGGGGTGCTCCGGCGTGAGAGCCACCGCGTTGTCGTTGCCTGAGTGCTTCCTCCGGTTATCGATCACTCTTTGACCGCGATCTTTGCATGTCGCGTGCCAAGGGCGGGCACCCGTGACGGTCTGGAAGAAGACGCGTCAGTCGCGGGCGGGCAGCCAGTGCGTCTCAGGCTCGGTCGCGGGCAGCAGCGCCGCGACGGCGTCGAGATCCACGACGTACTGGTCGGTGAGCTTCTGCCAGATCTCAACCGGCGAGCTCACCTTCGGCCGCAATCCGTCGAGGGCACGGGTGAGGAGCGCTGCGGTGACGAGCTTGGGGCGTCGCAGGAGCGGATCGGCGTTGAGCATCGGGGTCCACCTCTTCCGATGTCTGCAGTCTCCGCCCGTCTTGGTTAACACTCGGTTACGGTCCGGTGCGACGTCTGCGGCTTGACTTGCCGAATATTAAAGCCGGTCCCGACGCCCGAATTTTGATCATGAACGTGTCTTCAATCGGGATGCCGGGCACCAGGGCAGGCTGGGAACGTCTTCGTGCCAGCACGTCGCGGGCGGCGATCGGAGATCGAGGATCCATTGCCGCCCGCTGCCGGCTCCGGTTCACAACCCGGACCCCTTCGCTTATCAGGCTGCCGGATCAAGGCTGTCCTGGCCGATGATGGCGCTCTGGATCAGGAGCCCCGTCGCCCCCGGCCGCCCGTGCGAGTGGAACACCATGGACGCCACACCTGAAGCGGTCGGTGCGACGCAGGGAGCGAAGACCCGCCTCGTGCTGGCTTCCGCCTCGCCTCGACGCCTCGCGCTCCTGCAGCAGATCGGGATCGAGCCGGACGCGCTGCTGCCCGCCGAGGTCGACGAGACGCCGCGCAAGGCCGAGCCCCCGCGTGAACTCGCTCGGCGCCTCGCTCGGACAAAGCTCGCGACCGCCGAGGCGGCGCTGCACCTGGACGCCACGACGACGCCGACTTGGCTGGTATCGGCCGACACGGTCGTGGCGGTCGGACGGCGCGTCCTTCCGAAGGCCGAGGTCCCGGACGAGGCGGCGGATTGCCTGCGTCTGCTGTCCGGGCGCCAGCACCGGGTCTTCACGGCCGTCTGCGTGCTCTCGCCGCGCGGGCGGCGGGAGCGGATCGTGGAGAGCCGCGTGCGGTTCAAGCGCCTTTCGGGCCGGGACATCCAAGGCTACCTCGCCTCCGGCGAGTGGCGTGGTAAGGCCGGCGGCTACGCCATCCAGGGGCTGGCGGGCGCGTTCGTGGTGAAACTCGTGGGGTCCTACAGCGCGGTGGTCGGCCTCCCGCTCTACGAGACGATGAGCCTGCTCGACGGCGAGGGGTATCCGATCCGGGCCGGGTGGGGCGGCCTCGCGTGAGCCGCGCGATGCGTCCCGCCTGTCCGATCTGCCGACGGCCCGAGTCGGCGGAATTCCGGCCGTTCTGCTCTCAGCGCTGCGCTGACGTCGACCTGGGGCGCTGGTTGAACGAGCGTTACGCCATACCCGAGGAGCTCGACTCCGATGAGCCGCCCCGCGAGCCGGATCCGGACGCCTGACGATTTTTCCGGCCGTTCGGTCACGCCGGTGTCACGGCAAGGCTGGACAGGCCGCGCAGCCTTCACTATACCCCGCGGCGTCCGAGGCCGACAGCGGCGCGGGCGACGCCCAGGTAGCTCAGTTGGTAGAGCATGCGACTGAAAATCGCAGTGTCGGCGGTTCGACTCCGTCCCTGGGCACCATCCGCCTCCTGACAGCGGACCGAGGCCTAGCGCCTCTCCAATCCGCGGTATCGGGTTCGCTGTGTCGCGTCCAGCGCGGCTCCGTCCCCCGAGGGCTTGTCGTCTGATCGACCCCGCTGGCCCGCACCCAGCTTCCCGGCTGAGATCATCGGCGGTACCGACCGTCCATGGAACCGCGCGGGCGGCGCGATGCGGCGGCGAATGGAAAACCGCTTCCGTGCCTGCGTTGCTACGATCCGATACTGTTCGTGGCGCGAGCATGACGCTTTCGACGCGGCGCTCGTCGAACCAGATGCAGAGAACAAGCCATCGGTGAGAAGGCTCGCCGTCCTGGCGGGTACCGCCTGCCGCGGTCGTGCACGGCGGTCTCAGCGCCCATCGACGTAGACGCCGGCGCCCACCAGCGCCTCGACGCCGTCGACGCGCGTGCCGCAAACGTAACTCCACTTCACGGCTGCGGCAGCCTCGCCAGGCTTGGGAAACATGTAGTCGACCCAGCCGGATCCGAAGCGTCTGACCACGTCGACGAAGTCCCTGTGAAACCGTTTTCCATCGGCGTCGCGCTCGTCGAGCAGATCCCGTCCTTCGCGGTTCGGGCGGGCGGCATTGAGAAGCACGATGCCCTGCATGTCGACGACGAACAGGTAGACATCGCCGTAGCGCCACCCGCTGCCTTTCCTCCGGAAGGCCGAGAAGGCCGCGGAACCCTGTTGCTCCAGAGCCTCGGCCGCCCGGTTGACCAAGGCTTCGATCTCGGCGGCTTGGTGGGAGGGCGGGGGGTGTCGCTCGCCAAACGCATTGAAGGGCGCGCAGAAGAGCAGCGGCGCGACTAGCCAAGTTGCGAGCCTGACGTTGCCGCGCCCCGAGGGCATCACGGCACCATCACCGGCCCGATCGGAGCGTAGTCTCGGCTCCGCCGGTTTGTCCGCCAACGGGGAGATCCGACGGGCGGGATGTCCAGTTGCCTGAATACCCCCGTCCTGGCCGCAACGGCACGATCCACCAGACGCGCTTGCGGGCAGCCGGCCGGCCCGCCGTCGCGGGCAGGGGCAGCGTCGCGCGCTCGGGGTGATGGCAGTGGTGCTCGATGATCCGGCTCAGATGCCTGACCGCCGCCAGGATCTGCGCGGCCATCAACAGATGACCCTCGCGCGCGCCGTCCCGCTCGAGGCGGAGCATGTCGGTCTCGGCGCGTGACACGATGTCCCGGGCCTCCCAATAGAAGAGTTCGAGCTGCGCGAGATTTGTCATCCACGCCTCCGCGTCAACACGGTTCTCGCATTCAGGAGACGTTGAATAGCGCTTCGATCAGTCGAAGCGCATCATCCATTTAGAGGTTTTGCCACGATCCTTTGCGTGGAGCGCCGAACCTCTGCCGGCTGAGATTCGACGGTGGGCGACGGTCTCGTGTCGGGGCGTAGAATGGTACCGGTCGCGCGGCCACCGCAGCGATCTCAATCCGAATCTTTCTTGCGGAGACCTGATTTCACTATAACGTGGATCAGCTTTTGTTCAACCGGCTCGACATCCCATGCCGAAACTGAACGCGCCCGGCGGCTGGCACCTCGGTAACACGCTCCGGTATGCGCGCGACTCCCGCGACGAGATCGGAGCGTGGTCGTGGGACGCCGCGTCCGATCGCGCGTTCGCCGATACCTATGTGGCGCATCTTTTCAATGTCGATCCGGTCGACGCCGAGGTCGGTCTGCCGGTCGCCGCGTACGTCGCCAGCATCCACCCGGCGGATCGACGGCAGGTGCTGGCGGCGTTCCGGAAGGACGCCCAGGAGGGCAGACCCTATCTTTTCGAGTACCGCGTCCGCTCCGCGGACGGCGTCACGCGCTGGGTGCTCACCCGCGGCCGGTTCTTCTGTAATCACCGCGGCCAACCGGTCAGCGGCCGCGGCATCATCGTGGACATCACCCGCCTTCGTGCGAACCGCGACGGCGACGGACTCTCCGACACGGGGTCGGATCGCTCTACCTCGTCGCTGGATCAGGCCGCCGCGGCGGCGATCGCGGCCTATCAGACGCTGGGCGCACTGAACGACCGTGAGCTGACGTCGCGTGCCGAGGCACTCCTGAACCAGATCGGGCGCAGGCTCGCCGCGCAGGAACTCACGGAGCGGCGCCGCCGGCTGAGCTGACGGTCGACGCGGATGACGCCGCGACGCGGACCGGCTACGGCGCATCCTGGTCGCGAAGATGCAGATACGTCGGATCGAACTCGGCGGCCGATTTCAGGCCGTCCCAGTCGTCGACGGAGAGGCGCCGGCTGCGCAGGGTGATCAGGCCCGCGGCCTTCAGATCCCGGATGGTCCGGTTGACGTGAACCGGTGTAATCCCGAGGGCGTCCGCGAGCTCCGGCTGCGTCATCGGCATCTCGCAGCTCCGGTCCGGCGCGAGCCCGACCGCGCCGAGGCGCGTCACCAGCTCGCAGAACAGATGGGCCATGCGGGCATACGCGTCGCGCCGGCCCGTATTGAGCATCCACTCCCGCACGATGGCGGCGTCGATCAGGGTCCCCCGCCAGAAGAGGTCGTTGAGCCGCGGGTGCGCCCGGAGCAATGCGCGCGCCGCCTCGTGCTGCACGAAGCCGAGGCGGCACGGACTGATGGTGGCGATGCTGACGTCCAGGACTTCCAGGTGGAGGCTCTGGAAGTCCGGGATGTCGCCGGGAACGTGGTAGCTCATGACCTGCCGCTTGCCGGCCCGGGTCGATTTGTACGTGCAGGCTATACCGTCCAGCAGGGCGAAGCACCGGGACGGACGGTCACCCTCACGCACGATGTCCTGGTAGGCCTCGACGGTCGCCATCTGCATGGGCAGGGCGTGCAGGGCCGCGCGCTCCTCGTCGGTCGGTTTGAACAGGGCGATGCTGTCGAGCTTGCGCAGGAATGGATGCCTGCCCGGCTGGTGCGTGGATTCGATCATCGCGCCTCGGCTGTCCGGCGGCGTCGCGCGTCCTCGCGGCCACCAACACCCTCACCACACGCTCTGGCGGACTAGGATAGGGCCGGCGATCGATCGCGACCAGAGCCATCGCCCGTGGCCGAGGTCGATATCCGGCCGGTCGCCGGCCCCGGCGCGGCGGCCGCGTCGTCGCTCGACGCGGTGCGCCGTGGTCCGACGGCAGGTGAGGATGGATCGGGCCGGTCGCCGAGCTGCGGGCGGTAAGCCCGGCCCCGCGCGCGGGCGAGGCCGGGGGCCTGGGACTGGAAATCTCCCGTCCGTCCGCGCACACAGGGATCGCGGCGGGATCGCCGCGCAGCCTGACGGGAAGCTCCGATGAACCCGGCCGACCTCGCTCCGCACGCGCACCAAGTCCTGAGCGAGGCGACTTTGCCCGAGTTGCCGAACCATTATCGCGGCAAGGTCCGGGACAATTACGACCTGCCGGACGGACGGCGCGTGCTGATCACCTCCGACCGGATCAGCGCCTTCGATCGCGCCCTCGCGGCGATCCCCTTCAAGGGACAGGTCCTCACGCAGACGGCGCGCTACTGGTTCGAGAGGACGGCCGACATCTGCCCGAACCACGTGATCGCCTATCCCGACCCGAACGTCGTCGTCGGCCAGCGCCTGGAGATCCTCCCCGTCGAGGTCGTGGTGCGGGGCTACCTCGCGGGCACGACCTCCACGTCGATCCTGACGCGCTACCGCGCCGGCGAGCGGGCGATGTACGGACACCGCTTCCCGGATGGATTGCAGCCGAATGCGCGCCTGCCGCAGGCCATCATCACGCCGACCACGAAGGCGTTCGACGGCGGCCATGACGAGCCCCTGACCGAGGGCGAGATCCTGGAGCGCGGTCTGCTCACGCCGGATCAGTGGCGGACGGTTTCCGAGGCGGCGCTGGCGCTCTTCGCCCGCGGCCAGTCGCTGGCCGCCGAGCGCGGGCTGATCCTGGCGGACACGAAATACGAGTTCGGCACCGACGGTCAGGGCCGCATCGTCCTCGCCGACGAGATCCACACGCCCGACAGCAGCCGCTACTGGTTCGCCCAGAGCTTCCCCGAGCGCTTTGCCGCCGGGGCGGCGCCGGAGAGCTTCGACAAGGATTTCGTGCGCAATTGGGTGGTGGCCCGGTGCGATCCCTATACGGATCCGATCCCCGAGATCCCGGCCGAAATCGTGCTGGAGACGGCGGCCGTCTATATCCGCGCCTACGAGACCATCACCGGTGAACGCTTCGTGCTGCCGGATCCCGCCGAGGATCCCCTCGACCGGATCCGGCGCAACATCGCCGCCTACCTGGGCGCGGACGCGCGACGCTGAGGATCGGGGCGGCCCCGCGGGGGAGGGACCTGGGTCTCTCCCCCGCCGAAGTTCGGCTGCGCGATCGTCACCGCGATCGGGCCCTCAGGCGGCCGCGGCCATCGGGGCCGGGGTGGGGGCATCCATCGCGCGCAGGTACACGTCGAGCAGCGTCTCCTGCTCGTCCCGCTCGTCCTTGTCCTGCTTGCGGATCTTCAGGATCTCCTTGAGAACCTTGACGTCCAGGCCCTCGCCCTTCGCCTCGGCGAAGACCTCCTTCTTGGCCTCCATCAGGTCCTTGATCTCTTCCTCCAGCCGCTCCACGCGCTCGATGATCGAGCGGATGCGATCGCCCGCGATGCCCACGGTATCGGTCATGTCCGTCATGCAAACCCTCGCTGCAAACCCTCGCTGGATGACCGGCGGACCCTCGCCGGGACGGGGTTAGCGGCGGGTTAAACGCGGCGCGCGCGTCGCGGCCGGTCAGCGCGTCCGCTGCTCGATCCAGCCGATGATCGCGTCAGCCACCTGATCGCTGTTCGATTCCAGCATCATCATGTGGCCGTTGCCGCGGATGCCGTGCTCGGCGAGGGCCAGCCGGTCCGGCTTTGCCCCGGCCTGCGTGAGGAAGGCGGCCGTGCAGTCGTCCATCGTCGCGCGGAACGATGCCTCCGCGGTCACGATCACGGCCGGCACCTTGGCGAGGTTCGGCAGCGTCCGGGCCGGGGCCGCCTGGAGCCAGCAGCGGATCTGGTCCGGCCGGGCCGGGGTGTCGGCCTGGACGACGGTGAGGTCGGCGGGGCTGCTCACGGGCGGCTCGAAATGCAGGGGAACCCGGGTGATGCCGTAAGGCCGTGCGCGGGCCTCGCTCACGCGCTCGTACCAGTCCGTCCCGCCCGTGAATCGGATGTCGTAGAAGGTCGGACCGTTGGGCTCGACCGCGACGTGGGCCTTCACGAGGTCGGGCCTCTGGTCCGACACGGCCCAGCCGAAGACGCCGGCCTGGGAATGGGTGAGCAGGATCGCGGGCCCGATCTTTTCCAGGAGCGCGATCAGCGCCGGATCGACCAGTTCCTCGCTCTTCAGGGCGCTCGCGATGTAGGGGACCTGCGACAGGTAGAACTGGTCGAAGGCGGCGTTGCCGCGCACGCCCGGTCCGCCCGGCCACTGCGTGTGCAGCTTGGCCTGCGGATACAGCGTGGACCGCTCCTGCCCGGTGAAGACGGTCTCGAGATCCTCGACCGGAAGGCGGGCATAGGGACCGTAGGCCTCCGCGTCTCCGCCCGCGCGACCGCGTCCCACCTGATCGATCACGTAGGTGGCGAAACCCTTGGCCGCGAAGCGGTCCGCCCAACCCGGCCGGCCGTCGGGCGTGCCGAGGAAGTTGGTCCCGGTCTGCGCGGTGCCGTGGACGAGGACGATCGGGTAGGGTTGCGTGATCTGCGCGGGCGCGCGGTATTCGACGAACATCTGCCCGGCCGCGACGGTCTTGTCCTTGGCCGCCTGGTAGTGCCCGCCGACGAAGAAGTAGCCGGCGGGCTGCGTCGGTCTGAACGGCGCGGTGTCGTCCGCGTGTCCGGGGCAGGCCGCAGCGAGACCCAGGAGAGCCAGGGCTCCGGCAGCAGCGAACGTGCGCATCGTGTCCTCCCGGGCGTGGGTTCCCCGCGGACGTCCGGCGCCCGGCGGAATGTCAGTTGGCGGAAGGAGCCGGACCGCTCCGGACGTCCGGCTCCCCGATCAGGCGTGGGCGAGGCGCGGCTTCTTGCCGAGCGCCTCCTCGACGGTGCCGGCGCCGTCGAGATAGCCGTGGACCTTGGGGTTCGGCATGATCAGCGAGGCCACGAAGGCGATCGCCATCAGCACGGTCACGTACCAGAAGAACGTGCTCTCCATGCCGTTGTCCTTGAACCACAGGGCCACGAACTCCGCGGTGCCGCCGAAGGTGGCGTTGGCCAGCGCGTAGGACAGGCCGACGCCCAGGGCGCGCACGTTGGTGGGGAACAGCTCGGCTTTCACGATGCCGCTGATGCCCGTGTAGAACGACACCACGGCGAGCCCCAGCGTGATCAGCGCGAAGGCGAGGTAGGGGTCCTTGTTGGTCCCCAGCGCGGTCATCAGCGGCACGACCATGAGCGTGCCGAGCCCGCTGTAGAGCAGCATGTTGGCCTTGCGGCCGATCCTGTCGGAGAGCGCGCCGAAGAGCGGCTGGATGATCATGTAGACGAACAGCACCACCGTCATCGTCTGGGATGCCGAGGTCTTCGGCATGCCGGCGGTGTTGACGAGGTACTTCTGCATGTAGGTCGTAAAGGTGTAGAAGCTGAGCGAGCCCCCGGCCGTGTAGGCGATCACGACCAGGAACGCCCGCCAGTGCTTGGCCAGCGCGGAGAAGGTTCCGGCGGTCTCCTTGTCGCTGCTGTCTCGGGTCTCCGCCAGCGAGCGCCGGAGGTAGAGCGCGACGATCGCCAGGCCGGCGCCGATGAAGAACGGAATGCGCCAGCCCCAGGCCGTCAGCTCCGGACCGGTCATCACCGTCTGCAGCAGCACCAGGACCAGGGACGCGAGGAGCTGGCCGCCAATCAGCGTGACGTACTGGAACGAGGCGAAGAAGCCGCGCTGCCCTTTGATCGCCACCTCGCTCATGTAGGTCGCGGAGGTGCCGTACTCGCCGCCCACCGACAGGCCCTGGAGCATGCGGGCCAGCAGCAACAGCACCGGTGCCAGGGTGCCGACATGCTCGTAGGTCGGCAGGATGCCGATCAGCAGCGAACCGAAGCACATCATCAGCACCGAGATGACCATCGAGGTCCGGCGTCCGACCCGGTCGGCGATGCGCCCGAACAGCCAGCCACCGATCGGCCGCATGAAGAAGCCCACCGCGAAGATGCCGGCGGTCTGGAGAAGCTGGCTGGTGAAATCGCCCTTCGGGAAGAACGCGGGCGCGAAGTACAGGGCGAAGAAGGCGTAGCAGTAGAAGTCGTACCACTCGACGAGGTTGCCCGAGGACGAGCCGACGATCGCCCAGATGCGGCGCTTCCGGTCCGCGGCGTCGTCGAGGGCGCCCGGTGCGATACCGATGGTATCGTCTCTCGAAGCGGACATGGCGTCTCCGTCGATCAATCTTTGTGCCGGCCCGCGCCGGACTCTTCTTCGTGCGGCGCGACGTTACAGGTGACGATCCTGATCGCAAGTCCGTGATGGGTCTTTGCCGAGGACAGGGCGATGCCGTGTCACGTCCCGCCTGTCCCGCACCGGAAGGAACGGTTTGGCACGAGGGGTCGTTGCGGCCGGACGCGGGCGTCGACGGCGCGCCCTCAGCGGCGGGAGGACAGGCCATGAAGCGGATTCTGAGGGACACGGTGGCGGCCGTGATCGTGGTGGCCGGGGCGGCGACGGCGTTCGCGCAGGGCGGACCCGGCGGCGGCGCGGGCGGCGCAGGAGGCGGCCCCGGCGGCGGAGCG
>Ga0160429_1001895_pt1 | contig 11276 bp, 3 predicted proteins | sample SolpanmetagenomR_FD_108199 | JGI IMG/M metagenome (GOLD analysis project Ga0160429, IMG submission 108199) | Solar panel surface microbial communities from Lawrence Berkeley National Laboratory, California, USA - R | ecosystem: Engineered > Built environment > Solar panel > Unclassified ... | reverse complement strand
CTGAAACGTCATTGTATACCTTATGTGGCAAACACGCAATTGGTTTGGGACATTGACACAGATATAGAGGATATGCGAAGCTCTCGCACAATGCTCTTTCATCTTCATAACATTTTGCTTTTTAGGTCTGTGAGAAAGCGTCGCCATAGACTGATATCAAGCCGCGCAGTCACTCAGATGCTTTACCGGAAAACGTCCGGCGCCGCAAAGGTGGAGAGATTCTTTCAATGTCTTCCATCGCCTGCGTCGTCTTCTTCCTTCAGTTTTCTTTGCTGTCATGACCGCTGCCATCAATGGACTTAAAGATGAAAAGTTTCTCGACATGTAGGTTCGTCAAAACCGCTTGGTTCCGCACAAGATGACGACGAGCTTTCTCTTGCCCGTGAGCCGTGGGGCCGCTCGCCTCAAGTGTGATGCGAACCACCATCAACCTGGTGGTCCGCTTCAATCAACCACCTCTCAACTATAAAACTTCTCTAGCGTATGTGATTTCTAGCTACAGAGTCTCTACTACTTGATCGCTCTCCCCTCGTGTCGTCCTTACGTCTGTTTTTCCGTTCTCTCGTATCGTCGTCCAACTGTCTCTTCAACCTCATCTCGCTGCTTGACATCTTCACCACCAAGTCTGTATAAACGTCTCGATTGATCCTTGCGCGATAGCATAGGACTGCAACTCTTAGACATCTCAAAGCGGACTCAATCCGCAACGATCGTACCTTCTACTCGATGAGTCCGCAAATCGACCCACGCAGTGATGTATGTAACTCTCCTTTCCTGGCTTAATCGCCTATGCTGACCTGGCTGGTAGGGGACTGAGTATCAGGAACAGTTTTCTATCCCATTGGACTGGGACAACCTGTCCTTCGACTTCGACCATGTCCCAGCGTTAGGTACCATGCCGCGGGTGCTTGAGGAAGGGTATGGAGAAGCGACTACGCCCCCACATTTCGACGGTGGATTGCTTCAGTATCTTGAAAACGATGGCATCAACGTGCGACATGAAGACACGATCATCGAGTACCTGGGTAACCCGCAACGTCCCTTTGAACACTTCGCCCAAGCGCATGGTAACGCATCCGTCCAAAGACATCCGCAAGACTCAGGCACAGCACACCTTGAAGATCTTGATGCTTCATTCCTTGGCGACCGTCACCTGAGCACAGCAACAACATCATGGGTACACTCCGACGCTGGCGAGAGTCTCTACCAGGGCGAAGGTCGTATGAGCCGCCAGTCAACGCTCGGGTCCGGGCTATATAACAGTGCCATCAACCCCCTGCTTCTACAGAAAGGCCAGAGCCAGCGTACATCCGACTTTCGGTCAACATCCGAGAGCGTCAAACGTACCTTGGGCAGTACCATCAGTGATGGTGACACTGCCGAAAGCTCCAAATCCTCGTCTTCAAGCCCGCCATCGAAGAGGATCAAGAACGGCTACCCGTGTTTACATCCAGGTTGTGGCAAGGAGTTCGATATCCCTTGTGACTTGAAGTATGTTAGCGTCCAGGTTACTTCATCAACGAAATACAAGCCAAATGCTAACACGCGATGCAGCCACCATATGAAAAATCCGTCTCATGTCTCGCTAGACCAACGCAAGTGGCCTTGTCATGAGAGCGAATGTCAACAGGCTTTCGTTGACGAGAAGTCTTTGAAGAGGCACATGACCACACATAGCCAATTGAAAGGATTCCCTTGCTCTCTGACTGGCTGCAACAAGTCCTACAAACGTCTGGATCATCTTCAAAGGCATATAAAGTGTGCTCATCCACAAACGTAGGAGTCGCCGAAGAAGAAGAGAGGGACAGGGTTAGGTTTTTCGACATCGGATTCCATGTGGTTCCAACGCGCTTTTGCCTCCGGCGTCTTAAATGTCTTTTTGAGTATACATGACTGGGTGTTGGATCGGATTTACGGGCGGGGATTTCAGGGAATGAGACTAGTGTTTGTTGGTAGATACCCTAGCGTCATGCAAAAATTGGCTTCACTGTACATATACATACCTATCCATTGGACTCTTATCGTCCGAAATGCTCCCTCCGTCCTTGCTATTATACTGTTCACCATGCACACCTACAAAGCTACTCGTCGTTCTCTTGTTACGGCCACAGAACTCTCGGCTGTATCATGGCGGTATTATCTCGTTCAGGGCCTCTGCAAAGTGGGCCCGGCAAAGGCACCGATGTAACAGTAGAGAAGTTGTGGATACCACGGATCGGAAGTTTTATTTTTTTTTTGGTGCAAGAAACGCTGTTTCACAAGGCAGACCCGAATCCGAACGAGCGTTTGGTACGGTAGACTTTTCACGCCGTTTTAGCATATGCTGGCTTTTTGAACCCACTGTGAGAGAGAGCGCGCTTTTCGTGGCCGGGCTGCCGTTGATACGCCGAAGAGAGGCGATATTCGGAATATTGCACGTGCTGGCTGATTTGCTCTTTTGGGTGGTTCGTACTTGTCATGGAAGTGGCTACGGTTGCGGCATGTGAGAGGGTCATGGAGTACGAGTGTCGCAACATGTGAGAGGTACCTAGGTAGCCAACTGCTACCGTCGAGACTCGAGAGGAAGAGACCTCTCGTAAAAGCCGTCCAAGGTTGCGGCAGCGGATGAGAAGAGCTAAAGTGGTCTTTTCATTCAAGCTTTTGCTTGGACGAAGGATGCCGGAGGTCGCTTGGCCGCGAGACAAGCAAAGCGCTACAGTACACCGGAGGATGGTTTGCTCAAGGAAGCTTTGAACGCTTATTCATACGTCGATGGAGGATTTTTCTACAGCATGCGATGTAGATTTTTAACGATGGATGCATATGATTGACGTCTGTTACATGAAGGAAAGAAGATGTGGCCGATTTCTGTGGGGGAGCCCTACCACCAGGCACTGTCCTAGGTACAGTAGGTACCTAAGGTACCTAACGCACGATCGGCCGTGACATCATCAACCATCCGTTCATGTCGCAAGAAGACGAAGGATCCTTTGATTAACCGCTTCGTCTCCCTGGCGCACACAGACTGTGGAGATGCGCTACGGTGCTGTAGTCTGATGTCACTTGCTCCTCGCTGCAGCACCAGTGCACCCTGCCTCCCCGAACGCCTCCCACACCAACGCCCTCTACCCTAGGTACAGTACAGTACCGTGAGTACCTAGCTTATCTCAGGCCGACCGTTCAGCCTTGGGGCGTGTCAGTCAGTGAGCCGCCATGCCGAGCGTGATCAACTTCAAGCGGAGCGTGCGGCCGGCGTGACGTCGTTCCTACCTCGCCTGCAATCCTTCCGGTCCCTTGGTTCTAAACTGTTGCTGTCCCGCTCTTTTCTCCACGATCCTTTATGTAGTGTCGTCCCCGCCGCTTCCTTGCTGACCGGCGCACTCACAAAGACAAAATATTCCTACACACGTTGACAAACAACCGCTTGCATCGACCAGGCGACCTTAAACCGGCGCCATGGCTCCTCCTTATACAGAGGAAGTCGAGGAGAACAAGCCCGACAACGAGTCGGGTTCCTCACTTGCGGGCGCGGACACGACGAGGACCAACGGAGCCCCCGTCGACACGACCACGAGCAATGCGGCACGCGATCCGGAAAAGAGCGAAATGGAGCGTATTGGCACGTACGACAAGATGGAACTGACGGAAGACATGTGCTACGATCAACTTGGCTTTGGCTTCACCAGTCTGAAGAAATGGACCATCCTTTCCATCATCTTCATCGTCCAAGTCTCCATGAACTTCAACACCTCCCTCTACTCCAACGCCGTCAACGGCATCTCAGAGGAGTATGGAGTCAGCGCGCAAGCCGCTCGCTGCGGTGCCATGATCTTCCTCGTGATGTATGCTTTCGGTTGCGAACTGTGGGCACCATGGAGTGAGGAACTGGGTCGCAAGCCCATCCTTCAGTTGTCCCTGTTCCTTGTCAACATCTGGCAGTTGCCCGTCGCTCTGGCCCCTAATTTCGCCACCATCATGGTCGGTCGTACGCTCGGTGGTCTCTCCTCTGCAGGAGGCTCAGTCACCTTGGGCATGATTGCAGATATGTGGGAGTCTGACAACCAGCAATACGCCGTTGCCTTTGTCGTCTTCTCGTCAGTCGGTGGTTCCGTCTTGGGACCCGTCGTCGGAGGTTTCGTCGAACAGTAAGTAGTTCTTACTTTTGAGAATTCGGTTTGATTTGCACCAAGTTCCTGCTAACGTTTCTAGATTTTTGCCGTGGCGATGGAACATTTGGATTCAGTTGATCTTTGGCGGATTTGTTCAGATTCTCCATTTCGTCCTAGTGCCCGAGACACGAAGCACAATCATGATGGACAAGATTGCGAAGAAGCGGAGAAAGGCCGATCCCAACGACAATATTTGGGGACCTAACGAGCTTGTTCCTTTCTGGGATCGCTTTTCTGCCAAGGAGATTTTGGTTACCTGGATCCGTCCGTTCAAGATGTTCTTGACCGAGCCTATTGTTCTGGTCTTGTCACTTCTCTCTGGTTTCTCCGATGCTCTTATCTTCGTAAGTCCCACCAAGTCTGAGATTACTCTTGCGCAACTACTCACTTCCATAGATGTTCATTCAATCTTTTGTCCTCGTCTACGAGCAGTGGGGTTTCAATACTCTCGAGGTCGGTCTCGCCTTTTTGCCCCTCCTGATCGGATACTTCCTCGCCTGGTTCGCGTTCATACCCGCAATCAAACAAAACATCAAAGAGCGCCGCAAAAACCCCGACGACGAGCATGCCCAATATGAATCTCGTCTGTGGTTCCTCCTCTGGACCGCGCCCTGCCTGCCCATCGGCCTTTTTATCTTCGCCTGGACGATCCAAGGCCCACCGATTCACTGGATCGGTTCCATGATCGCTGCCGCCATTGTCGGCATCGCCAATTACGCCATCTACATGGCGACCATCGATTACATGATTTGTGCCTACGGCCCGTACTCCGCCTCCGCCACTGGCGGGAACGGATGGTCGCGTGACTTCCTGGCCGGTGTGCTCACCATCCCCGCCACGCCCTTCTTTGAGAACATTGGCGGTGCCCGCCACCTCAACTACGCCGCCACCATCCTTGCCTGCATCTCTTTCGTCCTCGTCATCGCGGTCTACGTCATTTACTGGAAGGGACCCGTCCTCCGCGCTAGATCCCCATTCGCGCAGCAATTGTCGGACGCGAGGAAGGATATCCCTCAGGGACGTCGGCTTTCCCAGCTACCGGGTCTCGGCTCGAGGCAGAATAGCATGGTGGCGAGGAGGGATCAAGGGTCGAGACAGCATAGCTTTGCCGCGGAGAAGGTGGCTAGGAGCAGGGGCCCGAGTAGGAATAACAGCGCCGTCTAGAGATTTGCTACCCTATCTGGAGAGCGCGTGTTGGTCGCTTGAAGTGGGTATAGGAGACATGGAGAGTGGGTGTGTGTCTCATGTTGATAATGTATACTTTGTCTCATTAGCGGCTCTCGGGAAAGGGTACTATTAGGCGTCACAAATGTCAGACTGTTATCCACATGGATATCGGCTGCGCGTAGGGCTAGTCGGAGTATGTCGTTTTCGTATACAGATATCTCCAAGTCGCTCAAGTCCCACGGGAATGATGCGTTTGGAAACCGCTCCTCCGCACGACCGTGGTGAACATCTATAAGTTACTTAAAGTCTTACTGCATTGAAACTTGCTCATCCAAACGGCACTCCATGAGTTGGAACCCCCCCTCTGCGGCTCTTGCCACCACAGCTGTCCCCCACCCACCTCCAATTTTCCTCCCCACCAAAAACATATTTCAAAAGAAGATGGGGAGCTTTTTTGTGTCTAATACAGTATCGGCGTGTATTATTCTCTAACATTAACGAAAACGTTGAATGATATGCGGAAGCAAGTGTTTGGTGTGAGGGAAGCCCCGGGTGGTGCTTAGGATGGGATGGGATGGATGGGATGGTTGTTGGAGTGGCGGACTACTGTAGAGGTAGTGTTGTCTATGCATACTTGACGAGTTTGTGCGGTTGGCAAGAGAGCTTGTTTACTTCGTGTGAAGAGCCTTGTTGATCTCACATTGTGGGCTTTTGGGGCGGGTAGGGATGGGTGGATGGTGTGGCTGAGTGGCTCGTGGTTGGGTTTTGATGTGAGCGGTTGTTGTTTGGGTGCGTGGGGTGATGCTGATGACGTTGAGGAAGGCTGGTGGAGGTGGTGGGTCTAGGCCGGAGTAAGTGGTGTTGTGTCTAATGCTGAATGCTCGGGCGTGGCCTCAGAGTGTAATCTGAGTGGTGGCGTGGTGGTCCGGGATATTGAGTAGGATCGGAAAATGGTAGACGATAGGGTAAAGGGGGGAACTCGTACATGTCGAGTCTAGGACTACGCACGACACTCTGCAACGAGGCACGGAATCTGTTGGACTAGTATGTGCCTTTCGTGTGCTGACCTTGAAGAGCGGGAGATGGCAGTAAGATTGTTATGAGAAGATACCGGCAAAGCTCAGGGACGCTGAAGGAATAGCTCTGCACAGGGCATCCGACTGTTCGAACACTCGCTTCGCGGTATAGTGGAACATTGAGGGAGAAACGTCGGCGCATAGCACAACGGCCGCTCGACAAACAACGATTGAAATTGCCCTATATTTAAAAAGAAATAGACCCTCTGTTGCGCATGTCGAAATCATGGGCCATCAAGGAAATTGAACTCGTGCACGTCGAATACAAACGAGGTACAACCCAAGATGAACACATTCAGGACGATGACGTTGCAGATAAAGGCATGATTCTTGAAGACACATCGAGCACTCCACGGCGATGCGGGACTTAGAGCAGGATGGAGAGACTCTACCTCCCAGAATTCGGAGACCGTCGATTGACTGGTCCGCGACAGTAACGGGAAAGAGCCCTTTCCCCAGTGGGAATCACTCCTGCTGCTGTTACGATGCTCAGCGACGATGATTGCTGCATGCATCAAGAGTCAATCCTCTCTGGGATATGAACCCCCGAATATACATCATCACAGCGATACTGACGTGGATTGACTGATAAGTGCCGGGTAGACGTGTCACTCGGACACGTCATCTGAACATGTTATTCCAGAGACTCATGCGGAATGTCTCTGCCGGGCACAAACCAGTTGCAATGCTCTTTCGGTGAGCTCCAAGCACTTGGTATTGTTTGCAAAGGGTTGGCGAGTGAGCATCAAACGATAAGCAGCCGCAAGGTAGACGGCGGTTGCTGGGCATAATCGTCGACAAGAGCTAAGTTAGGCAATGAAATCCCACCCTACGCCCTGACTGAGTCCTCAGTAGTGTTGTTACTCACGACGGATCTGCTGTGAACCAGGAGTTCCGGCTACCTGGATGAGAAGGTCTGCAAACCAGGATTCAGCAGTCGGCACCCTTGGAGCTGAAAGGACTGACTTGCATGGCTCGTAACAAACAGACAGGGGTCAATAAAATAATGCAGGGAGGCATTGTCTTCAGAAACGCTCTGACGTGCTGGTTCGGATCCGGCCTCTCGATTATCATATGCATTGACTGTTACCTCGATAGCGGTGCCTTTGTTCCACCGTCGATTCATCGGCTCACGACTTGATGCTGTCAGACTGGTTTTCCATGGCTTTATCCTCAAGTGGGCTGACGCCAGCGCAGCACAAACAAGGCTCGAAGCCGGTCATGACAAGCTCAGGCAACGGCAGGATAGAGTTCGATAAACCCGGAAGAAGTATGCGTCGAAGGCGCGGAAGGGTCATTGAATGTCGGACAATTGCATCAGTGAGAAGATTGGCTCTGGGGTAACCAGATGTGGAAGGGGATACACTCCGGCCGCTCCGCTTTCTAGCGTGGTTCGATTTCTTCAAAGAAGCAATCGCTTCTTGGACATCTGGCACGGGCCATGAGTTCGTGCAGCAGCTGCCGGGAGCCGATCGTGAGGTCTTTGTGGAAGTAGTTTCCTTAGTGGCTGAGTAGCTCAAACCATCGATACCAGGCAGAGCCTACACGGCTGGCTCGCTCCAGTTGGCTATGGTCTCACGCTTGGCCTCGTACGATCTCCAAGAATTGGCATATATCCTTGTGCTCAAGGGCGGTGCGCTTTCTTTTAGACTCCCACACTATCTCTCTCGGTCTCGACAAACGCTCGGGGAGGCTGCAAACCGGAGGCGCTGGATTAGTTTGCTGTTTTCGACGACACGCTATCCTACATTCTCCAGGAATATCTGATCTATAATAGCGCTGTTAAGACACGGATCTTATCTCTGTACGGCCACACGTGGCACGAACCAAGAGAGGAACTTCTCAGGGACAGTGGTAAGCCGTTGCTTCTCCGCTGGCACGTGCGATCAAAAACGCTCGTGACGTGAGCTTCTTTGGCTCGTGTGGACGTATGTAGCCGTCGGGAGCAGATTCCATAGAAGACAGACGCGCTGCTTTGTTGGAAGAGACCTAGTGGTGGGATGGAAGAGTATCTCGCGGCGGATATGCTCACGCCCGGTCGAGGAGTGTAGAGAAGTTGAAACGAAGTTCCAGTTGGTTGCCTTGACCGGCCGATGCCACATCAGCTGTCCTTACGGCCCGCACCGTTGGGACGTTGGTGGCATCGCAGGCGGTCCAATCGTTCCGAAGGCTTATGCTGCTGTGTCACTCTACCGAATCCGGTTCGGGCTGGAAGAGCGGCGAACCAAGACTGAGGCAGACCGAGACAGCAGCAAGCTGTTTTCTAGTCTGAACAAGTCATACGAGAAGCATCGCTTGGGGACAGACTCGACGATGAAGGGTTGTTTGGCTCAGATTGAATGATTGACTCCTGTAGCAGACCCGTACGAAGACGGGAGCCTGCAGGCTGCTCATCCTGGGTCCGAGGGCTCTCTGAAGCGGCTAGCAGTCGATCGAGGATCATGCCACAACCTCAGGACGCAAGATTCGGGACTGGGTCAGCCATAAATTTCTTTCATTATTGAAGTTGTTGATCTTGTTGGCTCGTAGTCAGATGACGACGGATACAGGTGGGGGTAGAGCTGCAGGCGGGCGGCTGGGTCGGAGGAATGCAATACTCTCACGCAGATGACATGCGATCATCTAAGAATACTGTACTGAGCGTGAGAGATGCGTGTGTGCAAAGGGTAAAGGAAAATAAGAGGCGTGAGTTGGAAAGGTCGGTGAAGGGCCACTTTCCTGCAAGGCTGTCGAACCGTAGTTGACGCGCTTTGAAGGCTGCCTCAGTCGCAAATGGGGACGGAAAAACTGTCAGAGCTCTCGCTTTGACGACGTTGGACTTTTTGTGTGTGGGGGACGAAAAGGGCCGATGAAAGGGACGTCGCCGAATCCTCCACCTCCACTTCCACCTCCACCTCTACAACTGAGTAGAGTACTGTATCTATCTTTCTCGACCTCAACGATCAAACTTCCGTATCTTCTGGAAAGATGCAAGCCCTTCAGTCTTCGACGCTCTGACGCTTCCGCTTGGCATGATGTGCATAGTGACGGTCCAATCATCATGATCCCCCCTCTAGCCACCGCCTGCACGTTACAACCCTCCCGCTGCGTATCAATTCCGTCGATCCACGCAAGGGAGCATCAAAGCCTCTCCTTTCGGACTGTTGGGAATATTTCGGGCAACAGATAGCTTTCGCGGTTGCCGACGCAACCTGCTATGCCGAAAGAGAGTTCCGCCCCAGTCTGTAGCTGGACAGCTCGAGAGTTCGGCCACGGCCCCCAAGGCCTCAGATGGGAGCACACGGCGCAGGTCTGGATGGGCCAAGCGTGTAGTCCATGTTGCATTCCTCAGACGGGGAAAAGATGCGGAGAAAGGCTAGTGGCGAGGTGGTGCTGGAAGATGGGCGCCGATAGTGCTTCTGTATACGCAACCTTTGGCTTATCCGTACCATTAAGCACTTCGGGAGCGAGTCCCAATACTGACAAGCTTCACCGATGTGACAGATCGACTGGTGACGGATCCGTATGATGGTCTGCTTGGCCCACCCTCGCAGATGCGTCCATGACCGTCAACACATATCCAATACTCGCTTCACCGACGGGTTGGATTCTATGATCTTCTGTCGCTACATGGGTCTATCTTTGGGGGTTGAGATGAAACATGCCGGACGCCGTCTGTAGTTGCTGTTCGTTCCTGCGTCTGCATGAGAAAGGAGCTTAGAGGTTATCTATCCGGTCCACGCTGAAAGACATCCGGAGTAAGGAAGTATGTGGATCAGATACGGCGGCAACGGGCGCCTTGGACTCCCTGCGTCAGCGGGCAGGACTTTAGAAGCTTGGAGATTGGGGCTGGTCCGAGCCTTTTGCCCTCTTGAGGCTGAATCTGTTGTAAAAGAGTATACGTACTGACCTTTCATCTGACTTGGCGTCACGCTAAAGGTAAATCCCTGCCTGGTGTTGGCCCTCGCGCTATCATTTCTGATCGTTTCCATGGACTCCTGCTTTGAACCAAACTCTGATTTAGTCACCTATCCGCCCCAGATCCCTCCTCACTTTGGTCCAACTTACCGACTCTACAACCGCACTCTTCCTTTATGCTCTTTGTCCTCGAACACTCATAGAATTCGGCTCGCTACCGCAACTCGAGTGTCGACTGGGTCACGGGTAGCCATCGTTTAGGTAAGTTTGTACAACGCGCCAAAGCTTCGGTCGACCTCGACCACGACTCGAACACTACTATTTCACCTGGCCTGCCCTCCCTTTGAACACCATCTCGACTCATCGAACGAGGATCTAACACACCTGGTGTACGCAGAGACCTTTCGTAACACGGAGACGTGTACTCGCATTGACCGTCAAGAAAGCATCGAGGCTATCACTTGTGAGCTTACGAGTGACGTCAGGTGTGTGTTTTTCATGCTATGAAGTTCTCAATACTGATGTTCTTACTGACGCTGCAGAGCCTAAGGAGCCTGGCAACGGCGTCTACATACTGACTGCGCGTAGCGCACACGAGCTTGCAAAACGCGATCTTCGTCGCGTAAACGCGATAGGCCTTCGCGCACTACACAGATCGACCGCTAAGTATCCGACCGGACGGCAACCCTGACGACGGCGACGCAGGCACAAAGTTGACAGGTCACTTTTGAGCCTCTGTCAACTTCTGCGGCCGACGAACAAGTCCAAGTGCTGGCGAAGTAGCAACGCCTCGTGCTTCGAGCAGCTGGTGCATCTCCCCCGCGCAAGTGGGCAGTATCCACTGGACTGGCTGGCGAGCGTGGTGCAGAAAGAGAGGCAACAGTGTAGTGGCAGAACGTGGCATCGCGAAGTCTAACCACGATAAAGTGCAAGATAGCTCCGGGATCTGCGCGGGCACTGGACTTCTCAAGTACTAGCTGCCGTCGTG
>Ga0160429_1001894_pt1 | contig 11278 bp, 8 predicted proteins | sample SolpanmetagenomR_FD_108199 | JGI IMG/M metagenome (GOLD analysis project Ga0160429, IMG submission 108199) | Solar panel surface microbial communities from Lawrence Berkeley National Laboratory, California, USA - R | ecosystem: Engineered > Built environment > Solar panel > Unclassified ... | reverse complement strand
CTTGTCTCGGGCTTTTCATGCAACCGACTGAAAGGAGAGTTCCTGTTTCTCATCGTGTGACTTTAACAATTGCTCGTGTAGGCTGCCCGAATGTTCTGATAGTTCTCGAAAACTGAACGACTGAGTCGCGGACACGATTGGCGTGCTTGCCGTATCCGGTTCATCATTATGAAGAGATTAACATGTCGTTATCTTTCCAATGCGTGCATCGCAGAGAAACACAGTCACAGAACTTTCTCATTTCGTTTCTCCCTTTGTCAAGGAACTAGTCTGCGGGGGTGTTCAGCGAGAAATTTAAAAACGGTGTCTCGGCACGGAAAAGTATAGGCAATTTGAGTCAGTGTTTGTTAAGTAAGAGTGTTAGTGCTAAAATATGAACAGAATGATGCTTTTAGGCAGCCGCATGACCACCAAATAAAAAATTGTTATGTAATCCAGCACTTCGGAAGAGTTACACTCATCATTCACAAGTCCAAATCATGCTCATTCTCGCGAACGAAAGGCTCAAGGCGCTCCTTGAATTCCTCCTCAGTCAACTCCTGGCTATTGTCCCATATAGAAAGCTGGCCTGAAGCAAGTTTCTTGGGTGGGATTAACACGTCGCTGACAACGTGGATGACACCATCTTCGGCAACGCCGTCACTAACGGAGACGCGGGCAAAGCCGTTGATCTTAATCTCGATCAAGCGACCATAGCGGGCAACGTCAATGCTGAGGCTACGGTCCTCGAGAAGGGTGGGAAGGTCGACATGGAAGAGTCCCTTAACCGGACCACGGTGAGGTCCACCAGGTCCGCGTCGGTCGCCCTTGTGGCCTCCCTTGTGGTGCTTGCACTCGAGGTCCTCTGGCTTAGTGTCAGGCTTGTAGTATGCATCGCTGTAAAGCGTCTGATTGGCAACGACATGGTACTCCAAAAGTGCCTTGAGATACTTCTGTCCGTACTTGCTGAAAAGGAAAGCGTTAATCCTGGGGCCAAGCTTCTGGAAGGCGAAGTTTGAAGGTGCGAAGAAAGTGCCTCCGGCGTGATCAGTGCTATTAAGAGTCTCGAAAAGGCCTGACTTGACAAGACCGAGCTCAAGAGTGGAGAACTCGCTAGGAAGGAGATCAATGATCTTGAGTGTCTTGGGAGGAGGGAGAATGAGGTGGTCAACACCGTGAATGACACCGTTGGATCCGAGCTAGAAACGGTTAGTAAGAGAAATACAACGTTTTCAGGACAGCACTTCACGTACAATGTCAACGGCAATGATCCTGGAGTAAAAGTTGACAGTGAGACCCCTGAGACCGATGTTGGTGCTCAAACGCTGCGGGAGAGGCTCAACACCGAGTCCAGCAGACCTCAACAAAGTAGGAATGGTGCGAGTGGCGAGGATACGTCCAGCCGGGTAGAAGTGAGGAGACACATGGTACGAGAGAACAGCCTTAATGACCTCCTTGCTGGGCTTCTTGTGGTGCTTAGGAATTCTCTCGAACGCTCGGTCAGTAGGAGCAAAGACAGTAAAGTTCGCCTTGGTGCCATTGAGAGCTTCGACAAGGTCTGGGTACTCATTGATCATCTTTGTAAGGATGGTGGTATAGTTGCTCATAGAAATCAGCTCATATACAGAGAGATTTGACCTCTCGTGGTGACCCGGACCACCACGGTGTGGGGGTCCATGGTGCGGAGGTCCGCGGTGAGGAGGTTCGTGGTGTGGGGGACCATCATGTGGGGGCTTGTCGTGGTGGGGCTCATCATGGTGAGGGTGATCACGGTGTGGCTCCTGGTCGAAGAAAGTGAAGGGGTCAAGATCCTTGTTGTCGTTAATAGCGGTCTCGAGCCAGCTCTGAGCATCAAAGTAAGACTCATAAGCCTTCTCGCTGATTTCATCACGAGCCTCGGTGGCAAGATTGAATGCCTCGTCAAGAATGTTCTTCGACTTCTGCGTGACGCGGTTGTAAGTGTTGGCAACGTCTTCGGAGACATGTTCGAAGGTGTTCCCAAGCTCACTCAACAATTCACCTTTGGAAGGCAAACGATCGAGCAAAGACTGTCTGTGGTTCTCAATGGGGACATTTGCAATGACCTGCTCGTCTGGAATGACAAAAGCAGTGCTGAAGGCAGCAAGCTGCAAAAGGAGTAAAGTCTTCATGTTTGGGGTGTGATATGATAAGAAATCAGATTATAGGAAGGACGATGGACGAATGTATATAGTCGTACAAACGCTGGGAAGCGCCGTCAGTGCCGCGTCATCGATCATGTTCGGAACCTGGATCTCCGCGAAACAGAGGGGTCGTAACGCCCAGTAAGGCTAGGATATTTTATAATGCGCCCAAGGTAATAAATACTTAACAAGAACAATATTATGTTTCCAAACACATCACCGTGGACGTGAAGACACTACCTAGTTGATGCATTTTCAATCACTTCTTAGGTTCTTCGGGGAGCATGCATCGTGCTTGCTCGTTTGTGCTCAACCGAAAGACCGCATGACAGAATCTCCGTTGAGATCACCTCATCTTCTGATAATACCACATCACAATTGCTGTGAAAGTTGGTTCGGCGAATTTGGCATCGTAGGAACGACTTGGCAATCCAATGTACTTGTATTGCTACATGTGAACTGTGTGAAAGTCCATGTGACCACAGCCTATTAATTGTGGTTGGAAAATATATGTCATTCACGGAAAAAGTCTCATCATATATGTGTCTAACCGTCAGCGGTCAGCGCAGCATGGAGTCGGTGTATTACATGAGCAACACCAATGCGTCAGCATTTACCGCGACGGATACCGACGTCTCTTGTCCCCAATTATATTATGATGTGGTGTCCTGATAGAAAACTGGCCCGTCTGAAGATTTGTGTCAGTGGTGAATACTAAGTCGACTGGTCATGCATTACCCTTGCGAAAGAAAGGATATTCTTTTTTTGACAATGAGGCACGCATAAAAAGCAGTTACTACGAATACTTCGACATAGACATCGTACGTGGTACAAATGTATTACACCGGCACATCTATTAAAGATCACCGGACAATACTGCAAGATCTGCAAGGGAGCGAGTTCCCAGGTAGTATTGTTTCTATCGATTCTAATTATCTAAAGAGACACAAGGTACACCAGATTTCGTATCAAGAAAGCAAGCAGGCGAAGTGGGCTACACCTCGCAGTGCGAAACACCGAATCAGATGTTTATATATCCAAATGTTTGCGGCTTTTAAGCCCAATGGGGAGAGAGACCCTTTTTCATCCCGCTTGCCCTGCCGTATGGCGGGGCTATGGTTTCAAGTCCACAAAGCTAACGACCAAATCTCTTGCCGCGTGTAAACTCTGATGCGAATCATGCAACCGATATACGGCGAATCACTACGTCCAGGACCCGAAACACTGACCGCTCATACTAAATAATACTGGTAGCAAATAATAATTCCCCTAAGCCTCCACAAGCTTTTGGATTCCTCCTTAAGGAAAGAAAAGAATCCTTAGCGCTACGCTGAGCTAAATCACGCTAGTAACATAAGTGAGTTTATCGATATACTGGTACCGAGATAGATAGTGCGTGGCCCTCTGTTCAATAATATCCCAGAGTGGTCCATGCACCGCCTTACTACTGCGGCAGCATATAGTATCACACCTTAAACCGTGGCTGCTGGCTGCACGAAAGCCGCGTTCGCGTGCAACCAGCATGCTTGGTCTGTGAGCGTGTCACTTATTTCATTCATGTCGACTCCTTGCAAAGGGACCGCTTCCCGTCAGTCTCGAAGGCACTAGACCGAAGCCGCGAGGTTGTTGCGCTGGGCCAAAATGGAAGCTGCGGACAGCCAATTCCAAGGACTTGGATCAGCTTTTGTGGATCGCACATATAAAGACTTCCCCTAAGTCTCAAAGATATCGAGCTAAAAACGAATATCATTTCTTCCGCCACATCCAGTTTTACTCTATTAATTCAACATGGCTGCTACTCTTGTCGAAACGCCACCTGCTCCTGCAGTGCCTGACTTCCTTTCTGATCCTGATGCGGTCCTGAAGGACATAAACGTGACATGGCGCCTTGGAAGGGCCCCGGACTATACCAAAACTCGGCAGTACTGGAAAGAAAGTGAGTGCTAATCTCTTCAGAGCAGTACTCTCGCCGCAACATCAAGCACTCACCAGCTCAACGGAATCGTACATACAGTGTGCCGATCTCCATCTGCATGCATCCGCAATTTGCTTCCCACCTGCAATCCAAGTCTTTTTTCTTATCATATGCACACCTAACACAATCACAGCAAAACGATCAAACCACGAGGCTGGCAGTCTCCCACAACTAGTAGAGAACCTCGTCAAGAACTGGGAGGTAGAGGCCTCCCACAAGACCAAAATAGATGATTGGAGAACTGTCGACAAATCCAAGTACTCTTTCGCAATCAATGGCGGCGAACCACAGCCCGCAGAGCATATGCTGAAAGAAGGGACGTACAACGCCATTATTACTGCAAATGAGTATTACTCGCCGGAGTACTCCAACTTCGCCTCGAGTCACAAAACCTTCAAGCGTAAGCATACGAGGGCCAGGAGAAAATATATAGCTAATACAATCCAGGCATGATGCCTGCTTTTGCTTGGGAAGTTTTGGAAGTCTACAGTGGACCGCCTGTTGTGAGTTTCCGATGGCGGCACTGGGGAGTGATGAAAAACGATTACATCGGTTTCAACAAGTGAGTTACCAAGTCGCGTAGGACTGAGCATAACTTCTGACCTCTGCAAAGCAAAGGTGAGAAGGTTACAGCCAAAGCGCACGGTCAAACCATAGACATCCAGGGTGTGACTGTTGCTACTGTCAATGATGAACTCCGGGTCACGAAGCTTGAGACTTGGTTCGATCCATTGGAGATGTTTCGCCAGATTGCCCCAGAAGGCATTATCAACAAGGTCACGATAGACCCAAAAGATCCTATGATAATCGAACCGGAAGATATGCACAAGCCGAATGTGGCTATGGAGGAGCAGAAGTCTACTCCACAAGAGCCCACGGTCAAGCTCAACGGCGATCATGCCGACGCCGCTCTTGTTGATGTCAAGAAAGATGCACCCAGCGTCGAAGACCTTGCTGAAGAGATCCGGCTCGCGAACTTGGACGATACAGCCAAGACCGACGACACAACGACAGCCAACGAGAAGTTATCAGACCAAGGTCAATGCCCAGTTGCCGGCCAAGCTGTTGCTGCAAAGCCTGATAGTGAAGAGGCAAAGGCAACGTATCGGGAAATGCACAAACTCACGCCTCTGGAATGTCCTTTTATGAACGTTGAATAACTGAATACAGTGCCTACCTCGACAGAGCATGAAGAAAGTATGGGCATATAAGGAGTTCCGAATCTGTATTTCTGTACATACAAACGCAATATTTTCAACAAGGAAAATACTTCAGCACGCGATTGCCCACCATTCACGTGACTGTGTAGGAAACGTATCGTTGTGTTGCCCAGCAGGCAGCAGCAGCAACTAGCATACCTGGCTCTAGTCTATTATTCAGCGCATCCTTTGGAGACTAAGTCACTTGACAAACCAGAGCTGATGCAGCCATCAGTTGGCCGGCATCCGTTGGGCACACTGCTCCGATTCTCAAGGAATTGGTATCGGCCAAGGGTTGCTAAACGCTGAACGAAGCTGACACATCCTGGCGACGTGATAGGCGCCACGATGGAAACCGCGTTAATCATACTTGTAGACTAGTTCCCTTACGCAATGAAGTAGAATCCATGATGGGTCGGTAGGTCTGGAGAATTTGTACTGGAAATGGCTAAGCTGAGTTGGCTTGCATTGCACAATCTAACGTCAGCATTCAACGAGGGTAGCATATGAATTTTTGCAGTGGCCGCAATATGAAAGATTTTCGTAGAGGGGGGGGCGAGACGCGAAGTAGGAGAGGCAAGGCTAGGCGAAAGAGCGCTCCGAAGTTAGGCCACTGAGTCACTTCTTCAGTGTGGCGGGCAGCACAGGACTCATATAGGACCAGGCGTCAACCTTCGCCTTCACGCTCATACAGTATACAACGATGACTCCAACCATATTTATCGAGCGCATGCTCCTAGAACATATATCCGTCAAAGCTGTCTCAACCTCTGCCGTCTAATTGCTTTTCGCGCCATTACCACCTCTGTCGCCTGCTTCACCTAGGTGCATCAGGCCTCCCGTTTCCTCTCATCCAGCAACACGTCTCAGCTCGTTACTACTCCGCTCAACCTTGACTTATTTGTGTCCTTTCTTCTTGCAAGGATTTGGAGTCTTATTTGGTGTTCAAAAACTTCGAATTTAACCTTGAAACTCGACCTGTATTTCTCAAGTATGCAGCCTTCGCCACCCGAAGACGACCCCGCCACGAGCACTCCACGAACACCTCATCCTCGAAATGAGCTTGGAATGTTCCTAGGAGTATCTCACAGATCATTCACATAAAACGTTATACTAATGCGCTCCAGTTTGTATCAAAATCCAGGACATGCTTGTCACCCTTTCTACTATTTCCCACTACCGGTTTATATGCTTTTACGAAGAATCTCAGCCCACGGAACCTCTAAGCGCACCACAACCAGCACAGGATCAAAGGACCTCGCGTCCGAGAGTCGACCAATATCGTCTTTCTCGCCGACTACCTTTGGGAGGATTGTTACATCTGGTCCATACAGCTTAGAAACCAAGCTTAGTGGTGCGCTTTCCGTAGAGCTTTGTGGTTCAAACTACCCTCCGAATCCTTCTTCTGTGTCTATGGTTCTGTCACGAAGCGCTGTCTACAAAAATATCTCTACTACCACTACTAACACTACGGAGGCGAACACCGCCCCCTAGTACCCCTCTTACCTCAGTCATAGTTGCGAAGAAGACTTGACTACCACATACACAGGGAATGCTCGCCGGCTCCCAGATTTACGGCTCGTTCGCCGCTGCGCGGAATACAGATGAATTCGCTTTGCGCCATGGTTTGCATTCTTCAAGACGCTCGTCTTTTTCGAGCAGCGACTCAGAGCTTTCTATAGGATGCGCATCGTCTCAGGAGTCATTGGCCTCGTCGGCAACGTCTCTATCATCGTCGTCAAACTCTTGCGGCGCTGACACGGAATATTGGGATACAGTATCATACGACAACGATAGGGACGACGTTGCGGTGCGCTCTGCCTCTTTTGTAAGAGTTTCATCAGAACGGTCATCACGAAATTTCGCTTCATCGCACTCCGCTGTTGACTACAGCCATGCACTGGCAAGCCTCTGCAATGAAGCTCGGCCCCTTTCTCACACAGTCCCTGAACCTCAAATCACTAGGGCGCTAAAATGCAATCCAAGGAGATCAGTCGCCTCTGGATCCTGGCAAAAACCGAGTTTGGTGCGTGAGAACGACCGTCGAGAAGTTCGTGTGGAACAGTTGGTGGATTCCTCCACTCAACTTGTCTCACTGATTTGGCCATCTTCCGATGCGGATGGCACCAGCAGAGGTCTTGTCATTCCGCTGCGATTGTTTATCAAGGAAACACTCAAGCGTTCGCGCACGAGCTATTCGACATTGCAGGTGACCCTTTACTACCTTGCGTTTATCAAGTCGAAGAACATTACTTCAACATTGTTACAGTGTGGAAGAAGAATGTTCTTGACGGCTTTGATCCTGGCCTCGAAATACTTACAGGATCGCAACTATTCCTCAAAAGCATGGAGCAAAATCTCTGGATTAAAAGCGAGCGAAATTAACTCGAATGAGTCTGCGTTCTTGGCAGCTATTGACTGGCAGCTGCATGTCAAATTTACCGCTTTTGAGCAATGGTCACAGATAGTCTCTAGATGCACTGATTTGACCCCATTTGGGGCCAGCCGGGCTGCCTGGACTGCTGTTGTGGAATCTCTAGAGTCGAACTTCTGTTTCGAAAAGATGAGGTTGGCACTTTCCTCGGCGAAATTTGCTCAATTCTCTCCAACTAGCCAAACGCCATCAGAGACAACTCCGTCCCTTCTAGTGTTGAGCGGAATGGCAAATCCTTGCACTCACGCGCTACCATCTAGATCTCAATCGTCGAGTTGTGGCCTTTCTGCACTTCTCTCACATCCAACCATGATGACCCCAGCAGCGGGCCATGATTTACAGATGTCTCAAAGCCGAATCACCCTTCCTCGCCCTGGATTCATATTCGGTTCAGAACAAGTAGCGCCCGGACGACCTCTAACACCTCCACAAACGCCTCCAGATGAAGACAGTATCTCCGTCGCAATCTCTCCGATCCGTGTTATAGCTGTTAACCGACAACAACGCCCACAACTACGGAGCGCATGGCCAACGCCAGTGTCCAGTAGTCCAGTCAGCACTGTGTCCTCTTCTGGGTCTTACTGCGACAACTTCCGCACTACGAAGCAAGACTTCAGGCTACCTTCCATTAGCGAACTCGTGTCCGATGAACGACTCACCTGCACGGCCGACTTTGCCATCTCGAATGGCTCTTTCCCTTGCCCTCGGCTTTGTACGAAAGTGACGATGAATGCCTATGGGCGTGCGTCTGAATTTGGACAGCTCGATGCGCAATCAACATCACGAGGTGTGAAGCGAACGTCGCTTCACGACATGGTTGAAGGTGCGGCTTGCAAGCGGACTTGTGTTGATGCTATTGAAAATACTTCATATTGGCCTCTTTAGAAACGCCCATTTTGTAACATATCGACTCTTGACAAGCTGCTTCGGCCCCATATGAACGACTGGAGCATCACTACAAATCTTCTCAGGCTGGAACGAACGAGTATCGAGAGTTGGAGTGTTTGCAACTCAACGGTGTTCCTAGGCACAAAGAAACTTCTCATCGGCTATTTAGGAGTTTCCTTTATCGGTGTTCATTAACGGGAGGGGAAAGATTGGTGAGGCATACCGCCGCCAACGGTGGAGTTATTTTTTGTCATCTTTTTTTTCTTGCAAATTTTGTCTTTATATCCATTTTACAGTCCGTCGGGCTCGTGTAACTATGTATATGGTACTACTCACTTAGTAGCTATTTACTAGGAACACTTTGTCTTTATTTCATTCTCTCGTAACGTGTTTCTTCGCGTGTTTTCATCCTGCCTCATCTTCCTTCATTTCAAGGGATCGGTAAGCTATATAGAGGAACGCCCGACCTCTTGCGAACATCTAATGGACCGTCTGGAATCCCTTTTGATCCGTGGTAAGCTCACTTGAATCCAACTAACAACCTTGTGATAGTCGAGGACATCTGCCTTGCTCAAAGCTGTTCTTGTTCAAATGTTCTCCAGTGCGAACAAATGCTCGAGCAAATTGCTCTTCGTGGTATTTTGCTTCGCGGTACGTTCTTGTCTAACACTCCCCGCAGCACGATACGAAACGGAAAAGGGGCAAATGGTTTTGAAATCGTCCAAGGCCTCGTGTTGGAACATCATCGCTGTCGCACCGAGACTGCTCATCGCCAAAGTCGCACTCAAAAGCCCCTTTCAGGTCACGAGACATCTATTTCCCGCCTGCAGCGACGGCTAGTGAAGCGAAGACCTCACTGTTTCCTAGGTTCCGGTATGGCGTTCATGATGAGAGGCGATGAAGGTCAAAAAACAAAAACGCGGTCAATGGAGCACCAAATCCTTGAAAGGAGGCGACCAGACGATTGTCTGTAGTCTTCTCCGTTTTTTTCGGTAGATGTCCACGTTTGATTGTTCCAGTCTTTTACGTCTCCTTGAGGCTCATCGGGGAATGCCAGGGTGCCAGGATACCTAAGTTGTACTATTTCCACAACACTTGCTCGATGTATCAGTTGCGTATGCAGTGAATTGGTGACCGCTGGCGTCTTGTATCGGCTTTCGTTTCTCCTTGGAAACCTGGCAGATGTGTGGCGAATTTCCTCACCACTGCATCTTCAATGCATATTGAGACTAAGGCTAGCACTCGCTCTACCTCCAAGCCAGCTTCATATCCTGTTGTTAGAAGCACCACTGACTTTCACAGACGAAGGTGAAGTCCTGGCCTTGGTCCGAAGAGTGATGATAGTTCTTCTAGAGGCGTTGCTTAGTTCGTATAATTATAACCTCTCACTTCCAAGTATGCTGGCATGTGAAATGACTTGAGGTCAGGCAGGCTGATATCATCACAATGGGATACGCTCGTTGGCAAGGCCTTCTGAGAGTAGCGCATCAGTCCCGGCTGGATTGGCCTCGTGCCTTGAGCGCTTTCGACTCCGGATAGTTTCCGATATCCTCGACCATCTCCAAGTCATGGCTACGGCTGCTGTGGCGATCGTTGGAAGCTGTGTCAGCGTACCAGTCCACACGTTCCTCGCGCAGCTTGTACAACATCAGATGGTCGAGCACAGTCTTGAAATTGTCAAGGATGATACAGGTACTTTCGGTCAAACATTTGAAGATGAAAGCTAGCTTCAAGAAGAAACCGTCGCTGTATTGTGTTACTTTTGCTCTAAGCTACAGTCAACATGGACTTAGGGGAGGCTAACGGCAGACTATTATCGAAGATGCCAGTAACGCTGCATATGTCGGTCATGGTAAATGCAATGCTGACGCCCATTACTGTTAAGAGCGCACCGAATGCTTACAACTCGATCAGTCATGTTTTGAGTATGAGAAGAACTGAAAGATAATGTATGGACCAGTATGGACTGTATGGCTTCGAGTCAGGTGAAAGAAATAATATGAATCGCCCGCCCCGCGCCTTCCCCACACGTTGAAACCCAAAGTAAGTCACATTATCATCGCATAACTTATCATCCTTCGTACTCTCCCGCATACAGGTCATGCGCGCGACTGCAGCATACTCATGTCAGCGCTTGAACTCGAGCACTTTTCTCATTATTCACGATGATAAATTTGAAGAACACCCTTTCATATACTTAAAGATATATGACAAGCCGGGGCTTGTGGTAATTTTCGATACTGGGTGTGGTCCTACGGCGGCCGCCGGAAGCGATATCAAGATCAAAGATTTGAGGCAATTCATTGAAGAATATCCAATACCAGAGAACGGGCATGAGCCGTTAAATCCTATTGTGAACAATGGCCCTCCACAACGGAATTACATGGTGATATTGACACACTGTCACTATGACCATTTATGCGGTATTGAATCTTTTGCAGACCTGAAGAACACAAGCATCGTGGCTTCAGGCAACGACAAGGCCTTTATCAATCGTGTGAATCTACCGAATAGTTCAATGTGTGTACAAATGGGCATTAGGACACCGCAGTATATAATTACTATGTTTGCAGAAGACCGGCAGTGGTTGACCTATCAAGGTCACAGTCTTCGACTTCAAACTTTTCATACCCCCGGTCAT
>Ga0160429_1001893_pt1 | contig 11278 bp, 10 predicted proteins | sample SolpanmetagenomR_FD_108199 | JGI IMG/M metagenome (GOLD analysis project Ga0160429, IMG submission 108199) | Solar panel surface microbial communities from Lawrence Berkeley National Laboratory, California, USA - R | ecosystem: Engineered > Built environment > Solar panel > Unclassified ... | reverse complement strand
CTATTTCTAGTTCTTGTGCCCAACCCTCGATCAGGCATGGCCACATTCTGAGATGTCCCACAGCTCATGGTCGCGTCTGGCTTGTCCTCCGTTATTACCATGAGCTTCTAACATGCAGGACAGAATGCTTATGGCGCGAACCGCTGGGTAGCCCATGTGCTTTTAACTCCAATAGCAGAGTGATGAGTATATGTAGGCTAGTTGACGATCTGCCCCAAAATGCAGTGGACAAACCTGCTCGATCTCTCAAACCTCTCCGTTGCCGTTCTGTTGCATCGCCTGTTCCTGCTTCCACTTGTGCGCCATCTGTAAAAGCTTCGACACCTTCGCCTCTTGCTCATCGTCCGCTGGAAACAAGTAGTCCATGTACTCCTCAAAGGAATCGTCGTCGAGCTTTCTCCTACGCTTGACGCGCCGGGGCATCTGCTTCTCAACATTCTCGAGATCCTCCGCCGAGCCGTACAGTTGTTCGAAGTGCTTCCACGACGTAAGTAGAGCAACCCTATCCTCCTTGAGTTCTTTTTCCTTGAATGACTTGTGTGCGCGCTCGAACACTTTCCGTGCTCGCGCCCTGGCCGCGTCGCTGGCCGCGCGATCTTCCTCTAGCACGTCCTCACCTTCCCCTGGGACACTAACCTCAAAGTCTGCGTAGGATGTCCAGACTTTTACATGATTCGTCTTCTCGAGTAGACGCTCGTAAAGCTGCCGGGCGCGATCAAAATCTGCGGCTTCTCGCGCTTCCTGCTCTTCGAAATCGATGTAGGACTTCCAAAGCAGCTCGGGCATCTCTAGGACAGCCTGTTGAGCGGCCAGCTCGTAGATCGCTCGTGCTCGGTCCATATCTTCAAGCCCCCTTTCGAGCTCTGCGAATTTAATCCACGCCTGGGAGTTTGTTGGGTCCCACTCGACATATTTCATGAATAGTGTTCGAACGCGCTGGAACTCGAAGAGCTTCGTCTCCAGCTCGATGTAGCCTGCAAAGAGCTTGCGTTTCGGTGACATTCCAATTGATCGTCCGAGCAGCTTCCTAGCTTGCTGCAGATTCATCTGCCTAATTTCGAATTGCGCATGCATCAAGTGCAGCTTTGCGAACGTGAACTTCTTATGTGGTATTAGCTTATGGGCTTCGTTATAGATCTGACGGGCGCGCTCGATGTCTTTCGTCGACATTTCTTCGTAAAGGGCATAGAATATCCAAAGGTAGATATAGCGCCTCCAGTGCCGCTTTTCTTGCGATGGCGGTATCTGGGCGATGGCGCGCTCGTACACATCACGTACGCGATCGGCGTCTACAGCTGCCTCCTCTTCCAGCCTTGCCCAATCGATCCATGCATCATAGTTCTTGGGATTTTCCCTGACCTCATTCTCGTACTGGACTCTCCTCTTCGATAATATGACGTCCTCCACGCCATCGCGGTCACCAAATTGCTTCTCAAACCTGACATAGGCTTCGTGCAGTCTTTTCGATTGAGAGCGTGGCATCTTGTCTAGGGCATACTTGTAAATAGCTCTCGCCCTCTCATACTCCTTGAGGGAAGCTTCGAAGCGGGCATACGCCATGAACAGCTTCTCGTCCATGAAATCATCGCCCAGAGTCTCAATGGCTAGACCGAAAACTTCCCGCACCAAATCGCTCGTACCGTTTTCCATTTCCCATCTTGCCCATCGGATCCAGTTGTGTGACTCTGGATGCACGATGACTAAGCGCTCATAGACCCCTCTGCACCTCTCAAACTCTCCGTACCGTTGCTCGAGCTTGATGTAGGAGTTCCAGGCTGTCTCATCCGGCTCCCATGACATCCAGCGTTCGAAGACCTGCCGTGCGCCTGGGACATTACCTAAGGTCTCTTCCAGATGGACGTACTTGAACCAGAGCTTGTCCACGCGCGGAAGTATGGTGACTGCGCGGTCCAACACATTTCGGGCGTGGTTGATATTGCGCTCCTTCATCTCCGCCTCCGAGTAGCGGATCCACAGCGCGGGGTTTGTGCTGTCGACGTCCAATGCGCGCTCGAATATGCTGCGTGCTCGCCTATACTCCTTCTGCTCCAGCTCGAACATGGCATAGCGGAGCCAGTTGTTCATATTGACCCTGTTTCTTCGTACATAGTCCTCAAATTCCCTCCTCTTCCTGCCTTGATATTCATGGAGCTCCTCAAGGTCGGCGAATCGCGTCGTCGGTGCTTGTACTCCCGGCTCTTGTCTGTCCACTGCTTCTCGCAACAGCTGCTCTGCGGAGATTTGAATGGGCGCTGCGGCCTTGTTTTTGACCCGGGGTGGGCCGCGTGAAGCCTCCATGACGGTGTTTCTGGTGGTCTGAAAGTGGTTTGGGTGTGCTGCTGAACGCGGATATGTTGATGATCGTGTGGGTACCGAGGCGAGACCGACTCGAATGGCGATCCTGGCCGTTCTTGGACAGCCACAAATATTGTGATGCGGTACGGCGCGTAGACGGAAGGTTTCTGGAGAAAGTGTTGAAGCTGTAGCGTTGCGAGTCATGCGATCTGGATGGCAGCCTTGCCATGACCGAGGCAGCAGGACACCAAAGACAAAGACACCTACAAGTAATTCACAAGCATGGATTGTTTTATGATAGTTTGTAGCAAATCAGTGACACATGTCACATTCCGAGCCTCTCGTTAATAACACTGAAAGACTACTTGTTAATCCCAGGCGCTATATTAGGATATGTTCACCACATTCTTAAATAAACCGTACATTGTCCGGTCTTAGGCCATCAGACATATGAGCGTGTTCAACAGAGCGAAAGCAGCGAAAGTCCAACATAAAGAGAACCCTTTGAAACCAATGCCCTCAAACACTTCAGCAGAAGTCGCGTTCGCGGTTGGGTTAGCCGCTCCCGAGATTCCTGGAAGCAACGACAGAGTCTCGGATAAGCTGGTCTCCACCGATCCTGCACCATCGGTAGCTAAATTGAGCGTGGCTGGAGTAGGAATCACGGTCATTGTAGACGTTTGCGTCGTGGCTAAGGCTGGAGCAGGTACAGGCGCAGGTACTGGAGAGCTATTTGGAGGCCGATGTGTCGTGTACGAGGTAAGGTATGAGACTAGGGTTAACGTGTTGGTGTCTATCGTGGAAGTCTCAAGCGAACCAAACGAAGGCGCAGGAGCAGGGACAGGCGCGAAGGTAATGCCACTTTCAATGGATACCGAAGCATATGCTGACGATAGTAGCGACGATGAAGCTGGTGCTGAGGCAGATGCTGAGGCAGGTTCTGAGCCAATCTTGGGATTTAAGGGCGTAGGTGAAGATAGCGAAGCACTTTCGGACTGTGAAGGCGTTGGAAGCGATACAGGTGTGCTTGGAGCGGGCGACGGCGTAAGCGGTGTACCTGGAGCGATCGTAACTATAGCGGATGTGGCAGCAGACGTGTAAGCAGGCGCGGGAGTTATTGGAGCACCAGCTGCGTCACAAGCAGACTTGAGAGGAGCGAAGAGAAAGTCGCTAGCCAAGGGGGGATAGTCTGGCATGCCTGGAAATTGACATTGTATCTTTGCGCATTGGATTGTCGCTTCCGTCAGCTCGAAGTCCTTGCACAGACCTTGGAAGGTTAGTTCGAGGGTCCTAGTTGAGCGGAAGCTGTCAAGCTTACAATCTAGATCTGGTTTATGAACACCAGGCCAGAAGCGCTTCCATTTGCCGCATCTCACCGCCCCCACTTCTTCAGCACACGTCTCCCAACACTTGGGAAGCCCAAAGGTTGCCTGAGCAGCGGTAATCTGCGATAGGAATATGGCAGCGCCGAAATATTGATTGTGATGCATTATGTTGGTTGATAACGAGTGACCGGGTAGCGAGTGACTGGGTAGCGAGCGACTGCGCACAGCTGCGAGAAATCGAGAGCCCGGACGAAAGGAAAGGGAGAGGTGATATGGCAGCTACACTTCACAAAATGTAAAGGACCAAGATAGACCGCCGCATTTGCCTACCTTGGAAGCGTGAAACAAAGTGGGTAGAGATTTGAGAACCCGAACTTTACTCATCGCTTTGTTGCTGTTGGACAGACTAGTCTATTTGAGCCTTTCGATTGTTTCGCCTTCCAATAGGATCAGGGCTCATCCTGTCCCTTCGTGCTTTCCCCGGCGATGTTACAGCCTGTAGAGTGATGTTTATGCCTGTCTGGGTACGCGAGGAAGACTGACGAGGGCGCGTGCCATCCCGGGACTCTGAAGTGGTTGTTCCTGAGTTTCAAATCAAGGGCCGGCCCTATACCCGAACATACAGCCTGTGCGGTAGCAAAGCTTAAGGCCATGAGTAATTTTCGTCAATAAGAGCGCGCAAGTGAAGCCGCCTTTCTCGTAGAAATTGTTGCAGCAATGCAAACATCGTACATCATCATATGTATATCTCAGCTTGCTCATTGAAGCCTACAACCGAGCGGCAACAGTATCATAGCCATCCCTATCCTTGACCACACCATAGCATGGACCCTTTCTTCCAAACATCTTGTGAAGATCGTCTGCAATTGCTTCGGGTCGTTCGTGAGCTGCGAAGTGCCCACCACTTTCGTACTCGCTTTCAAAGACGACTGGTCCCATAGTTCTTGCCCAGGTCCAGGGGAATACGCCGAGCTCTCGAGGGAATCGTGCAAGGCCTAAGGGCACCTTCGGGATGAATTTGACGGTGTCGTCTCGACCGCCCAACTTCTTGCCCTTGGAATGGACGGCCTCATAATAGATCCTTACGCTTGCTGCCGGTCCTGCAGTGCTAAACCAGTATATAGAAATCCATGTTAGAATCTCGTCCTGTGTCCATGGATAATTGTCTGTCCAATCGTGCAACTTTTCGTAGATCCATGCCAGCAACGCGACAGGACTGTCAGCCAATGCGTATCCAATGGTCTGTGGCTTCGTGCTTTGCTTGAGATTGTAACCTCGACCCTCTTTCGAGAACCACTCTGTCCGTTCAAACCCTTTCTTGTCCTTCTCCGAGTATGGCATAAGGGCATGCTGAAGGTATTGCAACGGGTGCGAGAAGAATTTCGGTGGCTGACAGCGAATCATGTTGACGTGTGACGCCTTAACATGCTCGGGGTAGAGCAGGTCCATGGTTCTAGTGATCATCATCCCCCAGTCTCCTCCTTGGGTGACGTACTCATGATAGCCGAGCGATAGCATGAGCTTGTGGCATGTTTCCGCGTACTGCTCGAGGCCGAAATCATGCTTCGTGACGCCTTGGGAGAAGCCGAAATTTGGCAGCGAAGGAGCGACAATATGGAAGGCTGGAGAGCCAGCGGTAGTCTGGGATAGGAGAGGGAGGAGCTTAACGACCTCGATAAAGGAGCCCGGCCCTACAGCAGGTCAGACGTGGTACAAAACATGCCTCGAGAGGACTTACACCCGTGTACGAATAGGAGGGGGATTGCCCTCTGAACGGGGCTCGGCTTATGGACGAAGTGGATATCGAGGCTTCCAAAGCCATCGACGGTTATTGGAGCCTTATAGTTGGGCAGCTCGTTGATTTTGGCCTCAGCTGCTCTCCAGTTGAAGCCATCCTTCCAGTAGGCGGCCAGGCTTTTCACATCAGTAAGAGGCGCGCCATACTTCCATACATCGTCCCCTTCGAGTGAATCCGGGAAGATGGTGTCAGCGAGTTTCGACTTGAGCTTGTCAACGGCTTCGTCGGGCACCGAGATGGTATATGGTGTTGCAGACATCTTCACGCTTTGCACAGTTTGTGATTTGATTGAGTCGCAGAAAGGTCCAGCACAGCTTCACTTATTATGATCACTATGCCGGCAATAAGCCTCCAACGCGACGGACACGCGGGGAAGCTTACAAACGCAAGCTGATGTCACGCGCGATAGCTTGCAGTCTAGCTTAGTCTTTCTTCACAGTTATACTTGTGCCTCGGTCCTACCGTCTGCTTGTATCTGTCCATTCAATAGCTATCGATGGACCGTTTCTCGTCCACTGCATCGCTAGCAACTTTGATTATCAGAACCAGTGCCGATCGCGCGGAAGATGGACAAGAACGTGAGCGCTGATCAGGTACGGAACGTAGGTTGCTACGACCTATGGAAATAGATGAAAAGGTGATGTCGTTGAGTCAATCGTCGGCAACTTTCCCAGGCATCCTCGTTTCACTTTCTGCCTGTTCTGTCAGCTTCACTCCAATCGTGGAGAGACATGTCGCGTTGTACCCATTTTCAGCAGAATGCTCATAGCGGAGACTTTCATTGATCATGTTGAAATACCAGGTCAGGCATGCAAAATCCCAAGTCATTGGCTCAAGACTCATTTGGATTACTCAGCAGGATGCATTTCGGAAAACGACGATAATTCGCGCAAGCTCACCACTCAAATATGCGAAGAAGAGCCCTTCCGATGCGCCGTATGACCTGACTGAATCTGCTTTGCGTAGAGTGATCTACATTTCCTCCACACACCCCTATGATCCTAATTTCTGGTACAGGGTCCAAGGGATGTTAGATTCGGAGGAACCTTCATTAAGAAGCTCACTGGAGTCTCTTATGCCAACCCAGTTTGGCTGTTCACACCAAGGTTTCTTGACGATGCTCAAAGTAATGCGGAATATGTCGCCTACGAAATCAGCTATATCTCTGGCATCACCAGGAACAAGAACGTCTCAGTCATCCGCTGGAGCCAAGCCAATCTCGACACACGATAGGCCTTCAAGTACCGGCCATCAATAAGAATGGTGACTGGCGACCTTGTCATATCTCCCAACTTCGGAGGCCCGCAATTGGCCTACACCGTGTGCCCTGCTTTTCTGACGCTGCCTTAGCCACCATCAATCATCCAACAGGAGTATAAGTCAAATTTCGGCACCCGTTCGCGTCAAATGGCGGGATCCCGTGCATGTCCCTACGAGGACCAAGTAGAGCACCACGAACGAGGCTGACCAGCCACAAGCCGACGCCGGCGCTAGCGCCTACACGCGAGATTCACGCAATATAGGCACATCCAACGATTGGAAATGGGCAGCCAGCAGGCATTTCTACATATATGAAGGCATGCTATACAACCGAATCGTTCACGCCCTGGCTGTGGATGCCATGAAGAACAACGGGCCTGAAGAGATTAACAGGATTGATACTGCAAACTTTTGTTAAACATCGTCATGGGAGGGCTGAGTTTGGGGAATGTGTTGGCGACAGAGGGGAACATTCGGTTGCGCTTGCAGTAGTTGCACCGTATGAGCCGAATCCCTTGGTAGAGCCAAGTCTGAGACCGTACACTACACGCTACTATCTTCGCTGTACATACGTTCATCTGCCTGAGTACTGTTTTGAGAAGCGTCAATAGGACTGCGAACTAGTGCTGGTGTTGTAGGCTAGTGTCTAGAAAGTACCTAGCATAGGCTCGGCTGCGACTGGCTCAGTGGCATGATGAATTATGATTCTCTAAGCCGGGAAGAACATCTTTCCACTTATCTTTGCGGAACAGCCTTCGAATAATTGATCTAGGAAACTTCCTGGGTTGTAGATATTCTTTTTGGGGTACACGTTTGGTGGCATCGTCCTCCGTCAGGCTAGAATATGCGGGTTGCTATGTGGACCAAGGCCGGGACAACGCACTTCAAGATCTTGTCCGCTTCAACTTTGTCCGCAACTTCGCTACTGGCGCTTTCCTCCAATCGATAAGGTAAGAGGTTTGAGACGTTCGACACAAAGTCTGAGACCAATTGACTGAAGGTCAATACCACATCCATCGCCGTAAGGCGCACGAACAGCATCTCACACATACCTCTACCACTCCCGCTATCCTCAGCATGCGTCAAGCACTCCTCTTCCTCCTCACCATCCTCTCCGCAGTAGCGACAGCGATTCCAAACATACTGCCCTTCTTTACGCCTCTCTTTAACGACTTCCTCGGCATCGACTCCTCAAACAACAACACCCTCCCCACCCCCACCGACTCCCCCGCCAACGATCTCTTCCGCCGCCAACTCAACCCCACCGCCTGCGCATCCTCCTACAGAAACTGCGCCGGCCTCGGCGCCCCAGGCCTCTGCTGCGCCCAGAACGCCGTCTGTTCCGCCGACTTCGCAGGGCATGTCGCTTGCTGCCCCGTGGGCGCCGCATGCACGGGGACAATAGGCGCCATAACGGGGTCTGCAAGCGGGCTCAGCAGTGCAACGGGGAGCTCGACGTCGGGAGGGTTTGTGTTTGCTAGCACGACGACGACCCAGGGGTTCAGTACTGCGAGCGCGGATAATGCGGGCCAGACTACGCTGAGTGCAGGGGACGGAAACGGGATCATTTTGAGCTCGGGGAGCACGGTGGCTGTGATTCCGGCGAACAGTGGGGCGGAGAGAGGGGTGCGTGTGGTAGGTCTTTCAGTCTGCGGACACGAAACAATTCACGAGCGGATGCTGACTCGAAACAGCTGTCGCCGTTCAGCGTTTGGGGAGCCGCCCCTGGATTGCTGCTGGCTCTCTGTGCACGAATCTAGGATGTCGTGAAGTTTGCATCATTCGATATCGAGTATATATAGGCCATGCGTTCGAGCGAGCACGACTTTCAATTTGCAGCGGCATGGCAATGGCGTCCAAAGACAGATGAAGCGACCCGCGAATCGCTTCTGCTGTACATACGCATCGAACGACTCAGAATAGCGGGCCCGGCCACGATCAGAAATACTGGGTCCATCCGAGCAAGCAAGACTTCTTTGCATGCACACACTCACAGATCTAATCTTGCGTCTCTATACCATACCTTGCGTAGTCGAATTTCTCTAAGCTTTCCACAAGCACTGCCCAGCCATCATCCAATTCACCAACTTTCCCGTCCTCTGTCCTCTCCCCCTCGCTCTCATGCTCCCCGCAAAGCCCTGCCAGGACTTCCTTTTCCCGTCCCTCGTATTCCTTCAGCAGTCCTGGATGCGGACACCATACAACCTGCATTCCTGCTCGCCTCCCAGACTCTACGCCCGGCACACTGTCCTCGAAAACAAGACACTCTGCCGGCTTAACATCCTTCTCTCCCCTCTCCCTTAGCCCATCATTGATCGTCTTCAGCGCCAACAAGTAGATCTCTGGCGCCGGCTTCCCCCTCCCCTTCGGTATCCGCGGATCATCTCCAAGAACTTTCTGACCCGCAGGGAAAAGGTCAAACAGCCGAGCCAAATGATCAGTCTTCAACCCAAAATTTCCCTTATGACTCGATGTCGCAAGCGCAATATGCACCTTCCCCTGGCTTTCACCCCCCGTCCCCGTCTTCGCCAACGTCTCCACTAACTCCACCGCCCCGGGCAGCGGCTTCGTCGCTGTAAAATACTTCCTCTGCAACGCGCCTTGCTTCTCCATGAACTCAGCGTGCGTGATGGGTAACTGGGCCCACTTGTGGAAGATCGCGCCCGCCTGAGGACCCGGTCGGCCTTGCATCTGCGCTTTGATGGACCAGGGGAGGTCGGGCTTGTCGTAGGCGCGCAGGACTTCGTTGGTTACGATGGTATAGAGGTCTTCCGAGTCGATGAGGAGGCCGTCCATGTCGAAGAGGCAGGCGCGGATGCGGGGCAAGCTTTTTGGGGATCAGCTTGCTTCGCGTTCGTGGTGGGCGCGACGTACTTGCGGTTCGAGGGCGCCATGTTGAGGTATTGGATGTGTGAAGGGAAGGACAATTGAAGAGCGGCTGTAGTGGGCGCAGTGAGGGGTTTGATATTGGGGACCTGCGCGAGTAATGGTGGGGCAAACTGCACGGTTCCTGAATCTGGACCCTTTTTACCTAATCATTAGACAGACCTACGAGATGGGTTTGACCTCTCCTACCAACAATAAAAGCACACCGGGGATCTTTGGCATCATTCCCAGCTTTGTGTTTCCTTCTGTGTTTCGAACATGATTCCGAGCCCAAACACTGCTCGCTTTGCAACAACATCATCTGCTCGTTTGAATCAGATCAAGCAGCAATTTCTTGCCATGTCTTCGTACACAAGCCACGAGGAAGAGATAGATATTGTATGACTTTTACTAGTACTTTCAAATCCTTTATCTTAACTAATGGCCTTTAGTTGAAGATCAACCTGCGAAATGCTCTGTCTACCTTCGGCGAGTCTAGCACTCAGTATCAGACTTTGAGAGCCATGGTTGACGAGCATATTGCTGCGCTTTCTGCTCGTGGGGGAGACGTCCGGAAATTGGAGCAGGCCCTTCAGAATCTTACTTTGGCATATCGGCCGAGGCCTCAGTAGTGAAGCTTTACACCTCCAGCCTTACCAGACTTCCAGAGCCCAAGGCCTTCCCACTGCTCCGCATCGGCTATCGCCTCTCGGAGCCCGCGAGGACCTTACGACTGAGTGATTCGAACAGTTTCCTCTGCTCGAGAGAACGCGTTATGGTTTAACGGTGGTCTGCTACCGGAACCCCTCATCCGGCAAGTGGGTTCGCATGGATCTGTACCTTCTCAACCTTCACTGTTTGGCTCTTATCCTTTGGTCTGCCCTTCGCATCTACTTCGATTTTTTCCAATGCGTCCAAAGTCTCCATCGCATCGTCTCCGATCGCCCTACCGAAGACAGTGTTTTTGCCATCAAGATGTGGCGCCGGCGCAAAGCAGATGAAGAATTGCGAGCCATTCGTGTTGGGTCCCTTGTTGGCCATGCTCACGACACCCCGTGCATTGTGTTTCAGAGCTGCTTTGATCTCATCTTCGAAGAGACCGCCCCATATACTCGCGCTAGTCTTGCTCTTAGAGTCGGAGGCTGGTGAGCCCGTCTGAGCGATGAAGTTGGGGATGAGGCGGTGGAATGGCGAGCCGTCATAGTAGTGCGAGGCGCATAATGCAAGAAAGTTCTCCGCCGTATTTGGAACGGTCTCGCAGTGTAATTCGATCTTAATCGGGCCATGAGTGGTATGAAGCTACATTTTTTGATGTCAGCACACGCCTGACAATGAGTAAGCGAAGGAGCTCTCAAGGAATTCGGGCATGGCTACTTACTGTCACAGACATGCTTGGCAGTCTCTTTGGGAAGTTCGCGGTGGCTCGAGTGTTGAGGGTAGTGTACACAGTACCGGATTGTAATGACAATGTTTCTTGAGCCGTTGTGAGCTCGGGCGGCGGGATCCCGTTTGTTTCGTCAGACGTTCCGGACCGCGTATGGCACTCAACACCAGACCCATACAAGGCCCATAGATACCCACCAATAATACCCATACATTCTTGTACACAGGCAGCCGAGCCATACGCAGGCTTGCAGCTTCCCTGCATTCAGAGACAGACAGCTCCTCACCCAGCCATGCAAGCATCGAATACACGCAACCGCAACAGCAGACACTCACAGCACCTCTATTAGCT
>Ga0160429_1001892_pt1 | contig 11279 bp, 7 predicted proteins | sample SolpanmetagenomR_FD_108199 | JGI IMG/M metagenome (GOLD analysis project Ga0160429, IMG submission 108199) | Solar panel surface microbial communities from Lawrence Berkeley National Laboratory, California, USA - R | ecosystem: Engineered > Built environment > Solar panel > Unclassified ... | reverse complement strand
TCGGCCATGCGTGCTTGCAGCCGAGAAACGGCGTCGTCTTTGCTGTCGGCCGATGCTTGTACAGTGAGGTAGTCCGTGAGCTTATTTGTGATGCGGACAACCGAATTGAGGTCCGAAGGTGCACCAAGGTACGTAAATGTGTCCATTGAGGGATTGTAGGGCGTGTTACTGGGTAGAGGGCGGCCTCGCTTGTCCTTTTTAGGTGGCGCGAGATCGTTTGCTTGAATTTCGTACTGGTTCAATGGATCGGACGCGAGCTGTAGAGTTGTGCTGCCATCTGACCAGCGGAGGATGCGCGCATTGGATTGGAATTGGTTTGGCTTTGACGGAGAGCGGCGCCATCGGATCGTTGTAGCTGCGGTATTATATGGCGAGAAGGCAGAAGAAGGCGCACCTCGATTGTGGTGATCGGTAGCCGGCGGCTGGAAATGGCTTGGAGAGAAGGCTTTAGGTTCAATGCTGAGAAAACGCGGGACCTTCATAAAGTACATCGAACCGTCTGTAGGTTCTGGTATCGCATGTCTCCCAAGGTCCAAGTCCATGTACGCAACTGTGCGCTCTTCTTGCACCACTTCCTGTTCTTCGCCGACGTCTGCACGATCCACCCTCCCTTCATCATCCCCAGAATCGAGCTCCTCGTCTTCCAGCTGTCGCCGATGCGCGACTTGTTCTGCTGGTGTCTCTTCGGAATCGTCCGGGTCCCCGAACAGATCGTCTCCGTCCAGCCCACCTTCGTCTTCATCCTCTGCCCTTGATATTGGAGCCTCTTTCTCGCCATTGACGGGCTCGTCGATACCTGGGATCGACTCGTCGGTCGGTAACACTGCACCAGTGACTTCTGCATCTTCGCCAAGGGTATTGGGCATCTTAGGACGATGTATGTCGGCCTCTACGGCTACTGAAGAAGCCATGGTGGGATTTGGCTATTGAGGAACGCGTGAGGATAGGGAGAAGGATGGTCTCGACTATCAAGGGTAGAATCTATGCTGCATCGGGTCTTTCTTGGAGGCCTCGTGGATGAATTAGAGCAACGAGTTGAGCGGCGTGTGAAGAAGAAACCTCGACGAAGTCAAAGGTACCTTGTGAATGAGCCGTGCGGGCAGTGGAAGATGTGGTGTTTAGTCTTGCAGCTCCAGAAAGGCCGAGAATGGCACGTCGGCCAGGAGAGGCAGGGACGGGGATGTTTTACGCCTCAGTCTTGGCGCGTGTCTCAGCCCAAAATGTCTTGCCTGCGGTTTCCCCTTTCACACCATCACGGGAGCGAGTCTCCGCCTTCAACACCTCTCACTTGGACCCGACTCTCCACCACAACCTCAAAGGCCCACGCAAACTCGAAGACGACCACAAAGTCCCACGTCGACCACGACCCTGCTGCGGTCTCGACTCTAAGTCCTCTGATATGAGCTCCTTCTTCAGCAGTGTGTAAGTCGTTTGTTTGTTTGCATTGTGACAATTGCAGCTCAGATGAGAAGTCGTAACATCGTCATTGGAGGAAACACTCTCGAAAAGCTTGCCTATGGGAAGCAACTATCACCACTCATGTGAATTACCACGAGTCTACCTACTTCTGCACTCTAATGAGCACTCCATTCAAGCACTCTGTCCAGGCGCTCTATGCAAGCACTCTAGCCAAGCACTCTGTTCAAGCACTTCACTTAAGCACTCCACTCAAGCACCCTATTGCTGTTGCGACATGATGGCTCAGAACAACAAAGAACAAGAGCACCTTGACAAGATCGCTCCAATTTCACTCGAGTACTTTCGCGCAAACCAGTCTTCGAACAAGCGGCAAGAGCTCAATGGCCAACTTGAAGTGCACAACACGCGCAAGCTGCGTGCATCAGGCGGCCCCCAGTCGTCTACAGATCACCAGATCAGCATGAAGGCTGACAAGCTTCAAGCTGAAGAGACGTACGAGAAGGGATCATTCGCTGACGAGAAGCTGCCCAGTCAATCTAGGTTCGGTAATCGTCAATCGAACAGGAACGGGACCAAAGGCAATGGTCAGCAGTTGCCCTCACCAACTTCACTCGGAAGCGCGTCTTCAGGCTCTTTGAGTGCACCTACTTCGCACATGCCGCTCTCCCCAGGCTTAGCTCCCGCAATGTCCAACGACCTCAGCAACCCCAACAGTAGCCAGGCACCGGCCGCCGACAAGTCACCCTTCTTCTTCCGTGAGGACTACGCCGGTCTCATCGTTAAGGGCAATTTCATGACCTTAGCCGCAAAGCCAATCCACGTCGAGTTGGGCGAATGGCTAGCACATCAAGGCGGGGAATTCTCCTATGTCCTTTTTCGAGAAATGACTGACCCTCCTTAGTCGTTGAACAATATCGGATCCTGGAATGCATGATAAGCATCGTCAAGACCGCAGACGAATCGGGACGTAGCATCTGTAACCCGGACGTTTGCCCTACCATGTCCGCCGGAGGGTCAGTAGATTTCCGTTGAGATACTCTCACACCACTAACGAATCCTCCAGGCACACCTATACCTGGCTCGACAACCAGAAGAACCCTATCAAGATTCCTGCGATCCAGTATATCACACTTGTCCAGAAGTGGATCAATGGCAAAATCATCGACGCAAAGCTCTTTCCTACCGACAAGGAGGTCACTCCGGCTGCCGATTACCTCAGCGGCGCTAACGGTCAGAACGCTAGCATGTCAGGCGTTCCTGTCAACAATGCAGCTGCGCGCGACTGGGTCGGCAAATCCAGCGGCTTTCCGGAGACCTTCGAGAATGATGTCATGAGCATCTATCGCCAGATGATGCGCTGCTACGCTCATCTCTATCACGGCCATTGGATCGATCCATATTGGCACCTCAACATGACTAGGGAGCTCAACACCTGCTTCGTTCACTTCGTCAACGTTGGTAGGGTCTTCAACATTATTGGAGACAAAGAGATGCAGCCTATGATGAAACTCATTCAGATCTGGGAGGCGAAGGGTCTGCTACCCAACTCTCAGCAGCAACAGAAGGCGTCCTCGAGCAGGATGGAAACTCCGCTCGGAGGTACTCCAGCTTGATACACAACAAGAGACGAGGTACCGCAGAACAGACTATCAGACCTTACGATATCACGACCGGTGGGATGATTGAAGGGTGTCAGTCGACGATCTTGCATGGCAGCGGCGTTGTTAACTGTGAGGGAGCAGTTCACGAGATTCACTTTGCTATTTGGCATGGGTGCGGATTCTGCGGGTTTTGTTGCTTTCTAATACGGTGGCAGCTGCTAAGCTGCTGAATTGCTGACTCTATGCTGCTTTGATCACCTCATAGCCATCGGAGTCACGAAGTCGAGGAGGGTTCTCTCCGCGGCCATTAAAGCCGAGATAGATATGCTCTCTCGAATGCTAAATCAATCCCGGATTGACGCCTCACCGAATGCGTTGCTCCCATTCCCATGACTCTGCGCGCTCATTTGTTCTTGCTCTGCTTGTACGTGAATCGTTTCCGCGTCCTGTCCTCTGCATTAGCTCATGAGCTGGAAGTAGCATTGTCCTGTGGCTCCAACTGCTGCACTTACGGCGAGAACTCTCCTAGTTTATGCCCAACCATGTCCTCCGTCACCGTAATCTCATGGTATATCTTCCCGTTGTATACTTGAAATTTGAGACCCACGAAGTTGGGCAGTATCGTTGCGGAGCGAGCCTGGGTCTTGATGGGGATTACTCGCTCGCCGGGCTTCGGTCGTACTATTGGCAGACTGATGGGATGTCAGGGACTTGAGTGGCAAGATCGGAAGAGACGTCGCGACAGAGTTTCTTTTCAGCCAGGCCCCCCACGGCTATTAGAAATAGGACGCGACTTAAGAACTGCATGGTCCGTATTGCAGAGGGACTTACGGTACGATGTGAGGCCCTGTGAGGTAGTGTCAGCTTCTGTACATGGCGAGTGAGGGTTCCTATAGTTTACCCTTCCATACTGAGCGCGCCCACAGAGCTCTCGTTGGCAGCATTGAGATATTCAATCGCGACTGTTCTCTCCTCCGAGTCTGTAGGACGTTGATGCTCGAAGTGTGGCTGCACCACGGAATTTGCCGACGACGCCACAAAAGTCATGTCCTCACACGTCTCGTGTGCGTAGGCGGCAGTCATTCATTTCGAGGTGTTAGGCGCTTGGAGGACTCCATACCTCCTCTCCTCCATGTTAACTACGTAGTGTTGCTGGTCTGCCTCTTTGAACTCGTCAGTCCCTTACATTTCTCTTCCTTCCCATGATACCACGTTAGAATGCCCGGAGTCACAGGTTTGTCCCATGAACGTGTGTTGGTGTTGGACAATCCAATGACCGTATAATAGCCGCGGACACCATCCGCATCCTCGTTGCTACGGACAATCATGTCGGCTATAACGAGCGAGATGCTGTTCGAGGTCAAGACAGCGCGAAGACATTCAACGAGATAATCGAGCTCGCCAAAGAACGTGATGTAGACATGGTCTTGCTCGCTGGTGATCTTTTCCACGACAACAAGCCTTCTCGCCAGTCTTTGTACAGTGTCATGCAGTCTCTACGAAAGACTTGTTACGGAGAAAAGCCGTGCGAGTTGGAGCTGTTGAGCGATCCGACCGAAAACTTTCATGGAGCTTTCCCGCATGCCAACTACGAGGATCCAAACATCAATGTTGCCTTACCCGTCTTCTCGATCCACGGCAACCATGATGACCCCTCTGGAGAGGGCAATAAGTCGGCGTTGGACATCCTGCAGATTTCGGGCCTAATCAACTACTATGGTAAAGTGTTTGAATCAGACAGAATCGAGATCAAGCCAGTGCTGCTACAAAAAGGTCGTACCAAGCTTGCGCTCTACGGCATGAGCAATGTCCGAGATGAGCGCTTGTTCCGTACCTTCAGAGATGGCAAGGTCAAATTCTATCAGCCGAGCACTCAGAAGAACGATTGGTTCAATCTCATCGCTGTGCACCAAAACCATCACGCCTACACGGAAACGGGATATCTTCCTGAGACCTTCATACCGGACTATATGGACCTCGTGGTTTGGGGCCATGAGCATGAGTGTCTGATAGAGCCACGCTATAACCCAGAGCAATCATTCCATGTAATGCAACCAGGATCGTCGGTCGCGACTTCGCTGATGCCGGGCGAAGCTGTTATGAAGCATGTCGCTGTCGTCAGTGTCACAGGCAAAGAGTTTCAGTGCGAAAAGGTCCGGCTAAAAACTGTCCGACCTTTCATCATGAAGGAGATCGTGCTAGCAAACGAACCTGAAATGAAGAGAATCGCCAAGAAAGACAACAATCGAACAGATATCACGAGGTTTCTTGAAGGTGCTGTAAACAAGATGATTGCCGAAGCCGACGAGGAGTGGAGGCAAGCGAACCCTGATTACGAATATGTAGATATAGACGGAAAGACGCCAAAGACTACCCATTTGCCTTTGATCCGGCTTCGCGTCGAGTACACAGCACCAGAAGGCGGCAGGTTTGACTGCGAGAACCCACAACGGTTTTCTCAGCGGTTCCAAGGCAAGGTAGCGAACCATGCCGACGTGGTCCAATTTCACCGAAAGAAGACGGGAAGTCGCACGCTGAAGAACAACGTTGAGCTGCCGGAAGAGTCTGCGCTGGCACAGATTACCCTTGACTCGGTCAAGGTTGAGAAACTTGTGCGGGAGTTTTTGACGGCACAGTCACTTACCATTCTTCCGCAAAACTCTTTTGGTGATGCAGTCAGTCAATTCGTAGACAAGGACGATAAGCATGCAATGGAAATGTTTGTCAACGAGAGCTTGTCCAACCAAGTCAAGCATCTACTAGGCCAGAACCACGAAGACCTTGACGAGGACGATATAACGGCGGTCATGGACACCTACCGAACGCAGCTGGAACAATTGTTCGCAGCTGGGCACCTGAAGAAGAAATCCAAGGCCAAGTACAAGCCCAAGCCGGATACTTGGGAGTCGGATGTAGATGGCGCTTGGGAAGATGAACCTGGAGCCCTCATTCACACAGATGTAGAAGACGACGAAGAAGGAAATGACATTGGCTCGATCCCACCGAAAGCGCCAGCTGCTCGAGCCCGTGGTAAAGCAGCTGCTGCAACACGCAAGCCCGCAGTCGCTCCAAAGAAAGCTGCGCCTGCTAAGACACAATCGAAGAAAAAGGTCGTGGAGGAAGACGACGAAGAACCAGATGACGATGTCATGATGATCTCTGATGACGACGAGGAAGAGGAAGAGCTGTTTGTCAAGCCTGCAAAGACCCCTAGGAAGGCACCTACCAGAGCGACCAAGCGATCTGTATCTCCTGTGAAGAGGGCGCCTGCCAAGAGCACTGGCAGAACCTCGACCGTGAAGCAAACTAAGCTCAACTTCTCGCAACCTGCAACTCAGGCAAGTGCGAGTGGGAGAGGTCGGAGGGAGCAGGTCGTATCTCCGGTCCAACAGCATGATACGTGACTGACGTTTAGCAGAGTCTCGACGAAATTTCCGACGATGAAGACGATGACGACGCTTTCGAGCCTCCACCACCGATCACGAAGACGACTAGGAGACGATAACTCGTACCCGAACCTGCACGTCAAATTGGTAGCATCTCAATGTTGATAACTGTCCTAGCGTAGCATAGCGTGTGGAGCCAGGGGCTGGGCGCTAGCATCGTGTGACCGATTTCCAGCGAGTCCTGTGTAGCTTCTCACAATAGCAGAAATGCTGTTGACTTGTTTACATTCCAGTATATCGTGTATGTGTCGTTGTGTCCTGCAGAGAGAGGATATCCTAGTATGAACGGATGAGCAACCCGCAGGCTAATCTTTCAGCGCGACGACAGAAGTGACCACCATGGGTCATTACGCAGTCGTTCTACACAATCAATCAACACGCGTTGTCTTGCGAGAGCGGCTTCTCAACGTTCGCACAGGCATCGCGCTTGGCGATGATGGCAATCGAGGTCGTCCCTGCCACCCATAGAAGGAGGCCACGACTCGTAGTTCCACCTCTCGAAGACCACCGCCATATTCAGTAAATAGCAGCGATGACTTCCTTGCTACTGAAATACAGCCTCGGGCCATTACCATTGCCTCTGTATTAAGGTGGCAAGCACCCATGGACGTCCATAACTATCCCTTTCTATGCAGACTCCGACTCCATGCTTCTCCATCAAAACACATCTCTGCCCGTCTCTTGCAACTCATCTTGTTCTCAGCACACTCGCTTGTCGTTCATTGTCAGCTCCGGCGTTTGGATAGTGTATTTGTCCGCGCATTCATCGTTGGTTGGCATTTCGGTAAGTGAATCCTAGTGACAGAGGAAGGCCCACGAGCTCAACGGCAGCGCTGTCTGGGGGTTTTGTCAGACCAGGACCAAACGCTGACATGGCTGTCAATACAGCCTTCTCGCAAAGTGTACGACCTACCGAAGTCCGCGGGAGAAGGATCCTCACGCCCTGTTGCCTTGCGCGCTCTCACTGCAGACGCTCCCGTCCCTACATCATCCTCCTTTGCACTCGGCCATGGCGCCGACCTACAAGGTCGAGGAGTTGCTGAGGCTTAGAGACTCCGTGTCAGAGTCCGCTGTCTCCTTGGACAAGTTCGCCGCAGAAGAGGAAGTCAAAGGCGCGTGCAATCTCTGCAAGAGATTCATCTGAATTCACTTGCCAGCCTCTCCAGTGTTTCAGCGCTGTGAACACAATCATGTGCCATTGGACTGAAAAACTTGGCTCCACTTTTCCTTTGATTCGACTGCTATATCTCCTCACACTACACCTCCTTCTCCCACCTCAACCTCTCCAACTTCCTCAACTTCTCAACTTCTCAACTCCCTCGAAACCAGTCTGTACACATTGCCCTTCTAACCACTCGCTATGGTCATTGTACCATAGCGGCTGCGTGAGCCACCCTATTCCTGTTCCACACGCTTTGCTTTTGCACTGAGAGAGTGATAACTGCACTAAGTTGAGAGTGAGCGTTATGCTGACTTCGACCTTTTCAGAGCACGTATTACGACCCTCTGCGTCAGCTCAATTCAGCGCCTCTGCACGCGATCAAGCCGAGAACCAATCTTCCAATCTGTCGCAACCGTTTCTTGGGGCGCCCTCGGCAATCAAGCGACCCTCTCCGTCGCCATCAATCAAGCGAAACAAGGCTGAAAAGCTGCTCAAAGAGCACGGCTCACCGCCCGGAATTCGCGTCACAGCAGGTGGTCGCATCGTCCCCACTGATCTCACCCCCTTAACGAGTCCACGCTTGCCGATGCTCAACATGAACCGTCCCGGCAACTTGTACGGCAATCCGCATGCCGTACGCCAAATCCGTGGAGCCTTCGACGTGACCAACATTATCCCGAATGGCTTCGTCGGCTTGAATGCCCTTGGCCACGCATGCCAGATGGTAGACGGCCGGTGTATCGTCCTTCCCATCGACCAGAGCAACGGCCAGCTTCAGCTACTCATGGCGGCCCCTAATCAGCCTTTGCCGATCCCCCTGGGCTTCGCGGTGCCACTTGCTCCTCTAGCCCAGCTTCCGGTCCCTGTGCAACATCCGATCCTGAATCCAGTCACTGTTGGTAAGCAACCAGCTACCGTCGCTCCTCCAGCTGGAGCCACCGACGGGCTTGCGGCCAGCATTGTCCATCTACCAACCCCAACCAAGATTGAAGCTCTTGAGAAGGAGCGCGATATACTTTTGCAAACCCGCACGAGACTCGAGCGACAGCTGGTGATAGACGAAGCTATCATTGACGCGCATACAAGGGCCACTCGCATTCAAGAGAAGATGGAACTGACTGAGCGAATTAACGAAATACGCATTACCATCAAGATCCTGACCGAGAAACGCTCGCATGACAGCAACGGAGTTCACATGGAGAACAACTTCCAACCCCAATCAGCTGCAGCCTACCGCGCCGAACAACGTGCACAGCCCAAAGTCCGCGTGGCCTCTCAACCACCCTTCGCACTTGGTGGACAGCAGGTCTCACACACGCCCGTCAACCCATTCTTCAACGCTGAGCAGGGTTACGTTCACGAACCCTATTTGGCCGTCGCTCCTCGGCGTCATGGTCAAACCGACGCCACGCCAAATGAGCTCGGTGCCGGGTTGTCAAACGCTTTGCCAAAGAGCCAAGCCTTCCCACGAGACAAAGGCAACCGTCGCTCTCATGCTTTGGAAATCAAAGATCCCCGCACACTTCAGAAAGCCGAGCTCAATCCACGCAGCCCCAACTTTGAGCCTGGAAGGACTGTGGCGTCCCTTGGTCCTGTCACCCAGTTTGAGGTGCCATCGCCGAGCCTGATCGCTTCGCCACCTCTTCCAAGCAGTGAGATTCAACACAGGTTCCCGTGGTTCTTCGATGGCGAACGGGAAGGCGTGCAGAACAGCGAGCAGCTGAATAGTGAACAGCGCGACGATGATTGCGATGACGGTAAGTATCACAGCTCGGAGAGTGTGTCGACGGCCGACTTCTTCCCTAACAACCCGCAAGATCACTCGTTTACGAAGCACGTGTTCCACTCAAACAGCAGTGGTCGGTCCTCTCAAGCACAGATTTCGGCATTCAGCGGTCAGCAACACAATATCACACCCACAAGGGATTGGCCTACAAGCACGTCCAACGCAGATGTTGTCAGCCCTGCCAGCAACGGATCTTTCCTCCGAGCTCCCCATGTCTCGCCGGTCGACATGCGCTCGTCGTCGTGGAGCCATGAGTGCAACCCACTCCCTGCACGCTCTGAACGCCGCATAAAGACAGATTCTCACAATCCCGCATTACCCCCGTATCCAGCGGATAGAGCACGCTTGACTGTCTCTGTTGACACAGATGCCACTCTTCCCAACGAAGCATTGACCACACCGTCTATGTACGCGGTCGGCTACCAAGCAGGTCTCCACGGTCTTCAGCTGGGCGAAAACAGCAGCACAGAACTCATTGACGGATTCTGTGCGGGGGCTAAAAACCGCGCTCGCAAGTCGTCTGGTCAGGATACCAAGAAGGGCTCCCGTGCCACCGCGATCGAGCCTTCATACGGCCGAGTTGATCGCAAGGTCGACGCTGCCCTGACGGGGTCTTCACCGATTGAGATGGGTATGGACATGTCCTTCAAATCCCGGTACCAGATGCCAGCATCTACACCGGGCCATTCCTTTGATCGTCAGGGTGACGTTACGCCTCAGCGTAGCAAGGAAAAATATCGCCAGAAGTTCCCTGTAGGCGTCGCGACGCCGCTGCGTAGTGGCCGCAACTCATTCCAGAACATTAGCGAAAACATCTCTCCTAGCGCTCACCTTTCCTCCGGCGGCTCGAACAACGCACTCATCGACGCACTTCGGGAGAGCACCCTAGCAGAACCTTCTCGGACTCACAAGCAACACAAAGCTGCGGCTGCCAGCCTTGGATATCCCATGAGCCGCCAGCCGAGCGCTCAAGTGTCTTTGCCTCGTGATGAGGTGCTGTCTACGTACGGTGGAAACACGGGGATTGGTCCAGCTCTTCCCATGGGTTCTTTCAGGTCTTCCGTTCGCAGCTCTTCCCAGTACACGCGCCAGTATCCGACCAACCAGGTCTGGTCGCTACCGGAGTCGCGTGGTAGAAACACACGTTCTCCTCGTTCAGGCATGTCTAGCAAAACCAGGTATCGTTTCTGCACCTTACACAATGTATAACCGCTGATAGACATAGCTTCCACACCAAGAACAATCGATCAGGCTTCGACGGGGCCATGGACGATCTCACCGATGCAACCGCTCCGATGTCTCCGAACGGCTCTTCTCCCTCCAAACCTGCAACTCCTGCGAAGGGAAGCCCGCCGAAGGTGTTTGCAACCACCGACGCTTCCCCGCTCTCTCCTTCCAAGAAGTCTCCTGTCAAGGCTAAGCTCCAAAACCTGGCCGACCGAGCCAAGGGAGGCAGCAAGAAAGACAAGCAGTCGAAGGAAGATCCATCTACCATGAATCTGGAGGAGAAGCGTCGCTGGAAGGAGGAGTGGAAGGAGAAGTTTCGTGATATCCGCAAGAAGGATCGCGAGGAGGTCAAGAAGTACAAGCAGGAGAACCGACTACCGTCCCAGTAGTAGAAATGTCACGGTACCGGATTGATGCAGCCCGGCGATGGGGCGTTCTGTCGACCACGAAGCCGTTTCGACAGGGGCATTTCCTGGAGTATCCCGCAGACTTCCATCATGCGAAGACCACTAAAAGCACAAAAAAGCGCAAAAAAAAGCAACGACAGAAGCACAGCATAGTACAACCCTTGCATTAATGTTCCATTGCGCCACCATCACGTTTTGAATCCGTAGCTGAGGGATCAAGCTGCGGAGGAT
>Ga0160429_1001891_pt1 | contig 11281 bp, 7 predicted proteins | sample SolpanmetagenomR_FD_108199 | JGI IMG/M metagenome (GOLD analysis project Ga0160429, IMG submission 108199) | Solar panel surface microbial communities from Lawrence Berkeley National Laboratory, California, USA - R | ecosystem: Engineered > Built environment > Solar panel > Unclassified ... | reverse complement strand
GCAAGCGCAAGCGCAAGCGCAAGCGCAAGCGCAAGCGCAAGCAAGAAAAACCTTTTCAGGACAGAAAATGATAAATTTTATTTTAAATAAAACGGGTAAACAATATAAAATATTAAAATATCCTTTAATGTTATTACTACTAGCAATAGAAGCTATTTTTTTTCCTTGTATTAGTAATAGTTCAATCTTGATAACATTTATTGTTATTATATTATGCACGCTGTACCTATGATATAGAATAGTCGATTCCCCATATCTCAATAGACATACTATATATAATATGATCTTTTGCAAAATAATGGTACCTCCTACATCAAATAAATCTCGATTATTATATGCGCTTTATGCGATTAGTCCGCTATTTCTAAGACAGGTACTTGACTTAGAGAACTTAGATGACCTTGGTCAATGAGCAAAATTAATGCAGGCGTATGATCTATACCTTGGGGAATATAATCGGCTCAATAGGGGTTCTGTTGATAGGTATGATTTTTATGAAGACTATCATAAAAATACTTATATAGTATTCCTTAATCACGCACTAGAGCATCCTACTCTTTGACAATCTCAAGATTATATTGATATTTGTAGAAGTGATGGGCAATTATGGAATAATTATCTTAAAAAAAACGAGGATCTTATTAATCATAAAAGTTATATTCAAAAAATACAATATAAAATAATTGAAACTCGTCCTCAGTTTCCTATTTTCAGTGATGATGAATTAAGTACTTTTTCCACGGCTTTTAGAAGAAAAACATTAAACTAGAGCAATATAAATTGATCATGAGCGTTTTTTTTTTTAAGTATAAACTGTTTGCATTAAGTTTTGGTTTTATAATATTAGGGCTGAGATTTTTCTATTTTTCTTGCTTGCATAAAGTAAGAAGTAAGCGCTGCCTCGTCCGCCCCGTTCCGAACATGACATTATATAGTTATATAACTATTAATATTTCTGACACGACATTATTTATTTTCATCTCCGAAGAATGATTAAACATGACTATTATAGTAACAATTTTTTTAACTTATAAATGAAAAAACTTCCTTTATTTTATTTATATAAATACTAACATTTACATTATTAGCGGTTAATTTTTAATTTTTTTTTATAAAATGAGCAATGAGCTATGAGCCGGCTCATTTTCCTTATGCACAAATCGCGTAGCTTTATTATTATGCATTATGAATTATGGATTCTGCAAAACAAGCTAATAGATGATATGTACTATGTACACCCCTACACTTTTTCGAAGATTTACGGTTTATTCTTTTCAATTTTTCTTGCTTAGATTTAATCATTAAAACGATTACCCTATGAGTATATATTTTTCTTGCTTGCGTTTTTTTTTTAACATAAAACATAAAACATAAAAAAAATGCAAGAGCTAAGCAAGAAAAATGCAAGATATGCGCATATATGCTAAGCAAGAGAAAAAATGCAAGAAAGCAAGAGCTAAGCAAGAGAAAAAAAGCGGATTAATGTAATCAGTAACATAATTGGCTCATGTCCAATTTATATAGGTGCAAACCCTTTATCCGCATTATCTCACATATAAAAGGCTATAGCTTAATTGGTAAAGCAAGCTGCTCATGATAGCTCAGATGAGTGTTCAACCCACTCTGGCCTTAAAGTATGGAAAAAAATTTCTTCTTTATTCTAAAAAGAAATTATTATGTATTGAATTAAACATCCGAGTGCTGGAATTGGTAGACAGGATAATCTTAAGATTTATTGATATAATATCGTGAACGTTCAAGTCGTTTTTCGGATACTTTAAAGACCCAATCGTCAAGTTGGTTAAGACATAACACTTTCACTGTTAGATCGGGGGTTCAAGTCCTCCTTGGGTTATACATATAGAGATACTATTAACAATAACATTTTTTTTATTTAAAATTTAAATGTATTATAAATGCAATGGTATTTAGTCTAAGAATAAATAAAAATAGATTTAAATATGATATTAGGTTTATAATAGACTAAATAACATATAAGTTATAAGGGGATATAGTTTAATTGGTAAAACTGTGATTTTGCATATCATTATTCTAGGATCGATCCCTAGTATCTCCATAATTAGCTCAATAAGCTCAATTGGTTGAGCGGAACTCTGAAGATGTTTAGGTTATAAGTTCGAGTCTTATATTGAGCAGAATGAGCAGAATTGTTAATATAAGAACATATATTAAAGATATCTAGCTTTCTAATGAAAAGTTAAATCTTTACATGGATATGCTGGAATTGGTAGTCAGGTCCCGCTTAGGACGGGGTGGTAATAACCATACAAGTTCAAGTCTTGTTATCCATAGAAGTATTATAAGTTATACATCCAACATAAGTAATAAAAGTCATATAAGTAAGAAAAATAATACAAGTAATACGAGTATTACAAGTCACACAAGTCACACAAGTCACACAAGTCACAGTCACACAAGTCACACAAGTCACACAAGTCACACAAGTCACACAAGTCACACAAGTAATACAGGTTTTATAAGTTTTACAAAATTTACAAGTAATACAAGTTTTATAAGTTTTACAAGTAATACAAGTTTTACAAGTTTTACAAGTTTTATAAGTAATACAAGCATGTTTATGGTTTATTTAAAGTATGTATAATGTTTTTTTCTACGAAAGAAATATACTGTTAATTGCTAAAAAGCAAGCTAGAAAACCAAATATATTTAAGTATAAATCTAATAGAGTTTCGATTTAGATTGTATATGTCGTAGACTAATGGTAAGTCGTAAATTTTTGGTGTTTAGCTATGGGTGTTCGACTCACCCCGACATAAATTCGTATGAGTAGATAACAGTGCATGTATTATTATGAACAGTGTGGCTATATATTTTTTTTTTGCTAACAAAATAGCAAGCTGGAAATCTAGAAACTATTGTAATTTAACGCTAAGTTTGATTAGATTAGTAGTTCTTATTAGCTTAATGGTAGAGCAGGATACTTCTAATATCTGGATATAAGTTCGATTCTTATATAAGAATATTTAAAGATGCGTGCATAAATAAATAAATGCAAGATATGCGCATATATGCTAAGCAAGAGCTAAGCAAGAAAAATTATTGTGCGTGCCTTAAATCTTTTCATGCTTAAGGTAAATAAACTTTTTTGTGCATGCGTGCATAGATTTAAGAATAGAGGTGGATATAGCTCAATGGTAGAGCAACTGTATGTGGCACAGTAGGTTTTCTGTTCGACCCAGAATATCCTCCCAGATAGCATATTTTCAAAGTGTTCATTAGCCAGGATAGTTCAATTGGTTAGAACATTAATTTCATGCATTAAGAATGAGAATTCAAGTTTCTCTCCCGGCTATTAAAGGACCTTAGCTTAATGGTAGAGTATTTATTTCCTAAATAAGTTTGTCTGAGTTCAAATCTCAGAGGTTCTTATACATTTAATAATTGCTCTTATGAGCATAATTTCTTTGCTGCAAGCAAGAAATAAAATTTATTTTTTTCTTGCTTAGCATATATGCGCAGAGTGTAATTACTAGCAAAATTTTTTTTTCTTTTATGGTTTTTTATTTTGCGCATATATGCAAGCAAGAGCTAAGAGAAAAAAAGTGCTTTTATAAGTAGTGCATGCAAGCAACCTGCTAAAAAAAAAAAAATTGCTATTATAACTATGGAGACCTTAGTTTAATGGTAAAACATGTGCCTTTTAAGCATTAGCATCTGGGTTCGAATCCCAGCGGTCTTACAGGTTTATTCAACGAAAAATTAGTTGGATGAATTTATTAATCAATTACAATTTAAATTTAAAAGATGTTATCAACAATGATTATGTATATAATACATTATTTACTAGACCAATTCAAAATAAAAGATTACATAACATTAAATGTTCCCGTTTTAGGTAACTTACATTTATCTGTAACAAACATGGGACTTTACTTAATGATAGCTTTATTTATAGTTTTTGCTTTAACTGTTATTGCGACTAAATTTAACAAACTTGTTTCAAACAACTGATCAATAGCTCAAGACTCAATGTATGCCAACCTCTGGGCTAGGTTGAACATCAAGCCAAACTCTTTATTAGTAGTAGTTTCTTTATTTAATCTTAATCTGGCATTGCTAGCAATAATGTTAAAGCTAGTCTTGGGGACAAATATTTTTATGGTTCTTTCGGGTAATTGGTTTTCAATGTTTTTGTTGGCATACATGGCATTTTCTTCTATGTTCAGTGCAGTATTTATCGATAGATACATTAACAAAAGTCATAAATCTACTGCTAGTCTTTTAATCTGAGCACTAGTCCCATCAGGGATATGATTAATAGTACTATTAATCATATTATTTTGATCTATGCTTTGTGATGTCCAAATAACAAACCTACACCAGCTGCTATTATTGCTTTTACCAAATGCTGTACCTATTGGTGTACCTATTGGTGTTTTTGCTTCCAAGGAGTCTTCTACCACTACCACTATATTGTCTGTAAATAAGTCTGATAGATGGGTGACTCCTGATATGGAAAATGCCGGGCCGAGCGGTATGGCTACGGGGTTTCCACAAGGACCTCCAGCGCCTCAACCAAGTACAATTCAGCCTAGTCTTACACAGATGGTTAGGGGCGCGAGTACTCCTCCAAGGGTTGTGGAGACAGTTGAGTCGACTCTGCCATCGCTAGCTGAAGCAAGAGGTGCTATAGCCGGTCCTAATAGGAATATTGCTATAGCCGGTCCTAGTAGGAATATTGCTATAGCCGGTCCTAGTAATAGCGCTCAAGTGCCGACTACAAGTCAAGATCGACTACCTGGTAGTTATGGTCGTTTAGCTAACAGCATGCACCAACCAGGTCCTGCAAGAGGTCCAGCTCCTACACGTTCACAATTGAGATCATTACACCAGCTTATCACTTCATCTAGAGATCAAGGCCTTATAGCTGAATATCGAGCACAGAGATTCCCAACATACTCTACTGTTACACCTCTTACTGTGGGGGATTTTCTAAATTTTCTGGAACATACTCAGGGTAATGATGAGATGCTTAGACAAGTTAATTTCCTTAAGCATGTATTGCAATCCGACCCGAATAACCTGGGTAGACATATAAATGCTAATCCAGCTTTTGGAGTAAAGTGGGCTAAATTGTTTATTGGAAAGAATTATAGTATAATGATAGAATTACAAAGATAACGTAAAAAAACTTGCCTTGCGCATATATGCAAGCCAGCAAGAGCTAAGCAAGAGAAAAAAATGCAAGCGCTAAGCAAGAAAAATACAATGCGCATATATGCTAAGCAAGAAGAAAAAAAAGTATTAACTTAATCGACAAAGTAATCATAGTTAATATGAGAATTAAAAGTTTCAATCTTTTATTCTCTAAATTTATAGCCGTAGGATATATCTAATATAGTTATATAAATATATTAAAAATCCATTAAACTGTTGTACATCTGTGTTCTGAGCGGAATCACAAGGGCAAGAAAGGAGGTATAATGAGCGTACGGGAGGTATTATAAATTATCGGCTTGTTATATTTTTTTAAAAAAAAAAAAAAAAGGGGTAAAATTTCGTGGAAAAATTAATCTTTGTATAAATCTTGTAATTGGGTAAATTTCTACATGGTTTTATATTTATTATACCTTTAATTTGTGATTTATGACTACATCATACCATTTGTTAATTCTCTTATAAACAGAATCCAAATTGTTTACTTATAAATAAATTATAGCTTAATTCGTATCAGTACACAAGTACACAAAATTACACTCTAGATGGAATATAAGTTTTCATTTTGCTTAGTTTATTTTACTTTTTTAGATTTTTTAGAAAACACATTACTCACATATATTCATGAAGCTATAAATAGGTTTATTTCATGCATTGATTACTCTGTGAAGTAATAATAACCTATAAATAAATCGTTTTTTTTTTTTTCTTGCTTAGCAAAAAAAAAATTGGACATTAATTTTTCTAAACACTAACTTTAGACTGTAAACAGATATATGCTATATGCACTAATCACCATATGTTCCTTTTTTCTATATGCTCTATGATTAATCTACCACATTATTTATCGCACGGCTTTTTGCTTGTTGCTTGTTGCTTGTTTCTTGTTTCTTGTAGCTTGTTTCTTGTTTCTTGTTTCTTGTAGCTTGTTTCTTGTTTCTTGTTTCTTGTTTCTTGTTTCTTGTTTTTTTATAAAGCTAGCTTTATTGCATATAAGATATCTTTGTTATACATTAAACAAATAAAGGATGCTAGCTTTTAAATTTTAATTTTGTTTAATTATACTTTTTTAAGGGAAATGGGAAATTACTTCGGCTTAATATGATGTTATTAACTATTAACTAGACTGTAACTTATTTTTAAGTGAATCATCTTAAATGAGATATTTTAATAATAAAAAATGATGATAGATCAGCTCACAATTATTTTTCTTGCTTAGCTCTTGCTTAGCATATATGCGCATATATGCGCATTGCATTTTTTTTTCTTAGAATGCTAGTAGCGAGGTATTATGCTTTTACCTTCTATATAATCAGACTAGGCAAAAGATTATAAACTAACTAAAATTATATACTAACTAAAATTATAAATAAAACCTTATTATGTTTATGAAAATGAGAATACTTAAAAGTCACCCCCTTTTAAAGCTTGCAAATTCATACCTTATTGATTCTCCTCAACCTTCGAACTTAAGTTATTTATGAAATTTTGGTTCATTACTAGCATTTTGTTTAGTTATACAAATAGTTACAGGTGTAACTTTAGCAATGCATTATAACCCTAGTGTGTTAGAAGCATTTAATTCTGTGGAGCATATAATGAGAGATGTAAACAATGGGTGATTAATCCGTTATCTACACTCTAATACAGCTTCAGCATTTTTCTTTTTAGTTTACTTACACATAGGTAGAGGTCTATACTATGGTTCTTATCGTGCACCGAGAACGCTTGTTTGAACGATAGGAACAGTTATATTTATTTTAATGATGGCCACTGCTTTTCTGGGTTATGTATTACCTTATGGTCAGATGTCATTATGAGGTGCAACAGTTATAACTAATTTAATGAGTGCTATACCTTGACTAGGACAAGATATAGTAGAATTTATTTGAGGAGGTTTTTCTGTGAATAATGCTACTTTAAATAGATTTTTCTCACTACATTTTGTTTTACCGTTTGTTTTAGCTGCATTAGCTTTAATGCATTTAATTGCATTACATGACAGTGCAGGATCTGGAAATCCATTAGGTGTATCAGGTAATTACGATAGATTAGCCTTTGCTCCTTACTTTATATTCAAAGATTTAATCACTATATTTATGTTTATCTTAGGTTTATCCATTTTTGTTTTCTTTATGCCTAACGTACTAGGTGATAGTGAAAATTATGTTATGGCTAACCCTATGCAGACTCCACCTGCTATAGTGCCTGAATGATATCTATTACCTTTCTACGCTATACTAAGATCTATACCAAATAAATTATTAGGAGTCATAGCCATGTTTTCAGCGATATTGATATTATTAGCTATGCCATTTACTGATCTAAGTCGTTCTAGAGGTATACAATTTAGACCATTAAGTAAAATAATGTTCTACATATTTATAGCTAATTTCTTAATATTAATGATTCTAGGAGCTAAACATGTTGAAAGTCCATTCATAGAATTCGGTCAGATAAGTACCGTGTTATACTTCTCACATTTCTTAATCATTGTACCAGTTATAGGCTTATTAGAAAACAGTCTTATTGAATTTAATTTAACCATAAAAAGTAGCAAACAAACTGTCAGTTTATACTCGAGAGGTAAATCATACACGATTTTAGGCTTGCAGGGCATGCAAACACTTTTAAAAAAAAGCTCTTTTCCTAAATTTACAGTTGCAATAACATTCTTTTTAACTAATACTGGTAACTATATTATGACTGTAATGGATCCTGGATTAGTTCTTGCTAATATTATATCCAATATATCAGGGATTACTATACCTTTTAATAATACTAAACAGTTATATCCTCGTTTTTTCAACAATGATAACATTAACCTTATTAATCCTTTCGGTCTCATCTCACCTAATTTACATCTTGAACAGTTTAAATTAGGGATATATAACAATTTGCACCATTCAATACTATCTGATTTATTCTGTGTTTTTCATAGTAACTTACCTAGTTTTATGGCTGTAGTAGGTATGATCTTATATAGTGCGCTACCTTCTTTCAATCGTTTATTTAACAACGGGATTAATTTTTTTCAAAACATAATCGTGAATATGTACCATGGTGGTGGAAATGGGAGTGGTACTAACAATAATTCCATAAATAATAGAATCCAAAATTATAACACTAACTATGCCAGTTTAGAAGCACAAATTGAACGAGCTAGAACTCAATGAACAATGTACTGAAATTTTGTTGAAAGTCTACGTTCAGAGGGTGTAGTATTTAATATTGATCCTTCAACGGGTGACATTGAGATTGATTATCCTGATGGTGCGAACAGTGATTTGGTACGGAAAGCCAATAGGTTAAATACTTGAACTAATACTTTGGTAGGAAACTTTGCGACTATAGCCAATTTAATCGCTAGAAACAGATTTTTAGGTTGACTTATTAATCTAAGCGATACCAGTTTTGTACCAAATGATGAGGTATTAATACATACCTTAACACCTATATTAGAACAGACTAATAATCTGTATAACATATTGGATTTCCAATCTGCGCTAGATGAAGCTTATTCTAGCTTAATCAGAACCTATCAGCAAAACAATAGTGCTGATGATGATAAAGCTGAGTCTTCATCTAAGCGTAGAAAAGGTTAACTAGAGAGTAAGATTATATATAATCTTTAAAGATTGAGCCAAATAAAAGCAAGAAAGCAAGAAAAAAAAAAAAAAAATGCAAGATATGCGCATATATGCGCATATATGCTAAGCAAGAGCTAAGCAAGAAAAATGCAATGGAAAAAAGGGCAAGGAGAAAAAAAAGTGAGCTCAAGAAAGTTAGAATAGGAATTTTTTTTTTTTCTAAAAAAAATGTTACATTTGACTAGAGCAAATTTTCAACCCCATCCTTTCCACCTTGTGTCTCCTTCACCCTGACCTCTATGTACTTGTATTAGTTTACTAACTCTTACTACAACTTTAGTGCTAACAATGCATAGTTTTTTTAATGGCAGTTACTCTTTCATGTTAGGTTTAATAACTCTAATATCATCAATGTCTTTCTGATTTCGTGATATAATCTCAGAAGGAACTTATCTAGGTCACCATACACTTGCAGTCCAAAAAGGATTAAATATGGGAGTAGCACTGTTTATAGTCTCTGAAGCCTTGTTTTTTTTAGCAATTTTTTGAGCTTTTTTTCACAGTGCGTTATCACCTACAGTAGAATTAGGAGCTCAGTGACCTCCTATGGGAATAGAATCAATTAATCCTTTTGAACTACCTTTATTAAATACTGTACTGCTATTATCATCAGGACTAACAGTAACCTATGCACATCATTCATTAATACAAGGTGATAGAAGTGGTGCATTATATGGTTTATTATTCACTGTTAAATTAGCTGCCATCTTTACAGCATTACAAGGGGTAGAATATTCAGTTTCATCATTTACTCTAAGTGATGGAGTTTTTGGTTCTTGTTTTTATTTCGGAACAGGTTTTCATGGATTACATGTTATAATAGGAACCGCATTTTTAGCAGTGGGTTTGTGACGTACATTAGCGTATCACCTAACTGAAAATCATCACTTGGGTTTGGAATCTGGAATTTTGTATTGGCATTTTGTAGATGTTGTATGACTATTTCTTTTTATTTCAATCTATTATTGAGGGTCCTAGATACATTGTTAATGACTTTATATATCTGAATATTTTTTGTACCTAAATACAGTTTGGTAGGTATAGACCCTAAATATTCTAAAGATCCGTGCATGATGACTACAAAAAATGAGATAATTGAGTTTGATTTTGGCTTAGTATACTGCCATGATAGCGATGAAGACAAAGAGGAGGAAAAGCAGAGGTTGTATGAGGAGTTGGAAACCTATAAAGCTGATCTAGGCCGTGTTAAAAGAGTATTAGATTCCGAAAATAAAGTTGTTAAGGATAAAAGCAAAATATTAAACTCTTTAAAAGAGGAATATCCCACTTTCTTCGATGAAGAAAGTGGTAATGAAACCGACAAAGAAGGTTTAAAACAGGTACAAGACTATATACAAGAAGAGATTGATAACAGTGAAAAATTATTAGATGATATACGTAAACAAGCAGAAGCAGAAGCAGAAGCAGAAGCACAAGCACAAGCAGAAGCGGAAAATACTGCTGAAGATTCTTTTGATTATATGGATATAGACTAAATATAAATATCTACAAGTTATTATTGTTTACAAGTTATTGTTTTCTACAAGTTATAATTGTTTACAAGTTATTATTGTATACGAGTTTTTATTGTCTACAAGTTATTGTTGTTTACAAGTTATTATTGTTTACGAGTTGTTATTGTTTACTTCTTTTTTCATGCATGCATAGAGATTCTTCCTCCAAAAAATTAAAGAAGAAAAAAATTATTTTGCGCATATATGCAAGCGCAAGCAAGAAGAAAAAAAATTATTTTGCGCATATATGCAAGCAAGAGCTAAGCAAGAAAAAATATTAAGATAAAAAAAAAAAAATGAAGTTTTATCTATGACTATTCTTTTAAGAATAAGAATAAGAATAAGAATAAGAATAAGAATAAGAACAAGAATAAGAATAAGAATAAGAATAAGAATAAGAATAAGAATAAGAAAAAGAGAGAGAGAAAAAGTTTTTATGCATGCCATGCAAGAAATGCCATGCAAGAAATGCCATGCAAGAAATGCCATGCAAGAAATGCCATGCAAGAAATGCAAGCAAGAAAAAAGAATTTAGAATTTTTAATTTAAATAGCTTTTTTAATTTGAATATATTTTACATAATAAAAAAGTGATCTAAGTGATCCATAGGATCCATAGATTTGTTTTTTTTACACTAAACACTTTAAAAAAAAAAAAAATCTTTAAATTTATATTATAACTATTCAGATTACAAAATACTTCACAATTAAATATATATAATTTAACATGAACATTTCATTAATACTATTCTTAATAGGAATATTAGGTTTTGTTTTAAATAGAAGAAATATTATATTAATGCTTATTTCAATTGAAATAATGTTATTAGCTGTAACATTTTTAATTCTAATAAGTTCATTAAGTTTTGATGATATATTAGGACAAACATTTGCTGTTTATATTATAACTATAGCAGGT